>Ga0209369_1000674_pt1 | contig 30320 bp, 30 predicted proteins | sample EBPBio142010_DNA_FD_185865 | JGI IMG/M metagenome (GOLD analysis project Ga0209369, IMG submission 185865) | Wastewater treatment Type I Accumulibacter community from EBPR Bioreactor in Madison, WI, USA - Reactor 1_10/4/2010_ DNA (SPAdes)... | ecosystem: Engineered > Bioreactor > EBPR >... | reverse complement strand
GAAGATGGCGATGGGCCCGATCATGGCCATCGGCGGCGTCGACATGCTCATCCCGCCGTCGGCCATCACCGTGCTGCTGGGCAGCCTGGCCGGCATCTCCATCACCGGGCTGCTGGTGGCTGGCGTGGTGCCGGGCATCCTGCTGTCGGTGCTGTTCGTCGGCTACATCGTCATCCGCTGCTGGCTCAACCCGGCGCTGGCGCCCACCTTCGAGCAGCAGGCCGTGATCGGATGGGAACGCTGGCGGCCGCTGCTGCTGTACGTGACGCCGCTGGTGGCCATCTTCGTGGTCGTCATCGTCGCCATGTCGGCCGGCTGGGCCACGCCCACCGAGTCGGCGGCGCTGGGCGCGCTGGCCACGGTGGCGGTGTGCGTGGCCTACCGCTCGCTGAGCTGGAAAGCGCTGCTCGATTCGCTGCGCGGCACCGCGGCCATCTCGGGGATGATCCTGTTCATCGTCATCGGCGCCACCACCTTCTCGCAGATCCTCAGCTTCTCCGGCGGCACCAACGGGCTGGTGACGCTGGTGCAGGGCTCGGGGCTGTCGCCCTTGGGCGTGCTGCTGGTGATGATGGCGATCCTGCTGGTGCTGGGCTGTTTCATCGACCAGGTCAGCACGATGCTGATCACGCTGCCCTTCTACATGCCGCTGGTTCAGCACTTCGGCTTCGACCCGCTGTGGTTCGGCGTGATGTACCTGATCTGCATGCAGCTGGGCCTGCTGACGCCGCCCTTCGGCATGCTGCTGTTCACCATGCGCAGCGTCGCGCCGCAGTCCATCACCACCAGGCAGATCTACGCGGCGGTCACGCCCTACGTGTTGTTCGGCCTGCTGATGCTGGGGGCGGTGATGGCCATTCCGGCGCTCGCCACCTGGCTGCCGAAGCTGCTACTGGGCAAGTAGCGGCCTCAGGGCTGCTGCGGCGCCGGGCCCAACTGGGAGCCCGTGACCGGCAGAGCGCCACCCTCGCCCTCCCAGTTGCTCACCTCGTCGGGCTTGGTGCGCGGGTTGTCGAGTTGACTCCTGAGCTTGTGCTGCTGCCTGGCAGCGACCCATTGTCCGAGTGCAAAACCGACAGTCAGCACGGCGAATAGCTTGGTCAGCATGGTGGTCTCCGAGAAGGATCAGGTTGGCGTCGCCTTCACGAGCCGACGCCGACGCTGCGCGTCGAGCCCCGGCGTGGCGCGCATGTCGGTGTCGACCAAGCCGGCTTCCAGATCGCGGCGCGCCTGCTCGATGACGCTGCGCGGCGTCTGGCCGGCGGCGCCCACGGATTCGTCGCGTTCGTGCGGCAGCTTCAGCGTCGGCCGGGCCATTCGCACGCGGCGCGCGGCGACGGGCTGTTTGGCTTTGTTCATGCAGCCACTATCGCGCGCCGCGACGACCGTTGCGAGGGGACTGCACCGCAAGCGGCCGTAGGACCTTGCCTACCCCATCGGCACGCCGGCGGCCCGGATAATGCCGCCGCCGAAACCCTGCAACGCCCTCGGCTGGAGACAACCATGGCAACCAAGACCCCCGCAGCGGCCAAGAAGGCCCGACCCGCGGCACGCAAGACCGCTCAGACGCCGAAGCCTGTCGCGGAGGCCGCGCCGGTGCGCAAGGCCCGGCCGCGCAAGCCGTCGGTGGTCAAGACCGTGACCAAGGCCATCGAGGCCAGCCCGGTGGGCAAGGCCGGCGCCGTCACCAGCGCGGTGCTGCGCACGCGCCGCGCCAACCTGCTCAGCCGGCGCGTGCGCAACAAGATCGTGGTCGTCACCGGCGCCACCTCGGGCATCGGGCAGGACTGCGCGCTGAAGCTGGCCGCCGCCGGCGCCACCGTCATCCTGGCGGCGCGCACGCCATCCAAGCTGGACGAGACGGTGCAGCGCATCCGCGGCGACGGCGGCAAGGCCTTCGCCTATGCCTGCGACATCGCCGACATGGCAGCCTGCGACCGCTTCGTCAAGCAGGTGCTCGACGACCACCGGCACGTGGACATCCTGATCAACAACGCCGGCCGCTCGATCCGCCGCTCGGTGAAGTTCTCCTTCGACCGCTTCCACGATTTCGAGCGCACGATGCAGCTCAACTACTTCGGCGCGCTGAAGCTGATCTTCGGCTTCGCGCCGATGATGCTGGAGCGCAAGAGCGGCCACATCATCAACATCAGCTCGATCGGCGTGCTGGCCAGCCCGCCGCGCTTTTCGGCCTACGTGGCGTCGAAGGCGGCGCTGGACGCGTTTGCGTGGTGCGCGGCGCCCGAGTTCGCCGACAGCAACGTGCGCTTCACCACCATCAACATGCCGCTGGTGCGCACGCCGATGATCGCGCCCACCAAGCTGTACGACGCCTTCCCGACGCTGTCGCCGGACGAGGCGGCCGAGCTGGTGATGAGCGCGGTGATCGACAAGCCCAAGCGCGTGGCCACCGGCCTGGGGCTGGCCGGCGCGGTGGCGCAGGCGGTGGCGCCGGGCGTCAGCGAATTCATCCTGAACCAGGCCTTCCGCCTCTTCCCCGATTCACCGGCCGCACGCGGCCTGAGCGACGAAGAAGCCGCCGCCGAGATGGCCAAGGTGCCGAAGACGCCGGTGGACATGGCACGCAAGCTGTTCGCGCAGGTGTTCAGCGGCGTGCACTGGTAGGGCTACTCGCCCAATACCTGGTCGGCCTGGCGCAGGTCGGCGGTGTCCGCACCTTCTGCGAAGCCGCGCCGCGCCTTGCGCAGCCGCCGCAGCGCATCGGCATCGCCGTCCAGCCGGGCCAGGCTGGTCAGCGCCCGCAGCACCAGTGCCTGCGCCCCCTGGCGCTGGGCCAGCGCCAGCGCCTGTTCGAACCAGCGGCGAGCACCGCCGCTGCCCTCGGCGCGCGCCAGTTCGCCGCGCAGGCGCAGCGTCTCGGCCGCGTGGTAGGCATTGCCGTTGCGTGCCAGCAGCTGCTCCGACACGGTCAGCGCGGCGCGTGCAGCATCCGTGCGGCCGTGCGCCAGGCAAGCCCCTGCGTAGGCGCCATGGAAATGCGCCAGTCCAACCTCGGCGCCAATGGCGGCAAAGGCCCCCAGCGCGTCGGCGCTGGCCGCCAGCCCGCGCTCGGCCTTGCCGTCTTCGGCATCGGCCAAGCCCAGCAACAGCGCGCTCCAGGCCCGCCAGTACACCAAACCATGTTCCTCACTGGCCTGCGCCTGCGCCATGGCCAACGCACGTACGCGCGCCCATTCGCCGCGGAAGGCATGCAGCCAGGCCACGAAGCCCCATGCGAAGGCACTGGAGTGCGGGCTCATCCCCTGCTCGGCCAGCGACAGCGCCCTGCCGGCCGCCGACAGCGCCTGATCGGGTCGGCCGGTGTGCCACAGCACCCACGACAGGTAGCCGGCCACACGCGGCGCCTCGCGCGCTGCCGCGCCGGCGGGTACCTGCTGCAGCGCCTGCTCGAGGTGAGTGCGCGCGGCCTCGAACTGCCCGCGGTGCATGCAAGTCTGGCCAAGCTTGGCCTCGGCGTCGAAATGCGCCTCGGTCTGGCCTGCCGGCGCGCGTGACTTGAGCTCCTGCGCCAGTGCCGCGGCCTGGCCCAGGTCGGCACGCACCAATGCCACGTTCCACAGGCCGCGCATGGCGCGCTCCAGGTCGCCGGCCTGGCCCTGCTGACGCGCCAGCTGCAGCGCGCGCTGGTAGACCTCCTGCACGGCATCGGCCGCATAGCCCTGGGTGGCGATCAGCGCGGCGCCCAGCGGCAGCAGCAGCGCGATTTCGCGCTCGGCGCGGCCGACAGCGGGCAGCTGCGGCAGCAGGCCGACGGCGCGCTGCAGCAGACGCACGCCCTCGGGGTAGGCAAAGCGCGCCAGCGCCGTGTCGGCGGCCAGCCGCAGGTGGGCCACGGCCTGCTGCAGGTCGTGCGCTGCTTCCCAGCGCAGCGCCAGCTCGGTGGCTACCGGCCGCGGGTCATCGGCATGGGCCTGGGCCAGGCGCTGCGCCATGCGGCGTTGCCAGCTGGCGCGGCGGCCTTCGGGCACGCGTTCGATCACCGCCTCCTGGTACAGCGCATGCACGAAGGCAAAGCCGGCGCTGGCGCTGCCGTCGGGCCAGGCCACGAACTCGGTGGCCTGGAAGAAACCGCCGTCGCCGCACAAGCGGGCGCAGCGTTCGCCCACCTCGTCGGCATCGGCCTGCAGCGCGGCGGCCACGAGTGCGGCGGCAAAGGCACTGCCGGCCAGCGCGGCCGCCTCCACCAGCGCCTGGTCGTCGGCTGGCAACCCGTCCAGCTGGCCCTGCACAAGTTGGCGCAGGCTGTCGGGCAGGGCCGGGTCGGCGGCATCGATCGGATCCCAGCCTTCCGCGCCTGCCACCAGCCTGCCGGCACGCAACAGCTCGAAGAGCATGGCCCGCGCTATCAATGGATTGCCTTCGCTGCGCCGCTGCAGCAGCGCCACCAGACGGGCCCCGGCCCGAGGCGCCGGTCCGGGCAGGCTGGCGCTGGCCAGGTCGGCCAGCGCGGCGGCATCCAGACGGCGCAGCGGCAAGCTGCGACAGTTGGGCTGGGTGACCAGTTGACCGAGCCAGGCGGCCAGGGGGGTATGTGCCAGCGGCGGGCGCAGGCTGGCCAGCACCAGCAAGCGCGCGCTGTCACGTCGGCCAGCCAGGAAGGCCAGCACGTCAAGGCTGGAACGGTCGCTCCAGTGCAAGTCTTCCAGCCACAGCACCACGGGACGGCGGCGCGAAAGCACTTCCAGCGACTGCGCAAACTCGCGCAGCAGCCGAGCGGGGGAACGGCCGTCGAGGGCACGGTCCAGCGCCTCCGCGGGAGCGTCGTGCGCCAGCCAGGGCAGTTGCACCAGCCAGGCCGGCGCATAGCGCAGCAGATGCTCGCGCATGGCCGCACTGCCCACCTGTGTGCTCAGCTGCTCCAGCGCTTCCAGCATCGGCAGGTAGGCCTCCTCACGACCGTATTGCGGAATGCAGCGCCCGCTGCCCACCCACAGCTCGCCTGCATCGGCCAGTGCCGCCGACAGCAGCGCCGTCTTGCCCATGCCCGGCTCGGCGCTGATGAACAGCACGCCACGCTGTCCCGCCTGCGCCGCCTGCAGCGCGTCGCGCAACTGCTGCAACTCGACATCGCGACCGGCCAGCGGCGGCGCGGCGGCACCGGGCGCGGCCGGCTGTTCGGCATCGACCGCGGCGACAAAGCGCAAGCCCAGGCCATGCGCTGTCTGCACGTAGCGCGGCTGGGCGGCATCGTCGCCCAGCGCCAGGCGCAGCTCGCGCAGCACGCGGGCCAGTGCGGCGTCGGTCACCGCGCGGCCGGCCCATACCGTGGCGAACAGCTCGTGCTTGGCCACCAGCTGGCCGGCGCGCTGCAGCAGCAGCACCAGCAGCGCGAAGGCCTTGGGCGTCAAGGGCACGTCCTGGCCGGCGCGCAGCAGACGCTGCTCGGCCTGGTCGAGCTCGAAAGGCGCAAAGCGCCAGCGGCGCAGGTCGGGCACGGCGGTACGGCAGCGGCTGCGGGGTGGGCCACGATAGCAACATTCGCCAGCGGGAGCCGGGCCTCCGCGTGTCCCTATTTCTTGGGGGTCGACCAGCGCTGTCAGCAAAACATCAGCACCTTGTCATGACCTGCGTGGCCATCGCCGGCATCGTCCACCGCTGGCCTTGGTCGGTCCGAAGGGAAACGCCATGCGTACGATGCTGCTGTCTTGCGTGCTTTGCCTGGCCGTACCGTTGGTCTGGCCAACCGCTGCCGGGGCCTACACCGTCGCCGGCTGCAACACCACGGCAGGGCCACCGGTGATCGGGCAGCAGCGCAACGACCGCGACGAATCCACCGACGGTCGCTCTGCCACCTGTTCGGTGGCCTTCAACTTCGCAAACGGCTTCGGCGAATCTGCGAGCACGCCCGGGGTGCTGCGCAATGCGGCAAGCACCTCCTTTGCCGCCGGCAGCTATGCCTTTGCACGGGCCCGCGGCGAATGGAGCGACCGGGTCACCATCGTCGGGCCGACCACGACAATGACCGGGCGACCCGGGCGTATCTATTTCGACTGGGGTGTCGAAGGCAGGCTCGAGGCCACCGGCGACGGCAGGGCCGTCGTCTTTGCGCGGCTGATGGCCGGGCCGCTGAACCAGGGCATGAGTGTCCTGGGCCAGGCCTCGCGACAGACCAACGGGCCCGGCCAGTTCGACGTCGAAGCCGGGGGCCGCGGCGTCGCGCTGTTCTTTGTCTTCGACCAGCCCTTCGACGTGTTCTTCGAAGTGGATGTCACCGCGGCGTCGCCGAACAACTTTCCGGTCAACGGCTCGCTCATGGGCGGCAGTGCCAGCGCACGCTTCGGCAGCACCGCGTGGTGGGGCGGCATCAGCCGCGTGGAAGACGAGTTCGGCAACGCGTTGGACATCGAGGTCGTCACCGACAGCGGCATGAGCCTGATGGCTTCACTCAAGCCGGCCTCGCCAGTGCCCGAGCCCGCGTCGTGGGGCCTCTTGCTGTCCGGGCTCGGCGCCATGGCCTGGGCACTGCGAAGGCGCCGGCGGCGCCTTCTTCTGGCGTTGGCTTGCTGCTCAGCCAGCGCGGCACAGGCCCAACAACTCTATGTGGAAGGTTACGCATGCGCCAGCGAGTGCGGCCTCTATGAAATGAAGAAGTCCGCCGGCCCGATACTCACCGACGGCGCATCACGGGTCTTCGGTGAAAACAACGCTGCACAGTCGACAGCCATCGCTGGCTTTGGCTTTGCCAAGCTCCTGAGCAGCAGCGCTGGCTTGGCCTCGAGCCAGGCCGTTGCTGGCTTCATCGACGTGTTGACAGTCCTGCCTGCCAGCCCTGCGCAGATGGGTGAGTTTGGCGTTCTTGAATGGCAATTGGGGCTCAGCGGCCGGGGCGACCTGCAGGTTTACACAGCCCAGGGTTACGGCTCGGTCACGATCGACGCCTTCGCGCGGGGCGCTGCGCCGGGCACTGGCCGGGCCACGTCATTCTGGTTCAATGACATTGGCGGGCCGGTGGAGTCTGAAGGCGCCACATTGCCCCATGACCTGCTGGTGCGACAGGGTTTCGTCTTTGGCGAAGCCTTCGAGATCGGCTTTCAGCTCAGCGCCACGACCGGAAGTGCCGATGCAATCGCACTGGCCGACATGATGAACACCGCTCTATGGGGAGGCATCAAGTCCGTCAGCCTCAACGGCGTGGCACTGGCCGCGAACAACTACTCACTGCGCTCTGCCAGCGGGAATGACTACCGAGATGCGACCGTTCCGCCGCCAGTGCCAGAACCAGGGGCCTGGCTGTTGATGGCAGTGGGACTGGTTGCTGTCATGTGGCGCACCGGACACGGGCGGGGTCAGAGCTTGCGCTGAAGTCCGGCGCTGCGGGAGACCGGCTCCTCCGTCGACCAGGGCCTGTCCACACTACCGCAAGAACGGCCTGGCGCAGCGTGCGCTTCACGACCGATGAATATCGCCACGCAACGCCCGCACGGCATAGACCATGGCCCGGCCGTCGTGCGAGGCGTCCTTCCATTCACTGCCCTTGCGCAACGCGGCGGCGCGCTGGCTGCGCTGGCGCCCCAGCGCGCGCCACGCAGGCCAGTCGCTCGCCGGCTCCGTCGTGCAGCCGCCGTGTACCGGGTCCAGCAAGCGGTCGCGGATCCACCGCCATTGGGCTTCGAAGGATTGGCGGTAGATGGCAGCGTCGGGCTCTAGCCGGCTCATCGCCAGCGCGGCCTTCAGCATCTCGGTCTGCACCCACCACGGCCGGCGGGTGGCCTGCGCGGCCAGGGGGCTGAACCAGGGCGGCAAATCGTCCGGCACGGCATAGGCGCGGCAGCCGTGCGCCGGCCCGTCCCAGGCGGTGGCCAAGGCGCGGTCCATCAGCGCCCGCGTCAGGGTCTCGATCACCGCAGGGCTCGTTGCCTGCAGTTGCGCGCGCAGCTGCAGCAGGCGGAAGACGGTCTGGAACTCGTAGCCGAAGCTCACGATGCCGGCGACGGGCCGCCAATCGGCCTGGTAGTAGAAGCACAGGTCCGGGCCAGCCGGCAGCAGGCGCTGACAGAACAGCGCCGCCAGGGCCTCCAGGCTCTGCGTCACGGCCGGCGTGGGCTGCGCGCGGTGCAGGCAGCCCAGCGCCTCCAGCAGGTCGGAGTGCACGTTGACGTCCTTCCAGCCGATCGGCGTGCCGATGGGGTCGGTCCGCTGCGGCCAAGCCGCGGGCTCGGTGATCGGCCGGTTCGCCTGGCTCAGCAGGCCCCAGTAGCCGCCGTGCTCGGCGTCGCGCGCATGCGCCTCCATCCAGGCGAAGCCTTCCAACGCCAACGTGCGGGCCGCGTCGTCACCCGTGGCCTCGTAGACGGCGCAGCAAGCCTGGATGGCATAGGCGGCGCCGTGCACATGCTTGCAGCGCTGCGCCAGCGGCCGCCCTTCGCGGTCGGTGCGGTGGAACCAGCCGCCCGCCACGTCGTCCCACATCGGGCCGCGCAGGAAGGCGATGCCCCGTGCCACCGCGTCCTGCAGCAGCGCGTCCTGCGGCCACAGCAGGCAGGCTTCGGCCGCGGTGAGCAGCTGCCGCGCCTGGAACTCCAGCAGCTTCTGCTGCGGGCCGGCCTGTCGCCAGGCCTGGTCGAAGTCGCACAGGTAGCCGCCATATTGGGTGTCGAAGCAACGCGGGAACCAGGCGTCGACGACATGGCGGCGCAGCGCCGTCTGGATCTCGTCGGCCAAGGCCAGATCCTCGGCCGACGGGCGAAGGTGAGCGGGTGAGAGCTGATGCACTGCAGCACGATGCCATACTCGCAAGCCACTCGAAAGGAGCGCCCATGTACCAGGCCCTGGTCATCGACAAGAACGACGGTGGTTACCAAGCCGCGATCCGCCAACTCGACGACGACAACCTGCCCGAAGGTGACGTGACGGTGCGCGTCGACTACTCCACCATCAACTACAAGGACGGCCTGGCGATCACCGGCAAGTCGCCGGTGGTGCGCAAGTTCCCACTGGTGGCCGGTATCGACTTTGCCGGCACGGTGGAAGCCAGCAGCCATCCGGCCTGGAAGGCCGGCGACAAGGTGGTGCTCAATGGCTGGGGCGTCGGCGAAACCCATTCCGGCGGGCTGGCGCAGCGCGCCCGCGTCAAGGGCGACTGGCTCGTGGCGCTGCCCGCCGGGCTGACGACGCGCCAGGCCATGGCCATCGGCACCGCCGGCTACACCGCGATGCTGTGCGTGATGGCGTTGCAGAACCACGGCCTGCAGCCCGCCACCGGCGACATCCTGGTCACCGGCGCCAACGGCGGCGTCGGCAGCGTCGCCGTCGCGCTTCTGGCCAAGCTGGGCTACCGCGTGGTCGCCTCCACCGGCCGCGTCAACGAGGCCGAAGCGCTGAAGAGCCTGGGCGCGGCCGAGGTCATCGACCGCGCCGAGCTGTCGGCACCGGGCAAGCCGCTGGGCAAGGAGCGCTGGGCCGGCGTCGTCGATTCGGTGGGCAGCCACACGCTGGCCAATGCCTGCGCCGGCACCAAGTACCGCGGCGCAGTGGCGGCCTGCGGCCTGGCGCAGGGCATGGACTTCCCGGGCAGCGTCGCGCCCTTCATCCTGCGCGGCATCACGCTCTACGGCATCGACAGCGTGATGGCGCCCAAGGCGCTGCGCGAACAGGCCTGGGCGCGCCTGGCGAAGGACCTGGACCTGGCCAAGCTGGACAGCCTGGTGCAGCAGATCCCGCTGGCCGGCGCCATCGCCGCCGGCAGCGAGATCCTGGCCGGCAAGGTGCGCGGCCGGCTGGTGGTGGACGTCAACGCCTGATGCCGCTGCAGCCCGTCGCGCCGGCCGGCGGGCCGCCGGCCAAGGGGCCCTACAGCCCAGCCATCCGGGCCGGCAACCTGCTGTTCGTGTCCGGCCAGATCGCGTCGGACCCCGGTGCCGACCTGGCCACGCAGACGCGGCAGTGTCTGGACAACCTGCGCGCAGTGCTGCAAGCCGGCGGTGCCACGCTGCAGCAGGTGGCCAAGGTGACGCTGTACCTGTCCGACCCCGAGGGCTGGGCGGTGGTCAACCCGATCTATGCCGCTTTCTTCGGCACGCACAAGCCGGCGCGCGCCATCGTGCCGACGGCGCCCTTCCCGGGCGGGTTCCGCATCGAGATCGACGCGATCGCGGTGCTGGAGGCTTAGCGCCCCATCGGGCTGACGCCGAACAGCCAGACGTGCGCCCAGAAGGCGAACACGGCCCAGGCGACAAGGCCGCCCACCACCGCGCCGATCGTGCCGCCCAGCGTGCCCGGCGGGTAGACGGTGTTCGCGGCCCGGTCGCGCTGGCGGGCCGAGCGGAAGTCCAGCACCGCCCACACCAGGAAGCTGCCGAACAGCAGCAGGTCGGCCAGCGTGTGGTTGGCCAGCAGGTGCGCGAAGGCCCAGACCTTGACGCCCAGCACCATCGGGTGGTGGACCTTGGCCTTGATGCCGTTGCGCGGCACGTAGGCCGCCGCCAGGAAGATGAAGGACACCAGCATCAGCAGCGCGGCCAGGTGCCGCGCCCACAGCTGCGGCGTCCACAGCACCACCGGCTCGGTGCGCGCCTGGCCGTAGCCCCAGACGATCAGCGCAAAGCCGGCCAGCGACACCAGCGTGTACAGGCCCTTCCACGCCCCCGGGCCGCGCTTTGCGATCTGCGCGCTGCGCCAGCCGTCGGCAAAGATGCGCACCGAGTGCATGCCCAGGAACAGGATCAAGCCAAGGATCAGGAAGCTCATGGTGGCGGGAGAGTGAAGGACGCGACGGGCCGCATTCTCGCGCTTCGGCCCGCGGCGCTATGCTCCACCGCACCATGCCCGACACCGCCGATACCGCCCGCGCGATCCGCTTCTACTGGGAAGACTTGCCACCCGGCACGGTGATGGAGTTCGGCGCCATGCCGGTCACGCGCGAGGCCGGCCTGGCCTTTGCCCGCGAGTTCGACCCGCAGCCCTTCCACCTGGACGACGCCGCGGCGGCCGATTCGCTGTTCGGCCGCCTGGCGATCAGCGGCTGGCACACCTGCGCGATGGCGATGCGCATGATGTGCGACGGCTACATGCTGGAAAGCAGCAGCCTGGGCTCGCCAGGCATCGACAACCTGCGCTGGCTGAAGCCGGTGTACCCGGGCGACACGCTGCGCATGCGCGTCGAGATCCTGGCCGCGCGGCCGATGAACAGCCGCCCCGGCGTGGGCCTGGTGCAGACGCGCTGGGAGGTGTTCAACCAGCAGCGCGAGAAGGTGCTGTCGATGGAAGGCTGGGGCATCTACCGCATGCGCGGCGCCGCCCCGCCCGCGGCTACTTGAAGCCCACGCGGTCCAGCATCTGCTGCACCTGCGCCTGGTTCTTGCCGGCGTCGGCGATCGGCAGCGTGTCCACCTTGAACTTGCCCATCGCCTCCAGCGCCGGATTGCTGACCTTCACCGAGGCCACCACCGGCCATTCGTTGTTGCCGTCGGCGAAGTAGCGCTGCGCCTCGTCGCCGGACAGGTATTCCAGGAAGGCCACCGCCTCGGCGCGGTTCTTGGCATGCTTGGCCACCGCGCCGCCGGCGATGTTGACGTGCGTGCCGAAGCTCTGCTGGTTCGGGAACACGTAGCCGATCTTCGACACCACCTCCACGTCCTCGGGCTTGGTGGAGCGCATCAGCCGGGCCAGGTAATAGCTGTTGGTCAGCGCGATCTGGCATTCGCCGCTGGCGGCGGCCTTGATCTGGTCGGTGTCGCCGCCCTTCGGCGGGCGCGCCATGTTGTCCACCAGGCCCTTCAGCCAAGCCTCGGTGGCCTGCGGGCCCAGGTGGGCCAGCATCGCGCCGAACAGCGTCAGGTTGTAGGGGTGCGAGCCCGAGCGGGTGCAGACCTTGCCCTTGTTCTTGGGGTCTGCCAGCGACTGGTAGGTGGCCACGTCGCCGGGCTGCACCGTCGCCTTGTTGTAGACGATCATGCGCGCCCGCGTCGAGAAGCCGAACCACTGCGGCCCGCCACCGTCGGCGTTGTCGCGCAGGTAGGCCGGAATGCGCTGCTGCAGCACGGCCGAGTTGACGGGCTGGAACATGCCGTCGGCATCGGCCCGGGTCAGCCGCGCCGCATCCACCAGCAGGATCACGTCGGCCGGGCTCGCCGCGCCCTCGGCCTTCAGCCGGTTGACGATGCCGGCGTCGTCGGCATCGATGCGGTTGATCTTGATGCCGGTGGCCTTGCTGAAGTTGGCGTACAGCGCCTCGTCCGTCTGGTAGTGGCGGGCCGAGTACAGGTTCAGCACCTTGTCCTGCGCCACCGCGCCCAGCGAGGTGGCGGCCAGCACGGCAGCCAGCAGGCCACGGCGGGAAAGGCGGAAGGGAATGGGGGCCATGCGTTGCACTCCTGGAAAGGCGGAATACCCCATTCTAAATGCAATGCGAACCATTCTTATTGCGTTTCATCAAGGTCGAGGGGGTTCTGCGGCAGGCGATGATCGGCGCCATGAGCACCCGCGACCTGTGGTCCCACGCCGGCTTCATGCGCCTGTGGTGGGCGCGGCTGGCCGGCGTCAGCGCCAGCCAGATGATGCTGGTGGCCATCGGCTGGCAGATGTACGACCTGACCGGCTCGGCCTGGGACCTGGGGCTGGTCGGGCTGCTGCAGTTCCTGCCGGCGCTGGCGCTGGTGCTGGTGGCCGGCCACGTGGTCGACCGGCACCACCGCGCGCGCATCGTCGCGGTCTGCGTCGCCGCGCAGGGGCTGGTGGCGCTGCTGCTGGCGCTGGCCCCTTTCGACGGGCTGTCGCAGCGCACGCTGCTGCTGGCGCTGTCGGTGGTGCTGGGCGCCGTGCGTGCCTTCCAGATGCCGGCGCAGCAGGCGCTGGTGCCGTTGTTGGTGCCGGCCGCGCTGCTGCCGCGCGCCATGGCCTTCAGTTCGGCCGGGCTGCAGGGCGCGGTGATCGCCGGCCCGGCGCTGGGCGGCTTCGTCTACGTGGCCGGTGCGTCGGCGGTGTACGGGCTGTGCGCGGGGCTGTTCGCCGTGGCGGCCGGGCTGTGCCTGCGCATCCGCCACGCCGCGCCGCCGCCCGGCCAACCCTTGAGCCTGGACACGCTGTTGGCCGGCGTGCGCTACGTGCAGCAGAACAAGGTGGTGCTGGGCGCCATCTCGCTGGACCTGTTCGCGGTGCTGCTGGGCGGCGCGGTGGCGCTGCTGCCGATGTTCGCCAAGGACATCCTGCACGTGGGCCCCTGGGGCCTGGGCCTGCTGCGCGCCGCGCCGGCGCTGGGCGCGCTGGCCATGTCGGTGCTGCTGACGCGCTGGCCGATCGCGCGCCACGCCGGGCCGAAGCTGTTCGCGGCCATCGCGGTGTACGGGCTGGCGACGCTGGCCTTCGGGCTGTCCACGAGCTTCGGGCTGTCGCTGGCGGCGCTGGCCATCACCGGCGCGGCCGACATGGTGAGCATCGTCGTGCGGCAGACGATGATCCAGCTGGAAACGCCGGACGCCATGCGCGGCCGCGTCAGCGCGGTGGCTTCGGTGTTCATCGGCGCGTCCAACCAGCTGGGCGAGTTCGAATCCGGCGCCACCGCCGCCTGGCTGGGCCCGGTGGGCTCGGTCGTGCTGGGCGGCGCCGGCACGCTGCTGGTGGCCGCGCTGTGGTGGCGCTGGTTCCCGGCCCTGGCGCGGCGCGATGCGCTGGTGGCCGCGCCGCCGCGGGATTGACGCGCAGGCGGCCGAGCCACTACAAGGGCAGCTTTTCGCCCCACCGACTGGAGCCCCCGCCATGAGCCATGTCTACGGCAAGTTCGTCTGGTTCGAACACCTGTCCGCCGACACCGACGCCGCCCACAAGTTCTACGACGCGCTGTTCGGCTGGCACACCCAGGCCGTGCCGATGGGCGAGCCTGAGCCCTATCCGCTGATCATGAATGGCGCCGACGGCATCGGCGGCTTTCGCAAGGCGCCGCCGGGCGCCCCGGCGATGTGGATGCCCTACCTGTCGGTACGCGATGTGCACGTCACCCACGCAGCGGCGCTGGCCGCGGGCGGCCAGTCGCTGATGCCGCCCACGAAGTTCGGCGACGTCGGCGAAGGCGCCACGCTGGCCGACCCCACCGGCGCGGTGTTCGCGGTGTGGACCGCCGCACAGGGCGACCGGGCCGACACCACGCCCACGCCGATGGGCGACTGGCACTGGACCGAGCTGATGACACCCGACGAGAAGAAGGCGCTGGCCTTCTACGAAGGCGTGTTCGGCTACATCCACGACAGCATGGACATGGGGCCGCAGGGCACCTACTACCTGCTGAAGATGGGCGACACCATGCGCGCCGGGCTGATGCGCGGGCCGATGCCCGACACCCCGCCGCTGTGGGTGCCCTACGTGGCCGTGCCCGACTGCGACGCCACCGCCGCCCAGGCGAGAAAGCTGGGCGCCACGCTGATCGTCGAACCCACCGACATCCCGAATGTCGGCCGCTTCGCGACGATCATCGACCCGCACGGCGCCTGCATCGCCTTCATGAAGCCCTTCGACTAGAGCAGGCCGTCCGCGGCGAGCAGCGTCTCCAGGCACTGCTCGCGGATGCCGTAGAAATCCTTCACCTGCTGCACCTGCGCCAGCAGCGGCGCCTTCGCGGCGGGCTGCGGCCGCTTCACCGCCAGCACCATCTTGTTCTTGGCGGTGTGCTCCAGCGCCACGAACTCGAAGACCTGCGTGTCGTAGCCGCAGGCATCCAGCAGCAGCGCGCGCAGGCTGTCGGTCAGCATCTCGGCCTCCTGGCCCAGGTGCACGCCGTGGCGCAGGATCGGCCGCAACGGGTGCGGCTGCAGCAGCTGCGGGCGCAGCTGCTTGTGGCAGCAGGGAGCGCAGCAAATGATGGCCGCGCCGCCGCGGATGCCGATGTGCATCGCCTGGTCGGTGGCGGTGTCGCAGGCATGCAGCGCGATCATCACGTCCACCGGCCGCGCCGCGCTGCTGGCCACGTCGCCCAGTTCGAAGCGCAGCCCCTGCAGCCCCAGCCGCGCGACGGTGGCGTTGCCGGCTTCCACCAGGTCGGGCCGGATCTCCACGCCCGTCACCTGCGCATCGCGGCCCAGCGCGTGGCGCAGGTGGTCGTGCAGCGCGAAGGTCAGGTAGCCCTTGCCGGCGCCGAAGTCCAGCACCTCGATGCGCTGCTGCGCGGCCAGCGGCGAGGAGGCCAGCGCCGCGTCCAGGATCTCCAGGAACTTGTTGATCTGCTTCCACTTGCGCGCCATCGCCGGCACCAGGCGGTGCTGCGCGTCGGTGACGCCCAGCGCCGCCAGGAAGGGCCGGTCCAGGCTCAGCAGCCGCGCCTTGTCGCGGTTGTGTGTGGCCGGCGCCGCGGGCGCCGCCGCGCCTTCGCGCGCGCCGCTGCGCAGGCTGGCGCGGCCCTTGCGGCTGTAGGCCAGCTGCAGCTCCTGGTCCGGCGTGTGCAGGTGGGCATTGGCGAACTCGGTGCCCAGCAGGCCGCGCAGCGTCTGCAGACCCTGCGCCTGCGGCAGGTTGCGCGTCAGGTCGCGGCGCTCATGGTGGTAAACGAAGCTCAAGTGCGGCTCGCCACGCAGCACGATGGCGCGGATGGTGATGCGCTTCAGGTCGGGCTCGGCACTGCCGTAGCCGGCCAGCAGCAGCCGCTCGAAGCGGCCTTCTGCCAGCGCCTGCGCGCAGGCGGCCAGGAAACGCTCGCGCACCGCGTCACGGGCAGCATCGTCGTCGGGGCTCATGCCCGGCATGGTGCCAGACGCGCCGCGGCGGCGTAGAGTCCGGCGAATGCGCAGCCCCACCTTGACCGCCACCGACGCCCAGGGCCGCCGCGTCAGCTACCGCGACCGCAAGCGCTGGCTGTGGGCGCTGTCGGTGGTCTATCCGCTGGTGCCGCTGGTGGCCATCGGCCTGCATGCCGCCACCGGCCAGCCGCTGTGGCTGCTGCTGCCGCTGGCCATCGGCTACATCGGCGGGCCGATCCTCGATGCCTGGCTGGGCGAGGACGAGAACAACCCGCCGGAAGCCGTGGTGCCGCAGCTGGAGGCCGACCGCTACTACCGCTGGCTCACCTTTGCGGTGGTGCCGCTGCACTTCCTGACGCTGATCGGCTGCGCGGTCTGGGCCGGCACGCAGGACCTGCCGGTCTGGGCCTTCCTGGTGCTGGCCTACGTGGCCGGCACGACCTCGGGCCTGGGCATCAACACCGGTCACGAGCTGGGCCACAAGCACACCGCGCTGGAGGTCTGGCTGGCCAAGCTGGTGCTGGCGGTGCCGGCCTATGGCCATTTCCGTATCGAGCACAACCGCGGCCACCATCGCTTCGTCGCCACGCCGGAAGACCATGCCAGCGCGCGCATGGGCGAAAGCATCTACCGCTTTGCGCTGCGCGAGCTGCCCGGCGGCATCCGCCGCGCCTGGGCGCTGGAAGCCGAACGCCTGAGGCGCGAAGGCCGCAGCCCGTGGAGCCCGCACAACGAGATGCTGCAGAGCTATGCCGTCACGCTGGCGCTGCAGGGCACGCTGATCGCGCTGTACGGCTGGGCGATGGTGCTCTTCCTGGCCATCCACAACGTCGTCGCCTGGTGGCAGCTGACCAGCGCCAACTATGTCGAGCACTACGGCCTGCTGCGGCTGAAGGGGCCCGACGGCCAGCTCGAGCGCTGCCAGCCGCACCACTCGTGGAACGCCAACCACACCTACACGAACCTGGTGCTGTTCCAGCTGGAGCGGCACAGCGACCACCATGCCAACGCGGCGCGCCGCTACCAGAGCCTGCGCCACTTCCCCGACCTGCCGCAGCTGCCCAGCGGCTATTTCGGCATGTTCCCTCTGGCCTACGTGCCCAGCCTGTGGTTCAAGGTGATGGACCCGCGGCTGCTGGCGCTGCCGCACATCCGTGGCGATTTCGCCAAGATCAACGTCTGCCCGCGCCAGCGCGACGCGCTGCGCGCGCGCTATGCCGCTCAGGCCGCCAGCGCCAGCTCGTCGGCCTGAGCGCGCAGCCGCTGCAGCACCTGCGGCAGGCTCAGCCGCTGCTGCAGCACCGTGCTCATCTTGGCGCTGCAGTGGCTTGACACCTGCTCGAAGCCGAACCAGCCGTAGCCGTCCATCTCGGGCAGGCGCTGGCCGGTACCCCATTCGGAGAAGTGGCTTTCGCAACGCAGCGTGGCCACGTCGAAGCGCGGCATCAGCGTGGCAAACAGGTACAGGTCCTTCTTGGCGCGGTACTCGAAACGGCCCAGCTCCAGCAGCGCTTCGGCCGCCAGCTGCAGACCGGTTTCTTCGCGCGTTTCGCGCAGCGCCGATTGCAGCGGCGTCTCGCCCTCGTGCTGGCCGCCCTTGGGCAGGTCCCACTCGTCCTGACCCGTGACATGGCACAGCAGCAGCTCCTGCTGCGGGTTCAGGATCAGGATGCCGCAGCTCAGGCGGCGCAGGGTGGCGGAGGGGTCCATGGGGCTTTCAACGTCAGCGACCCGCTTTCGGTTGAATGCCGATACGGGCCGCGGGGCATGACATGCGGACGAATTGCACGAAGCATGCCGAGCCGTGGGCCGCGCGGTGCCCGGAGAAGCACCCGGATGCGCCGCCGTCTTCAGCGCAGCGGGATCTTCAGGCTGGCGTCCACCGGCACCACGCTGACGCTGTTCTGCGGCGAGCCCTCGATGACGCGGTCCGAATAGCTCAGGTAGACCAGCACGTTGCGCTTGGCGTCCACCATGCGCACGATGCGCATCTTCTTGAAGACCAGCGAAATGCGCTCGGTGAACATGTCCTCCTGCTTCGGCAGCGGCTTGTCGATGCGGATCGGCGCCACCTGCCGGCAGGCGATGGAGGCCTCGGCCTTGTCCTCGGCCAGCCCCAGCCCGCCCTTGATGCCGCCGGTCTTGGCGCGCGACAGGTAGCAAGTGACGCCCGCCACCTTGGGGTCGTCGTAGGCCTCGACCACGATCTTGTGGTCCGGCCCGATCCACTGGAACACGGTGTCCACCTCGCCGATCGGGTCGGCCGCCGCGGCGCCGGCCACGGCCAGGCCGGCCCACAGAAACAGCTGCTGGTGCATGACAGTCCTCCCTCGGGCGCGTAGCCTAGCGCCATCGCCGCTGCCCACGCCCGCCATGCAAGACACCCGTACCGACTGGCCCGCCCTCGTCGACGAACTGAACCGCCTGCTGCGGCTGAAGACCACGCCCATCGGCATGAAGCTCTTCGAGCGTGTCGAGGACATGCAGGCCATCCCCAAGATCCGCCGCCCCAACGCCATCCACACGGCAGACCAGATCGTCGCCCAGGCGGCACGGCTGGGCTTCACGGTGGGCATCACCCGCGAGGACCTGGTCGGTGCGCAGTGCGGCGCCGTGCTGGGCCTGCACCCGCAGGACGAGGAATGGCTGTCCGGCAAGGCCATGGCCGGCGTGTGGTTCGCCACCGTCGAGGACTCGGCCGCGCACCAGCGCGCGATGAGCACCGTGCCGCATGGCCGCTACCGCGCGATGGCCGTGTCGCCGCTGGCCAGCGGCCGGCTCGACCCGCCCGACATCTGCCTGGTCTACGCCACGCCGGGGCAGATGATCCTGCTGATCAACGGCCTGCAATGGGCTGGCTACGAGCGCTTCGACTGGAGCGTGGTCGGCGAATCGTCCTGCGCCGACAGCTGGGGCCGCGCCCTGGCCACCGGCAAGGCGAGCCTGTCGATCCCCTGCTTCGCCGAGCGCCGCTACGGCGGCGTGCCCGACGACGAACTGCTGATGGCGCTGCCGCCGGCCGACCTGCCCAAGGCCATCGCCGGCATGCAGGCGCTGGCCAAGAACGGCCTGCGCTACCCGATCCCGCCCTACGGCATCCAGGCCGACGCGCGCGCCGGGCTCGGTGCCAGCTATCCGGACAAGAAGGCGGGTTGAGCGCCCGACTCAGCCCGGGCTGAGTCGCGGCGGCGGCTGCCGGCGCGCCCAGGCAAAGCCGGCCTGCACCAGGCCGGCCGCCAGGCCCAGCGCCACGCCGACCTGCCAGGCCAGCGTGTACGAGCCCGCCATATCGAAGATCAGCCCGCCGCCAAAGGCGCCGACGAAGCTGCCCAGCTGATGGCCGACGAAGGCCACGCCGCTGAGCATGGCCTGCCAGCGCAGGCCGAAGGTCTCGGCGATCCAGCCGCTGACCAGCGGCGCCACGCCCAGCCACAGGAAACCCATGATCGCCGCGAACACCAGCGTGCCGGCCGGCGTGGGCGGCGCCACGAAGTACCAGGCCAGCGTCAGCGAGCGCAGCGTGTAGATCAGCCCCAGCAGCACCAGCTTGTTCCAGCGCCCGCCGGCCCAGCCGAAGAACAGGCTGCCCAGCACGTTGAAGCCGCCGATCACGCCCAGCGCCTGCGCGCTGAGCATCGGGTCCATGCCGCAGATGTCCAGGTACGAGGGCAGGTGCGTGGTCAGGAAGACCAGCTGCATCCCGCACACGAAGTAAGTGATTGCCATCACCACGAACAACGGATTGTGAAGTGCCACGCCCAGCGCCGCCCGGGCGTTGTCGCCCTCGCCGCGCTGCGCCGGCAGCGGCAGCGCGTCCACCTTGCCGGCCGACCAGGCGGCCGGCAGCATCACCAGCGCCAGCACCGCAAAGCCGGCCACGCCGATGCGCCAACCGTAGGACTGCGCCAGCAGCGCGCCCACGGGCGCGGCCACCATCGCGCCGAAGCTGCCGGCCGCCGAGACGATGCCCAGCACCGTGCTGCGCAGCGCCACCGGCACCGGCCGGCTGGCCGCGGCCAGCGCCAGCGCGCTGCCGTTGCAGGCCAGCGCCGCGCCGATGGCCACGCCCGCGCCCAGCACCACCATCACCAGGCCTTGCGACAGCGCCAGCAGCACCAGACCTGCGGTGTAGAGCAACGCGCCGCCCACCATCAGCCGGCGCATGCCCAGCCGCGTCGCCCAGGCACCGGCCAGCGGCTGAAGGAACCCCCAAGCCAGGTTCTGCACCGCAATGGCCAGCGTGAAGTCCGAGACCGAGATGCCGACGTCGCGTGTCAGTGGCGGCATGAAGATGCCCAGGCTCTGGCGCAGGCCCATGGCCAGGCTCAGCATCACCGAGGCGCCGATCAGGATCGGCAGGGAAGGGCGCAGCGCGCGCAGCGTGGACATCGGGTGGGGGCGCGGCCAGAGGCCGGAAGGGCGGTATAGCCGGCGCGGCCGGCGGCCGTCTATCGCCGCCGGGACAGCGGCTCAGTCCGCCGCGCTGGCGGCGCGCGCCGCGCCGGCCTGCAGGGCGCCGTCGAGCGTGCCCTGCACCTGCGCCTGCTGGGCCTGCGCCTGGCGGGCACTGGTGGCCGACAGGCTGGCCGCGGTGGCGGCTGTACCGGCCACCTCGGCGCCGCAGCCGGCCAGCAGGGCGGCGGCCAAGAGCATCGGGGTGCGCAGCAGCTTCATGCGCAAATTGTCGGCCGCAGGGGGCCGGGCCGCGCACCGCCGGGCGCACCGGGCGTGCGCTGTGACACACCCGGCCCGCCGGCTACGATGGCCCTCCCTTGCCGGAGACCACGATGCAATTCACCCGACTCGGCCGCAGCGGCCTGCAGGTCTCGCGCCTGTGCCTGGGCTGCATGACCTATGGCGACCCGGCGCTGGGCGCCCACCCGTGGACGCTGCCCGAAGCCGACAGCCGGCCGCTGATCCGCGCCGCGGTCGAGGCCGGCATCAACTTCTTCGACACCGCCAACATCTATTCCAACGGCAGCAGCGAAGAGATCGTCGGCCGCGCGCTGCGCGAATACGCCCAACGCGATCAGATCGTCGTCGCCACCAAGCTGCGCTTCGGCTGGCGCAAGGGGCCCAACAGCGCCGGCCTGTCGCGCAAGGTGGTGCTGGCCGAGGCCGATGCCAGCCTGCAGCGCCTGGGCATGGACTACGTGGACCTACTGCAGATCCACCGCTGGGACCCGGACACGCCGATCGAAGAGACGATGGAAGCGCTGCACGACCTGGTCAAGGCCGGCAAGGTGCGCTACCTGGGCGCCTCGTCGATGGCGGCCTGGCAGTTCGCCAAGGCGCAGGCGGTGGCTGCAGCGCACGGCTGGACGCGCTTCGTCAGCATGCAGCCCGAGCTGAGCCTGCTGTACCGCGAGGAAGAGCGCGAGATGCTGCCGCTGTGCCGTGACCAGGGCGTGGGCGTCATCCCGTGGAGCCCGCTGGCCCGCGGCCGGCTGGCGCGGCCCTGGGGTCAGGCCACGCCGCGCATCGACAGCGATGCCTTCGGCAAGACGCTGTTCGAGCACACCGAGGACAACGACCGCGAGATCGCCGCCGCTCTGGCGCAGGTGGCGGGGGCGCGCGGCACGCCGCTGGCGCAGGTGGCGCTGGCCTGGGTGCTGGCGCAGCCGGGCATCACCGCGCCGATCGTCGGCGTGTCGCGCCCCGAACAGCTGGCCGATGCGGTGGCTGCGCTGGACGTGCGCTTGTCGCCCGAGGAGATCGCCGCGCTGCAGGCGCCGTACCGGCCGCACCCGGTGGTGGGCTTCTAGGGCAGCGGCCGTGGCGGCGCTGGTGCTGTTTTCCGGCGGGCAGGATTCCACCACCTGCCTGGCCTGGGCGCTGCAGCGCCACGAGCGGGTCGAGACCGTGGGCTTCGACTACGGCCAGCGCCATCGCATCGAGCTGGACTGCCGGCCCGCCGTGCTGCAGCGGCTGCGCGAAAGCTTCCCGGACTGGTCGGCCCGGCTCGGCGACGACCATCTGCTGGACCTGCCGGTGCTGGGCCAGATCAGCGACACCGCGCTGACGCGCGAGCAGGCCATTGCCACCGCGCAGGACGGCCTGCCCAACACCTTCGTGCCGGCGCGCAACCTGATCTTCCTGACGCTGGCCGCCGCGCTGGCCTGGCGGCGCGGCATCGACACGCTGGTGGGCGGCATGTGCGAGACCGACTATTCCGGCTACCCCGACTGCCGCCACGACACCGTGCAGGCCATGCAGCAGGCACTGAGCCTGGGCATGGGCCGGCCGCTGGCCATCGAGACCCCGCTGATGTGGCTGGACAAGGCCGCCACCTGGGCGCTGGCGCGCACGCTGGGCGGCGAAGCGCTGCTGCGCATCGTGCGCGACGACACCCACACCTGCTACCTGGGCGACCGCCACACGCGCCACGCCTGGGGCTGGGGCTGCGGTGAATGCCCTGCCTGCGCGCTGCGCCGCCGCGGCCACGAGGCCTTCGTCGCCGCGGGCTAGCTGTGAACCGTCAAGAGGTTGTTTCTTGACTTGTTGAGCCTGGACATGGGGAAGGCGCCGCCGATGCCTGTGTGCGGGCGGTGCCAGTTGTAGTGGTGTTGCCAGCCGGCCAGGGCCTGGGTTCGCTGCTTGGAGTGCTGGTAAGTCCAGCCGTAGGCCCACTCGCGCAACGCCGATTGGATGAAGCGCTCGGCCTTGCCGTTGGTCTGCGGCCGGTACGCGCGGGTGAACTTGTGGACGATCCCGAACTCAGCGCAAGCGCTGGCGAAGTCGCGTGAGCGGAACGCCGAGCCGTTGTCAGTCAACACCCGGCGCACGGTGACGCCCAAGCCTGCGTAGTAGGCCACCGCCTCACGCAGGAACTGCACCGCCTGAGGCGTCTTCTCGTCCGGGTGCATGGCGGTGTAGGCGATGCGGGCGTGGTCGTCCACCGCTACAAACAGCATCTCCCAGCCAGCCCCATCGACCGAGTCACGACGGTTGCCCGTCACGCGGTGGCTGGGCCGCTCGATGCGTCCGAGCTTCTTGGTGTCGATGTGCAGCAGATCTCCGGGGTGGTCGTGCTCGTAGCGCACCACGGGCTCGGCCGGCGCCAGGTCGCTGAGCTTGGACAGCCCCGCACGGGCCAGCACGCGGCTGACGGTGCTGTCCGAGACGCCCACGCTGGCTGCGATGCGCGCTTGCGTCATGCGCCTGCGGCGCAGCTCGACGATCAGCAGCGCCTTGGCCGGATCGATGGCGCGCGGCGAGTGGGCCGGACGGGACGATGCGTCGGCCAGCGCCGCTTCGCCACCAGCCAGATAGCGGCCAAGCCACTTGCGCGCCGTCGCAGGAGTCACACCCTGCGCGCTGGCAGCTTCACAGGCTGACCAGCCCAACTCGATCATCTGTTGGACCATCTCCGCGCGACGGGCATAGGTCAATCGGGCATGCTTGTGGCTGTTCATCCGGTTGGCTTCCTTGAGAACTGGGTGTTTGGCGACTTCCAGTCTCTCAAACCCAATCCGGATGAACACCGGATACAACCTATTGAAGCTTCACAGCTAGCGCGCCGCACGGCCCACCCGCCTGTCGCCCGCGTGACGCGCACCGCGTGAAACCCCGGTGCGACGCCGCGCCGGCCAGCGACATACTCGGCGCCCACCCCTTCTTCCTGCCGGAGCCGAGCGCATGAACGCACCCCACGCCCCGATCACCCAGTCGATGTTCTCGATGGACCCCTGCGATCCGCTGAACGACCTGCGCATGTCCGAAGGCGCGCGGCCGCTGTACGAGCATGTCAAGCGCTTCATCCGCGACACCGCCGCGCCGATGGCCGAGAAGTACGAAGCGCTGGGCGCGAATCGCACCGGCGACGAGCGCTGGACCTACGCGCCCGGCCAGCTGGAGCTGCTGGACGCCGCCAAGGCCCAGGCCAAGAAGGAAGGGCTGTGGAACTTCTTCCTGCCCAATGCCCAGACCGGCGAGGGCCTGAGCAACCTCGACTACGCCTACATCGCCGCCGAACTGGGCAAGGTGCCGCTGGCCAGCGAGTGCATGAACTGCTCGGCCCCCGACACCGGCAACATGGAAGTGCTGGAACGCGTGGGCACGCCCGAGCAGAAGGCCCAGTGGCTCAAGCCCCTGCTCAACGGCGAGATCCGCTCGGCCTATGCGATGACCGAGGTGCACCATGCCTCGTCCGACGCCCGCAACATCGCCACCAGCGCGCGGCTCGAAGGCAACGAGTACGTGATCAACGGCGAGAAGCACTACATCTCGGGCGCCGGCAGCCCGCGCTGCAAGATCCTGATCACGATGGTGCGCACCAATCCCGATGCGCCCTCGCATCAGCAGCAGTCGATGATCCTGGTGCCCAAGGACACCCCGGGTGTCAAGATCATCGGCGCCATGCATGTCTTCGGCGAAGACCATGCGCCGCACGGCCACATGCACATCGTCTTCGACAACGTGCGCGTGCCCAAGGAGAACATCCTGCTCGGCGAAGGCCGCGGCTTCGAGATCAGCCAGGTGCGCCTGGGCCCGGGGCGCATCCACCACTGCATGCGCAGCATCGGCCAGGCCGAGAAGGCGCTGGACCTGATGGTGCAGCGCGGCGTTTCGCGCGAGGCCTTCGGCCGCAAGCTGGCCTGGCTGGGCGGCAACGTCGAGCACATTTCGCGCGCGCGCATCGACATCGAGGCCATGCGCCTGATGGTGCTGAAGGCCGCCAAGGCGATGGACGTGCTGGGCAACCGCGAGGCGCGCATCTGGGTGCACATGGTCAAGGCCATGGTGCCCGAGCGGGTGTGCCAGATCATCGACCAGGCCATCCAGATGCACGGCGCGCTGGGCGTGTCGCAGCACACGCCACTGGCGCGCATGTACGCGATGCAGCGCACGCTGCGCCTGGCCGACGGGCCCGACGAGGTGCACCACCTGGTGGTGGGCCGGCAGGAGATCGGCCACCACCAGACGCTGAGCGAGGACCTGAGCTCCGCCGCCGTCTGGCGCAACTGAACGCGAGCATGACGCGCGACGAGGCCATCGCGGCCACCACCGGCCCCGGCCAGCCCTACGAGCTGGTGGACGCCGTCATCGGCGGCCGCGCGCTGCGCGTGTTCAGCCATGCGCCGCCCTCGCTGCGCGCGATGTTCGAGCAGACCGCCAGCGACCTGCCCTTCCTGGCCTACGAGGACGAGCGCTGGACCTTCGCGCAGGCCTGGCAGGCGGCGGCGCGCATCGGCCATGTGCTGGTGCACGACTGCGGCGTGCGCCACGGCGAACGCGTGGCGATCGCCATGCGCAACTACCCCGAGTGGGTACTGGCCTTCACCGCCATCACCGCCATCGGCGCGGTGGCGGTGGGCATCAACGCCCACTGGCAGGCCGACGAGCTGGCCTATGCACTGACCGACGGCGACGTGCGCGTGGTCTTCGCCGATGCCGAGCGCCAGCAGCGCCTGGCCGAATGCGGCTTGGACGGCCTGCAAGTGCTGGCGGTGCGCACCGCGCCGGTCATGCCTGGGGCGCGCGCGCTGGAGGCCCTCACCGCGGCGGCAGGCCCCGTGCCCATGCCGCCGGCCGAGATCGCCCCCGAAGACCTGGCGATCATGATGTACACCTCGGGCTCCACCGGCCATCCGAAGGGCGTGCCGTCGACGCAGCGCCAGGTGCTGACGGCCCTGCTGTCGTGGGAGGCCGACCGGCGCATCGGCGAGCTGGTGGCCGGCATCACGCCCGTGCCGCCGGCCGTGCAGCCGGGCACGCTGCTGGCCGTGCCGCTGTTCCACGTGACGGGGCTGCATGCGTCCTACCTGGTCAGCTACCGGCAGCAGCGGCGCATGGTGTGCATGTACCGCTGGGACGCCGAGCACGCCGCCCAGCTGATCGAGCGCGAGAAGCTCAGCTCGGTGGTGGCGCCGGCCGCCGTCACCGGCGACCTGGTGCGTGTGGCGCAGCAGGGCAAGCACGACCTGAGCAGCCTGCTGGCGGTGGGCGGCGGCGGCGCGCCGCGCGCGCCCGAGCAGGTGCGGCAGATCGCCGCCAGCTTCGGTCAGGCGCTGCCCAACATCGGCTGGGGCATGACCGAGACCAACGCCATCGGCGCCGGCAACAGCGGCGAGGACTACCTGCGCAAGCCGGCCAGCTCGGGCCGCTGCGCGCAGGTGTTGCAACTGAAGGTGGTGGACGAAAGCGGTCACTCACTGCCAGCCGGCCAGCGCGGCGAGTTGCTGATCCGCGGCACCTCCATCTTCAACGGCTACTGGAAGCGGCCCGAGGCCAATGCCCAGGCCTTCACCGACGGCGACTGGTTCCGCACCGGCGACGTGGCCTACATCGACGACGAGGGCTTCCTTTTCATCGTCGACCGCATCAAGGACCTGATCATCCGCGGCGGCGAGAACATCGGCTGCGGCCATGTCGAGGCCGCGCTGCTGATGCACCCGCTGGTGCAGGAGGCAGCGGTGTACGCCGTGCCCGACGAGCGGTTGGGCGAAGAGGTGGGCGCCACCTTGCACGCCAGCGGCCCGCTGGACCTGGACGAGCTGCGCCAGTTCCTGTCCACGCACCTGGCGCGCTTCGAGATGCCGCGCTACCTGCTGCTGGCCGACGCGCCGCTGCCGCGCACGCCCTCCGGCAAGATCTTCAAGCGGCAGATCCGCGAAGCGGCCCTCGCGCAGATCGACCGGTCCGGATGAAAAAGGCGGCCGAAGCCGCCTTTCAAGACCACCTTCAGTTCGGGCTCTAGCTGGCCCAGCCGTGCAGCGCGTACGGGATCAGCGGTGCGACGCTCACCGCAACGATGACCCACATCGCCGTACGGTCCCAGAGGCTCAATTCCCGCTCGTTCATGGCAAGACTCCTCAGTTGCAGGTTAAACGACACAGGTCAAAAATTTACCTGTGGTTCGTTCCCGCTGCTGGGCCTTCCGGGTTAACCCTGTTGGCGGGCTGGCAAGCCGGCGTTCCAGCGCCGGGTGTCAGATCACGTGGACGGCGCCTTCAGCGGCGCAGCAGCAGCAGCGCGCCGGCGACGATCAGCGCCGCCGAGCCCAGGCTCCAGGCGGTGGGCAGCTCGCCAAAGAGCAGCCAGCCCAGGCCGGCGGCCCACACCAGGCCGGTGTATTCCAGCGGCGCGGCGCGGCTGGCCTCCACATGGGTGAAGGCCCAGGTGATGCACATCAGCCCGCCGGTGGCCAGCGCGCCGATCAGCAGCACCGGCCCCAGGTCGGCCCAGCCCATCGGCTGCCAGGTCAGCGCCACCGGCCCGGCCAGCAGCAGCGTGGGCAACAGGTTCTGCACCAGCAGGATGGTCCACAGCGCGTCGCGCTGCGCCTGGTGGCGGGCCAGCACCACCACGCCGGCATAGCAGACGGCCGACACCAGCGCGGCCAGCTGCCCTTCGATGCGCGCGCCGCTGCCGGCGTCGTGCTGCAGGCGCAGTTCGGGCCACAGGCCGACGCCGCAGCCCAGCATACCCAGCGCCAGCGCTGCCCAGATCCAGCGGCCGGGCCGCTCGCCCAGCACCAGCATGGCCAGCAGCGAGATGAAGATCGGCGCCGTGTAGCCCACCGCCACCGCCTGCACCAGCGGCAGCAGCTTCAGGCTGTGGAACCAGGCCACCAGCGCAGCCAGCAGCAGCACGCTGCGCAGCGCATGCAGCGGCCAGCTGTGGCGCGCGGGCATCGGCGTGCGGAACCAGCTCCACAGCGCCAGCGCATAGACGCTGCCGCTGGCAAAGCGCAGCCAGGTCAGCTGCAGCGCATCGAGCCGGTCGGTCAGCGTCTTGACGGTGGCGTCCATGCCGATGAACAGCGCCGCCGCCAGGGCGGCCGCGACCAGCGGCGCCGCGTGGTGGGGGTGCGGCGGGCTCACCCGCGCTGCGCGTCCAGCGCCTCGCCGCCCAGCGAGACGATCATCTGCGTCACCGCGTCGAGCATGGCGTCCAGCGCGGCCTCGTCGGTGCCGCGCATGACCAGCGTGGTGCCATAGCGGTCGTCGCGCTGGAAGGGGTAGCTGCCCAGGTCGATGTGCGGCCAGGTGTCCTGGATCTCGCCCAGGCGCTTGGCCACCTGGCTTTCGGCCAGGAACGCGGTGACGCTGCGCGAGCGCACCGTCGCGCCGCGCCGCAGCTTGCCGGCCAGCGAATCGGCCATCTGCTGCATGACGCGCGGGATGCCCGCCATCACGTAGACGTTGCCGATGAAGAAGCCCGGCGGCCCCAGCGGGTTGTCGATCAGCCCGGCGCCGCGCGGGATGCGCGCCATGCGCATGCGTGCGGCCATCACCTCCGGCGGCGCGGGCCGGCGCTGCAGCAGCGCCGCGATCTCGGGCGACACCACCAGCTCCACGCCAAAGGCCGCGGCAATGCAGTCGGCCGTGATGTCGTCGTGCGTGGGCCCGATGCCGCCGGTGGTGAACACATAGTCGTAGCGCGCGCGCAGCGCGTTCACCGCGGCGACGATCTCGCCTTGCAGATCGGGCACCACGCGCGCCTCGCGTACCTGGATGCCGTATTCATTGAGCTTCTTCGCCAGGTAGGCCAGGTTGGTGTCCTGCGTACGGCCGGACAGGATCTCGTTGCCGATGATCAGCACGGCGGCCGTCACGGCGGGGGGCGGGGCGGGCACGTCGGCCATCGGGGCTCCAGGCGGGGGGCGGGACCGCGATGCTACGGGCTCGGCGCCGCGCCTGTTAGCGTTGCGCCCATGCCCGCCCTGCGCCGCCCCGCCCTGCCGCTGGCCACGGCCTTCGGCCTGCTGCTGGCCGGCTGCGCGCACCCGCCTGCCGCACCAGAGCCCGAGCACATCACCAACAGCCTGGGCATGCAGATGCAACGCATTCCGGCGGGTGAATTCCTGATGGGCAACGACGCCACGCCGCAGCAGCTGGCTGTGGCGTACCCGGCCTACCCGCCCGAGCGCCTGCAGGCCCTGGCCGACGAGGCGCCGGTGCACCGCGTGCGCATCACCCGGCCCTTCTACATGGCGCGGCACGAGGTGACGGTGGACCAGTGGCGCCGCTTCCTGCAGGCCTCGGGCCACGTGCCGCAGTCGGTGGCCGACGGCACCGGCGGCTATGGCTACAACCCGCAGTACGACCCGCGCACCTCCCCCCGCGGCGACGCCTTCGAGGGCCGGCAGCCGCGCTACGGCTGGCAGAACCCCGGCTTTGCGCAGACCGGCGATCACCCGGTGGTGAACGTCACCTGGCACGACGCCATGGCCCTGGCCCGCTGGCTGAGCCAGACCGAGCAGCGCCGCTACCGCCTGCCCACCGAAGCCGAGTGGGAGTACGCCTGCCGCGCCGGCACCCGCACCCAGTACCACAGCGGCGACGACCCGGCCACGCTGTCCCGGGTGGCCAACGTGTTCGACGCCGACTCGGCCGCGCGGTGGCCGCAGTGGCAGGCCTTTGCGCTGACCACGCACGACGGCTACGCCTTCACCGCGCCGGTGGGCAGCTTCGCGCCCAATGCCTTCGGCCTGCACGACATGCACGGCAACGTCTGGGAATGGACCGCCGACTGGCACGAGGACGACTACTACGCCCGTTCGCCGGTGGACGACCCGCCCGGCCCGGCCGACGGCAGCGTGAAGGTGCGGCGCGGCGGCTCGTGGCACACCTGGCCGCTGTACGCGCGCTGCGCCTACCGCAACTGGAACGCGCCCGGCACGCGCTACACGCTGGTGGGCATCCGCCTGGTGACGGACGCTGCGCCCGAGCGATGAAACGCCGCCACGCCCTGCAGGCCGCCCTGGCCACTGCCCTGCTGCCCCTGGCGCGCACCGGCCAAGCAGCCGCCTCGCCACCGCCCGCCTGGCCGCGCAACCTGGCCGTGCCCGGCGGTGTGCTGTGGCTGCGGCTGGGCCCGGCCACCGCCCGGCCGCAGGCCCACAGCGGCGATCAGCCGCTGCTGGTGGCAGGCGGCCCCGAAGGCTGGCTGGCAGTGGTGGGCATTCCGCTGGCCGCAGTGCCTGGGCCGGCGCACATCCGCGTGCTGCCGGCCGACGGCGGCGCGGCCCGCAACATCGGCTACACCATCGCACCCAAGCGTTATGCCGAGCAGCGGCTGAACGTGGCGCCGCGGCATGTGGAGCTGTCGCCCGAAGACCAGGCTCGCTACGAGCGCGAGCGCGCCCACCAGGCCGGCGTGATGGCCACCTGGACCGAGCCGCCACCGCCCACGCTGCAGATGCAGATGCAGGTGCCGGTGGCGGGCCGCAGGTCCTCGTCCTTTGGCCTGCGGCGCGTCTTCAACGGCCAGGCGCGCAACCCGCACAGCGGTATGGACATCGCCGCGCCCACGGGCACACCGGTGCGCGCCCCGCTGGCCGGCCGCGTGATCGACACCGGCGACTACCTGTTCAACGGCGGCACCGTGTGGCTGGACCACGGCGCCGGCCTGCTGAGCATGGTGTGCCACCTGAGCCGCATCGACGTGCAGGTGGGCGACCGCCTGGACGCGGGCCAGCCCTATTGCGCCGTGGGCGCCACCGGCCGCGCCACCGGGCCGCACCTGCACTGGGGGGTGATGCTGAACCGGGCCATGGTCGACCCAGCGTTGTTCATCGCCGCCTGACTGACTGACAAGTGCCCCGCCAAGGGCCGGCTTATCCGCGCACCACGGCGGCCGGTGGCAGGTTGCAATCGGCGCACCCATGCTGTCTCAGGTGCAGAGCCCCATCGA
>Ga0209369_1000672_pt1 | contig 30532 bp, 21 predicted proteins | sample EBPBio142010_DNA_FD_185865 | JGI IMG/M metagenome (GOLD analysis project Ga0209369, IMG submission 185865) | Wastewater treatment Type I Accumulibacter community from EBPR Bioreactor in Madison, WI, USA - Reactor 1_10/4/2010_ DNA (SPAdes)... | ecosystem: Engineered > Bioreactor > EBPR >... | reverse complement strand
CTCCCGCGTTCGACACGCAGCGGTACAAGAACCGCAACGTCGTCGAACGCAGCTTCAACACCTTCAAGCAGTGGCGGGCCCTGGCCACCCGCTACGACAAGCTCGCCCTGACCTACCGAGCCGGAGCTCTCCTACGCGCCGTCCTGATCTGGCTCGACGCGTTAGGAGACACGCCCTAGCCCTCGACGACCATCGACGCCGGCGGCGGGGTGAAGGTCTGGGCCCGGCCCCAGTCGCTGAACACGAGGTCGGCCGGGGCGGTCGACGGCCCGACCGCGCGCACGAGGGTGGCGCTGCCGTCGGCCAGCACCCAGAGTCGGGCCCCGTCTGCCTTGCCGAGGATGTACACCGCCTTGCCGTCGACCTCGCTCTCCTCCACCGGGGAGGTGTCGGTCTCGAGAGCCGCGATCTCCGGCAGCCCGAAGGTCTCGGTGAGCATGGTGCGCAGGGTGAAGGAGCCGAGCTCGGTGGCGTCGGACTCGCTGATGGCGACGTACTTGCCGACCATCCCGGAGCCAGCGGCCGGATCACCGGTCTGCTCGACCCAGAACTCCTCGTCGCCCCCGAGCCAGTGGTCGGCTCCGACGGTGATCACCTCGGCCTGGCCACCCGAGGGGGTGGTGATGAAGACCGTCTGGTTCGAGCCGTTGGCGTTGCCCTCGACGTCAACGGTGACCGGGGCCCCATCGCGGGTCTGCGTGCCGACCACGTGCCCCGACGGGGCAGCCAGGGCAGCGGTGCGAGCCTGCCGGTAGACCTCACCGACCGTCGGCAGCGACGACGACGGGCTCGGGGTGGGAGTCGGGCTCGTCGAGGTGCTGGCCGTCGCGGACCCCGTGGGGGATGCCGTCTCGGTCCCCTCGGCGTCGCGGTTGCAGCCCCCGACGGACAGGGCCACCAGCACGGTTGCGGTCGCTGCCATGGTCCGCAGGCCGGATCCGGTCTCCACTGTGCTCTCCTCACGTCGGAACCGCCATGGTAGGCGGCCACCTCCGGGTCGACGTGCCGCCCCACCGCGCGAGGGTCACGTGTCGTGCCTCCTGGCCGGTCGGTCTTGGTCCTGGGCTACACCTCCTGCAGCTCGACGTCGGCAGCGGGGTAGGACGGCCAGCAGTAGACGTAGCCGTCGTCCCGGATCGACATCCCGGCACGTGAGGAGTACGACGACGTGAGGCGCTTGGTGACCCGGTCGTACCTCCAGTCCGGGTGCCCGCAGTTGTTCCACCAGTAGAAGGAGACGTACCCGGCCCGGGTTCCCGTGGTGCCGACGGACAGCCACCAGTCGTCGTCGGTCCCGTAGTAGTTCTGGCCGTCGACCATCCGCAGTCGCAACCTCGTGGCGTCGTCGCGGCCCACGAGCCGTCCCCAGCCATCGGCATCTCGCCCCAGGTAGCCCTGCTTCCCCTGGAAGGAGAGCTGGACGACGACATGACTCAGGTCCTGCGAGACGTGGCCCATCCGCGGCTGGAGCGAGCCGAGGACGATGTCGTGAACGCTCTCGAAGGCGGTGAAGGCACGGCCCTTCAGCGAGGCGTTCCACTCCCGCAGCGGGAGCAGGTCACCCGACGCGGCTCTCGCGACGGTCGGGAACCGGCTCTGGATCAGCTCGCGGGTGACCGTCGTCGTGCCCGTGTCCAGGACGTCCCGGATGGACTGTTGCGACAGGTGGGCGGTGTCGCTGGCGATCACCAGACCGGCACCGCCGTTCAGCATCGTGTTGTCACCGAAGACCTGGTACGCGGTGGGCTGGTCCCTCGAGGCGACGAGCAGCCCGCTCTTGTTGAGGTCGTCGTGCAGCGCGAGCGGCGCGGACTGGGCCACGGTGCTGGTGAGGAACATGAGGTAGTTCTGGTAGGCGGTGTCACGGGGGATGCCGTTGGCGGCATCCGCGCCGACGCCGGACATCGTGAGCCGAGCGTCGCGCGAACCCTGCTCCTGAGCGGTCTGCGGGTCGCGCACCACTCCGGGGTCCGACGGGTCGTAGAGACCCGGTCCCGAGATCAGCGGCTGTCGAGCCGTCGTCATGGTCTGCAGCTCGACCCAGTCCGGCACCTTCTCGAACCAGGTCGGCGCCGCCCACTCGACGAACCACTGCATGACCAGGGTCTTGTTGATCAGGTGGCCCGCGGCGAATGAGTCCTGGAGGAAGTGGTCGGCGTACCCGTGGAGGATCCAGGCGGCGCGAGCAGCCTCTGGATCGCCGGTTCGGTGGGCGTCCTGCGCCTTGTGCAGTGCCAGGTCGTAGGACTGCGCCCACCGGTACCAGGAATGCGGTGCGAAGTGGCAGGCGTTGCGCGCGAGCAGGGCCGAGTAGGCGTCCGTGTGGCTCAGCGAGGAGTCCGGCGGCTGGCCCTGGGGCAGGTTCGCCGTGAGGTCGTTGAGCCACATCGACTCCCAGATGTCGTTCAGCGTCCCGTTGGCCAGGTGCATGGCGACCGCGCCGTCGAAGATGGGGAACGGGTCCTCGTTGCCCAGGAGCCTCCGGGCGTTGGCATACCCCTCCTGCCGCACCGCCTGCAGGATGGGCAGGAGGATGTCACGGGGCAGGCTGTCCATCGCCGTGGGGTCGGAGAGGTAGTCCGGCAAGGTGTTCAGCTCGCCGTAGGTGACGAGCAGGCCGCTGGCGCGCAAGGTCAGGGTGCGCACCCCGGGGCAGCGCCCGGCGATCTCCTCCGGGGTGACGTGGTCCGGGTCGTGGTGCCAGATCTCGAGGAAGTCGCGAAGGGCCTGCAGTGCTGCCGGCCGGTCGGTGGAGCCGTGCGCCAGGCGGCCCAGGTCAGCCGCCGAGGCGTCCCCCAGCAACCGGTGCTCCCACGAGGCATGACACTGGATGGTCACGGGTCCGGCGGCACGGTGCGGCGGGATCGCCTCGAGCCACCCCATCGCTGCCCGCCGCCCGGAGGTGACCCTGTCCGCGGCCAGGTCGGCCTGCCGCTCGAGCCGGCGGCGAGGGATGGACGGCCCCACCCACCCGTGCGCCTGCTGGATGACGTGGGCGACCTCGTGGGCGAGCAACCACAGCCCGTGCTCGCTCGCCGGGTCGTAGGCTCCCTCCCGGAAGTGGAGCCGGGGTCCGACCGCGAACGCATCGGCGTGCATCGACCTGGCAACGGCATCTGCCCGAGTGCCGGTGTGGACCCGCACCGAGGCCAGGTCGATGTCGAAGGCGTCCTCGAGAAGACGTCGAACGCCGGCGTCCAGACGGAGTCCGCCGTGGGTTGCCTGTTTCCTGGTTGATTCCACGACGGAACTCCTCACGCCGGCATCGGCGATGTGTGGGACTGGGCGGTCAGTGGAACTGGACGGTCACCGGCGTGTAGCCGCTGTTCGCGTACAGATAGCCGTTGCCGGTCGAGTAGATCGACAACGGGGCATTGGTGTACAGCGACGTGAGCACGCCGCCGTTCAGCGTCCATCCGCGCGCGCCGACCCAGTTGTAGAAGCCGACGTAGTGGTACCCGTCGCTGACCGACAGGTAGCGGGAGTCGTCGCCGGCGTTGCAGTAGTACAGGACGCCGTCGGTGTGGACGTAGGCCTTCAGGGGCACTGCGGCGTCCTGACTGGTGACCACGGCCCACTGCCCGCTGTCCTCACCGAGCCATCCGATGGACCCGCCCTGGACGAACAGCTCCACCTTGTTCGACTGGCCGCCCGACAGGCCCCCGGAGGGGGATTGGGCGAGGTGCTCCGCGAACGAGCCCGCGGGGGCCTGTGGTTCTTGCTCGGACATGACTGTCTCCATCTGAGGTGGGATGCCAAAACCTGTTCACAGGCAATTCAGAGACCTTGAGAAGGTCTGAATTGTTTGGCTTCGACTATTGTTGGCGAGCCCAGCGGGAGCGGCAATAGTCCGTTCTGGCTATTGACTGGCGCCAACAATTGGGCGTTCCGAATTGCGGCACAATTCCTACCATTCTATTGGTAAAGAGTGGGCATGGAATTGATCTGGAATCTGCATCGCACAAGCAAAGAATTGGTCAATTGCAGGGACAATCTCTGCCGAGGTCCCGACGTGGCACCGACCGGTGCGCGGCATACGCTGTCCTCCATGCGCCGCCAGCACCTCACCGAGACCTGGCTCGTGCTGGGTGTGTCCCTGGGAGCCTCGGCGATCTGGTCACTGCTGCGCATCGTCGACAAGCTGACCCGGTCGGCACCGCTCGGGTCGCAGACCACCTCGATGAACTCGTCGGTGACCCCGGACCGGCCGTGGCTCGACCTCGCCTACCAGCTCACCGGGGTCGCGCTGGCCGTGGTGCCGGTGCTCCTCGCCCTGCACCTGCTGCGCCGCGACGACCCGGACGAACCCCACACGATGGGCTTCGACCTGCGCCGGCCGGGTCAGGACCTCGTGCGCGGGGCGGTGCTGGCCGCCGTCATCGGCCTCCCCGGGCTCGCGATGTACGCCGCCGCGAAGGCCCTCGACCTCAACACGACGATCGCCGCTGCCAACCTCGCGAGCGCCTGGTGGACCGTCCCCGTCCTGGTCCTCGCCGCCGCCCAGAACGCGGTGCTCGAAGAGGCGGTCATGGTGGGCTACCTGTTCAAACGGTGGGGCCAGGCCGGGTGGGGGCGCTGGCAGATCATCCTCACCAGCGCCGTGATCCGAGGCACCTACCACCTCTACCAGGGGTTCGGCGGCTTCGTCGGCAACATCGTCATGGGGGTGGTCTTCGGCTGGTGGTACACCCGCTCCAAGCGGGTGATGCCGCTCGTGGTGGCCCACACGATCCTCGACGTCGTCGCCTTCGTCGGCTACGCGCTGCTGCGCGACCGCCTCAGCTGGCTCTGACCCGTCCCGGAACCGACCAACAGGTCGGTCCGGGTACGCCCTGACCCTCCAAAGCGCGTACCCCCAGCGACCTGTTGGTCGCTGGGGGTACGCGTTTGGGGTTGGGGATGCCGGTCAGTGACCTGCGCGCATCGCCGCCAGGAGGTCGTGGTTGAGCGTGGAGATGACGTCCTGCGGGATGCCCTTCGGGCAGGCCTGAGAGCAGGCACCGACGTTGGTGCAGCCACCAAAGCCCTCGTGGTCGTGCTGGTCGACCATGGAGACGACTCGCGCCATCCGCTCGGGCTGGCCCTGGGGCAGCTCGGAGAGGTGGGTGACCTTGGCGCCCATGAAGAGCATGGCGCTCGCGTTCGGGCAGGCCGCGACGCAGGCGCCGCACCCGATGCACTCGGCCGCCGTGAACGCCCGGTCGGCAGCCGGCTTGGGGACCGGCGCGGCGTGGGCGTCGGGGGCTGACCCGGTGTTGACCGAGATGTAGCCGCCCGCCTGGATGATGCGGTCGAAGGCACCGCGGTCGACGACGAGGTCCTTGATGACCGGGAACGCGTTGGCGCGCCACGGCTCGATCGTGATGACCTCACCGTCGCGGAAGCTGCGCATGTGCAGCTGACAGGTCGTCGTCTTCTCGGGCCCGTGAGCCTCGCCGGAGATCATCAGGCCACACATGCCGCAGATGCCCTCGCGGCAGTCGCTGTCGAAGGCGATGGGCTCCTGCCCGGCCGCGTTGAGCTGTTCGTTGAGCACGTCGAGCATCTCGAGGAAGCTCATGTCGGGGCTGATGTCGGAGACCTTGTAGACGACGAGCTCGCCGGTGTGGCGGGGGCCGGCCTGGCGCCAGATCTTCAGGGTGAGATTCATGATCGGGGTCCTCGCGAAGTATCGAAGTGACGAAGGAACGTAGAACTTCGTGGGGTGGTCACTTGTAGCTCCGCTGCTTCAGTTCGATCGCTTCGTACACCAGGTCCTCCTTGTGGAGCACCGGGGCACCCATCTCGCCGTCGCCGTCGCCACCGGCGAACTCCCAGGCCGCGACGTACAGGAACTCGTCGTCGTGACGCAGCGCCTCGCCGTCCTCCGTCTGCGACTCGGCCCGGAAGTGACCACCGCAGGACTCGCGGCGGTGCAGGGCGTCGATGCACATGAGCTCACCGAGTTCGAGGAAGTCGGCGACGCGGCCGGCCTTCTCGAGGCTCTGGTTGAGGGTGTCGGCCGACCCGAGGACGCGCACGTTGCGCCAGAACTCCTCGCGCAGACCGCGGATGAGGTCGATGGCCTTGAGCAGCCCCTCCTCGGAACGCTCCATGCCGCAGTACTCCCACATGATGTGGCCGAGTTCCTTGTGGAAGGAGTCGACACTGCGCTCGCCCTGGATCTGGAGCAGGCGGGCCGTGCGCTCCTCGACCGAGGTGCGTGCCTCGACGACGGCGGGGGCGTCCGTCGACAGCGGCTCGAAGGGCCCCTTGGCGAGGTAGTCGCGGATGGTGTTCGGCAGGACGAAGTACCCGTCGGCCAGGCCCTGCATGAGCGCCGAGGCACCCAGGCGGTTGGCGCCGTGGTCGGAGAAGTTGGCCTCTCCGGTGACGAACAGCCCGGGGATCGAGGACTGGAGGTCGTAGTCGACCCACAGACCACCCATCGTGTAGTGGACCGCCGGGTAGATGCGCATCGGGGTCTCGTACGGGTTCTCCCCGGTGATCCGGGCGTACATGTCGAACAGGTTGCCGTACTTGGCCTCGACGGCTGCCTTGCCCAGTCGGGAGATGGCGTCGGCGAAGTCGAGGTACACCCCGCGGCGGAAGTCCCCGACCATAGGGCCGACACCGCGGCCCTCGTCGCAGACGTTCTTGGCCTGGCGCGAGGCGATGTCGCGCGGCACGAGGTTGCCGAAGCTCGGGTAGATCCGCTCCAGGTAGTAGTCGCGGTCCTCCTCGGCGATGGTGCGCGGGTCCTTGTCACAGTCCTCGCGACGCTTGGGCACCCAGATGCGGCCGTCGTTGCGCAGCGACTCGGACATCAGGGTCAGCTTGCTCTGGTGGTCACCGGAGACCGGGATGCAGGTCGGGTGGATCTGCGTGTAGCAGGGGTTGGCCATGTAGGCGCCCTTGCGGTGCGCCCGCCACGACGCCGTGACGTTGGAGCCCATCGCGTTGGTCGACAGGAAGAACACGTTGCCGTACCCACCGGAGGCGAGGACGACGGCATCCGCGAGGTGCGTCTCGATCTCGCCGGTGACGAGGTCGCGGGCGATGATGCCGCGCGCGCTACCCTCGGAGACGATGACCTCGAGCATCTCGTGGCGGGTGAACTGCTCCACCGTGCCGGCCGCGACCTGACGCTCGAGGGCCTGGTAGGCACCGATGAGCAGCTGCTGGCCGGTCTGGCCACGGGCGTAGAAGGTGCGCGACACCTGGACGCCACCGAAGGAACGGTTGTCGAGCAGACCGCCGTACTCGCGGGCGAACGGCACACCCTGGGCGACGCACTGGTCGATGATCGCGGCGCTGACCTCGGCCAGGCGGTAGACGTTGGTCTCGCGGGCCCGGTAGTCACCACCCTTGACCGTGTCGTAGAACAGGCGGTAGACGGAGTCGCCGTCCTCCTTGTAGTTCTTGGCGGCGTTGATGCCACCCTGGGCGGCGATCGAGTGGGCCCGGCGCGGGCTGTCCTGGAAGCAGAACGACTTCACGTGGTAGCCGGCCTCGCCCAAGGTGGCCGCGGCGGCGCCGCCGGCGAGCCCGGTGCCCACGATGATGACCGACAGCTTGCGACGGTTGGCCGGGTTGACCAGGGCTGCCTCGAACTTGCGGGTGGTCCACTTCTCGGCGATGGGGCCGGCGGGCGCCTTGGTGTCGGCGATCTTCTCGCCCTCGGTGTAGAGGCGGTGGGCGATCCCCGCGTTCACGGTGTTTCCGGTCATGGTGTCAGTGCCTCACTTGATCAGGCCGAAGAGGATGGCGAGCGGCGGGATGGCGAACCCGACGACGACGAGCGCTGCGACGGCGTGGCCGATGGCCTTGGCACGCCGGTACTTCGCCGGGGTGCCCGTGAGGCCGAGGGTCTGCTGCGCACTGAAGACCCCGTGCGCGAGGTGCAGGCCGAGCGCGGCGAGAGCGAGCAGGTAGATCAGGGTCATCCACGGAACCTGGAAGCTCGCGACGACGAGCTGGTAGGGGTTGTTCTCGATGTCCGGGCCCTGGGCGTCGGGGTTGACCGAGATCTTCATGATCGTGAAGTGCAGCAGGTGCCAGACGATGAAGAGGATGAGGAAGACCCCGCCCCACCGCATCCACGCGGTGCGCATCGCCGTCTTGGCGGCGGCGTACTTCGTGCGCCGTGCGGTGCCGGCCCGGCTCCACAGCGCGAACGCCGCGTAGACGTGGCCGATGACCGCCACGATCAACACGACGCGCACGATCCACAGCAGCCCCTCGTAGGGCAGGATCGGCTCGCCGAAGGTGCGCAGGTGATGGGCGTAGGTGTTGAACGCCTCCTCCCCCGCCAAGGTCTTGAGGTTGCCGTACATGTGCAACAGGACGTACCCGACGAACACCAGCCCGGACCCCGCCATGAGGGTCTTGAGGGCGATGGTGGTGCGGCGGGCCGACGCCGGACGTGAGGGAGCTGTCGTAGTGGCCACGGCAGCAACCTAGCGCGGCGCGCCGCCCGGCGGCAGGTCAGGTGAACCTTGGCGGGTGTGAGGTTCGCCAATTACCCGCCGGTAGACATGACGACGCCCGGCATCCGAGGTGGGATGCCGGGCGTCGTGCGGTCAGGTCACTCGGTGTGGGTGGGCGCGTGGTCGTGGTCGTGCAGGCCACCACCACCCGTGAGGTTGGCGCCCGCCGCGGGCGACTTGGCCCCGGACAGCACCGGGAAGTTGCCCTTGCCGGGGAGCCCGTTGATGTCCGAGGTGTTCATCGCGTACTGGAGCACGCTGAACCCGATGGCGTCGGAGTTGACGTCGAGGGCGTGGTCGTTGTTGTTCGCGTAGGTGTCGCACGCCAGGTGGTAGCACGGGTCGTACTGCTGGCCCGCGGTCCCTCCCCACAGGGCGGCCTCGTCAGCGGTCTTGACACCCTCGGCGCCGGTGAACAGGCCACCGGACGGGATGCCGTTGGCGATGAACGCGCCGTAGTCGGAGCGCCCTGAGAAGTCGGTGCCCTTGAAGGGCTCACCGACCCGGGTGTAGAAGGCCTCGAAGGTCTTCTCGATCTGTGCGGAACCCTCCGGCCCGGCGCCGGCGCCGGTCTTGTCGGAGTCGTCACCGTCGTAGACGAAGAACACGTGGTTGGGCGAACCCACCATGTCGAAGTTCAGGTACAGCGCGATCTTGTCCTTCTCCGCCTCCGAGAGCCCGGCGACGTACTCGTTCGACCCGACGAGGCCGGACTCCTCGGCACCCCACCAGGCGAACCGCACGGCGTTGGTCGGCTTGACCTTGGCCATCTGCTCGGCCACCTCGAGGATGGACGCCGACCCGGAGCCGTTGTCGTTGATGCCGGGACCGGCCTGGACCGAGTCCAGGTGCGCGCCCGCCATGACGACGTTGCTCGGGTTGCCCCACTTGCTCTGGGCGATGACGTTCGTCTGGGTGATCAGCTCGGGCTCGGGAACGTTGATGTAGGCGGTCGAGCCGGGCGTGGACAGGGCCTCACCGGCCGCGAAGGACGCCCCGACGACAGGGATCGTCGTTCCTGCACCGTCCGGCAGGAGCGTGCCGACGATGAGCCCTTCACGGGTCGGGTCGTTGCCCTGGTTGAAGATGATGACGGCGCTCGCACCGGCTGCCTGGGCGTTGGCCGCCTTGAGCCCGAAGGAGCAGGTGCCACGCTGGACGAGGGCGATGTTTCCTGCCGGGAACCCGGCGAAGTCAGCGGCCTCACAACCGCTCGTGCTGGCTCGCGGCGGTCCCAACGCGAGGTCGACAGGGGTCACCGCGCCGGTGGCCGAGCCGTAGCCCGTGCCCGTGAAGGGCCCGGTGTCGTAGACGTTGCTCAGGGGCGTGAGCTGCTGCAGGGTGGCCGCGGCGACGTAGGTGAACGGGAACTCGTCGAGGGTGACGTCGTAGCCGGCCGCCTCCATCTTGTCGACGACGTACGCGACGCTCGCGTCGTAGCCGGGGGTACCTGCCGCCCGGTTGCCGCCGTTCGCGTCAGCGATCGACTGAAGGGCCGCCTGGTGCTCGCGGACACCCTCGAGGGTGATGCACTCCATGAGCTTGGCGTGCGTGTTGTTCACCCGCGTGTCACACGCCGGGGAGACGGTCGGGGCCGCCTGCACCCACGGTGTGAACGACAGAGTGGCGGCAGCGGCGGCGACGACGGTGGCGCCGATCCGCATAGGAATTCGAGACATGGATGATCTCCGTGGGTCCAGGTGGTGCCCGGTGGGTGCGGGGCGACGTGCCCGGCACCGTGGATCACGCCAGAGTAGGGAGAACCCTCCGATCCGTAAAGACCCCGGCGTCTCGGTCTCTCAGCAGAACATCATCCGGCGGAAGGCCGTGCGACCACCGCGTCGTACAGCGCCTTGCGGGACAGCCCCGTGACCCGGGACACCTCGCCGCACACGTCCTTGAGCCGCTCACCTCGGGCGACCCTGTCCCGGATGCCGGCCACCTCGGTCTCGAGATCGGCCGCCGGTCGGGTGGCCCCCTCCACGACGACGGTGATCTCGCCCCGGACGCCGTCGGCTGCCCAGGTGACGAGCTCGGCGAGCGTGCCCCGCCTGACCTCCTCGTAGGTCTTGGTCAGCTCGCGGCACACCGCGGCGCGGCGCTGCGGCCCGAAGACCTCGGCCATCGTGGACAGGGTGCGCTCGAGACGGTGAGGGGCCTCGAAGAAGACCATGGTGCGCCGCTCGTCGCCGAGCACCCCGAGCGCGGTCGCGCGCTCCCCCGCGCGACGCGGGAGAAAACCCTCGAAGCAGAACCGGTCGACCGGCATCCCGGACACCGCCAACGCCACGAGGACCGCGGACGGCCCCGGAACGCAGGTCACGCGCACCCCGCCCGCGACCGCGGCGCTCACGAGGCGGTACCCGGGGTCGGAGACCGACGGCATCCCGGCATCCGTCACGACGACGACGCGACGACCTTCGATCAGCTGCTCGACGAGCTCGGGCGTGCGCTGCGCCTCGTTGTGCTCGTGGTAGGACAGCACGCGGCCGGTGGGCTCGACGCCGAGGGCCTGGCAGAGCCGACGCAACCGACGCGTGTCCTCGGCAGCGACGACGTCGGCCGTGCTCAGCTCCTCGGCCAGGCGGGGCGCCGCGTCCCGCGGGTCGCCGATGGGGGTGGCGGCCAGGACGAGGACACCATGACTCATGGCGCGATCCTCGCACGGCGCACGGTGTCAGGGTGCCCCCACGTCACCGGCCTAGGATGACCCGGTGAACCGGACCGACGAGCTGCGCCTGCGCCTGCTCGGCCAACGGCCGGTGTCACTGATGACCGACACGCTGTGGGGGTGGCTCGGGCCGGGCCTGATCGCCCTCGTCGGCGGGTTCCTGCGGTTCTGGAACCTCGACCACCCGCGGGCGCTGGTCTTCGACGAGACGTACTACGTCAAGCAGGCGACCTCGATGCTGCGCTTCGGCGTCGAGATGCGGGTTCTCAGCACGCTGAAGGAGCCGGACAAGGTCTTCACCGGCGGCAACCCGGACGTCTTCTCCACCGTCGACGGCGACATGGTCGTGCACCCTCCCGTCGGGAAGTGGATGCTGGCGGCCGGCCAGTGGGTCTTCGGGTCCGATTCGGGGTTCGGGTGGCGGGTGTCGGCCGCGGTCGTCGGGACGCTGTCCATCCTCATCCTCGGGCGGGTGGCCCGGCGGATGTTCGGCTCCACGGCGCTGGGCTGTGTCGCGGCCTTCCTGCTGGCCTTCGAGGGGTCGCACTTCGTGATGTCACGCACCGGCATCCTCGACATCTTCGTGTCGTTCTTCGCACTGTGCGGGTTCGCGGCGCTGCTCATCGACCGCGACCGCAGCCGCGAGATCCTCGCCGCGCGCGTGGGGGCGCTGCCGCGGGGCACGTGGCCGCAGGGGATGGGGCCGTGGCTGGGCTGGCGCCCGTGGCGCTGGGTCGCCGGGTTGTCCCTGGGCCTCGCGACAAGCACGAAGTGGTCGGGGCTGTTCTTCCTCGCGGCGTTCGGGCTGATGACCGTGTGGTGGGACATGGGCGCTCGACGCGCAGCCGGGGTGCGCCGCTGGGGTCTCGGGGCGGTGCTCAAGGACGGCCCCTTCGCGGCGCTGGCCATGGTCGGCACCACCGCCGTGGTCTACGTGGCGTCGTGGATCGGGTGGTTCCGCAGCGACGTCGGCTACCACCGGCAGTGGAACACCTTCCATCCCGGCGAGGGCGTCATGTGGCTGCCCCCTGTGCTGCGCAACTGGGTGAAGTACCACCAGGACGCCTTCGCCTTCAACACGACGCTGCAGACCCCGCACCCCTACCAGTCCGACCCCTGGACCTGGATCCTGCAGCTGCGGCCGACGTCCTTCTACTACGAGAGCCCGACGCGCGGGGTCGCCGGGTGCACCGTCGACCAGTGCTCGCAGGCCATCAACCCCGTCGGCACGATCACGGTGTGGTGGCTCGGCGTGCTCGCCCTCGCGGTGGTCGTGTGGTGGTGGCTGGTGCGCCGGGACTGGCGGGCAGGGGCGATCGCGGCCGGCATCGTCGGCGGCTACCTGCCGTGGTTCGCCTTCGCCGATCGCACGATCTACGCCTTCTACGCCGTGGCGTTCGAGCCGTGGGTGGTGCTCGCGGTCACGTTCGTCATCGCACTGTTCGTCGGGCGGCGCGAGGACGACCCGCAGCGATGGCGCACGCGCTGGTTCATCGTCGGGGGCTACCTCCTGCTGACCCTGGCCATGTTCGCGTTCTTCCACCCCATCTACGTCGGGGAGACCATCCCCTACGACCACTGGCGCTGGCGGATGTGGCTGCCGAGCTGGATCTGACGTCAGGGGGGTCGCGGTCGAGGTGAGACCGCCCGCGAAACCGTGCACCTGCGCGTCGACTCCGCAGTGGGGATGCCGTCCGCAGGCCGTGTCGGTCGCCGTTGTTAGGTTCGGTGCATGCTCCTCCTCGGCGACGACGCCCGGCTCGTCATCAGCGCCAGCGACCTGCGCACGGCATCCGCGTGCGAGTTCGCCGTCGTGCGCCAGCTCGACGTGCTGCTCGGCCGCGCCGAGCGGGTCGAGGAGCCCCGCGACCCGATGCTCGACCGGGTCAAGGCCCTTGGCGACCAGCACGAACAGGCCGAGCTGCGACGGCTGAGTCGCGAGCACCCGGGCCGGGTCCGCCACCTGCCGACACCGTCGAACACACCGCACGACCTGGCCGCCGCGATGACGACCACCCTCGAGACGCTGAGCTCGGGAGCCGAGGTGGTCAGCCAGGCCACCGTCTTCGACGGCGGGTTCGTCGGCCGCGCCGACTTCCTCGAGCTCACCCCGGCCGGCTGGCTGGTCAGTGACACCAAGCTGGCCCGCCACGCCACCGTCTCCGCCCTGCTCCAGGTCGGCGCCTACGCCGCCCTCCTGCTGGATGCCGGGGCACCGGTCGCGCCGATCGTGCGGTTGGTGCTCGGCGACGGGGCCACGCGTGACGACCCGCTCGGTGAGGTGCTCCCGGTCTACCGCAGCCGCCGAGCCCGGCTCGACGGCATCCTCGCCGACCACCGTGCCGACGAGGCACCCGCGGCGTGGGGGGATGAGCGCTGGCTGGCCTGCGGGTCCTGCGCGACGTGCGTGGCCGAGGTCGAGGCAGCACGAGACCTGCTGCTCGTCGCCGGGATGCGACGGCCCACCCGTCGACGGCTGCACGAGGCCGGGGTGCGCACCATCGACGACCTGGCATCGAGCACCGGGCCGGTGGCCGACGTCAGGGCGCAGTCGCTCGACCGGTTGCGGGCCCAGGCCCGGCTGCAGCTCGTGCAGGAGGCCGACCCCACCGGCGCGGTGCACCACGAGGTGACCGACGTCGCGGCCCTGAGCCGACTGCCCGCACCGAGCACGGGCGACATCTTCTTCGACTTCGAGGGCGACCCGCTGTGGCAGGAGCCGGGGTCAGGCATCTGGGGGTTGGAGTACCTCTTTGGGATGATCGAGGTCGACAGCGGGGAGGAACGGTTCCGGGCGTTCTGGGCCCACGACCGGCGCGAGGAGAAGCAGGCCCTCGTCTCCTTCGTCGACCACGTCAACGCGCGCCTGGCGACCTGGCCAGACCTGCACGTCTACCACTACGCGCCGTATGAGCCGGCTGCCCTGCTGCGGATGGCCGCCAGGCACGGTGTCTACGAGGACGAGGTCGATGACCTCCTGCGCCGCCGCGTCTTCGTCGACCTCTACGCGGTGGTCAAGGCCGGGGTGCGCATCTCGCAGCGGTCGTACTCCATCAAGAAGCTCGAGCCGCTCTACATGCCGGCACGCGAGGGTGAGGTGCAGGGCGGGGCCGAGAGCATCGTGGTCTACCACCAGTTCTCCGCTGCCACCAACGAGGGCCGCACCGACGAAGCCGCGTCACTGCTGGCCGAGATCGCGGACTACAACGAGCTCGACTGCGTCTCCACCCTGAGGCTGCGCGACTGGCTGCTCGCTCGGTGCCGGGACGCGGGTGGTTCCCCGGCGGGCCCGGTCGACGACGACGGTGCCTCCGCAGCACCGGTCAGCGACAAGCGGGCGGCTGCTCTTGCTCTCGAAGCGGCCGTTCGAGCGCTGCTCGACGACATCCCCCCGGCGCAGTGGAGCGACGAGCAGCGCGCGATGGCGATGATCGCCTCGTCGGTTCTCTACCATGCCCGTGAGGACAAACCGGCGTGGCAGGAGCACTACGAGCGGCTGCGCCTGCCCGTCGGTGACTGGCGCCGCGCCGACGGCGTCTTCGTCGTCGACCGCGCGGAGGTCGTCGAGCCGTGGGCGCAGCAGTCCGCCCGGCACAACCCCCGTCGGGTCCTGCGCCTCACCGGAGAGGCCGCTGGCGGAGCGCCACGCGTGGGCGAGTGCCACGTCGTCTACGCGGCGCCCGGGCCTGCAGGGTTCGAGGCACCGCCCATGGATGCCAACACGGTCAACCCCAGCAAGGGCACCGTGCTGTCCATTGATGAAGAGCTGTCCGCCGACGGAGTGGCGCGCCTCGTCGTCACCCTCAGCGAGCAGCACACCCGGTCGTTGGGTGACCACGACGACCTCCCCGTGGCCCTCACCCCGGGTGGCCCCATCAAGACCGACTCGATCGACCGGGCCCTGGCCGAGGTCGCCGAGGAGGTGCTGGCGTCGGGGGCGGTTCCGGTGTCGGCGGGCACCGACGTGCTGCTGCGTCGGGCACCGCGGTTGAGGGGTGGCGCTGCCTTGCCGCCGGTGGCCGACGCGGGCGACGACCGCGTCATCAACGCCATCGAGGCAGCGCTGCTCGCCATGGACGACTCCTACGTCGCGGCCCAGGGCCCGCCCGGCACGGGCAAGACCCACGTCGGCGGGCACGTCATCGCACGACTCGCCGCCTGGGGATGGCGGATCGGGGTCTGCGCCCAGAGCCATGCCGCCGTCGAGAACGTGCTGTCAGCGGTGGTGCGCGCCGGGCTCGATCCTGCCCAGGTGGGCAAAGTCGCCAAGGCGACGCCCGACCCGGCGTGGACCTCCCTGCCCAAGGCCGACGACCTCGCGGCCTTCGCCGCGCAACATGACCAGGTGGGGCGTGGTTACGTCATCGGCGGAAGCGCCTGGGACCTCACCAACGAGCGTCGCGTGGCTCGCGACCAGCTCGACCTGCTCGTCATCGACGAGGCCGGTCAGTTCAGCGTGGCCAAGACCTTGGCCGTGGGGGTCTGCGCCCGGCGGCTGCTGCTGCTGGGAGACCCGCAGCAACTGCCCCAGGTGTCGACCGGGGTGCATGCCCAACCGGTCGACGAGTCGGCGCTCGGGTGGCTGGCCGCGGGTGAACCAGTGCTGCCTGCTCACCTCGGCTACTTCCTCGAGACCACCCGCCGGATGCACCCCGACCTCACCACCGTGGTCTCCGACCTCGCCTACGACGGGGCGCTGACCTCATACGAACAGGTGACCGCCGCCCGGCGCCTGGACGGCATCCGCCCCGGCCTGCACGTCGTCGTCGTCGACCACCTCGACAACCCCACCGAGTCGCTGGAGGAGGCCGAGGCGGTCTGCTCGCTGGCACAGACGCTCATCGGGCGGATGTGGCACGACCCCTCCGCGACGGACGGCCCCCGTGCGCCAGCGCCTGGTGGTCCGGGTGCGCCAGCGCCTGGCCGGCCACTGACAGCGAGGGACCTCATCGTCATCACGCCGTACAACCGCCAGGCTGACCGCATCCGAGCAGTGCTTCGTGGTGCCGGGCTGGAGGACGTTCGCGTGGGCACCGTCGACAAGTTCCAGGGGCAGGAGGCGCCGGTGGCGATCCTGTCGATGGCGGCGTCGTCGCACTCCGAGGTATCGCGCGGAATGGGCTTCCTGCTCGACCGACACCGGCTCAACGTGGGCATCTCGCGGGGGCAGTACGCGGCCTACGTCGTGCGCTCGCGGGTGCTCACCGACTTCTCGCCGGGCTCACCCGACGAGCTCATCGCGCTCGGAGCCTTCCTGCGCCTGCACCCCAGACCCTGATCAGGCCGGGAACCCGCGGGCCTCGAGCGCGTCCGTGAGCATCGCCATGAGCGCCTCGAGCTGAAGGTCAGCAGAGGAACCAACTTCCTCATCCGACCCGTCTAGCGCCCGAGCGGCCAAACCGGCCTTGTCGTCGATGAGCTGGGCCAGGCGGGGGTCGATGGTCTGCGCCGCGATGATCCGCCAGGCCGTCACGGGCTCGGTCTGCCCGATCCGGTGCACCCGGTCGATCGCCTGCGTCTGTTCGGCCGAGGTCCACGACAGCTCGGCGAGCACGACGTTGGAGGCCACTTGCAGGTTGAGGCCGACGCCCGCAGCCGTGAGCGAGCACACCACGACGGAGATCTCGGGGTCGGTGAGGAAAGCCTCGATGTTGGCCTTGCGCACGGCCGGTGTCTGGTCGCCACGAATCGACGCGTAGCCGATGCCCCGCTTGGCCAGGGTCTGCTCGGCGATGTCCATCACGTCGATGTGCTTGGCGAAGAAGACCACCTTGCCGACGTTGCGCGCGAGCTGCGCGGCGTAGTCCGCGGCGAGGCCGGCCTTGGCCTGTCCGATCTTGCGCATGACGGTGAACACGTTGTCGCCGGTGGTCGCCGTGGTGGCGTTCTTGCGTTCCCACTGCGCCACCTTGCGGGCCATGTCGTGGTCGATGCCCTCGACGACGACGGAGACCGAGCGAGCGGCCAGCGCCGCGTCGTACCGCTTGACCAGTCGCGCCGCGAGTTCCTGCTCGGCGGCCCGGATGGAACGGCTCGCCTCGTCGTCGAGCTCGACGGGCAGGTCCGCGACCCGTCGTGCCGGGATGTCGGAGGCGACGTCGACCTTGCGGCGACGCACGATGCCCTGGTTGATGACGCTCGTTCGGGCGGCGGCGTAGAACCCGTGCTCGGCCGGGGTCAGCCCGGTCTCCTCGAGCGCTGCCATCAGGGCGTGACGCGGCTTCGTGGAGTCGATCCACCCGAGGAACTGCCAGATGGCCTTGAAGTCCTCGATGTCGTTGATGAGCGGGGTGCCGGTCAGCGCCATGAACAGGGCTCGCGCGTGCTTGGACCGGATGCGCTCAGAGAGCTCCAACACGTGCTGGGAACGCTGCGAGGACTTGTTCTTGATGAAGTGGGCCTCGTCGACGACCATGCCGCGGAAGCCGTGCGCCCCGAGCCAGCCGACGTGCCGGTCGAGGATCTCGTAGTTGACGATGACGATGTCCGCGAAGCCGTCGACGGTGTCACCGTCACCGTGGATGACCGTCGCCGCACGTCGCGGCGTCCAGAGCTCCGCCTCGCGCGCCCAGTTCGCCTTGACGACGTTGGGCACGACGACGAGCAGGGGAAAGGCACCAGCAGCATCGGCAGCCAACAGCGCCTGAGCCGTCTTGCCGAGACCGGGCTCGTCGGCCAGCAGGAAGGTGCGGTGTCCTTCGGCAGCGGCGGCGACCACCTGGGCCTGGTGGTGCATCAGCTCGAGACCCTTGATGCCGTGCACGACTCGCGTCGGCTCCGGCAGCGGCATGCACGTGGCGTCGCCGCCGTACTCGAAGGCGCGGAACAGCGGCGAGAGCAGCTCCCACCCGCCGAGTCGGTTCGTCCGCGGCCTGGGCGCGGGGAGAGCCGAGAAGTCCGGCGCGAGGAACGGATTCGCGAGCTGCCGGGCGATGACGGTCTTGGGCACGACTCCGCGCGGCGACGCCGATGCGAACGGGGCGGTCGGCGAGACCACTGGGGTGGGTTCGGGCTCGGGTTCGCGGCCGGCCGCACGCAGCAGGTCGTTCTTCAGGTCGATGGCGGCGGATGACACGACGGCGCCGTCGGTGAGCAGCTCGAGCAGCGAGGTGTCGCGCGCCGCGGTCTTCGCGAGGATCGTGGCGATGCCCTCGAGACGGGTCAGCATCGCGGTGCGCTCGGACTCGCTGATGGTCGTGTCTGCCTTGACGCGGGCGCGCTCCTCACGCACGAGCAGCGCCACGACCTGGTAGGCGGTGCGCTGGCTGGGGCGGACCTTGCCGCGCTGGGCCGCAGCCTCGACCTGGCGGACGGTCCGGGCCAGCACGGGGATGACGCCCTCGCCGTCGGGGGTGCCGGAACGCGCATGGTCGCGCGGTGCGGTGCGGGTCGCACCTCCACGGCGCGGAGCTCGCTGTGACAAGCGATCCTTCTCCTCAGTCAGGCACGACGGGTTGGCGTCGGTGTCGAGTGCGTCCGACGGGGAAGACCCTCCGCGCTGACCACCCGGCATCGGGACTCACGCCGAACGCGTGCGTGGGACCATGCCCAGATCTCCGTGCCACTGCATGTCGCCCGCGTCGACCGACGCGGCACCCCAAGCGTACGGCGTCATCGGCGTCACTGGTAGCCAACGCGCGGATGCCGTCGCCGTCCCTCCTCAGGCAGCGAGGTTCTCGCGGTGGCCGAGTCGCTCGAGCCAGCGCACCAGCTGGTGGTGCACGGTGTCAGCCCCGCGCAGGCGCCCGCGCTCGTCGAGCAGGTCCTCGTCGACGGTCCACCCGGCGGGGTGGACCAGCAACGGACGGGTCTGCCACCCGCCGAGCCCTCCGTGGCAGCCCACGAGCTCCTCGAAGGCCGCGACCTCGTCGAGCACGGGGTCGTAGAGCGAGTTGAGGTAGATGTCGGGAGCGTTGGGGAACCCGCTCACGTGCACGAAGTCGCTCACGGCATCCGGCCCGAAGGGCGCCAGGGGGTCGTCACCGACGACGACACCCGTCGTGAGGTCGTGGGTGCCGTTCGCCCCGAGGGCCACCGGCCCACCCGCCGTGAGCACGACGACGAACCCGATGCCGGGGTGGGCGGCCAGGGCGCTGAGCAGGCCGGGGTGCAGGCGCTCGATGTCCTCGGCCGTGAGTCGGGTCGGGTGCTGGCTGAACCAGACCCCACCGAGGTTGCCCGACCCGACGACGGTGAGGTCCGCGGGGGTCTCGACGGGGCCGGCATCCGACGTGGCGTCGCCCCCGACCGGGCCGCCCGACCCGGCAGGGCCCACGGGTGCCTGCGGATCCCGATCCGACAGCACCTTCTTGGTGAGCCGCCCGGACACCGAGTCCTGCCCCGACAACTGCCCGAGCAACATGTTGACCGGCCCCCACGTCTCCACCTCGTCGGTCGCCGCGGCGACGCTCTGGCCGTCGGCGAGGTGCTCGCGGATGACCTCCTCGAGGGTCTGGCCGTAGCGCTGGCGGAACGTCGCCCCCTGGCTCTGCCCGTGGTCGGAGACGAGCACGATCTCGTAGGGCCGCGGCGCCACCCCCGAGTCGATGATCTGCTCGATGCTGCGCAGCGCGTCGTCGAGGCCGTAGAAGGCGGCGAGCGACTCCGAGCGGGTCACCCCGGCGTGGTGGGCGATCTCGTCGTAGTCGACGAAGTCGACGTAGATGGACTTCGACCCGCGCATCATCGCCTCGACGACCAGCGCGACGTTGAGGTCACGCAGGAACACGTTGGTGGCCGCGCGCAGGGCGACGTACGCCCCTCCCCGGTGGATGCGCGGCTCGACTCCCCGGCGCACCTGGCGTCGGGCCTGGAAGATCTCCTTGCCCATCTCGCCGATGGTGAGGATGACCGCCCGCAGGATGCCGGCGGGGTGCGTGAAGAACGCGGCGTACGACTGTGAGGGCCCCAGCCCTGCCCTGCCCTGCTTGAGCCCGCTCATCGTGAGCAACGACGTCGGGGCGTCGCCGGAGAACAGGTTGGAGATGCTCACGCCGTCGTCGGCGAGCAACCCGCGACCGTCGCTGATGCGCGCCTCGATCACCGCGGCATCCGCCGGGCGGTTGGCGACGAGGAGGCGCCCGAGGTCGCGGTCGAACCAGCGGAAGGCGGGGATGCCGTCGTTGTGACCGTGGAGCAGGCCGGCCTGGCTCACCGGGGTCGTCGAGGGGACGCGGGCGGTCCACTCGGTCCACGTGTGGCTGCCCGAGCGCACCCACCGGCTGATCGTGGGGATGTTGCCGGCGCGGATCTCGTTCTCCAGCAGCGGCGCCGGCACACCGTCGAGCTGGATGAAGATGACCCCGGGCACGTCGGAGGGCTCTGGCCGTGCCCCGCGCGACGCCATCCGCACAGCGTGCACCGTGAGGTAGTCACGCCCGTTGATGCTGAATGCCCAGGTGAGCAGCGTGATGACGAACGCATAGACCCACGCGGCGAAGAACGCACTGAGCGGGCTCGCCACCGTGATGCCCGGCGTGAGGTAGAGCCCGAGCCCGATGACGAGGGCGTTGGCGAACAGGGCGAGCAGCACCGCGCCGAACCACCCGAAGACCAGGGCGATCCGCAGGAACACCGGCTGCAGCACCCACCCGACGAGCGCGATCATGACCACGGCGGCGAGGAGGGAGAACGATGAGGATGCCGCGACACCCGGCATGAGGGCGATGGTCGCCCCCAGCACGGCGAGGCGGGAGATGAAGTCGAGCACCCGGGCACCTGATGGCGCTGAGGTGCCGGGGTCGTCGTCGAGGGAGTCGGCCAGGGTGCGTGCTCTACCGCCGTCGAACCACCGAGAGGCTGCCGAGTTCCACAGCAGGTAGACGAGCAGCACCGCCAGCGCCAGCCCCCAGAATCCCTGGATGGCCTCGGTTCCGAGCTGGGAGACGAGGAACCACGACTGCGCCAGCCGGAGCACGAGCAGCACGCTCAGCGCCAGCCGGGCCGCGGTCGACCGCCGTGTGATGAGCCAGGCGATGACCGCCTGCGCCACCCCGAGCGCGATGAACCAGCCCCCGACCACGCGCAGGGTCAGGACGCTCTGTTCCTGGGTCATCCCTCCGAGAGGGTCCGCGCTGGGTGCCCCGAGCACCACGACGACCCCGGACACGATGTCGGCCAGCGCCAGCAAGGCCGCCAGCACAGCGACGATCGTCACCGAACGGGGGCGCGCGCCGGGTGGGCTCGAGCTCATGCGAACGAGCCTGTCACTGTCGCCGCGGCCCGGGTCCGCCCGACTCGGGTGACCACGGGCCCGGCACAGAAGCGGACGCGAGAGCAGTCAGGGAAGCAGCCCCGACCGGCTCGCGGGTGAGCGTCGGCACGATCCCCACCCGGGCACAGAGCCCGGCAACCCGATTCAGGGACGGCCGCTCGGCCCGGGCTCGCGCCTGCAGGAAGGGTGACGTGGGCGCGGCCGCCACGAGGCTGTTGTTCACCACCCAGGCGTACGGGGTGATCCCAGCTCTCGCGAGATCGCCTTGCAGCTCCTCGGCCTCCTGGACCGGGGTCGTCTCGGGCAGGGTCATGAGGAGAACCTTGGTCTGGGCGGGGTCCTGGAGGCGCATCAGTGGAGTGGTGTACCGCGTCCCGTCGCTCATCTGCCGAGCGATCTCGCGGTGGTAGGAGCCGGTCGCATCGAGCAACAACAGGGTGTGCCCGGTGGGCGCGGTGTCGAGGACGACGAACCTCCTGCGGGACTGGAACACCACGTGCGAGAACTGCTGGAAGACGGCGACCTCGTCGGTGCAGGGCGACTTCAGGTCCTCGGCGAGCGCGGCCCTGCCGGCGTCGTCCAGCGAGGCGCCCTTGCCTGCCATGACCCGTTCCCGGTACTCGGAGATGGCGTGTGCGGGGTCGATGCGGGAGACCGTGAGGTTCTCGTGCTCGCCGTCGAGGGTGTCGGTCAGGTGGGCCGCCGGATCGGTCGTCGTCAGCAGCACGTCATTGCCCCGGTGCGCCAGCTCGAGCGCGATGGCGGCGGCGATGGTCGTCTTGCCGACGCCGCCCTTGCCCATGCACATGACCAGCGCCGGCCCGGCTGCCTCGAGGCCGTCGATGAGGGAGCGCAGGTCGACGAATCCCTCGGGAGGCACGGGTGGGTGGTGGTCGTCGGCGGTGTCCGGAAGCGGTGCGCGGGACGGTTCCAGCAGCGCCTTCAGTGCCGCCACACCGACGGTGTTGAACGGCATCAGGGGGGTCGTGGTCTGTGGGAGAGGTCGCAGGTTGGCTGGCATCCCCGTGAGTGCAGCCGCTTCCCGGGCCCTGACGGCACTCGCGAGCGGGTCAGTGGCGTCCACGGGGGGCATGCCACCGTTGAGGACGAGGTGGGCGTCGCTCATCCCGACCCGAAGCAGCTCGGCGTAGGTGCGGGAGGCCTCGTCGAGAGCGGACCGCTGGGGGCGACTGACGATGACCAGACGGGTGCGGGTGGGGTCGGTCAGGGCGTCCAGGGCTCCGCGGTAGTCGTGTCGGAACCGGTCCAGGCCCGCGACCGGGCCGAGGCACGAGACGTCGCCCTTGCCGTCGGAGAGGTAGGTGGTCCACTCGCCGGGCAGCTGAAGGAGCCGGATCGTGTGGCCGGTGGGGGCGGTGTCGAACAGGACGTGGTCGTAGCCAGCGGTCACGTCCGGGTTCGCGAGGAGGGAGGTGAACTCGCTGAAGGACGCGATCTCGGTGGTGCACGCACCCGACAGCTGTTCGGTCATGGCGTCCACCTCGTCGGGAGGCAGCTGGGTGCGCACGGGGTCGATGATCCGGGCCCGGTAGGCATCGGCAGCCTGTTGCGGATCGATCTCCAGAGCAGACAGGCCGGGGACGTCTGGGATCGGCGTGCGCGTGTTGCCGACCGGGAGACCGAAGACCTGTCCGATGTTGGATGCCGGGTCGGTGCTCACGAGCAGGACCCGCGCGCCTCGGGTCGTGAGCCGCACGGCGCTCGCGCAGGCCAAGGACGTCTTTCCGACGCCACCCTTGCCGGTGAAGAAGAGAAACCGTGGAGGTGCCTCGAGGAACGTCAGCCGGGTCAGGGATTCGTCAACCCTCGCGGCCTGCTCCACGCAGGTCAGTTCCACCGCGCGTGCCTCAGCCACAGGTCAATCGTACGGACCGGCCACCGCGTGACGCGCAGCCTGTGAGCAGGCTGACGCCGACGAGACCCCCGTCAACAACGCAAAGCAGAAGGACCCAGCAAAAAGCATGCTGGGTCCTTCTGCTGTCGGTGGACCTCCGTAGAGAGTTTGAGAACCCCTGCCCACACCTGAAAACCTTGTCTTTGCGCAGGTCACGGGGCTTCTACAACCAGGCACAGCGCTCCTCTGAGCCGACCGTGACCGACTCCAGGGGTCGGATGGTGCGATCACTTGGAATGGCTCAAACCCTCCTACGCCCCGAACAGGTCAACGATCTGGTGGCGCAGTACCGCAAGGGCGCGACGCTCGTCGAGTTGGCATCCCTCTTCGGAGTGAACCGCCGCACGGTCGCCACCCACCTCGCGCGGCGGGAGGTCACGATCCGGCGTGGACGGTTCGATCCTTCCCGCATTCATGAAGCAGCCGACCTCTACCTCAGCGGGTTGACACTGGTAGAGGTCGGCATGACGGTCGGGGCGGGGCCTCAGTCGGTCCGGCAAGCGCTCGCATCGCACGGTGTAGTGATCCGGCCGGGTGGGGGCCGTCGTTCGCGGATCACCGCGTCCTCGTCCGCCGCCGGTTGAGTCTAGGCACAAAGGACCGGCTGGCGAGAGTTGGCCTCGGCGAGCGCTTCGCGGCGCTGGTGACGAAGGATCGCCGCTTCGCGCAGGCGCGCACGGCCGAGTAGCACCAGGCTCACGGGTCCCATGATTACGAACTTCAGCGCGTTCCAGCATGCCCACAGCACGATGAGGTGTAGCCAGCCGGGGCCGCCATCGGCTGCCGCGCCAGAGCTGATGCTGGCGATCAGGATGTACGGAAGCGCGACCAGCATCGCGGGTATCCCCCACTTGAGTCCGCGACGGGTGCGGATGGCGGCGAGCAGTCGGTTGCTCGGCATGTAGCGGTGCAGGTAGTCGCGGCTGCGAACGCTGAGCGTCCAGATAAGGCGAAACATGACGGGCCTCTCGTCACACGTGTTACTCCGTCGAGGAGGCAGAACGTGTGTGAGTGCCCGAAGGCCGCCCCGGAGGACCCGCAATATGAGGAGAACCTGCCTCCCCATCCACTGTACGCCGGGGTCAGCGTTCATGGAACCCTTCAGGTTCGGGCTCACCGCGCACACCTCCTGTAGGAGCGAGAGGACCCGACGATGCCGAACCTGAGCCAGGTAGTCCAGGACGAGCGCACAGCACGGATGGTGCTGTCGATGATCGTCGAACCAGACGACGCCGTGACAGGCCGTCTGTTGGCTGAGCTGGGGACGCTTGAGTTGCTTCGGCTCGCCGAGGGTGACGAGGCGATGCCGGGCCTCAGCGCCGTTGACGCTCAGGTGTGGCGTGCCCAGTTCGAGCGCTCAGACGCTCGGACACTTGAGTATCACCTCGTCGAAGCCGAGCGCGCTGGCATCGGCACGCTGATCCCCGGCGACAAGGACTGGCCATCCGCGCTCGACGATCTTGGCGACCGGCGGCCATACGTCCTGTGGACTCGCGGTACGACATCGTTCCTCGCGCGACCGCTCAGCGATCTCGTCACGATCACCGGCGCGAGAGCCGCGACCTCCTACGGCGAGCATGTGGCCGCGGAGTTGGCCTCCGACCTGCCAACACCGAACGGGTGGTGGTGGTCGGCGGCGCCTACGGCATCGAAGGTGCCGCCCATCGAGCGGCCCTGGCATCCGGTGGCGCCACGATCGCGGTCATGGCGAACGGCGTAGACCGCATGTACCCGATGGGTCACCGTGAGTTGCTTGAACGAGTGGCGGACCTCGGCCTCATGGTCAGCGAGGTTCCACCCGGCGCAGTGCCGACGCGCCATCGCTTCCTCGCTCGCGCACGCCTGATGGCCGCACTCTCCGCAGCGACCGTCGTGGTTGAGGCCGGCGTTCGCTCTGGATCAATGACTGTCGCCCGGCGCGCGCACGAACTTGGCCGCGCCGTCGGAGCTGTTCCCGGTCCGGTGACCAGTGCGACGAGCGCCGGCCCGCATCAGCTCATCTCGGACGAGGTCGCCCGCGTCGTTACCCATGCCGACGAGATCGAGCTGCTTCACCAACCAGACCGCACGAGACCGCGCAACGAGTCCTTCAAGCACTCGTCCACACGGCGAGTCCCATCCGGCCCCGTCGGCTATGAGGCCCGGCGCGGGATGTAGCCCCTAGACCTGACTCTTACGCGTCGCCCAGCACGGCGATTTCGGCGTTCCCGAAGAGCTTCCGCGGAGGATTGCAGACGCGCGAATAGGCTCGCGTCATGGACCCAAACCACATCCACATCGACGAGCGCCTCGTCGATACTGGGTGTGTCTATTGCGGTTGTCTGCTTGTTGATGCCATCGACCTGGACCGCCTTCGCGCAGAAGGCCCGGCGGGGAGTCTCGACGAAGCAGTGTCCAGGCAGCGCACACATGACCATGTTCCGTCCCGCGCCTTCCTGGATCGACCATTCCCGCCGAACCTTCCGGTCGTTGAGTGTTGTCGCAGGTGCAACAACGGGTTCTCACTGGACGAGCAGTACCTTGCCTGCCTTCTTGAGTGCGTCGTATGTGGCGGAGTCGAGCCGGAGCTCTTCGAGCGCGAGCGGGTGGCTCGAATGCTCCGAGATTCGGCCACGCTGAGAGAACGTCTGGCCAGCGCTAGGAGGAGCTTCGACGGCGGGACCGCGTGGGAGATGGAAAGCGAGCGGGTAAGTCATGTTGTTGTGAAGCTCGCACGCGGCCACGCCGCGTTTGAGCACCAGCGGCACTACCCGGCGCCCGATTCGATCTCGATCACACCGCTGGTAGGCATGTCAGAAGATGAGCGCATTCGGTTCGAGAGTGGTGGTTCGGGGACTCGCCTGCTTCCCGAAGTGGGGTCCAGGGCGCTGACACGCGCCGCGCTCACCGCTGGGACGAGTGGGTGGGAGGACGTACAGCCCGGGCGCTACCGGTATGCGTCAACGATCTACGCTGGCGGCTTCTCGGTGCGGCTCGTCATCCGTGAGTATCTCGCTTGCGAGGCGTGGTGGAACGAACCCGGCTGACGGCTGCAGAACCTCTGAGTGCGGATAGCCTGGGTCTCATGGGAGCGGCGCCGATCGCCAGTAGCCAGCGCGTGGCAAACGTCATGCGGGGCAACCGGTCGCGGGACACGGCTCCAGAACTCTCCGTACGACGGCTTCTGCACGCGCGAGGTCGACGCTTCCGTGTGAACCTACGCCCCGTCGCCTCGCTACGGCGGACCGCCGACATCGTATTCACGCGCCACCGCATCGCCGTGTTCATCGATGGCTGCTACTGGCACGGGTGCCCTGAACACTATGTCGCCTCCAAGACCCACGAGGAGTACTGGCATCCCAAGATCAAGGCAAATGCCACGCGGGACGAAGACACCACGATGAAACTGCGCAGCGCTGGCTGGATCGTATTGCGGTACTGGAGTCACGTTCCTCCTGAGGAGGTCGTGGACTCGATCTTGGCGCACCTACCCCGAGCCGACAGTACGCCGTCAACTAACCCGTCCGCGCATCAGGAAGCGTCTGAACCTCATCGTCCTGAGTAGCAGGTCTCCGAGTTCTCGCAGCTGGAATCTCGTCGGCCGTCGCATCGAAGACGGACTGCGCCTCAGTCCGCGACAGGCTGAGTAGCGAGTTGTCACCGAGCGAGACTGTCGCGCGAAGCAGCACCGGAGAGTGGCCGAGAGACACCATCAGAGCGAGCCCTGCCGCACGAGCAAGCGGAGGAGGCACGCTGTTCCCAACCTGGCGATGCCCGTGCCAGTTCGTGGTGTGAAAGCGGAACCAGTCGGGATATCCGTGGAGCCGCGCCGCTTCGCGCACCGTGATGACCCGATCCTCGGTGGGGTGGATCGGGCGCGGAGATGTGTGAGACCCCCTCTCCGAGCCTGTACCGGCTCGCAGCGTACGTGACGGCCCCTTCAACGGGAGCCGATACAGTCGACTCTTCGGTTCCACTGTTCCCGCGTCCGTCGCGGCGAACCGCACAATCGTCTGCTCAGCGTGAGTCGTGAGTCGCGAGCCCGTCAACGCAGTTGGCTGCCAGAGGCGTGGCCGCGACTTGTCACCCGGCGATGCAGCGAGACCAGCGAGGGTACGTGCGTACATGTTCTTGGTAGCAGTACGCGCCTCGATGTCCTCGCTCCGGAGCGTCACTTCATCGGACGCCAGCAGTACGTCATAGCCGAACGGCGAGGGCAACCCCTCGAACGCCTCTTCAACCGAGACCGTGCCCTCCACCTGTTGGGGGCGGCTCGGTGCCACGTTGCCGAGTGCGCCTAGCACGATCACACGACGCCGCGACTGTGGTACGCCGAAGTTGAGGCTGTTGACCGGCTTATCGGTTCCGGAGAGCGCGTATCCCGCTTCACGGAGCCTGCGAAACGCGCTCTCCCGGATGTCCGAGAACTTGTCCTCCAACAGCCCGGCGACGTTTTCTAGACAGAAGGTTCGAGGCTTCAGCTCCTCGACTAGACGGACGAAGTGGAGGAGCAGATCGTTTCGTTCGTCGTCCTGCTCGCGCTTGCCGCCTGTGGAGAAGCCCTGGCAGGGTGGCCCGCCGATCAGAGCGTCAAGACGCCCCGGCCAGACCTTGCCGGGGTGAAGTCGCTTGTACCCGCGCTCGGCTGCAGCAAGCACGTCCTCGGAAGATACAAGTGAGGCGTCGCGGCACAGCACCTCGCATTGCGGGAAGTTGAAGGCGTGCGTGGCCGCATGAACAGGGTCGTACTCCACGGCGGCTACCACGTCGTAGCCTGCCTGCTCGAACCCGAGCGTCATGCCACCTGCACCTGCGAAGAGGTCTACGGCGACAGGGCGGGTGCGTGGAGGCCCAGAGGCCGGGGCCCACCCACGAGGATGGGCGTCGAGGTCCCCGTCGTGCGCACCGGAGGGCTCGTCGGCTCTCCAGGGTGGGCACACTTCGGGCATCATGAGTACATGGTGACACAGACCTCTGACACGACGGTGGACGCCGGCGCGGAGAAGCGCTTCTTCATCGAGATGTTGACCAAGGACATCGAGCTGCTGCCCGCGATCGTCGATCTGGTCGACAACAGCGTGGACGGCGCCAGAGGGCTCCACCCGGATGGGAACCTGGCTGGCCAATGGGTCCGGATCGAGTTCGGCGACGGTACGTTCACGATTACCGACAACTCCGGCGGCATCTCTGCGGACATCGCTCGTCACTACGCGTTCCGATTCGGTCGGTCGAGGGACTTCACGGGCGTCAAGCGCTCTGTGGGACAGTTTGGCGTCGGAATGAAGCGCGCGATCTTCAAGATCGGGCAAGCCTTCGAGGTTCGATCAGCACACCGCGGTGAGACCGGAGCCAACGACGGCTCACGATTCCACCTCAATGTGGATGTCGAGCAGTGGGCGGCTCAAGAGGCATGGACTTTCCAGTTCGAGAGCGTGGATGAAGGCGTCACGATCCCTGCCGAGGAGGAGGCTGGAACGGCCATCGCCGTGACGAAGCTGCACCCCAGCGTCGAAGACGACCTCAAGGACCCAGCCATCGTTCAGGCACTTCGGACCGAGTTGCGGCTGCGTCACCAGGAGTCGATACAGAGCGGCCTCCAGCTCCACCTCAACAGCGAGAACCCTCTCACGGCATCGCGGCCATCGCTCCAAGCCTCCGACATGGTGCGGCCGGTGTTCCGGGAGTTCCAGGTTCCCGGCCCAGCCGGCGGCACCGTGGACGTCAAGCTCTTTGCGGGCACGGCGGCTCCGCCCAAGCGGGACAAGGACGCCGACCCCGAAGACGATGGACAGGCGGAGAACTTCCAAGACCCCGGCGACGCGGGCTGGTTCCTCTTTTGCAACGACCGCCTGCTGCTAGTCGCCGACAGGTCTCCACTCACCGGGTGGGGCAACCCAGCTGCGGCCTATCACCCGCAGTATCGCTCCTTCCGCGGCTTCGTCTACCTGTCAGCGGACGACGCCAGTCTCCTGCCATGGAATACCACCAAGACCGCTGTTGATCGCGACTCTCCCGTGTTCCGAGCCGTCCAGTCCGAGATGAAGACAGCTCTCGTTGCGGTTCAGGCCGTCATCAACCGGGCGAAGCAAGTGCGCTCCCGCCTGGAGGATGACGAGAAGAAGCCCGAGATTCTGGTTGCGCTCGATGAAGCGCAGGATCAGCCGATCACGTCGCTCTCCGCATCAACGCAGATGATCGCTCCCGCGGCACCCCCACCGAAGCCGAAGGCACCACCGACACCGAAGATCCAGCGCATCCAGTACTCGGTCGACAAAGACCGGTTCGATGAAGTGGCAATCGCCCTTGGCGCGACCAGCGGCTCCGAGGTCGGCCGTCTCACCTTCGACTACTTCTACGACCAAGAAATCGACTAATGGCCCGACAGTACGAGTTCCGACCGGCGAAGGCAGCGCAACGGAGAATGATCGTGGACGCCTGCCGTCGCCTCACGGCCATCTCCGCCTTGGACCAGTATCAGTATGTTGGGTTTGGTGGCTTGGAGTTCATCGACTTCATTGAGTTCCATCGCGGGCTCGGGATACCTCGAATGACTAGCATCGAGCGCGACACGAACATGCAGCATCGGCTTGAGTTCAACAAGCCCTACAAGGGCATCCGCGTTCTCATGGGCGAGGCCCGCGACCAGTTGCCTCAGGTGGACTGGACCATACCGGCGATCACCTGGCTCGACTACACGGACATGCTGACGAAGGACATCCTGCGCGACCTCGACTACGTAGTGCGGTCAAGCGTGCCTGGCAGCATCGTAATTGTCACGGTGAATGGTGCGGCCACCTTCCCCCTATCGAGCCGGCTCGACAATCTCCGCGAGAAGCTTGGCGACCTGATCGGCGATGACCTAGACGCCAGCAGCATGAATGGCTGGGGACCCGCGCAGGTGGAACGGAATGTGCTGCAAGCCACCGCTCACTCGGTGAGCCGCGACGCCCACGGTCGGCCATTTCGTCAGCTCTTCAACTTCCACTATGCGGACGACGCCAAGATGCTGACCTGGGGAGGGATTATCACCAGTACAAACCTGGACCGCACGATCGACGCCTGTCGATTCGATGACCTCGACTTCGTTCGCACAGGAGGCGAGGCGTTTGAGATCAACGTCCCTGTGCTGACTGAGCGTGAGATCGCCTACCTCGAAACCCAGGGACCCGGAAAGGTCGGCTGAGGGGGCTTTGACCTGCAGGTTTGTCGTGGTGTGATCGGCGTGGCGTGTGTGACGGGCGTGGCCCTTGGGGCTGAGATGGGAGTTCCTACACACGCCGTCTCGC
>Ga0209369_1000669_pt1 | contig 30772 bp, 27 predicted proteins | sample EBPBio142010_DNA_FD_185865 | JGI IMG/M metagenome (GOLD analysis project Ga0209369, IMG submission 185865) | Wastewater treatment Type I Accumulibacter community from EBPR Bioreactor in Madison, WI, USA - Reactor 1_10/4/2010_ DNA (SPAdes)... | ecosystem: Engineered > Bioreactor > EBPR >... | reverse complement strand
CCCACTGTTCATCGGTAAGGTCGGTTGGATAACGTTTAGGCTCTGGCGATGATGGTGAATGCGATGCGGAGAGTGCCATAACCACAGTCTAACAATCACAAAATGACTTTTTCTAAACGCTCTAAGATTTCTTAGCCGGTTTGGCTTGCGCCTTCCCTGCCGGTTTCTGTGTAGTTTTAGGCTTGGGCGGAGCCACATAGCGCAGATGCAGCAGTTCGGGCACCGTCACGAAACGGTAGCCGCGCGCCTTGAGCTCGCGCAGAATGATCGGCAACGCCCTCACCGTGTTCTGGCGCGCGCCACCGCCATCGTGGAATAGGGCTACCCCACCGGGCGTGGCCTGGTTGATGATGGTGCGCGCCAGCTTTTCCGGATTGGGTTTACGCCAGTCGTTGGAATCGGCCGACCAGATGAGAACCGCCTGTTTCTGCCTCATCGCTTCTTTTGCCATGCCGTTTTTCAGCAGCCCGTAGGGCGGGCGGAAAGTGGTGGGAGTAAAACCGACGGCCTTCTTGATTTGAGCGTTGGTTTTTTGCACCTGGGCAACGGCATCTTTAGGACGCGAAGGATGCGACCAGGAATGATTGCCGATAGCATGCCCGGCATCGCGCACCTGAACGGCCAGCTTGGGATACTCCTGCACCATCTGCCCCACCATATAGAAGGTGGCTTTGGCGTCGTGCTCGGCCAGGATATTGAGAATCTGCTGCGTATATTCCGGCCACGGGCCATCGTCGAAGGTGAGCGCGAACGGTTTATCGCCCGGTTTCACTGGCACGTCGTTGATGACCTTGCCCTGCGCCCAGACGGGGATGCGGTGCGCCTGAATATATTTCTCCAACGGATGAGGCGTGGGAGTGGGTTTCGGTGTGGCGGTGGGAGTGGCTTTAGCTAAAGCCACCTCCTGCACGCCGACAGGCGAGGTTCCGTTGCAACCGGCTACAACAAATAAGAACAGGGTGCCGATACCGGCCAGAAAACGAGGCTTCATAAGGGATATTTTATAACTCTTGCCAAATTATACCGCGCACCAGATTAACTTTGTGCCGTCTACTTGATAATATTTTCCATAATTGACACTCACAATATGAATTCAAAGAGCAACGACTGCCCTTCACCCGCCAACGCCCCCGCCTGCGCCCTCAACCGGCGTCATTTCCTGCAGGCTGTCGCCGGCGGCCTGGGTGTGGTGCTGGTGGGCGGTTGCTCCCAGGGCGATAGCAGCATCGTCCAACGACCGCCGACCGCCATCGCCGAGGGTAATGAATGGAAAATACCCGGCGCTGCCAAACTTGCCCCCGGACAGGCCCTGGCTTTCCGTTTTCCCGACGAAGAGCCCGGCCTGGTATTTCTCACGATGCAGAATCAGTGGCAAGCTATCTCCACCAAATGCACCCACGCCGGTTGTATCGTTTTATGGCAAGATGGCAAAGATCTACTTTGCCCCTGCCATAATTCGCGCTTCGATTTAACAGGGAAAGTACTCAACGGTCCGGCTACCAAACCACTGCCACTCTACACCGCCCGGCGGCAAGGCGAAGACATCGTTATCAAGGCTATATAAACCGGTTTTCCTTATTCAATGCCACTTACGGACAAACTGTCTGAAAAATGTCATAATACGATACGAGGCCTCTACTTGCCCGTGGTAGCATTCTCATGCTATAATCACGATGCCAAGAGTCGGGCATCACTACGACACGTCGAAAACACCTACTTGCAGTAGCGATTTTCGACACCCTGCCGTTCAGAGACAACTACATAATCAAGGAGACAGCCACTGTGCGCTGGACACGAAAAAGCATTATCGCCGAAATTAAACGCCTTCATTCCGAGGGCGAACGACTCAACTACTCTGCCGCTGAAGCCAATCACCTGAACCTGGTGCGCGCTGCGGCCTGGCACTACGGCACCTGGCGGCGCGCGATTGAAACGGCCGGCATCGACTACGAAGGCCTCTCCCGCTATCAGCGCTGGAACAAGCAGCGCATCATCGAGCGCATTCAGGAACTGCATAAGCAGGGTGCCGATTTGAGCTGGCGTTCGGTCAGCACCGAGCTTGATCCTTCCCTGGCGGCGGCGGCATTGCGTCCTAACGGCTTTAGCTCGTGGCGCGAAGCGGTCATCGCAGCCGGAATCGATGTCGAAGAAGTCACCCGCTATAAATACTGGGATAACGAAAAGGTGCTCAAGGCCATCAAGGCCCGCAAGCGCAACGGCGAGCCGATGTCTTCCAAGTCGTTGCAGACCACCGACCAATCGCTGTTTTGCGCCGCACGCCGCCGTTTCGGCTCATGGGATGGCGCTCTGGAAGCTGCCGGTTACAACGCCGATAAAATTCGCTTGCGCCGCCACAACCCGGCCATGAACGAGCGGCGCGGCAAAGGCGCTGCAGCCGAGGAAGAAGTGGTGGCAGCCAAACCCGCTGCCAAGAAAGCTGCCACCAAGGCGGCTGCACCCGCGAAAAAGGCTGCGGTAAAAGCCACTGCCAAAGCGCCCGCCAAAGCCGTCGCTACCAAAGCACCGGCAAAGGCAACGGCCAAGAAAGCCGCAACGAAAGCCGTTGCACCCGCCAAGGCCACCAAAGCTGCTGCAAAACCGGCGGCCAAGGCACCGGCCAAAGCTGCCGCTAAGAAAGTGGTTGCCACCAAAGCCGTCGCTACTAAAGCACCGGCAAAGACAGCAGCCAAGGCAACAGTGAAGGCACCGGCTAAGAAAGCAGCCGTAAAAGCGCCCGCCAAAGCCGCTGCGAAAGCACCGGCAAAAGCTGCCGTCAAAGCACCGGCCAAGGCAGCCGCAACCAGAACGGCAGCCAAAGCGGCGGCACCGGCTAAGAAAGCGGCTGTAAAAGCGCCCGCCAAAGCCGCCGTGAAGGCAGCGGCCAAAGCAGCCGCTACCAAGAGCACGAAAGCGCCCGCCAAGGCAGCAGCTAAGCCCGCAGCAAAAAAACCGGCCGCTAAAGCCGCCAAAAAGAAGTCGTCCAAGGGTTAACCCCTCATGTCTCTTCGCATCGCCTTCCTGGGAACCGGTATCATGGGCGCACCGATGGCCGTTCATCTGCTGCGCGCCGGTCATACCGTTTCCTGTTTCAATCGCACCAAAAGCAAAACGCAGCCCGTGGTTGAAGCAGGCGGCACGGCTTTCAATTCGCCCCGCGAAGCCGCCCGGGATGCCGATGTGGTCATCACCATGGTGACCGACGGCCCCGATGTCGAAGCCGTGCTGTTGGGCGAAAACGGTGCGCTGCAAGATGCCAAACCCGGCGTTTTGTGCATCGACATGACGACGATGTCACCCTCACTCACTCAGGAGATCGCCGCGCGTGCCGCAGAACTCGGCGCACGCACCCTCGATGCCCCCGTCACCGGCGGGGAAATCGGGGCTAAGAACGCGACACTCTCCATCATGGTCGGCGGCGACAAAGACGATTTTGAAGCTGCGCGCCCCATTCTGGAAGTGCTGGGTAAAACCATCACCTACTGCGGCGACCACGGTGCGGGGCAGAGCGTAAAGCTGTGCAACCAGATTTGCGGTGCCATGAACCTGCTGGGAGTGTGTGAAGCCCTGACTCTGGGCGAGAAAATGGGCGTTGACCCGGAAATCGTCATGCAGGTCATCAACGGCGGGGCCGGGGCCAGTTGGGCGATGCAAAATTTGGCACCCAAAATCATCGCGCGCGACTTTTCTCCTGGTTTCATGGTGGAAACGCAGCAAAAGGACATGCGCCTGGTCGCCCAGGCGGCCGAGCAGACCAATACCGTTCTACCCGGTGCGGCCCTGGCCCAGCAGTTGTGGCGAGCCGCCCAATCGCACGGCAGCGACCGCAACGGCATTCAGGCGATGGCCAAAGTCCTGCGCGGCCTTTCCAACCTGGATTAACGCTTCATTATGGAGCATTTTCCAGCCGGAAAAACAAAGACAAACATTGCGATAACCAAAACCGCTTGAAAGCCAACGGCTTTTCGCGGTTTTATCTTCATTTTAAGGCTAAACTTTTGTTATGAAAATCACCATCGCGCACTCGCCCGATTCCGACGATGCGTTTATGCATTATGCACTCGCCCGCCACAAAATCGATATGGGCGATCTCGAATTCGAACATATTCTGCAAGATATCGAAACCCTGAACCGGGCCGCAGCCGATTCGACTTACGACGTCACGGCGATTTCCATTCACGCCTACGCCTATTTACACGACAAGTATGCCTTGCTCTCGCACGGCGCTTCGATGGGCGAAGAATACGGCCCGATGATCGTGGCACGCGAACCGTTCTCGCTCGATGAAATCAAGCAGCAGACCGTCGCCGTTCCCGGCCTGCAAACTTCGGCCTATCTGGCGCTGAAGCTGTTTGCCCCTGAAATTGAAACCGTGGCGATGCCGTTCGATGAGATTCTGCCCGCCGTCGCCGAGGGCAAAGTCGCTGCCGGATTGCTCATCCACGAAGGCCAACTCACCTATGCCAACGAAGGTGTGCATAACATCCTCGATTTCGGCCAGTGGTGGAGCCAGCAGACCGGTGGTTTGCCATTGCCGCTGGGCGGCAACGCAATTCGTCGCGATATGGAACCGGAATTGCAAAAGAGGGTTTCACATCTGTTGCGTGAGAGCATTCGCTATTCGCTCGAACACCGCGAAGAAGCGCTCGATTACGCCATGGAATATGCGCGCGGCCTGGAAACAGAGCGTAGCCTGGCCGACCGTTTCGTGGGCATGTATGTCAACCAGCGCACGCTCGATTATGGCGACGACGGACGACGCTCGGTGCAGTTGTTCTTAGACAAGGGCTTTGAAGCCGGAGTCATTCCGCACAAAGTTAACGTTGAATTTGTAAATTAAGTAGTCTGTAGAATAAGTTTTTTACTTTTTGTCCTATTCGATAAACATCGCATTCTGTCATTCCGAGCCTGCGAGGAATCTCTTAAGAGTGAGCTAAAACATCTTGCTCTCTCAGTTACGTTTTAGAGACCGTTAACGAGATTCTTCGCAGGCTCAGAATGACAGGCGAGTTTGCAAACCGACATTCTAAACGTAGAAATGAGCGGTAGCGACAAATAAAAATTTGGGTTACAGAATATTAAGTATCAAAGTAAAACTTAAAAGTTACGGGGGATAACATGAAAGTCGGAGTATTATTATCTGGTTGCGGCGTTCTTGACGGTAGTGAAATTTATGAAAGCGTCCTAACGATATTGGCGATTGAACGGGCCGGAGCCGAAGTCGCCGCCATTGCGCCGGACGTGCCCCAACACGACATCATCAACCACTATCGCGGCGGCGAGTTGCGCACCGGCGACGGCACCGCAGAGCGCAGCGTTCTGGCTGAATCTGCCCGCATCGTGCGTGGCCGCATCACTTCGCTGGCCGAAGTTTCGGCTCACGATATCGATGCCCTCATCATTCCCGGTGGTTACGGCGTGGTTAAGAACCTATGCACCTATGCTCACAACGACGACCACGTGAGTATCAACGAAGAGGCCAAGCGTCTGCTCACAGAAATGGCATCGCTGCGTAAACCCATTGGTGCCCTTTGCATCGCTCCGGTTCTGGTCGCGCTGGCTTTGGGCGATAAAGCCCCCAGCCTCACTGTGGGCAACGATGCCAAAGTCACGATGGATTTGCAGCGTTTCGGCGCGCAAACTGCCGAAACCACGGTTGACCAGATTCACGTCGATGCCAAGCATAACATCGTGAGCACCCCGGCCTTCATGTTAGCCGAAACACCGCTGGAAGCCGAAACCGGCATCAACAAGCTGGTGGCAAAAGTGATTGAGTTGGCTAAGGCCATCTAATCATCGTTGGACATGGAAAATTTCATCACCGTCGCGTCCGTGGAAGAATTTGCGGACGGGCGGCGTAAAACGGTGCAAATCGACGGGCGGGAAGTCGCGATTTTTAAAATCGCCGACGAGTTCTATGCTATCGGCAACGAATGCCCCCATCATGGCGCACCGCTTTGCGAAGGCTATGTCGATGGTGAACTGGTGAGCTGTCCCTGGCATGGCTGGCAGTTCGATCTCCAAACCGGCGAGGGCGTGACAGTACCGGGAATGGATGTTCCCGCTTATGCAGTAGAAATAGAAAACGGCCACGTCAAAATCGCTGCAAAGCGATGACGTGGCCGTTTTTCTTCTTAAAACTCCCCTCCCTCAGGGAGGGGTTGGGGGAGGGAGGTCGAAAGTAACGATAAATCCTGCATTATGAATACGGAACCGTTCATTCAGTCCCTCTATCCATTACTCTTCGTTAAGTATTAAGCTACAAATCCCCCACCCAACCTCCCCCTGTGGGGGAGGAGTTATGCCACTGGAGATTACAACTCTTCCACCCGCGCCTGCGCACTTGCCACCAACTGCTCGAACCACACCCCATCGGGTGAGACCAGAGGCAGCCACCACGCCGTGGGACGCAGATTGGTGTAGCGCAAGCCTTCACTGGTCGCGATGGCATCGCGCACGCGACGCAAACGCTCTAACTCAGCTTCATACTCCCAACGGGTAATCGTGGCGCGCGCAGCCTGCGCTTCAGGGCTTTTTTCTGTTTCCACTCGCTGCGTGGTGAGTTTGCGTGCTTCTTCGCGCGACCGCACGGCAGCGCTACGCCACATGGCGATTTCCTCATCGTATCGGGCGCGTTCCGGCTGCATCTGGGTAATGACGTCGCGCAGGGTCTCCACTTCTTCGAGCGCCGCTTTATCGAACTCGGTATTCTGAGCGTGCTCGGCTTTGGAGAGCTTGCGGAGTTGACCGGTTTCATCAACCGGGCTAATGCGTCCTGCGATCTCTTCGTGCAGATCGCGAATCTTCTCGCGTAGCGGCAGAATCTCGGCGCGAAACGCCTCGCCTTTCTTGCGCTCGACGGCAACGGCATTTTGTGTGAAGGCTTGCTTGCGCTCGCGTAACTCTTCGATCTGCTTTTGCAGCTCTTTGGCCTGTTCACTGACTTCGGCGATCACTGCACGTGCTTTGCCATATTCATTGGCGGCGTTCTGCCAGTATTCACTCTCTTGAGCCAGGGTATTGAGGAGTTCACGCGGCGAGCGGCAGGCTTTCAAACCTTCGCGGAGGGTATCCTGCTCGGTGCAAACCGCTTCCCAGCGCGCGGCAAACTCGGAAGCTGAAACAGCCTTCTTGCCAAATGCCCGTTCGAGGTGCGGCGGCAGGCAAAACTGGGCCGGAACTTGCGCTAAGGCATCCCAGGTGGAATATTTCAGCCGCAGCATAGGGTGCAATCCCAGTTCGATACCGGCAGCGCGCAAACTCGCGTTCATCTTCTGGGTGAGTTTGGTGTAGCCGGAAGCCTTTTCGTGAAATACAAAAATCATCTCACGCGCCAGCATGGAAATGAGGCTAACGGCTTTGCCTACCACGACCACGTCTTCCCCAAACTTCGCTTCGAGAATCGCGGCCAGTTCAGCCACACTCTCACAAAGCCCTTCCACCTTGATAGCGACCGGAGGATTGGTCTCGATGACGACCAGGTTCTCACGCACCCGCAAAGTACCGCGCCCTTTGCCGGGAATCACCACATCGAACGGCAGTGCGCCGGTGCCGAACTGATCGAGCGTGTAAATACCGCTGCCGCGCACGGCATCGTTATAAGCAGTGCGTGCGGCATCGCGAGTGGCAGGCTTCAGGAACAAGTCGACAAACTCAAAACGCGGCAATACGGCGGTTTTCTGGTTGAAACGGAAGATTTTGAGCGAGTGGCTGGTTTGCAGGTTACAGGAACCGCCATTGCGAATCATGCCCCATAAACGCGGGGTGAGATAGCGGTAGAGTTCGGAGAGCGTTGCATCCGGCTCAGTAGAACAGTATTCTTCGACCCAGCGCAACACACGGGCCGCGACTTCGCGGCTTTCACAAGGGGCAGGACACTGACACTCGCCTACATGCTCGTCCACTTCGGCAGCGGCATTGCCCAGCGTACGCAGGCTCTCATCGAATGCCAGGCTCATTTGTTCGAGCAGTTTGGGCGCAATATCGCGCAAGCGCACTTCGCCAGCCAATAGCGACCCTGCTTCGGTATGCACCAGGGCACGCCAGCCCCAGGCGGCGGTTTCGGTGTTGAGCAGTTCCTTGAGTCCGTCGGGATAATGACGGGCCACCTTGTCGATCGCCACGCCGTTCTCACTGAGTTTTTGGCGTGTGGGCACAGTTTCGCTGCCCAACAAGGTGCTGATTTCACCGGCAGCGCTCCACAGATCGCGCGTATCGCCATCGTTATGCTCCAGGAGAACGAACTTCTCCCCACTCTCTTCCACCGGCGAATCGGAGGGGGAGAGTTTGGCGAAATAATCAGTATCGTGAACTGCCGCGACGATAGTGGCTTGGGGGGCCAGAACTTCCAGGGCGCGGCAAAAGGCCGCTTTCACCGGTTCGTCCCAGAGCACGGTCTGTCCCAATGTGAGGAACGGCGCTTGCGGGAAACGCTCCCGCAAGTCGGCAACGGCAGCTTGCATCGAAGGCTGAAACGGCAAAACGTTCTCGGGCATGAGTTTGTTCTTGTGAGAACAGTTTACTGAAAACAGCCGGGGCAAACCCTGTTTTTTGTAAGGTTAGTGTTCTTTTAATACAAAGGGATGGTTCCTGAGTAGGTGAATATCGGCCTTAAAACCATGTGGCGGGTAGTCAATTGGACAAAGCAACATTTTTCCAGAAAGAAAAGGAAACACTAATCTCAGGCATCCGTATTATCGTCGGTATCTCCCAACAGGTAGGCATCGCTGACATATTTTAAAATTACCCGGCCTATCTTTTCGTTAATTCGTTCTTTAACAGGTTTGACAACCACTCCTTCCCGGATATGGGCATCTCCAATTGTGGTAGTGCCGCTACTTAACTCCTTGATTTTTTCAAGGGAATAGGGTCCTTCATAGAGCACAGGCACGCGCTGCACGCCAAACTTATCTGTCCACCGGCAAAAATCCTCGTGATCCATGTAACGGCCATCAACCAGAATATCGAAGGCGCGATACCCCAGGGTGCCCTGCGCATCGTAATGGAAGCGCTTCTGGATTTTGCCGAACACTTCGCCATAGATCACCACCTGACGATACTGGGCAGCAAGTTCTGTAATTAAAGCTTTAACAGGTTCAAGCGTATAGGGAAACCAGTATTCATGCTGGGCCATTAACTCCCCAGATGGCATTTTGCGTTGCAGTTTTTTGCTACCTGCCACCAAAGTACCTTCGAGCAACCCAATTCTACTGTTGGTCCCGTGAATTTTTTCCGTCACTACGACGGACTCGCCGTCCTGCAAGACACCTTGAAAATTACGGAGATTTTCAATATCCGTGTAGCTTTGAAAGAGGGGGTGTTCAGCTTCACAATCGCCTACGCTAACCCGAAGAGGAGGTTCATACTTCGTGGCCCCGTAGAGCGCGGCTACATCGTCGCCAACTTCCCAAGCCTCATCGTTAAACGCCTCAACCACGCCAAACGACGGCTCACCCCGGAGCCGCGCACAGCGGATGCGGCCTTTGGAGAGATATTGGGTTACTCCCATGCGATCTGAGACTTCCTCTGGCAAAACCGTATCGGGCGGAAAGTAGACCACGCGGTCGCCAACGCTATAGCGCCCTTTGGGGACAACACATTGCCAACCGTTAATGATGGCAAGTTCAAGACGATCGGCATTGGGATGGGGCGAAACGGAACCAATCAGCGAAACCTGAACGACGAGTGAACTCATATTTTATTCCTTAAGAGGCTATAACTGAATATTATTGTAATACGTCGCGGCATCTTGCTCTTCCAATTTCACGATATCTTGTATGCGAGAGATATAGTCAGCCGCTAAAAAAGCCGGTAGTGTGATGTCATACCGCCCGCTGAGTTCGCAACCTTCGTCATCCCATGATAGGTAGAAACGCAAATACCACGACTGTGAGTTGGAGGTCATGCCAACGAACACATCCTCATCGCCTGGCATTGCCTGAAGTAATGCTTGTGGCGATTTTACTATCTCGAATAATTCATGAAAAGTGATTGTGTCTTTAGAGAAGTGGAGTCCATCGTGTTCCCACCAATCATCATATTTAAATAGTAAAGTCCCATGAGTTTCAAAAACCTGTATAAAACTAGCCGTCCGGCATAATGCTTGAGTCAATTTTGGAGCAGAGAGAGCTTTACTGGAAAAATTAATGCCTGACGGTGGATTAAACATAATAACAAACCAAAACTAGCCGAAAATAGCCTCATGCTCTTTATATCTGAGTATCTCTTGGCCGGGCCGCTTCGTGATGCCCATGTATAATTATCAAAGTGATTGAACAGTGTGTTATCTCTCACAATGGTAGCCAAGCTCTCGGCAGACTTTATGGAATGTAGCTCTGAATAAATCCGCATCAAACCCACCGAGCTTCTTACTTTTTGCATGCAGGACTTCCGTTTCGCAATAGATAAGGGAAATGGCATATGCGATAGCCTGATCTACAGGAAGCAATCTCATCAATTCAAAATCCGGCCGTACGCTGAAATGCCCTACATTAAACTCACCGGGCGATGATGGGAGACCAAAATAAGATCGGCCAGAGACACGCTTTTGAAATCTAAAAGGATGACGGGGTTTACCATCGGTTTTAGCATGGGCTTCGATCAACTCCAGATCTATCCAAAGGTGCTCCATGTTCCCGCCATAATCCCCCACTAAACCTGCGCTCAGCGCGTCAAATACAGGGCGTATTGCCGTCGCGACGTGTGCGGTGCTCTGATCGACCATATTCGCATTAATTTTGACTTGCATTTCTTATAAGGATTGCTCCGTCGTCAAATAGATAATTTCAATCATATATGAGCCAACACCAAAAACAAACAAAAGACTTGCTGCTACTAAATTCGGTATCGTTCCCAGCCAAGCCTGATGATGAGCAACCACACTCACGGTAGCCACAAACATGCTCAGAAATGCGACAATCATCACCATAAACGCGATTAAGGTGCTATTGGAACCTGTGCCATAAGACTTGGCTCCGGCATAGCCCAAGCCACTGACGCTCCACAAATAAACGCCAGCCAAGAAACTGGCAGCAGCCCAATAGGACGAGGAAGTGCTGTTCTCCGCGACGTTAGCGACGATGAAAACAGGTACTAAGAGGAGGAAGATGACGGCTAAAAAGCGATAGAGCCAGGCGTAGAACTTAAAGCCATCGGCAATGCGTTGGTTTTGTTTGGCTTGAGATAACGATGAATCGACCGGCTTACCGTGCAAAGCCAGAATGAGGTTCCACCAGAAACGGGTAGGACGATGGGAAGTAAAAGCTGCGCGGACGGACTGTGCGCTGCAAATAATTTGGGAAAAATTTGGTTTTTTCTCGTGACGCATGGTTTGACCTCCTTACTTTGTTTTGCTCTGTCGTCCAGGACTATATGAGGGCATTATATCTGCCAGAACGGCACGAAGATTTATCAGTTACCCCTTGAGTAGCGAGTTCAGAATCCTCCTAACTAATCCATTGAATAACACGATCGCCTCTCACCGCAGCGGCTTGATAGAATTTGCGCAGCTCTTCATAGTACCCCAGAACATATTCAAGCGCTTCTTCCCCTTCTTCCACCCAAATATCGGGGTAGATCTCTGCCTTTTCCATTGCTTTTGCATTATAAGATTGCGAAAGCAATGTCTCCTCCGGCAAGGCGTCCGCAATTTGGCGAACATGCTCGGCACTGAGCAAGCGTGCTGGGCCATACCCCATATCTTCACCGATCTCATCGCCGCCCAGGTAAACGGCCCACGTTAAAGGTTCGGGGCCTTCTTCGGCACTGCCGGTGAGCAGATAATGAATCCCATGCCAGGCTTTATCGATCTCAAGATAATTCTCGGGAACAGAATTACCATCATCTGGATATAGGAACTCTTCAATTTTCTCCGGGGTGGAACATATTCGGCTCGCTGTCGCATTATCAATGGCGACAAAGCACCCAATCATACTCATAACGACTTCTCCTTAGTTCTCTACTAAAGCTACCTTCGAAATGACTTTGGACAAGTGTGAATTAATCGGCGACTAGAAAAACATGCCCGAAAGCTATGAACGTAAAAACGACACTCAGGATAGAGTTATCCCACTTCTCCAGTTCATCCTGAAAATGAACGCCAAGAGGGCAAAAATAAAGGCATGCACGGGTGGATTTAACAGCTCTCGAACCCCCGCTTCCAGAAAGAGATCGTAGCACCAGACACCACAAGTAACATGCGAGGGTGCACCCGGCTTAGGATAAAGCCCTTTCTGCCACGCATAATGATACAGAACTGCTAATTCCAATAACGTGAACCCCAACCAGGCAATCGCTACCAGGCTGAGAAACTGACTCACCCGCTCGTTCCAGGTGCGTTGTGGTTTTTGTTGAACTTCCACACCATTTTCATTTGTGGCTGCTGCGTCCGAGGCGTTCACGTCCTTATTGTCGCATATACAAGCACTCGACATAACGAAAAAATACTCCTACTTATGGGAACAAGTAGGAGCATTTTTTTCTGCTGAAAAGCGATGTTCGAACATCTCTTGGGTCTATCTTACATCGCACCGTTTAACGTTTCCCGCCAGAAAATCTGCCGCAAGTTATTACGCCACTGCTGGGCACATTCTGCTACTGACAGTTTTTGCAAGGCCGCATCGGCAGGCGTGATGCGCACTATCTCCTGCCCTCGCGCAGCCAGGCGAGCACCATCACCAACGGTTTGAACCTGGATTTCGTAGAGCTGAACGTTATCTTTGAGCAGATCGTTGAGCGCAGTGGCGGCTTTTTCGGCGCGCTTTTTAGTGGCGGCTTCGCTGCCGGTGATGGCAAATTCCATGAGGGTCACTTTCTTAAAGTCGACCTTCACGCGCCCTTCTTCCACCACGGCTGCGGCGCTGGCTCCGCCGGAAACGGCACGGGGATTGAACGGCAGGCCGAGGGCGAGGATTTCTTTTTTGACGGCTTCAGCGCGCTCTTCCGAAGGCGGATGGGTGCGAAAAATACCCGGTTCTGTTTTAGGACGCCGCTTTTCTTCAGCCTCAAAACGTTGCATCACCGTGGCCAGGGCCGAAGGATTGTAGCCGCTTTTCTGCATCGTCTCAACGGCAGAGGAGTCGGCTTCTTTTTCGTAGTTGACGCTGTAGCCGCTGATGATGCCGGCCATCAGGTATTGCGAAAACAAGGCGACATCGGCACCGCTTTGCCCACCGCTGGCCAGGGCGGCCAGCATCACGGCCATACCGATCATGGAAGTTTTGCTGGATTTTGACGAGCCGCGCAGGGCGTGCATTTCGGCGTTATGGCCGATTTCGTGCGCCATGACGGCGGCGATTTCATCGTCGCTGCCCAGGATCTCGAGCAGGCCGGTGTAGAAATAGATGTTGCCATTGGGCAGGGTGAAGGCGTTGACATCGACATCTTCGATGACCTTGACCTTATATTCGATCTTGGGGCGCGCCGAATTTTTGCCGATGGTCTGCGCCATTTTATTGAGCTTATCGTAGAGCGCTTGCGATTCGGCATCTTTTTTCGGGTCGAGAATCTTGATTTTCGGATTCTTTTCCAGCTCTTCTGCGGTTTTATCGCCCAGCTTCACTTCTTTTTCCGTCGGTCCCGGCGGCACATCCTTTTTCTTGGAGTGAAGTTTTTCGGAGGCCGGGGTTTCACGATCATCGGCCTGAGCGACGCCGCTCCCTAAAAGCGTAGCCGCGATACCGGCTGCGGCTAAAAATTTAGGCAGGGCAGAAAAAAAGCGGGTCATGAGTACTCCTCGCGTTGCGCGACGCGGATGTTTTTTTAAGGTCACGGCAGAAACAGACGACGACAGCGCAACAAAGTTTACTCTGATATTGTCATTGGGCGAATCGTCGTGGAATCCAGCACTGCCTTAAGCACCGGCAAGGGCAAATCGGCGACCACAATGAGCTGGCCTTCGGGCAGACTGCGCATCGACAGGGTGCCAGGGCCGAACTCACACGACTGGCCATCGGCATGCTTTTTGTCGGACGAAGTTTTCTGTGCCTTATCGATAGAGCAATGCGGCTTCAAAGCAAACAGCGAAAGCGTGTTCAAACCATCGGTGTAGCGGGTCAGGCTGGAATAGCAACCGCCACGGCAGGTATCGCAACGATGCGCGCCGACGCTATCGAACTGGAAACCGGGAGGAAGCTGCTTGGCTTCGGGCGGATAGAGGCCAACCAGGCGAGCGACCCGCTCGCGGTCGTTGCCGGTATCCTGGGCCATAAAGGGATGGCTCTGCGCTGCAACCTGCATCGATTGCGGCGAGACGAAAGTTCGTGCATCAATGCGCGGCGAAAAATCGACATCGCTGAGAACCGATTCCATGACCTTCATCATCATGAAGTTAAAGCTCTGTTGACGCAGGGTGAGGCCGGTTTCGGTATCGATCCAGAGTTTGCGAGCCGGGCCGCGTGCCCCCTCCACCGGGTGCATCGGGGTGAGTCGAATGACGTCGGCCTGACGGCCTGATACGACCTCACGGCCTTTCCACTTGGCCCGGTAATTTTGCAGCATCAGGGCAAAGCGCTGAGCAGCGATTTCATCAGTGGGGCGCTCCAACTCGACATAGGGCACGACGGACTGGGTGGCTTCAATCTGCCGCCAGGTCCATTGGCGGTTGTAACCGCCACCCTGGCCAGCGTAATCGCCGGTTTGATAGCTGATGGAAAGGCGCTGCGGCGCATGGATAATGCGTGCGACCGATTCCATCTTGCGGTCGCCAATGTGAGCCGTAGTGCGGGAAACGGCGGCATAGGTGAGGTAATTATCGGTGTGGAACGCCCGGAAAAGGGTGGCGGCTACCAGTTGGGTTTCAGCTTGTTGAGCGGCCAATGCCGCCTTTTGGCCACGCTCAAGGCGACCATTCAACACCCAACAGGCGGCGATAACCACAACCAGCGAAGCCCAGAATACACTGCATTTAAACGGAGAGATTTGCATAACGAGAGCAGAGTCTTAGGGGCGCGTTCCGGCGGGCGGCGCTACGGAATAGGAAACCAGGGTTTTTCCGGCATAATCGTTGAACGGATCGACAGTGGTCACCGAGTGATGATTAATCAGTCCGGCAGCCACGGCGGGCGGATTCTGCAGCGCCACTAACTGGCCCTCTGGCGGGAAAATGTCGTTGTTGATGGTGTTATCGCCCTGGGGAGCCATGAACCAAACGGCACCGAACAACGCAAACGCGCCTACCAGCCCCGCCCAACTCCAACGTGGCTGGCGAACCAGCCAACCCCGCCACCCCTGTCCTGCAGGGATGCTTATCGGCGCGGCCTGCAAGCGCTCGGCTTCCACCTTTTCAAAAATGTGCTCCATGCACTGGTGCCACATTTGCTCGCTGGCGAGCGGCGAAGGAAGCACCTGCTGGGTGGTGGAAACCAGGAAGAGCGTGCGCTCGAAAACCACCCACTCCTGTGAGCATTGCCCACACTGTTCCAAATGTAATTGTACGGCTTGAGTGCCCTGGGCATTCAGAACGCCCGCACTCAAGTCGGCCAGTTGATCGTGACAATCACCACAATTCATCAACAGTTTCCGTCCTTGTCTGGCCTATTAGTTCCGCCGATTTTCCGCCCGGAAAAAGGCTGGGAGAGTACCAGATCGATTTCAAAACTATTGCCGGAGACGCGCGGCGCACAAGGCCGGTTCCGCTTCACTCGAATTTCCCTTCACCGCCAGCGAGCGGGTTCGTGTAAGATATTAGCGTAAAATGGCACTCGAACCGTGGTTTGAGTGCTGGTTTATGCGGAAGAAAAACGCAAAATAAAACAGGTGGGAACGAGATGAAGAAGACTTTAATGCCGGTTTTGGGCTTACTTTTATTAGACCAGGCCGCATTCGCCGATCAAAAAGCGGAAACGGCTAAACCAGCCGCCAAACCAGCGACCGCGACAGAAAAAGCGGCTGCCCCGAAAACTACCACGACTCCTCAAGCCGCACAGAAGCCTGCAGCCGGAACCCCTGCCGCAGCTCCTCAAGCCGATGAACGCGTCAAAGTGGCCCTCGACCGCCTGAAGTTGAAATACGCCATCGGCGATCGTGGGACTTACAGCGTAGTGTTCAACGTCGATAAACGCCGCCAGACCATTTTCGTGAACTCCTCCACCCAAGAGTTCAACGGCACTGAAATTCGCCTGGTCACTTCTACGGCATTTAAAGTCGATGGCAATTTGCCGGTCGAAAAAGCCAATGCCCTTCTCAACGACAACAACCGCCGCAAACTGGGCGGCTGGCGCGTGGTGGGCAACAATGGAGCCAACTACGTCGTGTATGCCGTTCAAGTTCCCGCCAACGCCGACGATAACCTGCTGCGCACGGCTATCGCCGCCGCCATGCAGTCGGCCGACGCTCTGGAATTGGAAGAAACCGGCAAAGACGAGTATTAAAGGCGGGAGACAGGAGACGGAATACAGGAAACAGGGGGCAACCGGATTTGGGTGCTTCTAATTTTCGTCTCACAAAGAAGAAAAGCGGAGCGAGAATATTTTCGCTCCGCTTTTCGTTTTATTTTGGAATGGGATATCTGAGAAGGTTATACAAATTTGATAGGCTCACCCCTCACCCCCGGCCCCTCTCCCAGAACAGGAGAGGGGAGTACGAGCCGTTACGCTACCCGCAGTGTGAAGTGTTGACGAAAGTGCAGCATACCCCCTCGCCCCTTTGGGGAGAGGGCTGGGGTGAGGGGAAAAGAGCGTTTCAACTTTATATCACATTCTCAAAGTTCCTACATCTGCCTGGAAAATTTCAACTCTTACTTACGCAGATATTAAGCATCCAAGGGATAAATCGGGCGAATGAGATGTTTGAAGGTGAACATCTTCACATCACTGGCGCAGGGGCCGGGTGTGCTCACCGTGAAAGTAGCTCCGGTGATTTTATCGTAGGCCCGGCGATGCGCGACTGCTGCTTTCACGCCAATAGCTGCCAATTCAGAAGGCTCGATGCCCTGCGAACGTAACTGCCCCAGGTCCATCGGGGCGGTTTTGCGGGTGGTGAGCAGAATCGTCACCCCACCGTGGCGCACCACGGCAGACTCGCCCATATCGATATTGAGGCCCGACATCGACGCCATGTGACTGTGGGCATCTTCCAGCACGAACTTGCCGTCGCTGCGCGAAACCAGTTCCACTTCGAGTTCCAGCGGAGTGCTCTGCCAGATGGTATCGCCTAACTGCACGGTGGCTTTTTCGCCTATCTGGAGGGAAGAAAGCTGTTGCACCGCCTCGGGATCGTTGATCGCCACGGCACTGTTTTCGATATTGTGTTTGAGCAGAGCGCGCAAGATGCCGGTGCCATCACCGGGGGCACCGCCGCCGATGTTATCGGACGGCTCAACCAGGATGACCGGAGTCGTTCCGGCTGCAATGAGCTCTTTCACCTGCTCCATCACGCTTTCGATTTCCGGCTCGATAACGTTGCCCTGTTCCTTATGCTCCAGCGCATAATCGCACAGTTTTTTCAGCTCGGCACGCGGGCCGTTCAGTTCGCCTACGCACACAACGGTGAACGAAACACCGGTGTGGGGCGTATCGGCAAAGGAGAACCCGGCGTGGACGTTGACCGCCAGGATGTTGGGATTGTTTTCCTCGATCTCGCGGGCCAATTTCTCCAGACTCTTCATCGGCTCATCGGCGGTACCGGTGCCGGTCGGCGGCCATAGAATGGGCGGATGCTCGAACAATGTCGTGGGGAACTCGCCGCCTCGCATCACACCATCGAGCAGTTGCACGGCGCGTACTGCCGTTTCCTTGGCATCGGTATGTGGGTTCTCTCGATAGGTTACCAGTCCCTGAGTGCAGGCGGCCATCAGCGGCGAAAAGTTAGTGTGCAGGTCGGTCACGCCGCCAATCGGCACTTCGGCCAAATTGTCATACTCACGGATGCGCTGCAGCAACTCGCCTTCCACATCCGGCAGCGACTGGCTGGCCATCGCGCCGTGCAGCACCAGATAGATACCATCGAGCTTGCCCTGCGCCAGGGCTTTTTGCAGGCCGCTTTCGAACTCTTCCCACCACAACTCCACGACTTCGTCTTCTACGATAGCCGAAGGAGTGGCGCGGTAATCGACGACGGGAACGAAATCCCAGCCGCATTCCCGGCCAGTTTCTACCGCACCAGCCAGCGGCGAAGCGTCACCGGCAGTTTGCAGCAACTCATCTCCGCGCAGAATTTCAAAGTCGGCCAATCCGGTGGTGCCGCTTAAAAAGGTGTGGGTCTCGTGAAAAAAACCGGCTAATAATACTCGAGGGCGCATAATTTAAAAAAGGCACGAGGTGCTGGGCACTGGGCGCTAGGGATAAATCCTCGTGCCCAGCGCCTCGCGCCTCGTGCCTAACTCCGTTTTACTCCATTTCTGCGAGAACTTCGGTGGCAGTGGCAATGGCACGATCGATATCGGCATCGGTGTGGGCGTTGGAGACATACCACAGGCCACGGCCGATGAGGCGAATGCCGCGTTCTTGCATGCCAAAGATGAAGGCACCGTTCTTGGCTTTATCGAAGTCGAGTGTGCCACGATAATCGGTCACTTTTTCGGCATCGGTAAACGCGACGTTCAGCATCGGCCCCATGCCCTGAACCAGCACTTTGTGCTTGGAGGCGTTACCGGCGGCCTGCAAACCTTCGATCAGGCGCTTGCCCAGGCGGAAGAGTTTTTCGTGGGTGTTGTCGCGTTCGAGCACTTCGATGGTCGCCATCGCGGCAGCGATGCAGGGGTTGCCCGAGTTCATGGTGCCGGCGTGAATGACGACACCATCGGTCAGGAGCTGCATGTACTTCTGGCGGCCAACCAGGGCGCTGATGGGGTAGCCGCTGGCCATCGCTTTGCCGAACACGGCCAGGTCGGGGATGACGCCGAAATACTGCTGTGCGCCGCCCATGCCCAAACGGAAGCCGGTGATGACTTCATCGAGGATGAAGAGGATGTTGTAACGGTCGCACAGGGCGCGGATGCCTTCGAGGAAGCCCGGTTCGGGCGGGATGCAGCCGTTGTTGCACATCACGCCTTCGGTGATGATGGCGCAGATTTCTTCGTGATGCTCGGCGATGGTCTTTTCGAGCAGTTCGAGGTCGTTCCACGGCAGCACGATCATTTCTTCACCGATACGATCGGGCAAGCCCTTCGTCCAGGCGACAGGAGTGGGGTTTTCGCGCGGGCCGATCTGCTCTTTGGTGCCACCGTTGCCCCACACGGCATTATCGAACCAGCCGTGATAATGGCCTTCAAAGCGCACGAACTTCTGGCGGCCGGTATAGCCACGAGCCAGGCGAATGGCGGCGTGGTCGCACTCGCTGCCCGAAAGGGAAAAACGCATCCGTTCGGCACAGGGAATCAGCGATTGCAGCTTTTCGGCAAGCTCTAATTCCAACATGTGCTGTCCGGCAAAAATCTGGCCGGCCTTGGAGTATTCGGTGACGCGTTCGAGAACGTGCGGGTGGGAGTGGCCCAGAATCAGCGGACCCTGCGACAGCGTAAAGTCAAGAAACTCGTTGCCATCGACGTCCCAGATGCGATTGCCTTCGCCGCGTTCGTAGAACAGCGGGTGCGGCTGGTTGAATTTGCGGAATTCGCTGGAAACTCCGCCCGCGAGGACTTGGCTCGCGCGCTCGTGTAACTGTTTGGATTGCTGGTAGTTGCTCATGAGAAAATTTCGCTTGCGTGCGTGTTTTGACCTATGAATGATACCAAAATCTTGGTTAAACTGGCGATCCATGAACCTCATTGATTGCCACAATCATGTTGGCGTCGAGCTTATTCACTATTACACCCAGAGCTTTCCCTACTGCCAGCACCTCATCCACATGACCGATGAAGGACGCGCCATTGGCGTCAATCGCTGGATCGTTTTTCCTTTCGTCACCCATCTGGGACTCGATCAAGACGCCCTGCGCCAGGGCAAAATCGTCACTGCCACCGACGGCACCGTGCCCTACATCTACGAGAATCGTCGTTTGATGCATGAAATCTACGACCTTTTTCCCGAAGCGGGTAAGGACACGATTCCTTTTGCCATGTTCGACCCGGCGCGCAAAGTGCCCGAACAGGCCAAAGCGCTGCGAGCCTTGCGTGAGCAGTATCCCTTCTACGGCCTCAAGACCCAGACCACCATCACCCAGTCGCCCATCACCCTGCTTAAGGGCGAGGCGAAGGTATTCCTGGAATTAGCCGAAGAGTGGGACATTCCGGTTCTCATCCATTCCAGCGTGCTGGAAAGCGATGTGTGGGCACAGGCACGCGACATTCTCGATATTGCCGAAGCGACCCCCAATGTGCGTTTTTGCGTGGCCCATTCCCTGCGCTTCGACGGTGAACAGTTAGACCGCCTGGCGCAGATGCCCAACGCCTGGTTCGACTGCTCGGCCCACCGCATCCACTGCGACCTGGCTGTAGCCAACAGCGCCAGCATCGCTCCGATCGGCCGCCGTTTCGATAGCGACTATAGCCGCCCGGCCCAGGTGCTGCGCGACTTGGCCGAAGCCTACCCCAACAAAATGATGTGGGGCAGCGATTCGCCGTTCTATTCCTACGTCGCCACCCACAGCAACAGCGTGATGCGCCTCATCAGCACCTACGCCCTGGAAGTGGCCGCCGTGCATGCGCTGCCGCTGCACCTGCAAAAAGAAATCGGCGAAACCAACACTCTGAACTGTTTGCAATTGAAGAATTCATAAATTAACCACAGAGGACACGGAGAACACAGAGAGATTTAGATTGTGAGTGACTATAACTATCTGTAAACCTTAAAACGGGCATTGGAGCTATCTCGACATTTTAGAATGGACTCATGCGTCCTAATCAAAACTCTCAAAAATCCTTCTGTGTTCTCCGTGTCCTCTGTGGTTTATTTCCCCTATCTCTATGAAACGATTTGATCTTGCCGGGCGCGCGGCCTTGGTGACGGGTTCGACGCGTGGTATCGGGCGCGGTATTGCCGATGCCCTGCTGGAAAGCAACGCCAAGGTGCTTTTTCACGGTCGCACTCCTCCGCCGGACCTGCCTGCGGATGCACCTCTTCTCAAAGCCGACCTGGCCCAGCCCGGCGCGGCGCGCGAATTGATGGACGCCGCCTTTGAAGCCGCTCCTGAACTCGATATTCTGGTGTGCAATGCCGGTTCATTTTTCGATGCTCCTTTTCTGGAGATGACCGAAGAGCGCTACGACCAGACACTCGACTTGAATGTGCGTGCGCCTTATTTCCTGATTCAGGCTTTCGCCCAGAAGCTGGCCGCCGAAAAGCGCAGCGGTTCCGTGGTTATCATTGGTTCGACCAACGGTTTTCAGGCTGAATACGACTCGACTGCCTATGACACCTCCAAAGGCGCGCTGGTGATGCTGACCAAAAGCCTGGCGCTGTCGTTGGGCGAATATGACATCCGCGTCAACTGTGTCGCGCCGGGCCTGATCCGCACGCCGCTCACCGAGCGTTGGATCGATACCAACCACGCCCAGCGCGAGCATTACGAACGTAACACCCCGATGGGACGCATCGGCAACCTGGAAGACTGCGCCGGTGCCACGGCGTTTCTGGTTTCCGAGGCTGCCAGCTACATTACTGGCCACATTCTGGTGGTGGATGGTGGTTTGACGCTGAGCCAGATTGATAAGTTGTCGCGGTAGGCTCTAAAGCTCCTCCCCCTCAGGGGGAGGCTGGGTGGGGGATTTGAAGCTTAATCCCCAACGCAGGATTAATGGATAGATGTGCTGAATTAATGATTCATCACTCATAATTCAGCATTCATCGTTACTCTCGACCTCCCTCCCCCACCCCCTCCCTGAGGGAGGGGAGCTTTTACCACTCACCTCTTTTGTGGTTTTTGTGCCTTTTCGTGGCTATCTTCCCCACCGTTGACAACCCATTCAACTACTTGTTGTATACTTAACACTGATATTACCGACTTCGCCCTTTCAAAATCTCATTCTGGCGAAGCGCGACTCGGAATGCTCGTTGGTGTCCTCTCCATTGACTGGTAGCTCTTCGGGTCACATGGACAATAAGGACAATTAATGCTTAGACGTAAAAAAGCCGTTTCTCCCGCTCGGGTGGAAACGGTCGAGGCTCCGGCTGTGCCCGAGACGCTCGACACCCCCACTGAAGAAGTAAAAGTAGTAGAAGACAACATCCAAGACACCTTTAAGGCTTTGGGCCTCGACGCCAAACTTTTGGCCGTGCTCGACCGACTTGGTTTTGTCACCCCCACCCCGATTCAGCGTAGCTCGATTCCGGTGGGAATGAAGAACGAAGACATCATCGGTATCGCCCAGACCGGCACCGGCAAAACGCTGGCCTTTGGCCTGCCGATTCTCAACCGTTTCGTGAAGAACGGCAACCGCTCACGCGGCCGGGCGCTCATTATCCTGCCGACGCGCGAGTTAGCGATTCAAGTCAACGATTCGCTCAGCAAAATCGGCAAACCGTTCGGTTTGCGCACCGCCACACTGATCGGCGGCGCCCCGATGCGCCCCCAGCAGAGCGAACTGCGTAACAACCCGGACATCATCATCGCCACGCCGGGCCGTCTCATCGACCACTTGCAGCAGCGCGGCGTCGATCTGCGCACCGTTGATACGCTGGTGTTGGATGAAGCCGACCGCATGCTCGACATGGGCTTCGCACCGCAGATCAAACAGATTCTGCGTGATGTTCCTGCCGAGCGCCAGACATTGTTGTTTTCGGCCACCATGCCGGATGCCATCGTGCAGATTGCCAACAACTACATGCGCAAACCGGTGCGCATTGAAATCGCCCGTGCCGGCACCACCGCGCAGGACGTGACTCAGGAACTGTTCATCGTGCCGCAAGACGAAAAGAACGACCTTCTGGCTCGCTTGCTGTTCGACTACACCGGCACGATTCTGGTCTTCACCCGCACCCGCAGCCGCGCTTCCCGCGTGGCCCGTTACATTCGCGGCGGCGATCACACCGTGGCCGAAATCCACGCCGATCGCACCTTGTCGCAGCGCCGTGCCGCACTCGATGGCTTCAAGTCGGGACGCTATCGCATCCTGGTCGCCACCGACATTGCGGCTCGTGGTATCGACGTTTCGGATATCGAATGCGTCATCAACTACGACCTGCCCGATAACGCCGAAGACTACGTGCATCGCATCGGACGCACCGGACGCGCCGGAAAAAGCGGTCACGCGATCTCCTTTGCCGCGCCCGACCAGAGCGGTTTGATGCGCGACATCGAACGCCTCATCGAATCTCCGGTCGAACGTTCGGAGCATTCGCTGTATCAGTTTGAGGCTGCCCCCTCCGGTGGCAGTCGTCGCGGTCGCGGACGCGGCCCCAGCACTCCCCGCGCCACCTCCAACCACGGTGGTGGCCCGCGCGGTGCCCGTGCCGGTGCAAGCGGCGGAAGCAGTCGCAACGCATCGGGCGGTCGTAGCTCCTTTGGCGGCAACCGTAGCGACGGACAGCGCACAGCAGCCAAGCGCTAAACGGTAGCACTCAGAACGACAAAAGGGAATCCCAATCATGGGATTCCCTTTTGTTGTTTGCCCTTATTATGTATGTGTGAAACGCAGAAGCCCGAACTCCCCTCTCCTGTTCTGGGAGAGGGGCCGGGGGTGAGGGGTGAGCTTCTTACCCCACTTCAAACGCTAACCAAAACTCAAACGCCCGTTTCCCCTCACCCCAACCCTCTCCCCGAAGGGGCGAGGGGGTAAGGCTGCACCTACCTCAGCGAACCACACAGAGCACATTACAAACTATATTCCTGCAACACCTTCTTCAAATTCTCACCCAGGATCAAGCGCTTCTCCGCTTCGCTGATGCGGGCAAAGAGAATCGGCCCAAAACCCCAGGCAACCGGCAAGTCGGTGAGGTCGGAACCGAACATGAAGCGGTCGGCTCCTACTGCTTCAACTACTCGTTCCACGATGAGCGGCGTATGAACCGGGCAGGAGCAGACGTAGAGATTTTTATATTTCTTCATCGTCTCGGCATAGGCCATGGTGGTATGGCCGGTGAAGAAACAGGCATCGGTATAGGTGCTTACCAACCGCTCCATCTGCTCGGGGCCGCCCCAATAATGATTGAGAATAATCTGTTTATGCTCATGGACCCATTCGCAGGCTGCGTCTATGTTCGGGCCTTCTTCAGGATAGCCCTGGTAGGACGGAATGAGTTTCACGCCACGCATGCCTAAATCGGCGCAACGCTCCAACTCGCGGCGCATCGCCTCGGGGCCGCGATGGGGATTGAGCATGGTGAAGCCCACGAAACGATCGGGGTGACGGTTGATAGCTTCGATAGTGCGGTCGTTGCCATACACCTCGTCGGTAAACACACCCGACAGCGAAAAAACGCAGACCTTCTCCAGGCCAAACCGGTCCATCTCGCGCACCAGATCGTCCACATGACCGTCCGGCACGTAGTAGTGACCGGAAGTTTCGCCCAGATGGCCGTGGTTATCCCACAACTCGATTTTTTCGGGCTTCTCACCGGTACGGCCCCATTGCACCAGTTCATCGGCCGGTGGTGTTGGCTCAACTTCGGGATGCACCGGGTCGCACCACTTCACCAGGCGGCGCAGGTTGTCTCCGGCAATATTGCGCTTGTCTTCGTCTTCAATTTCGGCGCAGGAGAGAGTGGCTAAAGTGGCCCCGTGCCCTAAGGTGGGCCAATTGGAGCCGAAGATCAACCGTTCGCTCCCGAAACGACGCGTTACATACTCAATGCCATGATGCAGCCAGTAGGCGCTGAGTTCGAGATGGAGATTGGGGCAAGCTTCGAGCGCACGCAGCATGACGCGCTGGGTGCGGCGGATGCGCTGTTCGGTGACGATAACCGGCAGTTTGGGGAAACGGTGGCAGAGTTCCACCACACCGGGCCAATCGGTATTGTCGTTGGGAATGCCGCCCGGGCCGATTTCTTCGGGGGTTATGAACAGTGGCACGCCTTCCTGTTCCAACGGCCCTAAGAGATCGTCTACCGCCCAGTCGGAAAGCGGAAAACGGTATTGGACAGGGGCCAGATACACTGCCACGACTTTGTTTTCGCGCATCTGACGCACCATTTCATCGGGCGAAGGGGTTTCGGTAGTGCCCGGCGGCAAGGCAACCCAGGCCGGGTGCAGGCGGGGGCTGGCTTTGGCGACTTCCAGAATGCGCGGGTTGCCATCGAGCGGCGAATTCTCCATGCTCAAGCAATCGACAACGATTGCTTCGGCAATACCGTGCTGATCGAGATCGTCCAGCAAATGTTGCACGGAGTGAGGGCTGGCCGCATCGTTCGTATACTTCTGGTGCCGTCCGACTTTACATCGTGCATCGAAAAAATTCCAGTTCGTCATAACCTTTCCTTTCTCGCTTTATAGGGGCCGCAATGCCTCTGGCAACGCAAAAAACGCACGCAAAAGAACGCTATTGATTTTTAACTCATTAGCGTTCTTTCGCGCACGCAGTTGACGTGACAAAGTTTTGCGTTCTCTCTTAATGATTACGGCAGCCAGGGCTTGGCATTTTCATCCGGCGTGCAATAAGCATTGAAGACTTTATTCAAACCGGCTGCAACGGCATCGCAATCGGCTTCCGTCCACCACTGATTGACGCCCATGCTGATTTCACGGCGATACAAATCCGGACCGACCGGGCACTGATCGTAGCGGGTGACTACGCCCAGAGTCGTGGTAACCGGGAACATTTCGCTGCACACGTGCCAGTCGGCACGGCCATTCAAACCGCGGGTGCCGGCCGGAACACCTTCAGCCTGCAACGCCTTGCTCAGTTCTGCCGACAGTTCGTGGGTTTGCGGGAAGAAGCGCAACTGGTAGCCAATGAGGCCTTCGACATCGTTGACTTTCTGCGGCACGATTTCGCTAAATTTCTCCAACTGGCTCACGATGCGCAGATAGTTGTTGCGATAGCGGGTGACAATGCCTTCGAGTTTGCCAAGCTGTACCGTATCGACTGTCGATTCCAGTTCGGACATGCGGTAGTTGGTGCCGATGAACAGTTCGCCATCATAACGCGCCTGGCTGAAACGGTTTTCGCGCCACAGGCCACCGCACTCGGCCAACTGGTTGGCACGGTCGAAGAGCTTTTCATCTTTGGCCAGCAACAAACCGCCTTCGCCGCCACCGATGATCTTATAAGCCGAGATACTGAAACAGCCGATATCGCCGATGGTGCCGACATAGCGGCCTTTATACTGCGCGCCGGGAGACTGGGCGCAGTCTTCAATTACTTTGAGGCCGTGGCGAGCGGCGATTTCCAGAATCGGGTCCATATCGGCCAGTTGTCCCCAGTGATGGGTGGGAGCTACAGCCACGGTGTTGGGAGTGATACAGGCTTCGAGCTTGGTGGGGTCGAGCTGCATGGATTCATCGATATCGCAAAACACTGGCGTTGCACCGGTAAGAGCCACCGCAGCAGCGGTTGCCATGAAGCCAACGGAGGCTACGATGACTTCCTTGCCGGGCTTGGCGCCACAGGCAATCATGGCCGAATGCAAAGCGCCCGTGCCTGAGCTGGTGCCCAGTGCGTAGGGCGAACCGAACAGTTCACGAGCCTTGGCTTCGTATTGCGAGCCGGACGACGGCTTGGGAAAAGAGGTTGCATAGGTGCCGAAATTGGGGCCATCGCCCTGCAGGTCGTCATTGCTGATGGTGGCTGCCACGCGCTCAATCGCTTCGGGAGTGAAGCCAAAACGCTTGCCCAGCGCCAGATACTCCTCGACGCCGATTTTCGGTTCGCCTATGCCTTCAAAACCAGTTACGGTTTTGGGGCCGCCGTTGACGGCCAAATCTGCCGTATTGCTCTGGGTTAACGTGTCCATGAATGCTCCTTTGTTCTCTTGGCACCTACTGCGAGTGCGTGAGATTAGGATATGTCTGTAAACTGCACCTTACCATAGCGGATTTGGCTAAAAACATGAATATTCTTGCACTCTCAACAGCCCCGCCTCTGCGTCTACTGAGTGCGGGCCAATCGAAGATGTTCGATCCCGCTCCCAGCCAACATTTGACCAAAAATGTCTGGGTGCTCGAACTCATCACTAACGGGCAACTGGAAATTTGCGTGGAAGAAGGCCTGTGGCAAGTTTTAGAGCGTGGAAAAGGTATTCTCTACGCGCCAAGCACCAATTATCGTGAAAAAGTACCCGCGCCCGGCCAAGTCGCCCATAGCCTGCACCTGATGTTCGAACTGGGCCTACCAGATGCGAATAAAGCCTGGGAACGGTTTGAAAGCCCGTATTTCCTGGTGCAGGATAACGAGCATCTGCTATTGGGATTGACCGAGCACATCCTGCACCATCTCAGCCTCAGTGTTGCCGACAACCTACTGGCAAATGCGGCGTTTTATGAAGTCATAGCTCACCTGCTGCGGGCCTCAATCCAAGACCAAACTCTCTTCACGACCCGGGAGACTTCCGGCAGCGACCTGGTTTCGCGCACCCACCGCTATATGCGCGCTGAGTTACACCGCTCCATCACGCTCGAACACATCGCCGGTGCGGTGGGGCTGAGTGTTTCGGGCTTCGCCCACGCCTATAAACGCCAGACCGGCATCAGCCCCATGATGGCGTTGCGCCAGATGCGTATTGAAGTGGCTAAATCCCATCTCATGCGTGACCGGCTGTCATTGGCCCAAATCGCCCGCGAAACCGGCTTTGCGGATGCGTTTCATCTTTCACGCACTTTTAAACAGACGGTTGGGGTCAGTCCGCGACGGTTTCGGCAAGGGTTATTGAAAACAAAATAGCGAGGCTCCGGGGAGCCTCGCTATGAGGGGAATAACTCCTCCTTGAAAAAGTTAGGAGGCAACACGCCTATGATAGGCTCACCCCTCACCCCCAACCCCTCTCCCAGAACAGGAGAGGGGAGCACGAGCCGCTACGCTTCACTCTGTGCATTGCGTCAAGGTTCGTGCAGCATGCCCCCTCGCCCCTGCGGGGAGAGGGCTAGGGTGAGGGGAAAAGGCATTTCAATTACAGGCTGCTTCTTCAACAACGAGAGGAACTTTTCCCACCCCCTTTTTGTGTCTTTTGTGCCTCTTCGCGGCTATTGCACGAGATCCCAAACCAACGTCTGCGAATCAATCTCCGTCAAATCCAACGCCACCCCTTCGTCACCCACTCTCGGGGCAGGGTTGCCATCCAGCGTTTTGCCTGTGCCCGCTTTCACCAAGCCAGCCGGTAATGTGAGTGTTGTCTTTTCCGGCGTCGATTCCGGGTTAGTCACCAACACATACAGCTTACCTTCGTGCTTGAGGGCGCGGACATAAACTTTCTTATTGCTCGAAGTCACTGCCGTGATGTGCTGGCCCAACATCACCGGCTCAGAAAGCTCTTTGATTTCGGTGTTGATGGCTTTCATGTGCGGCCAGAGCGGGGTTTTAGTGAGGTCCCAATTCGGATCATACATCGAATACCACCAGATGCCCTTGGCACCTTCGATGAGCGCCAGATACACCATGCTGCGTGCCTGCGGCACGGTGGGCTGGCGTGTCAGGTCTCCCCAGCCGCTTTGCACCACATAGCTTACATTCTGCCAGGGCAACTTATTTTGTACCGCGATGCGGGTGTAATCTGAGACACGAGTGAGCGCGGTCCCTGGCAAAGGATAGCGGTTGATCTGGATGATATCCATGAAGTTGGCCCACGCAGCCAGCGCGTCATCGGTCGCCAGCGTGACTTCAATCGGTGTGTTGGAGTCGGCTTTCTTGAAAGCGTGATAGGCGTCGGGCACCTCTTCGACCACGTCCGGGCGCAAGTCGGGTTCATCGCTGATTTTCCAGTTCAGCACCGCCGGATGGTCTTTGTAACGCGCTATTTTTTGCAGGGAATAACTCAAATTGGCTTTTACTTTTCCGCTGCCGTAGAAAGGCACGTCAACCACCAGGCCGTGCTTGTGGGCCTCGTCCAGATATTCGCCTAACAGACTCACATTGTTCGTGGAGCTGCCCTGCAAGGCGTTGAAGCCCTGTGCTGCGATGCGGGCATAATCTTCACGCGCCCCAGCGACGCCGTTATCGGTTCCCCCATTCCTATACCAGGTGTAATTCTGCGGATGGTAGATGCCGATGGGGAAAAACGGCTTGCCCTGATGCAAAATGGTGCCGGTCTCCGTGAGGTTGGCCGGTTTGCGGTTGGGCACGGAAGGATAGGTGCGCGCCGTCGATTTGGCGGGCGTGCCGTTCAGGAACGCTTTAATCACATAAGCGCCGCTGTTAATGGCGGGCAATTGGGTCGAAAGGACGAACTCCTGTTCGTTGACGGTTTTCACCTGAGGCTGGTAGGTTGTAGATTTGCCGTCATGCGTGGCTTCCAGGCTAAAAGCCGGCAGATTGTCGCTCTTCCAACGGTCGCCCGTCCACACTTTGAGGCCAACATCAACCGGCTGGCCCGGCACGTAGAGCAAGCGGGTGGGGTCGAGCAGTTGAATATCGGGCCTTTCGAGCTTGAATTCATCGAAAAGCAGCGTGCCCTTGCCGAACTGGCGGGCATAGATTTTCACATATTGCGTGTCTTCATCGGCACGCGCCGTCACTGTGACCTGCGCCCAATCGCTGTTTGGGGTGAGGCTGATACGCCCGTTAACGCCGCTGGTGTTCTGGCCTTTGGCGTTATAGTATTCGAGCTTAATGCCAGCCGCTATGCTGCCGCTGGTAGCTTCGGTGGAGCGCACCCAGGCGCTGAGATAATAGACACCATGGGGGCGAATGCCGCGCACGCTACGAAACGCCATGGCGTTCCCCTTGCCGTTGGGCAAGGAGGACAAACGCAAACTTCTATCGCCGGTGCGGGCAACGCCGGAAGCGATGGAAATATTCTCCTTGAACGTGGCCGATGCCGACCAGCCCTTCAGCTCTTCTTCGAAACCGGCATTGGGAATGGGCACTTCCGACGCCAAAAGCGGCGTTCCTGCCAGCCAGGATAAGGTGAGAGTCAATGCTAAAATTTGTTTCTTCATGCGTTTTTATAAATTAAGTTTTCACTTTTCTATCGAATAACTTTGTGGTCGGCGTTGAGTTTTGTTAAGCCTCCGTAGGGGCTCCCCTACACACGCTACACTAAGCGCCATGCCTTACCACAAATAGAAATTTATCGTTGTATTACCTGTGTTGTATTGCCTTGCAAGCTTGATTCTTGCAGTTTCAATTGAGAATTGCCAGCAGATTGGTATGAACCGAAAAGCCAACGGTTGACATCCGCGCCCGGTCACTCACTTCTGCATTCTGCATTCCGACTTCTCACTTCCCAAGGTTGCCTCAGTTGATACTGAAGGTGGCTTTCCCTCCGGTATCGGCGGCAGGGACGGCACTGTTATAAACCGCATCGCTGCGGAACATATCCCCCGCGGCATTACCGGCCCTTCCCCTGAGCCATTTGACATGACCATCGGCAAAGGCATAGTTGGCCCCATCAAGGTGGCGCCCAAATAGATTGGTAGAGAGAACGTTTATGGTCCCTGCCGGTGCACAAACGGGTGTCGCTCCACCTGCTAAACCAAAATTGCCCGATGAACCGCCCGTCCCCGAATTGGAACTACAACCATTGGAATTGTAACGGGCGCTATTGCCGTTCCCGTCGCCGTTCATCACGGTTTGGGAAACCGAGACTATGGCAGCCTGGGCCGTGCCGTGCAGCATGCGGTTGTACCAGTAATCGCTGTAGGAACCGGTGGCGGCTGTGGCAAGCGGGTCGCTGGAAGGAGGCTCCTCCTCGCTGGGGCATTGTAAAATTTGTGTGCTCTTCACGTAGGGCTGAATCGCTTCGGCCCAACCGTAGGGCACACCGGCGTAGGCGCCAGTAGTGGTCAGGATTGTCGAGGCGCGCGGATAGGTTTC
>Ga0209369_1000668_pt1 | contig 30842 bp, 28 predicted proteins | sample EBPBio142010_DNA_FD_185865 | JGI IMG/M metagenome (GOLD analysis project Ga0209369, IMG submission 185865) | Wastewater treatment Type I Accumulibacter community from EBPR Bioreactor in Madison, WI, USA - Reactor 1_10/4/2010_ DNA (SPAdes)... | ecosystem: Engineered > Bioreactor > EBPR >... | reverse complement strand
CTCGACTGGGACGCCGTGCCGCGGCACTACGGCGCATCGCTCGCCATTGACCACGGAGGCGGTCCGAGCATCGTCATCAGCTGCGTGGACTCGGCGCGCTCTCGGCGTGACCTGCACAGGAACCTGTTCCAACGCGGATCGCGTGCCACCTACTGGCTCGACCTCGGCAACACCGAGAGCGGGGCACAGGTGGTGCTGGGTCAGCCCAAGCCCTATCCGCTGCCCGAACTGCAGGAGTGGGGAAGGCTACCTTGTGTCACCGAGCTGTTCCCTCAACTGCTCGAGGAGCAGCAGGAGGACGACGCACCGTCCTGTTCGGTGCGGATCTCGTTGCAGTCCCAAGGTCTGTTCGTCAACGACATGGCGGTGCGGTGGGCATCGCAGTTGCTCTACGAGTTGTTCCAGGGGCCGATCAGGCAGCACGGTGTGCTGGTCAACCTGTCGTCCAAGCGCTCAGGCCCCATCGACGTGAACCCGGCGGTGTGGAAGCGCTTCGGCATTCGACGACGCAAGCCCCGCGGCCTTCAGGCGGAGTAGCTCGCCAGGCGCTGCGGCGGCCGCAAAACGGGGGTGCTGCGTGCCGCCTTTCGGTTGGCGCAAATGACGCGAACCCGGCAGCATGACAAGGCAGTGTGGGCTCGATCGTGTTCAGGCCCTCGGGCTCCGCTGGCCAGCCCTTGAAGGCATCGAGCGCCAGCCAAGAATGAACCCATGCAATCGACGAAAGGGATCGTCATGGTGGAAGGTCAGTTGGTCAGCGCACTCCAGGTGCTTGGCTGGATCCTCACGCTGCTCGGGCAGGTCCAGGTGGCCCGCAAACGCCGGGCAGGCTTCGTGACCTGGATCGTCGCCAACATCGTGCTGATCGGGTTGAGCGCGCGAGTTGGCCTGTGGTGGAGCATCGGCATGTATGCGACCAATATCGCCGTGTGCGCGTGGTCGTTCCGTGCCTGGGCGCAGGTGGACCAGGGCCATATGCGGACGCTGTTCGTGAACAGGCGAACCGCCTGGTAGCGAGCGGCTGAAACGCCGATGCAGCCGACCGAGGAACAGCAGCGCATCGTCGCCAGCGATGCGCGGTCGCTGGTCGTGGAGGCTGGGGCCGGTACGGCAAAGACGACGACGCTCGGCCTGTACGCCGGCGCGCGTCCGCGCAGCCGCATCCTCTATCTCGCCTTCAACAAGTCGATCCAGTTGGAAGCCGCGGCGCGCATGCCGCCGAACGTCACGTGCCGCACAACCCACTCCATCGCTTGGCGCAAGGCGGTCGAGTTCTTCGGCAGCGAGGCGCCGCAGCGGGTGGGCAAGACCTACGCGTCTTCGGTGGCGCGGACGTTCCGATGCGGGCCATTGGTGGCCACCGCTGCCTTGCAGGCGATCCAGAACTGGTGCGGCTCGCTGGACGCGCAGATCGATGCCTCGCACGTGCCGGCCGACATCGCCGAGCGCCTGGCCGATCCGGGAAACGTTGTCGAGGTTGCCAGGGCGACCTGGGGACGGATGTGCCGGACCGATGGTGGCGAGCTTCGCCTGCCCCATGACGGGTACCTCAAGCTCTTCCAGATGGACGAGCCGACGTTGCGAGGCCAGGATCTGGTGGCCGTGGACGAGGCCCAGGACCTCAACCTGTGCACCTACGACATCGTGCGGCGCCAGGGCGGCGGGCTGGTGCTGGTGGGCGACTCGGCGCAGCAGATCTTCGCCTTCCGCGGGTCGGCCAATGCCCTGGGGGTTCACGAGGCGGATCAGCGGCTGCAGCTCACGCGCAGCTTCCGCTTCGGGGAGGGTCTCGCGCAGGTGGCGAACGCCCTGCTGGGCCACTTCAAGCTCGACAACACGCTGCGCATCGTCGGGGCCGGCCGGGCGGCCACGCGCTTGTCGGTGGACACGAAGCGCTCCTTCGCGGTGCTGGCCAGGACGAACGCGGTCGTGTTCGAGGAAGCCATCTCGTTCCTGTCGAGCAATCGGCGCTACCACTTCGTGGGCGGGCCCGAGGGCTACCGGATGGAGAAGCTGCTCGACGCCTACCACCTGTGGGCGGGCAGTGGCGGGCTTGTCCGCGACCCCTACCTGCGCAGCTTCGGCAGCTTCGAGGACCTGCAGCAACTCGCAGAGGATGCCGCCGACCCTGAGCTCAGGCACCTGGTGCGCGTGGTCGAGGACTACGGCGGGCGCGTGCCGGCACTGGTGGAGCAGATCAGGTCCCGGCACGTGGCGCTCGACAAGGCCGCCTGGAGCGACTTCGACGGCTTGTTCTTCTCGACAGCGCACAAGGCGAAGGGCCTGGAGTTCGACCAGGTCTGGCTGGCCGACGATTTCATGCGGTTCTTCGAGGACGGCAGGGAGCTGACGGCCGACGAGGTGGATCAGGCGGACGTGAATCTGCTGTACGTCGCCCTGACCCGCGCGAAGGCGTCTGTTCGGCTGTGCGAGTCGTTCGACGAGTGGCTGAGCTATCGGCGCCTGCGCCCGCGTTGATCCCTTGAAGCGTCTTGCGTGGCTCGGATGATGGTCTTCGAGACCCCGAAGGACCGTCGATGTCGCAAGCACTGATCCGCCACCTCCGCCTGTTCTGCGCCAGTCCCAATGTGCCACCCGTTCGACAGCAGGACGGTGTGCTGGCGGTGGCCGGTGTGCTCGAGCGGGCCGGTCTGGCGAGGCTGCTGCTGGTGGACATGGAGCGCTGGGGCCGCAACCCGGGTGCCAGCGTGACCAACGCCGTCGACCAGCTGGCGCCGGCCGCACATCGCTACCTGATCGGCGGCTTCGGCATCGCGTTGGCTGACACGCAGATCGTCGAGCTGGACGGATCGGGGGCGTTCGATCTCGTGTGTGGTCTTGGTGATGGATGCGGCCTGTCGCATCGACCGCTATGCGGCGCGGATCGCGGTGTTCGGCATCGCAGTCGCGAAGCGTTCATTGCGGCGACCGGCGCGATGGGGCACGCAATGCTTCAGCGGGCCGAGGCGGTGGGCAAGGGCGAGTGGGCGGGGGTCGAGGGATGAGCCGGCAAGGTCAGTGCGAGACGTGCGTGCGCTGGTCGCGGCAAGGCGGCTCCATCCTGCCGGCGGTCGAAGGATGCGGCTGGCTCGCCGAGCACGACGCACAGCCACTGTCCAGCGCGCTGGGAATGCTGCTGCCCGTGCTCGCGCAGCTCGCAGCCCGGGACCGGTGTTGCCCCGGGCATCTGGAGGCCAATGCGGATGACATGCCGGATGCGTACCTCGCGGCAGATCTGCGAAGGATGCCGTCCGGCGGGCAGGGCTTGAAGGCGCAGCACGCGATGCGATCCTGACCACAGGCAAGGAGAACACGATGTTGAACGCCGGAATCCTCAAGACGACTGCGGGTGCACCATGGTGACCAAGTCGCTGCGGCCCGTGACGCGCGAGACCAGCGCGGTGGTGCGAGACAAGGGCCCGCGCGCGGTGATCGTGACCGTGGTCGGCGGAGTGATCGAACTGCGGGCCAAGGGGCTGCGAAGTACCGAGACGCTCGATGTGGCATGGTGCTACACGGCCGCGGTGCGGCAGCGGCTCCAGTTGCAGCGGGTGGAACGCGCCAAGGGCCGCCGGCGCAAGTAGGGGAGCAGCGGTGAGGGTGTTGTCAAAGGGGTCGGGGACAAGGGCGGTGGCCGCGGTGCTCGCCTGTGCCGCGCTGCAGGTGGCAGCCCAGGCGCAAGGGCCCGGAGAGACCTTGACCGGTGTGGAAACCAGGGCTGCCCGGCTCGGCAACGCGGCCGACGTCGTGATCACGGCGGTGTCGGACGGCGACACGGCGACGGCGGTCATCGAAGGCCGGCCGCTGCGGTTGCGGCTGGCCAGGATCGACGCACCGGAACACCGGCAGGCCTGGGGGCAGCGAGCCGAGCAGTCGCTTCGTCAGCTCGTCTGGAAGAAGCAGGTCCACATCGAGTGGCGCGAGGTCGACCGCAACGGGCGGCCGATCGTCACGATGACGGTGGACGGCCTGGACGTCAGCGAAGAACAGGTTCGGCGCGGCATGGCCTGGGTCTATCGGGCGTACAGCAAGGAACCGCAGTTGCTCCGCCTCGAGGTCGATGCACGCGAAGCCCGCCTCGGACTGTGGGCTGACGCGACACCGGTGCCGCCCTGGGAGTGGCGTCGGATGAAGCGGGACGGTGAGGCGGTGCAGTGAGGTGGCGTCAACTCGTAATACGGGCGCCTCGCGCCTACGACCGAGATGCTCAGGTTCGCGACCGAAGTGGTGTTGAATGCGCTCCAGGCCGTCTACTTCGATCAGCTCGAACGTTGATTAGGGAGTTCGACTGCTACACCTTGAACGAACAGGCTTGGTATGCAAGCAAAGTGACGAGCCTGCCACTGGCAAGACTTGCTGAGGTTGGGCAAAGCGTTGACATCCTCCCAGGCATGAAGGCCTGAGATTCCTACTGCGCCGACTTGGCGTAAGGCCGCTGATTGGGCTCTCATGCCAATGCCTTTGCTTCGGCGGGTTCCTGCTTCCCGGAGGCAGCACGCCCTTCGCTCTCGCGCAGGTTGTGACTGACGGCCTCTCCACAGGCTGCGGCTGAGGCGGCTTGCGCCATACTCAGCCAAGCCGCGTGCCCCGCGGCAAGAATGTTCTTCGCGGCGTGCACGTCCGCGTGTTCGGTATGGTTGCAGGTCACGCAACTGAAGACGCTTTGGGTCTTCCGGTTCTCGGCCGACTCGCGTCCGCACATGCGGCACGTGCGACTTGTGAAGGCTGGATTTACCAGGATGACGCGGCCACCGCGCCACTCGAGCTTGTAGGCGAGCTGTCTGGCGAACTCTCCCCACGCCGCGTCGAGGATATTGCGATTGAGCCCAGCTTTGGCGCGAACGTTCTTGCCCGGCATCTCGACCGTACCCGCCGCCGAGGCCGTCATGTTTTTGATGCGCAGATCTTCAAGTGCGATAACCGCATGGGATTTGGCCAGTTCGGTCGAGAGCTTGTGTAGCCAGTCGCTTCGCTGACGCGCGATTCGCCGGTGCAAGTCGCCGAGACGCTGCGCAGCCTTCTTACGGTTGGCCGAACCTTTCTTCTTGCGCGCGACGCTGCGCTGGTAGCGTTTGAGCCTGCGCTGCTGCTTCGCCAGCGCCTTTAGAGGCTCGACCATGGCCCCGTCTGATGTGGCGGCAAACACCGTCAGGCCCAGGTCAATGCCAAGCGTTGGCGCCGTCGCGAGTGCCGGGACCGTCTCGTATGTCCGCACTTGAAGTGAGACAAACCAGCGCTCGTGTTTGCCCGAGCCTTCGCGTGTGACATTTGCGTTGCACAGGACGCCATCTGGTGGCCGGCTCATACGCAAGCGCACCCAGCCCAGCTTGGGCAGCCGGATGCGACCATTGGCCGCATCGAGGGTGAACTGCTTCGGATCGGGGAAACAGATGCCGGCCTCCTGGCCGCGCATTTTGAAGCGCGGGCCTGCTACGCCGCCGCGGCCGGCACCATGGCCAGCCTTGCACGCATCGAAAAACCGTTGGTATGCCCTGTCCAGCCGTCGCAATACCTGCTGCTGTGGATGGGTGGGGCCTTCAGCGAGCCAAGAGGTCTCCGCCGCATTGCGCCAAGCCGTGAGCCACTTGGCCATATCGACATAGCTCGCGTACCTGTCACCTCGCGCATAGCGTGCTCGCTGCTCAGCCAGCGCTGCGTTCCAGACCCACCGGCACATACCTGAGAACCGGCGTAGGCGCGCGGATAGCGCGGGTGGCGCACGCAGTTCGTAGCGATATGCCTTAAAGCTGGACATTTATACAGTATCCGCGAGTGGTAGGGAGAAGACAAGAGCGGTGCGCCGGAAGGCACTTCAAGTCTCTGTCGACAGCCCACGAGTCCTTGACGACGGGAACTCGACAGTTAGACATGGTCCGCGGACCTTCGAGAGGCGAGAGATGCTGCGGGTGGGCAATTCGATCAGGCTGACGCGCGCGGAAGCCGAACGGCTCGAACGCATCACCGGTTTCCCGGTAGATGGCGTTCGAACGCTCGACGGCCTTGCGCTGTACGTCGCGCAATGCAAGGCCTACTACGCAGATGACTCGAAGGAGTTCGAGATCCTTGCGTGGCTCATCGACAACGAGGTGTCACGCTGCCTGGCCGCCGCGTGAGGCGGAAACTTCGCTTACGGCCGGCGGGTCAGGCGTGGTGGGCGGGGTGCTCGGCGATGCAGAAAACCCGGTAATCACCTGGGCGACTTCGGGATGTTTCGCGAGCGCGTCCACACGCGCCTTGGCTCGCGCAACGCCGGCCTTCGGCTTACCGGCCTTCGGGTCGACGGTGGACTTGCCGGAGAAGATCCTAGGAATGGCGACGACGATGGCCGTCGCCAACTGCAGGACGCTGATGGGCGCGGTCACGAAGATCGCGCGGAACGCGGCCACGGTGCGCTCGCTCTGTTCGTCGGCCAGGGCCTTGGCATGCAAGGTCTCGCAGGCGATCAGGTAAAGCGCCTCGTGGCGGCTCCTGGCTTCAGGGTTGCTGTTGAGGTACTTGACCACTTCCGCGGCGCCGGGAGGCTGGCGCACGGCGCGGTACAGGTGCACCCAGGCCATCTCCTCGGCCAACTCGTGACGATCCGGTGGAACCGGGGCGGCGAGCTGGCCGTGGATGGGGCCGATGCTGGGCAATTGCTGATGCATGGTTCGCTCCGTTGGATGTCCACGGCGACGAGCCGGCCGCAGGGGACGAAGCGTCCCCGTGGGGTAGCATGAACTCGCCGGCAAGCCGGTGTTCACAGGAAGCCATCACGATGGATCGTTCAGGCCAGACTCTTGAAGTCATCGATGGCGGGCGCGAAGCGCTCGAGCGGGCCTACATGTGGGCGATCCTGTTCGATCGTCCCGACAAGCAGGCCCTCGCGAGGCGCCTCGAACCTTCCGCTAACGACGTCCTTTGCGCCGTTGCTCCAGATGAAGACGGGACACGAGTTCCTCGTCGATCAGGCGCACGACCCGCAGGACATCGCCGCGGACAGGGCCGCGAGTGATCCGCAGCCGCTCCAGGCTCTGAAGGAGTTCTTCCTTCTTCGCCTGAAGCTCTTCAGCGCTGCCCTCGTCGACAAGACGCAGCAGGCTTAGCCACAGGTGCTTGTCCATGTGCTCCTCACGCAGCCAGCGGCAGCGGTTGGGGCATCGGGACGACCACGTCGGCCGACGGGCGGACGAACGCGGTGCACAGGGCCGGAGGCTTCCTGGCCACCACAACGGGGTGTTGCGGCAGGCCACTACCGCCACAAAGGCGGCACACGGTGTGAGCCGTGGACTTCGACATGGTCGTTCTCCTTTGCACAAATGCAAAAGGGGAACGACACGTCCCCCGGATGGAGAAGCAACGTTCCCCATTCGGGTTGAAGGCGACGCGATCGCGCGCCCATGGACAGGCGAAGAGACCCACGCCGAAGCGATGGGTCTTTCGCACACTTCAGGACTTGCGTCCCAGGGATTCGGGCCAGGCACACGGGTGTGCCCAGCCGAGGTCATCCAGCAGGCCGGATGATCAGAGGACTTCGCGGCGCCACGCGAAGCGATGAAAACGCACGGAGGCAAGAAGCCTGCGGGGCTGGCGCAGCCGACTTCGTGGCCGATGTGTCATGTGCACATCGACAAGGAGGCGCGCCGACCGGGATCGACGCCAACCAGCACGGACTGGTTCGGCCGCTTGCGCGCGCCGGGATTCGCCGCTTGCACGGCATGGCCGTCCGAAGACGGTCGATTCAAGTGCGGGTCACGACCGCTAACGCCAGGGTGCAGGGCACCTTGGGCTTCAAGTCCAGCCGTTGACGGCTCTCGTTGAAGGCTGTACCAGCGACGATCGCCAGCAGGAAGCCCTGCAAGTTTGCCACTCGGTAGCGGCCCTGGGTAGGGGTCGCGCGAGGCCTTGAATCCGGCGCAGGTTCATGTGTCCGGCTTGTGCCTGATGACACGGGCCGGAGCGCTCCGGCGGTGAATCGGCAGCTGCCGATGAGGCCCTCGGACAGCGTCTACGGGCTCGTGCGTCCGGCAAGGGGGCGTGGGGCTGTGCCCCTTGAACACAAGGAGGTGCCTCATAGCCTGAGTGCGTGAACATCATCAGGATCCACTGCAAAGACGAAGCCTTCGCGGCGAGCCTGCCGGACCTGTTCGGCTTGAGGGCGGATGTCGAACGGTTCTCCATCGACGTGCCGACCGAGGTCACGACTGCGCTGGGTGCTGGCGCCCCGGTGTTCATTGGCGTCAGCGGTGGGCGTGACTCCCAGGCGCTGGCCTACCGTGTCGGCGCCCACCTCGATGACATCGAACACCCGGGCCCGCGGTTCCTCGTACATGCGGACTTAGGCCGCGTGGAGTGGCGAGACAGCCTGCCTGTCTGCGAGCGGTTGGCGCAGCGGCTGGGGATCGAACTGGTTGTCGTACGCCGCACCGCCGGCGACATGATGGATCGATGGCTGTCGCGCTGGGCCGGCAACGTTGCACGGTACACCAAGCTCGAGTGCGTGAAGCTGATCCTGCCGTGGAGTACCGCGGCCCAACGCTTCTGCACGGCCGAGTTGAAGAGCCAGGTCATCGCGCGGGAGATGCGCCGACGCTTTCCGGTGGGCGACGTGGTGTCGGCCGTCGGCATCCGGCGAGAGGAGAGTGCCAAGCGGGCGCGCATGCCGGCCTGGAAACAGGACGAGCGAACCACGCGCAAGCGCGGGCTCGGACACACCTGGAACCCCATCCTTGGCTGGAGGCGCGGCGACGTCAACGACTACGTGCGCATTCGTGGTGACGAACTCCACGAGGCCTACCGGCAGTACGGCAGCACGCGGGTCTCGTGCGCGTTCTGCGTGCTCGGCTCGGAGCACGACCTTCGGGCGTCGAGCAACTGCGCAGACAACCACGCGATCTATCGCGAGATGGTGGCGCTGGAGGCCGCGAGCACCTTCTCGTTCCAGAGCCACCGGTGGCTGGGGGATGTCGCCCCCGACCTCCTCGACGCCGGGCTCCGTGCGCGCTTGCAGGAGGCCAAGGAGCGTGCCCGAGCGCGGATGAGCGCGGAGTCACGGCTTCCAGAACACCTGCTGTTCGTGAAGGGCTGGCCCACGGTCATGCCCACCCCGTGCGAGGCAGCGCTGATCGCCGAAGTCCGTCGGGATGTGGCGGCCGCGGTGGGGCTGCAGGTGGCCCACACCGATCGCGAATCCGTCTTGCAGCGCTACCGCGACCTGATGGCAGCAGCGGCGGCAAAGGCTGGCGTCGAGGCGTCGCCTTCCCATAGTTGCCAAGGAATCGAATCGTGAACCCAACGACACTGGCGCCGAAGCCCGGCGCTGTACCGCAATTGCTGGTGGACATCGCGTCTGTCTCGTCGCGCCTGTTCTGGCTGGTGCGCAACTCGACGAGTGGAGCGGCTGCGGGGTTGCCGCTACCAACCGCTGTCTTCGCCCGGTTCAGCGACGCAGTGACCGCGCGAGGCGGCGTCGATGCCACACCGCCGCTGGTCGAACACCCGCAGGGCTTGTGCCGGCTGCAGGACGCCGTGATCGTCGACGGTGTGGGGCCCGGCCGCGTGAACTGGATCCATCCAAGCGGTGACGTGCGGGTCGAGCTCGCTCGCCAGCCGGGCAGCGCCGAGTACTACCCGATCGCCGCCATCCGGCGCGCGGTCGCGGCCAGGCCGCGTTTCGACCACGAGGTGGTACCGGTGGGCCTGCGCGAGGCGAATCTCGTGGTGGAGCGGCTGCACCGGCGGCTCGGAAGGGTGCAGGGCCACAAGTTCGCCATCGGTCTGCGACGTGTGCTGGATCAGGAACTGGACGGGGTCGCGATCGCCGCGCGGCCGGTGTCCCGTCACCTCGACGATGGCATCACGGCCGAGGTTCGCCGAATTGCGGTCGATCCCTCTGTGGCCAACGGATGCACCAAGCTGCTGGGTGCCATCGCCCGGTCCGCATCGGCGATGGGCTACCGGCGCCTGGTCACCTACACATCGGAGGACGAGGACGGCGCGAGCCTCTATGCCGCAGGCTGGGACCCGATCGGACGCAGTCCCGGAGGGCGCTGGGGCTCGTCGAAGCGCCCCCGCGACGCCGGCCCGGAAGAAGGGCGCAAGGTCGTGTGGGTCAAGGTGCTGCGTGGCGACCGGCGTGAGCGGTGAGTTCCTGTCCATGGCTCGGGGTTGAAGGTTAGGTCCCACGCGCGATCCTGGTGTTCACCAGGAGAGCGCATGCAGCAGATGATCGACCTTCGCAACGAGACGCCCGAGGCCATCGCGCTTCAGGCGATCGGTGCGTTCATGGATGCCGGGCGGCCGGCGATCGTGCTGTTCAGCGGGGGCAAGGATTCGTCCGTGCTGCTCAACCTCGCGCTGACCGCCGCCAGTGAACAGGCCAAGCAGGGCCGGAAAGCCCTGGTCGTCATCGCTCACAGCGACGTCGGCGTCGAGAACCCGGAGATCCAGCGCCTTGTCAGCGGCGAGATTGCCAAGGCGGCTCGGTTCGCCCGAGAGCACGGCGTGACCGCCGTTGTGCGGGTGGCGACGCCTGCCTTCTGGGACACGTTCCCAGTGCGGGTGATCGGCGGGCGCGCGCTTCCCACTTTTCCGGACTCACGACGGGACTGCCAGACTGACCTGAAACGACTGCCGAACGAGCGCGAGCTGGCCCTCATCGAACGTGATCTGGTCGCCAAGGGCTGGCCTCAGCCGGTGCTTATGACCGGTGTGCGGCGCGACGAGTCGGCCGTGCGTGCAGCGAGCGTGAAGGGACGTGGGGAGAAGGCGGTGTCGCTCTGGACGGACAGGGAAGGGCGCCTTCGGCTGAGCCCGCTGTTGGACTGGGCGGTCGACGATGTCTGGCAGTACCTCGGCCTCGCCAATGCGGGTGTGATCCCGGCCTACAGCCGCTTCGAAGAGACGATGCAGACCTACCAGGCCGCAGGAGGCAGCAGCTGCGTCGTGGTGGCGGACGCGGAGATGCAGAAGCACTCCAAGCCTTGCTCCAGCCGCTTCGGCTGCTGGGTCTGCACCGCAGTCCGGGAGGACCGGTCGCTGCGCCAGATGATCGAGACCGATCGTGATCGCTACGGCTACATGGCGCCCCTGGCCGCGCTTCGGGACTTCATTGCATTCACCCAGTACGACTGGTCACGCCGGCAGTACGTCGGGCGCAGCATCGTGGACGGATTCATCGAGGTCGGCGCCGACACATACTCGCCCGCGATGCTCGCCGAACTGCTTCGGTACACCTTGAGCGCCCAGAAGCTGTCCGGTGTGCAGATCGTCAGCGCAGCCCAGCTGATCGCGATTGACGCGCGCTGGTCGCAGTATGCGATCGCCGAACCTTTCAGCGCGCTGCGGATCTGGAAGCAGGTCGAAGACGGTGCGGTCTGGACGCCGCCCTCGCTCAAACCCTACCGGAAGACGGCGGTGCCGAAGCTCGGGAAGATCTACGTCGGTGACTGGAACGACGACGTGACCTCAGCGCTGGAGATCACCGGTCTGCGCAATCCGGCATGGGAGGACTTCGCAGAGACCTGCGGCCCAGGCCTTCGCACCCTCGCGAGCGGACGGACGGTCATCGATGTCGAGGGCGACAGCGAGATCGACGAGGAGGGTGCCTGGCTGTTCCTGGACTTCGAGCTCGACCGCATGCTCACCGAGCACCGCGCGAATGATGGCTACTGGACCGCCGGTTATGAAACCTACCTATCGTTCGGCCTGGTCCAGCCGGCCAAGGGCCAGTCGGCTCGGGTCGATGAGATCCTGCGGCGATCGCAATGGCGGCAGCGCCATGGCCTGCACGGGCAGCCCTCCCTCGAGTCCCTTCGCACTCGCCTGACCGTGCGGTATCCCAGCCAGGGAGAGCTGTTCGAGGAGCTCCACGCGGTGCTGGCATGAGGTTGCTCGACCTCGCGGGCGGCACCCCCTTTGTGGGGCGCTCGAAGGGGCGCCCGCCGAGGGCGGAAGGCGTTGCGCAGCGCAGGCGCTAGGCCGACCTCAGCGGAGGCTAGGTGGTCATGCTCGCTCCCCAATGCGGGTGCCTACGCAGTGGCGCTTGAACGCGGGGCGGGGCCCGGCAGACTGGTCCCGAAAGGATCGAGTCATGGTCGAAGACAAGTCGAAGCTGGTGGCCAGGGGCGCCCACACACACGAGATCCGGGATGTAAGCGGGGAGTGGATCTGGTTGGGTGACGAGCTGAGCATGCAGGTGATCTTCAGGAACCTGACGGGGGAAAACTTCGCGGGCAGGCCTGCGACGGCCTATGCGGACTACCTGAGCTGGATGCGGCACTTCACGGCGGCGTCCTGGCCGGGACGAAGTGACCCACTCGGACAGGGCGAGACAATCGAACTCGCACCCATCAACGGGACGCCGATCGCTCGGCACAAGTTCGGGTCGTAGAGTGAACGGGAGGGGATCATGAATGCCGAGGAACTGGCTCGGACGCTGATAGCTGCGCTGCCGAAGGGCGCACCTGGACTCTTCAATCCGTGGGCCGACGTGTGCGGAGACGATCTCGGATCGAATGGGCCGGACGCCAAGCTGCGACGTCTGCAGCAACATCTGGACTGCGACGCGGAGTTCATCCTCTGCGGCGAGGCGGCGGGTTGGCAAGGGATGCGACACACGGGCCTGGCCTTCACGAGCGAGCGGCACGTGGTGGATGGCACGGTGCCCCGCCTGGGTGGGGCGCCTGGAAGACTGACCTCCCGGGACAGACCGTTTGCCGAGCCCTCGGCCACCTTGGTTTGGCGCGCGCTGTACGTCCAGGGCATTGCGGAGCGGGTGGTGATGTGGAATGCGCTGCCGATGCACCCTCACGATCGTGGCGACCCGCGCTCCAATCGAACGCCGACCGTCGCAGAGCTCACTCACGGCCGAGCCCCTCTCAAGCTCCTGTTGGCTGCGTTTCCACGTGCGGCAGTGGTTGCGGTGGGCAAGAAGGCGGCTGAGCAACTGGTCCAGCTGGGCATGACGCCAGCTGCTGCGATCCGGCATCCCGCCAATGGTGGTGCACGGGCGTTCGCGCAAGGCCTGGAGGCGTTCGTCAAGACGCGGCGGAGGAAGTGAACGTGCCCGACGATCAGACGGCCGCCGGCGGGGGCACCCGGCACTGGCTGCTCCATGAACTTCCGATCGGACATCCGCTTCGTAGCCAACCGCTCGGACCGATGGCAGCCCAATGCCGGAACCTGCATTCCAAGGAGTGGCGTGACCTTGCGCGCTGGCACATAGCACGCTGCGCATACGATGACCTTGGTGAAGCCTGGACGGCGACAAGCGAGTTTCGGGTCAGGGCGCCCTGAGCGTTGCGGCCTCGGCAAGACGCAGACCTTGAAGATGAGGTAGCCGGCGAGATCCTGAAGGTCCAGTCAACGGACCTTGCAGGCACCTCTCATGAATGACCTCGGCACGGACTCGGTCCAGGGCGCAATCGCTGCACTCGAGGACAAGGGGTACGGTGTCCGCCGAACCCCTGGCCCGCAACAGCGCGAAGCCAGCTATGCCTTTGTGTTGAGCCGGCCGGGGATGGCGAGGGCGCTCTTCGGCCCGGCGCGCTCGAGCGTCTTCGCAGCGTGGGCATCGGCGCAGGAGCATGCAGAACAGGGCGAGACCCCAGCGGCGACGCAGCGGCTGACACCGTTCTATTCGGCGGAGTTGCCCGAAAGCGCCTTCGACGCGTCGGCCCTCGCGCAGCGGTTCGGTGTCGATGTCGAGTCAGCCGAGCGCCAGGTGCAGCAGCTGCGCTGCCAGTCCATCTTCCTGAGCGAGACCCATCAGGTCAACGTGCAGCTTCTGCGCTGCCCCTTCGGGACGCACCTCGGCGATGTGGCCTGGCTTTCCATCAAGCGTCGCGATCGCGATGTGATCCGGGACTGGCGCGAACTGCAAGCCATCAAGAACGCCATCGTCGGTCCCGAGCACGAAGGCTTCGAGCTCTACCCCGCCGAGTCGCGCCTGGTCGATACCGCGAACCAGTTCCACCTCTTCGTGTTCATGGACACGAAGGTGCGCATGCCCGTGGGCTTCGGCGAGCGGGAGGTGTCAGGCGCAGATGCGGCCGCGGCGGTCGGCGCGACGCAGCGCGAGTTGCCTGAAAGCGCGTGATGGCGTTCGAGGTATTGGAGGCGCCGGTCGAGCGCGACGCCCAGGGCGCCGGCCGCAAGGCCGGCCCCATCTTGCGGGTCGGCATCCCGACCACCGACGGCAGGATTCTCAAGGCAGCCAAGGATGCGGGCTACAGCGTCCTGTTCAGCACCAACGCCTTCATGGTGCGCGACGGAAATGGGGATGTTGTGGGTGTTCGCCGACCCGATCCCAAACAGTTTGCCGGCCTGGACGCCGCCTTGGACAGCGCCGGCTTCGTGGCGATGGCGAAGTACCGCGGCTTCCCATGGACGATCGATCAATACCTGGACCTGGTGGAGAGCTGGCCATGGAGCTGGTATGCCAGCTGGGACCAGTGCGTCGAGCCTGAGATCGCTTCGTCCAAGATCGACGTGTTCTTCCGGCTGGCTGAGACCTGCCGGCTGCTGTCCGAGGTGCGCATGCGGGCACGGGATCGTGGTCTAGCCGACCCGATGCCTGTCGTCCAGGGGTGGGAGGTCGACCACTACCGGTGGTCGCTGGATCACCTGCCGCTGGCCGCCTGGCCGTCGCTCCTGGGTGTGGGCTCGATGTGCCGGCGGCATGTGCACGGGCCGAACGGAATTCTGGCGATCGTGGAGGCGCTCGACCGCGTCCTGCCGTCTGGGGTTGGCCTGCACCTGTTCGGAGTGAAGGGGACGGCCCTGCGCTTCCTCAGCGACCATCGACGCATCTCCAGTGTCGACTCGATGGCCTGGGACTTCGCGGCCCGTCGCCAGGTGCCGATCGGCCGGACGGTGGACAAGCGGATCGACGTGATGCATGCCTGGGTGCGCAGGAACGCCTCGCAGTTGGAACTGCCAAGGGCGCCGTACGAACTTCAGCTGTTTGACGAACCCAGTGATGAGGCCTCCGCAGAGTTGCAGGAATGGTTGGAGCTGGTGGTGGACAACCAGACCGATGCGGTCAGCGCCTGGCACCATTGCATGAGGACCTGGGTCGGTGGGTGAGCGCCACGGCGACGAGGTGCGCTGAGGCTACACGCCCAGGCGAAGATCCAGGAACCAGTGGCCACATCGGGACGCGACGCACTGTGGTGAGGCAAGCGGTTGGATCTCCACCGGCGGGGTCGCACAGTCCATCGCGCGATGGTCGCCAAGGATCTTCGTCGACTGAGCTCGAGCGGCGGCAACATTGGCCGCGTTGGCCGCGGTCCGCTGACAGCCGATTGGGACAGGCTCGCACTGAGCATTGACCGTGCAAGCCTGCCAGGCTGCTGGAAACTGCACTCGGGCGTCATCGGCGCGGCGAAGCCTGCCGAAGTCGGTCGCTGGCGTACTGCGTGCGTTGGCAAGGAGAAGGACCGACGGCTGGCTCGTGGCCGGTCCCGCATAGAGCCACCGCTGGCCAGCGGTGAAGGCGATGGAGCAGGTGGAGGGCGACAGCGCCTCGACCGTCGTTGTCGTTCCGGGCGAGCCGTTGATGGCGTGGTGGACTGCAAAGGTGACGCGCAGTCCCGACACGGACGTGACGGTGCCAACGAAGACCAGCGGTGCATCGGCGAGTCGCTGCGAGTAAGGGCGCAGGTCCTGCGGCACCGTGCATGCGAAGGTGCAGGTTGCCCAGAACGAGGTGAGCAGGGACAGGAGCCAGATGTGGGTGCGCATCGGAACCTCCGTTGAAATTGCCGAGCATCACTGTCGCAAAGCAGCAGCTGGTCGTCCAATCGAAACGCGGGTCGTAGCCCCTCGGGAATTCTGAAGGAAGTTGGCGGTGGACAGCCAGACCGAGTAAGTCAGCGCCCGGCGCCACTGCATGCGCGCATCGACGGTGGGTGGGTAGGAGGTCAGCGAATGCCCGCAGAAGGCCCCTAGATGGTTCACACGCCATGGCACGTTCCACTGCGCCGCGCAGCGCAGCGGACCATGGTGATCATAATGAGTCGAACATCAAGCGCGATCAAGTTCGAGTTGGTCATCGTTTCAATCACCTATACTGCTCCGCGGAGAACCACAACGACCCCACTTGCAGACGCCGCCCAGCATGACCGCCGAGCAGCTACCCACCCTCAGTCAAGCGCAGCGTGACCGCTTGGCGTTCATCGAGATGCGTCTTCGCTTCTTCGGGGAGATCCGACGACAGGACCTCGTAGAGCGTTTTGACATTCAGTCTGCTGCAGCGACGCGGGATCTGGCGCTGTACAAGGACTTGGCCTCGCAAAACATCGACTACGACGCCAAGGCCAAGTGTTACGTCCTTGGTGACGGTTTCGAATCGGTCTTCGAGTTCCCACCTGAGCGCGTGCTCGCGTGGCTGACTCAAGGCTTTGGCGATGGTGAACCATCCGCCTTGAGGTGCGCGGTCGTGAGCGAGATTCCCTCACGGCTAACGCATCCAGACCTCGATGTACTCGCTTCGTTGACGCGCGCGATTCATTCGTGCCGTCCGCTACGCATTGAGTATCACTCGATCAGCAGCGGTCGCACCATACGCGAGATTGCTCCCTTCGCCTTGATTGACACTGGATTGCGATGGCACGTGCGCGCGTACGACCGGAAGGCGCGTGAGTTCCGCGATTTTGTGATTACTCGGATCAAGAGGCCGCTCGTGCTCAAAGGGCAGTCGATAGCCGAACATGAGCGCGCGGATCAAGACATCCAATGGACTCGCATTGTCGAGGTAGAGCTGTGCCCCCATCCTGATCAACCGAGGCCAGAAGTCACGGCGATGGACTACGGCATGGTCGACGGGGCGGTACGACTCAAACTCAGGGCGGCCACTGCCGGATACATCTTGCGCAAGTGGAGTGTGGACTGCTCGCCAGATCACAAACTTCGTGGGCCCGAGTACAGACTCTGGCTTCGAGATTCTCTCTCCATCTACGGTGTGAAGAGCGCTGTTCTCGCTCCCGGATACGCTCCGCGCGGTGATGAGCGAGCCGAGGTGAGAGCAATGGCGGACTAGAGACTACCTATTTCGACAGCCAAGGAAGTCCATGAGCCCCGTCTTGGGTGATCCTGGATGGCATGTCGTATGAAACCACTTCATTCTTCATCAAGCCAAAAGAAGAGTTGCCCCGTATGACGCTCAAGAACCACTGCCTCCCCCGCGACTCGGTCTTTGTCGCAGACCGCCGAGCCACGGTTCTCAGCCTAGATACCTTTCTCAAGGGCAAGGTAAATGGCAGCGAGTTCTTCGACGAGAACTATTTCACCAATGGCATGACCACGCTTGTCGACCGTGCCTTCCGGCATTTGTCGGGTGCAGGTGCCGGGTCTTCTGTGTTCCTCCTTTCACAGGCGATGGGCGGCGGTAAGACGCACAGCATGATCGGCCTTGGTCTGTTGGCGCGCGATCCGGATCTGCGCCGCGGCATTCTGGGCGACAAAGATCCGGCGCAAAAATTGGGCTCCTGCCGCGTCGTCGGCTTCAATGGACGCAGCACAGACGCCCCCGGTGGCATCTGGGGCTCCATCGCCGAACAATTGGAGAAGGCAGAACAGTTCGGCCGCTATGTATCCCCGCTCCTGAGTGCCCCCGGCCCCGAGGCGTGGAAGCAACTGCTGGGCGGCGAGCCTTTGGTGCTGTTCCTTGACGAACTGCCGCCCTACCTTGAATACGCCGTGGCGGTGCCGGTCGGCAACGCCGACTTAGGTGTCGTCACCACCACTGCGCTCGCGAACTTGTTCGTCGCGGTCGCAGAGATGGACAACGTCTGCTTGGTGCTGTCGGATCTTGCCGGCACAAATTTCAGTATTGGCCAGGCGAATTTGCAGGCCGCTTTCGGCCGAGCCGTGCAGGGCATCAGCGCCGAGTCGAAGCGAATCGCGGTGCCGATTACGCCAGTCAACCCGAACGGCGATGAGCTTTACCACATCCTGCGCAAGCGCCTGTTCAAGACGGTAGCGCCGCAACCCGAGATCGATCGCGTCGCCGGCGCCTACCGCGATGCGCTGCGCGAAGCCGCGCGCATGAATCTCACGAGCACGACACCCGAGTCGTTGTTCTCACGTGTGGCGGATGCCTACCCCTTTCATCCTGACCTGCGGGAGCTCGTCGGAAAGTTCAAGGAGAACGATGGGTTCCAGCAGACTCGCGGCGTTATCCGGCTGATGCAGATGGTCGTAGCCGACCTCTGGAATTCGGGCAAGGCGGCAGGCAAGGATCTGATCCACCCGTACGACATCGACCTGAATGTCGACGAAATCGCATCCGAGGTGCGGACGATCAATCCTTCGCTCAGCGAGGCGATCGCGCATGACATCGCCCATGGCGGCGACGCCGAGGTCGAGCAAATCGACTTGGCCAACGGAAATGCTGACGCCTCCGAGGCCGCGCGCCTGATCCTGGTTGCCTCGCTTTCCACCACCCCGGGCGCCATCCACGGGTTGCGTGAGTACCAGTTGGTGGATTGCCTTCAGCGACCAGGCCGAGATTTGTCCACCTTTAGGGCCAACGTGCTGGACAAGCTGGCCACCCGAGCTTGGTACTTGCACAACTCGGCCGACGGACGACTTTTCTTCAAGAACCAGCAGAACTTGGCCGCCAAGCTGCGGGCAACGGCGCAGTCGCTGCACGCAGAGACTGTGGATAGGATGCTCCGCGAGCATTTGGAGCAGCACTTCGCGACCAGTCTGCGCGACTGCTACCAGGTCGTGAAGGTTCTGCCTCCGCCAGACGAAGTTCAGGTGGAGCAGGAGCGCACCACTCTAGTGGTGGTCCGGCCGGGCAGTCAGGCCAACCAATTACCCATATCGGCCGACTGGCAGGCTTGGTGGGAACAGCAACAGTACAAGAACCGGGTGCTTTTCCTAACGGGTTCCCGTGACACCTTCCAGAAGGTGATTGACGCAGCGCGCCAAACGCGGGCGCTTCAGAGTATCGAGGAGGAACTCGAGCAGGAGAAGACGCCGGCTGATGACCCGCAGTGGCGCGCTTTGGACGGCCTGCGCGACCGCATCGCGCTTCAGTTCAGCGCCGCCCTGAAGGAAGCCTTCGACCAGATTGTCTACCCCAGTATCAACACCGCATTGCGCGCGACGGGTGTCGATCTGGCCTTCGCCGGTAACAGCAGTGGCGAGGCGACCATCCGCAAGACGCTAGACGGCGCCCAGAAGTTCACGACCAAGATCGACGACGATGCCTTCCGCTCGCGCGCCGAAGCACGTCTGTTTGGTGGCGTGGAAACCAAGGTTGTCCTGTGGTCCGACTTCAAGCGCAATGCCGCGGTTAACACCAACTGGCCGCTACACAAGACTTCCGCCCTCGATGACCTGAAGGCCGAATGTCTGCGCCGCGGGCTTTGGCGCGAGGAAGGCAACCATGTGCGCCGGGGTCCCTTTCCACCTCCGAGCCCGTTGGTGGACATTCGTGAACTCTCGGTGGAGGAGGACGGCGACGGTCGCGCCTACCTGAAGGTTGAGCCATTGCACGCGCCAGCTGTTGTCTTCGAGACCGGCGACACGGACCCGACCCCGTCGTCCAGCCCCGTGCCCACGCCGGCACGTTTCGAAGCCACAGCGCTCCGCTACCGCTTCCTGGCACACGACCCGTCGGATCTGACCCGTATCAGCCCCATCAAGGAGTGGACCGCCAAGGTCCGCCTGAAGTACCAGCTACTCAATCGCGGTGACCACTTTGAAGTGGAACTCCGTGCGCTGCCGCGGGTGGCTGGCATCGGCATTCGCTACACGACTGACGGTTCAGCACCCACCCATGTTGGTGCCGCCACCTACGACGGCACTTTCCGTGTGCCGACAGGCAGTCGGGTTGTCTGCGCCATCGCCGGGGCGAGTGAACTGGGTCTGTACTCTGAAGTGCTTCGCATCCCCATCCCGCAGAAGGATGACACCGGCCCGAAGCTGGACCCTAGTAGGGCTGCCCAGTGGACGCAACGCGCAAAGCTTGACGACGCTGGTGCGGTTTGGGACTTTATTCAGCGCCTGGATGAAGCTGCCACTGTGATCGCGTTCGACCTGCAACTCACGGCCGAGAGCAGTGACGGTCTCCAGCACGTTGAATACTCGGGCGCTCTGGATGCGGGCTATACGGCAAGCGCTATTAAGGCCGCCGCAGACAAGTTGCAAGAGATCGTTGGGGCCGGCGCCCTGCGCATGACGGTGGGCTCACTGGGCTTTGCAAGCGGCCAAGCCTTGTTAGATTGGCTGAAAGCCACCAATCAGCCCTTCGACGCCTCGAAGGTGCACCAACAGGCCTGATCAATGCCAAGCACCTCAACCTCACGCTCAATCGGCGGTCGTAAGGCCATTGGCCTTGGCTTCCTGCCCGATGAAGCGCGCCATGGATTTCTCGTCGACGTGCCCAAGGGCAGTGCACCGGCAGAGATGGTCTGCATATCCGAACACCGTGGCGCGGAGCTCGACGGCTTGGGTGAGCGGCACAGCAGCCCTCTAAATCCCGCGGATAGTGCGCTGCGCGTGCTGATTGACCGCACCCGTTGGCTCGCACTGGCGCCAGCGTTCTGGGAAGACGCCAACCGTCGCCTGCGTGCCAACGGCCTTCCCGTAGCTAAGTTCGTCAAGAACCCCGCGAAAGCAGTGCCGCTCCACGCCTCTCTGGGAAAGGAGTTGTGCGTGCTGTGCTGGGCAGTGGAAGAGGCGCCTCCGGCCGACGTGCCCAATGCATTGCGCAACTGGGAGGCGCTGGCGCCAGAGGAGCGATGGTGGCTGTACACCATGACCGTCGCGACTACGGGCCAGGCGCTGCAGAAGGGCATCGGCTGGCGCAAGGCGCTACGCGCAGCGCTGGCCGACAACCCTTTTGTAAAGGGCGAGGGCATGTCTCCGCGAGCGCGCCGCGAACTGCTAGGCCATTCACAGCTCTCGTTGAACCTTTGATCAAGACAGACGATGCCATCTTTCATCGAGACGCAGTTCCCCATCGCGCGCCTATCTGCTGAGTCGTACAAGGAACGCAAGGCCGTTTCTGGCCAAACACTCACTGGTCTGGGCAAGTGGTGGGGCCGCAAGCCTTTGATCCTGGTGCGCGCTTCGGTCCTTGGCATGCTGATGCCAGCGAGCGTCGACTCGAAGAGGGATCGCGAGGTCTTCTTGCAGGTCCTGACAATGGACGACGATGGAGCCTGGCAGCGCTGTAAGCCAGATGAGGCCCGCAAGATTGGCCGCGCCCTATTGCAGTCGTCACCCATGGCTGAACTTGCAGAGCGGGTGCGGGCTGCCGAGAGGGCGCGACAGGACGCCGGCTCGATGCTGGCGCGCATCAACCTGCATTTCGGCACCAAGGCAGGGTCACTCGTTGGCTTGCACCTCGAATTGGGCGAGCAGGCGTTCCGTGCAATGCCCTACGCGGATCGCATCGCGCTCTGCGAGCGGCCGGAGAACGTCACAGGCCCGGATATGCAGGCCTGGAAGGCCATCAACGAGCATCTCGGCACGCATGCGGAGAGTTTGACGCAACTGGTGGAGCAGCTCGGAAAGCGCACCTTCGGTCACCGGCCGCGCGTGGGTGATAGCTTTTGCGGTGGCGGATCAATTCCCTTTGAGGCGGCTCGCATCGGCTGCGATGCTTTTGGTTCCGACCTCAATCCGGTTGCCGGGCTGCTGACATGGGCAAGTCTCAACTTGCTTGGTGGCGGTCCGGAGGTCCAACGAGAGGTGACGCGAGCTCAGACCGAAGCACTCAAGGCAGCCGACGAACAAGTCAAGGTCTGGGGCATTGAGCACAACGCAATGGGAGAGCGCGCGGAGGCCTACATCTACTGCGTCGAGGTGAAGCCCGAAGGTTGTGACTACTACATCCCTCTCGCGCCAAGCTGGCTGGTGGATGAGTACAGCCGTGTTGTAGCGCGCTGGCAGCGAGTGCCTGGATCCGACCGCTTGTTGCCTGACATCGCGATCGTCGATGCCGTGGAAGTGAAGCGCTACAAGGAGAAGAAGGGCGCAACCGTCGTTGATAGCCGTGTCGTCGACCCGTTCAGTCCGACACGATCCTGGAGCCTTGAGGCGCTTCGAGGACCAGACGGGCTGCGCCGATGGACAAGCGATGATCTGGTGCCACGAGCCGGCGATGTGTTCCAAGAGCGGCTGTACTGCATCCGCTGGGTGGATACGGACGGCAATAGGCGGTACGCCGCTCCGGATGAAAGCGACCTTAGCCGAGAGCAGTACGTCCTAGCGCTACTGCGTGAACGACTTGTCGAGTGGCAAGGAGTGGGGTTCATACCGTCAAGGGCAATCCCAGAGGGTGGCGACAAGACTGAAGAACCCATTCGTACGCGGGGCTGGACGTATTGGCACCATCTCTTCACGCCGCGACAGTTGTTGGTGCATGGGCTACTGATGTCAAAGTTGACGGGCATTGGTACTCAGTCTCTGACAGCTGCCGCCATGTTGAGCGTCGGAAGGTTTGCAGACTGGAACTCGAGGTTGAGTTGCTGGCTTTCCAGTAGCACTCAGATCGCTGGGGGCAAGAACACCTTCTTGAATCAAGCGCTGAACACACTCTTCAACTACTCGACACGGCCGCTGCCTGCACTGTTGTCGTCCCGCGTTTCATTCAATCGTGGTGTGGCCCACCGACTTTTGGGTTCAGTTGCCGTCGTGGATGCGCGCGACGTCCAGGACGTGTGTGATATCTGGATCACCGATCCTCCATACGCTGACGCAATCAACTACCACGAGCTCGGTGATTTCTTCCTCGCTTGGTATGACAGGCAGCTTGCTCGCGCCTTCCCTGAATGGACCCCCGATGCTCGCGCAGAGTTGGCGGTACGCGGGGACGGTGACGACTTTCGACATTCAATGGTGGAGATATACAAGAACCTCACGCGTCGCATGCCCAACAACGGCCTGCAGATGGTGATGTTCACCCATCAGGACCCGGCTGTCTGGGCTGACCTGGGCATGATCCTTTGGGCCGCAGGACTGAAGGCCACCGCCGCCTGGACCATCAGCACCGAGACTGAGTCGGCGGGTATCAAGAAGGGCAACTATGTGCAAGGCACGGTGTGTTTGGTGCTTCGCAAGCGCATCGGCGATGAGCCCGGCTTCTTGGACGAGGTGTACCCGTTGGTGGAAGACGAGGTGAAGCGCCAGATCGCCAGCATGCAGGCGCTGGATGAGTCTGGCGAGCCAAACTTCAATGATGCCGACTACCAGCTGGCCGCCTACGCCGCCGCGCTCAAGGTGTTAACGCAGTACGGGAACCTCGACGGCCGCGACGTGGAGCATGAAGTCTTCGCGGTGCGTGGCAAGAACGAAAAGAGCGACTTTCAAGCGGTGATCGAGCGCGCGCTCGTAATCGCCTGCGACACGCTGATCCCTCGCGGGTTGGAAGCCAGCTGGCGCGACCTGAAGCTGGCAGAGCGCTACTACCTGCGTGCGCTGGACATTGAGAGCCGTGGCGAGCGTCGCCAAGGCATGTACGAGGAACTGGCGCGTGGGTTTGGTGTCACTGATATCAAGCCGCTGCTGAAGAGCGACAAGGCAAACGGCGCGCGCATGCACACGGCCAGCGGCTTTGGAGCGGCGGGCCTGGCGCCTCTGGCTGAGACAGGCGACTCCAATGTGAGCGCCGCGCTGCCGGCCCGCCGCGGCCGTGCAGCAGGTGGGGCGCCGCATCCCTTTGCTTCCGCACCGTTGCGCCACGTGTTGTTTGCCGTGCGGGAGACCGTTGCTGCCGATGACAACCCCGAACCCGGTCGCCAGTACCTGCGCGACACGTTCGGCCAAGGCTACTGGGCGCAGCGTGAGCGGTTCGTCAGCCTGCTGGAATGGCTGGCGCAGTTGGGCAATGCAGTGGGCATGGAAGAGTGGTCCACAGATTCACATGCAGCGCGCATCTTGGCCGGCCGGCTGCGCAACGACCACGCCTGACGCGCTGGGGAAATCATCCATGTTGCGTCACTCCAGCCGCCGGCAGCGTCTCGACAGCACAGTGCTCGTCGAGCGGCTCTCCGGCGCAATGACCTACGACCGCATCGCTGGCTACTTCCGCAGCAGCCTGTTCGAGGTGGCGGGCGAGGCGTTAGCGCAGGTGCAGGGGCCTGTGCGAATCATCTGCAACTCCGACCTCGATCCGCAGGATCTGGTCACTGCAGCCGCCGCGCAGGCCGCGTTGCGGCGGAGCTGGTGCGCCGGTAAGCCTGAGGAAGCGCCCCCTGTAGCGATGCCGCGCTTTAAGGCGCTGTACGAGGCGCTGACGAACAAGCGCATTGAAGTGCGTGTGTTGCCTGACGAAGCGTTCGGTCTCATTCATGGCAAGGCGGGCGTGATCCGCCGTGCCGACGGCACGGCCACAGCCTTCCTAGGCAGCGTGAACGAAAGTGCCTCGGCCTGGCGCTTGAACTACGAACTTCTGTGGGAGGACGACGCGCCGGACGCCGTGGCTTGGGTGCAGGAAGAGTTCGACGCGCTGTGGAACGACCACCGCGCGATGGACCTGAGCGTCTGCCCGTTTATCGCGCAGGACGTGCTGCGTATTGCAGCTCGCCGCGTGATCGAGCCGCCGCAGTGGAAGGCCACGACAGATACCCAGACTGCGGCCGCGTCTGCCGCCGTCGAGACGCCGGTCTACCGGCGCGAACAGGGTTTGTGGCCGCACCAGAAATACTTCGCCCAGCTGGCACTGGCGCGCCATCGCCTGGGTGGCGCGCGGCTGGTGCTGGCCGACCAGGTGGGCCTGGGGAAGACGATTCAGTTGGCCATGGCCGCGCTGTTGATGGCGCTCGAAGACCCCGATGGCGGGCCGGTGCTGGTGCTGGCCCCCAAACCGCTGCTGCAGCAGTGGCAGGGTGAGCTAATGGAGCTGTTGCTTCTGCCTTCTGCCCGGTGGAATGGGCGTGCCTGGGTTGACGAGAACGAGCTGGAATACCCGTCAGATGGTGTGAAGTCGCTCGGCAAATGCCCGCGGCGCATCGGGCTTGTGTCGCAAGGCCTGGTCGTACGGGGCCTGCCGGAGGCCTTGCAACAGCTCCTGCAGCGCCGCTACACCTGCGTGATCGTCGACGAGGCGCACCGTGCCCGTCGCCGCAATGTGCCCAAGGTAGACGCCAGTCCGGATGAAGTGGACGAGCGCGCCGAGCCGAACAAACTGATGTCGTTTCTGAAGCAGATCGGCGAGCGAACCAAGAGCATGCTCTTGGCCACGGCGACACCGGTGCAGTTGCATCCCGTGGAGGCCTGGGACCTGCTGGATATCCTGTCGCATGGCAATGCCGGCGTGCTGGGCGGCTGGACGCGCACCAGTCCTTGGTTCCGCCCCAGCCATTGCCTCGCGGTAGCCAACGGTGACATGACCGTGCCCACTGAAGTGGTGGCGGGTTGGCAGTACGTGCGCGATCCCATGCCCGCACGAGCCGAGGGCGACGGCTTCGACAGCATCCGCCGCAACTTGGACGCCGACGACCGCACCTGGCAGTTCGCGCCCGAGGTGCTGGACAAGCTCTCGCCGGCTATCCGGCGTGTGAAATTGCAGAACGGCGTGCTGCCTGGCTACGGCGAGCAGTTCAATCCGCTGCTACGCTGCATCGTGCGGCGCACCCGCGGTTACCTGGAAGCCACGGTCAATCCGGCAACCGGTGGCTACTTCCTCCCTAAGGTGACCGTGCGCCTGTTCGGCGAGGACACCGCGAGTGCCCTTGGCCTGGGCGGCTACCTGCGCGACGCCTATGAAGAGGCCGAAAACTTCAGTCGGTTACTGCAGCAGCGCGTGCGTGGCGCGGGCTTTTTCAAGACGCTCCTGCTGCGGCGCCTGGGCAGCTCCATGGAGGCGGGCCGCAACACCGTGATGCGGCTTCTAGGCGCAGCCCCTGATGAGGTGACAGACGAAGACGACGACGACAGCGATGACACGAATGGGTTTGACGTTGGCGGCGAGGATCACCAAGGCTACCGCGCCATAGCCGCATCGGACTTCAAGGACTTCACCAAAGCCGAGGTAGCTTCGCTGAACCGTTGCCTGGCGCTACTACGCCAGGGCGGTAACAACGACCCCAAGCTTGACGCAGTACTCGGCTACTTGCTGGGCACCCGATCCGACGTTAGCGAGCGCTGGGTAGAGCGCGGGTGCATCCTCTTCTCGCAGTACTACGACACCGTACGCTGGGTAGGCGATGAATTGGCCAAGAGGCCCGAGTTTGATGGGCTGGAGATCGGCTTGTATGCAGGCAGCAACCGCTCCGGCATCTGGAGCGTAGGGCGCTTCCAGCGTTGCGATCGCGAAGTGCTGAAGGCCCGCGTGCGCTCTGGCGAGCTGAGGCTGCTTTTGGGCACTGATGCAGCGTCAGAGGGCTTGAACCTGCAGCGGTTGGGCACGCTGATCAACATCGACCTGCCGTGGAATCCCACGCGGCTGGAGCAGCGCAAGGGACGCATCCAGCGCATTGGCCAGGTGCGCAGCGAAGTGTGGATCGCCAACCTCCGCTATCGAGGTTCGGTGGAAGACCGCGTGCACCAAGTGCTGGCCGACCGCTTGGAGTCGATCCATCAACTGTTCGGGCAGATTCCGGACACCCTGGAAGACGTGTGGGTCCAGATCGCACTGGCAAGCGAGCAAGAGGCGTTACAGCTCATCGACCGCACCACTGCGACGCGCAATCCGTTCGACGCGAAGTACAGCAAGGTCGAGGATGCCGATTGGGAGACCTGTTCCGACGTCCTTGATCGACACGCGGTGACTGAGCAGCTGTCTCGCGGCTGGTAGTCCATCTCGATTCTCGGGATGGGTTTGCTTTCAAGGACGATGGCCGCCGGTCTAGCAGCCGCGCCTCGGATGGGTTCACCAGTAAGGGCGAAATCCATCGGTGATGTACTAAAAGACGCCCCATTGGCGGCCGCTCGACATTTTGAATGCCCCGCCAATGGCATTGCTCTTACGTTGCCACCGCGTCTTGTCGGCTGTCGTACCGATCGACAGTTTGAACTCGTCGGGGCCGACTGCTTGAAACAGTAGAAGTTGTCCGTCATATGCTGCCGGTCCATCAGTACCGGGAAGCGGTAGCGTCAACTTGTCCATTCCATTGTCGCTGTATGTAAGCGAGCAGGTCTTTGCCGGCCCGCCTCCATACGAGATCTGAACTGACCCTATGGGGCTGTTTGGAGGTAGTGCCATGGAAGGGAAGCCAAAGAAGACTCGAGACAGGCGCTTCATCATCAATTGATTTCCGGGTCGATGGGGCCCAAGATTCTTTGTGATATGTCTATCTGCCTCAATCCAGAGGGACTCGCAGGCGCGCAACTTGCGAACGTCCGTGCTGGTTAGTCCACCTCGCCCTGGATCGCTTGGGACGACGTCGTCGTCAGTAGGAACTGGGCTGCTTAGGTTTTGTGCGCTTTCGTAGAGAGTGCGATATCTAAGTAAGAGCGGCGCATTTAGGCGAGCTGCAGTGCGCCAGTCGCCATCGAACCAAGCCTGCAAATTGGCAATCGCTGTTAAGGCCGAAGCGCTCTCCCCTGCAATGGAACGATCAATATAGACTGCAAGTCCCGCCTCGTATCCTCGTGACAGGCCTGACCGAGAGACATTGCCCGAACCAGCTAGCGCGCAGACAGTGGTACCACCACTGAAAATAAAGGTCTTTGGATGAAAAGGCGTCTTTGGAACGCATTGGTTGTCGAGGCAAAAGTTCGCATCGTGAATCTTCACAACTGAGCGAGGCAGGGCAAGCAGACCTTCAAGGGCGACTGGCTGAGTTCTCATGTAGTCAAACGAAGTGATCCACCTCTTCCGAACGTTTGCGTTTCTACCGCCAAGTGAGTCGTTAATGACCTTAATCAGGTCTCGAGCGCCGCTAGAGGTAACGTAGGCTGCGGCAACGTCAATTGCTTCCACGTGCCCGCTCGAAAGCGCCTGCGCGATCGCATTCAATGTCGTGGTGTTGGGTTGGGCAACGGCAAAAACTTCGCTCATACGAACATCCTCCTGCGAATTCTGGTTTGTCTTGGCGGCCTTGCGGGTATTCGGGCTGCCGTCCTACGGCACAGATGCACTTGCGGCGCCGGAGCGCGCTGTAGCATTGTGAGGCTTCGCAAATGTGAGCCCCGTACCGATCACAACCTTGAAGCGCCTGAGGTGCAAGGTGGCCCAGTTGGTGGATGAGGGCATGGGTGTCTGGTTGAGCAACCTCCTGTATGACGGAGGTTGAGGGCGGATCGCGGCAAGACCTACTCGCGGCCCGAGCGCATTGCGCCAAGCGCTCCATCTACGACGTCAACTTCAAGCCGCGAGGAGTCCGAGTTCTGGCTAAGCGCAAGGGCGCCATCCAGCGGTGACGCGCCGGCCAGTGGTGGCAAGAGCGGGGACGTCACGTTGGCCGGTACCTCGGATTGTTCCGAAATCCACCATGGCGGGTGACCCGGGTCGACGTTCATCGACAACGTCTCCGCTGCCGTTGGTGGTGGCCGGGTTGGCCATGACATCACTTCCGCGCTCGACCCAGGGCCAGTGGTCACAGGATCAGCCTCGAGCATCAAGAGCGTCGACCGGCCGGCCTTCTCGGCACCTCTCGCCCCATTGCCCACGTCCAAGAAGGAAGTCGGTCCCCAGATCGTGCCGGCTTGGCGCTGCGGACCAGGTTGTCGCTTCTTCGAGAAGACAGCGGCTTTAAGGCGCGTCGACTTGGGAGGTGGGGGCTGTTGGGCTGGCAGCCGGGCCTCCTCGCCCGCCCCTGTTCGATCCGAGGCCTGTCGACGGCTGGTGGGTTCGATCTCGGTGCGGCGCTGAGGAGCATCACCTGTGTCGGCGTGAGATGAGTGCCGGCCGCCGTCAGAGGACGGGCCTTCGCGCAGGGGACGGCCGAGCTCGCGCAGTCTGAATCTCAGGCGTTCCAGCAGGGAGTTCACCAATCGTCTCCTGACCTCGAGGTGGACATCGGCGCGACAGGGTCGCGGTTCGGTGTTGACCTGGTGACTATGCAAGGAGGTAGGGGCTCCCGTCCAACTGAAACGAACCATCAGACCCCCTTCGAAACCAACCGCCACCGAGATGCTTGGATGACACCCGACGTCGACGGATCAGGGCCGAGGGGTGCGTCAGCTCGGTCGGCTCGTCGACCCGGCTGCCGACCTTGAAGATGCAGGACCGACTCGTATCGTGATCAGGTAGCAACAGCGATATGGAGCATGCGATGAGTGGCGAACTGCACGACGAAGACCTGGAAGCGGTGGAGGCATGCGACGCGCCGGCCACGCCAGCCCGCGAGATCCCCGACATTCCATTCGGTGTGACCCGCGGCGTGAGCAACGAGGACTATCACGGCGACCGCAGCGCCGTCTCCTCGACCCAGCTCAAGCGCATGCTGATCAGCCCCGCGCACTTCCTCAGCGGCATCACCGATCCGGAGGAGTCCACCGAAGCGTTGCTGTTCGGCTCGGTGCTGCACGGCCGGCTGCTGGAGCCCGACACCTTCGATTCGCGCTTCTTCGCGATGCCGAAGGTGAACCGCGCGAGGAAGGAAGGCAAGCAGCGCTATGCCGAGTGCATGGTGCAGGCGGCTGGGCGCACCGTGTACCCCGAGGCCTGGAAGGAACCCATCGAGCGGATCATCGACAACGCGATGGGCCACCGGAAGGCACGCGAACTCTTGGCCAAGGGCGAAGCCGAAGTGGCCCTGGTCTGGCTGGACCCCGACACGGGGATCAAGTGCAAGATCAAGATCGACTGGTGGCACGACGCGCGCACGCTCGCCGACGTAAAGTCTGCCGAGGACGTGACCTTCGACGGCTTCCGCCGCTCCTGCGCCAGGCTCGGCTACGCGTTGTCCGCGGCGATGTACTGCGAGGGGGTGTACCAGCTGACCGGCGAGGAACCCGAGTGGGCCTTCATCGCCTGCGAGAAGGGCCGGCCGAACACCGTCTCCGTCTACCGCGCGATGCGGCCGTTCCTGGAGCGTGGTCGCAGCGACTTCCGACGGGCACTGCATCGGCTTGCCGAGTGCCGTGCGCGTGGCCACTTTCCGATGCTTCAGGCCGAGGGCGAGTGGGAGGACATCGATCTTCCGCGATGGGCGTGAACGAAGGGGCGTGATGCCCCTTCAAAGCGCCCAGCCGCTGGCGGCCAGCATCAGCCTGCTCGGCTGGAGCAACGGGACTGCAGCCCCGCGCCAGAAGAGCCCGCCATCGCCTGGGTGCCCGACCGATGGCGCCCTGATACTCAGCTGACGGCGAAGTCCGCGAGTTGCTTGCCTTCGGCGAGCCGAGCGACCAGCCACCGGGGCTTGTTGCCGCGGCCGGTCCACGTGTCGTTACCGTCGCGGTACTTGATGGCCACCGCACGGCCCTTGGCGGCCGACTTGCGTGCCGGGGCCTTCTTGGCCGCAGCCCGGCCAGCCACGGCCTTGTTGGCTCTGCCGAACAACTGGTCCGGCGTGATGCCGTAGTGCTCGATGGCCGTGCGGATCCGCGCGATGACGCCTTCGAGCTCCTTGGCCTTGAGCGCCTCTGCCTCGGCCTGCAGCTTCTCAATCTGGGCCTGAAGCTGGCTGTATGACTTCGCCAATTCACTCTCCTGTTGCCGCGACAGTCTACTTTGGCGAAGACAAGGCTCGGGCGCGCGAGGGCGAGCCATCCACAGGGCCGAGAGAGTCTCGATTTCGATGCATTCCTGCCAGGGCGGGCGGGGCGGTGCAGAGCATTGGACATGGACGGCTCCCGGCTCAAGCGGCAGGGGGCGCCACGGCCTCGTCGCCAGCTGCCGGCGCAGTCGCCCGCGCATGGGCCAGGCTCTTGCCCAAGTACGCATCCGAAATCGCGATGCGCCCGTGGCCCAATTCGGAAGCGATGGCCAGGCGCGCGGTGGCGTCCTCGCCACCATC
>Ga0209369_1000667_pt1 | contig 30905 bp, 27 predicted proteins | sample EBPBio142010_DNA_FD_185865 | JGI IMG/M metagenome (GOLD analysis project Ga0209369, IMG submission 185865) | Wastewater treatment Type I Accumulibacter community from EBPR Bioreactor in Madison, WI, USA - Reactor 1_10/4/2010_ DNA (SPAdes)... | ecosystem: Engineered > Bioreactor > EBPR >... | reverse complement strand
CAGCGCCTTCGGCCAGGTGCTCAAGGCCATCGGCATCGGCGTGGCCGGCTCCGAGGTGATCGGCTACCTGGTCGGCGTGGGCGTGCTGATTGGCGCGGTGTTCGGACTGGGCGTGCTGGTCGAAACCGGCCTGCAGCGCGGCGTGGCGCGGCTGATCGACGCGCTGGTCACGCGCATTCCGGTGGTCAATACCGTCTATGGCGTGATCCGGCGCATGGTCGACCTGCTGGCGCAGCGCGACAAGGGCGGCGAGGGGGGGTTGAAGTCGATGCGCCCGGTGTGGTGCCACTTCGGCGGGCCCGGTGGCGCCATCGCGCTGAGCCTGCTGTCGAGCGCCGAGCCGGTGATGATCGACGGCCGCCGCTGCCTGGCGGTGCTGGTGCCCACCGCACCGGTGCCGGTGGGCGGCGGCCTGCTGTGGGTGCCCGAACACTGGGTCACGCCGGCCGACGTGGGCATGGAGGCGCTGACCAGCATCTACGTGTCGATGGGCGTCACCTCGGCGCAGTACCTGCCGCGTGCTCCGGCCGCGCGGGCGGCGCAGGACTGAGGCTGGGTGCCGGCCGTGCCGCCAGGCCCATCCACGGCCGCAGCCCGCCGATGCGCCGCGCCACCTGCCAGGCGACGAAGCCGCCGCCGAAGGTCAGGGCGATGATCAGCGCCGCTTCCAGCCCCTGCGGCAGCGCCAGCGGGCGCAGGGCCACCGCGGCGCCAATCAGGATCGTCTGGTGCACCAGGTACAGCGGGAACACCGCCTCGGTCAACGGCGCACGCCAGCGGTGGTCGACGTTCAGGTGCGCGCGTGCAAAGCCGAAGGCCGCGACGATGCCACCCCACTGCGCCGCGGCGAAGGCCCAGCGCATCGGCAGGCGCTGCCATTCGGCCACCGCGGGCCAGCCTTCGATACGGCCCGGGTAGCCGACCAGCACTGCCCAGCCGGCCAGGCCCAAGCCGAGTGCCGGCCAACGTAGCGCCTGCAACTGTGCGAGCAAGGCACGCCGCCGCGCCAGCAGCAGGCCGAAGCCGAACAACGGCAGGTAGGCCGCATGCGCCGCCCAGTCGTCCACCAGCGCGTGGGTTTCGCCGAAGCGTGGATAGAGCAGTGCGCGCAGCGCCCCCAGCGCCAGCGCCGGCAGGGCCAACAAGGCCCAGCCGCGCGGCTGGGCCAGGCGGTCGGCCAGGCGTGAAGTCCATGCCGCCGGCAGCCAGCGCAGCGCCAACAGCGCCAGCATCGTGTAGGCCCACAGGTAGGGCAGGAACCACAGGTGGTTCCAGGTGGGCAGCACCAGGCATTCGCGGGCATTGCAGAAGCCGCCGTAGGCGCTGAAGTACAGGCGCAGGAAGGCGCCGTAGCCGCCGGCGTAGCCGAACTGCTCGCGCACCTGCCACCAGGCCTGCGGCGGCACGATCACCGCCATGCCGAACAGCAGCGGCAGCAGCAGCCGCTTCGAGCGTTCGCGCGCCAGCCCGGGCCGGCCCAGCATCAGCCCGGTGGCCAGGCCGGAGATCACGAACAGCAGTCCCATGCGCCAGGGGTTGCTCAGCCGCATCAACGGCTCCAGCGCCGGCACGGTGGGCAACTGCTTGACGTGGAAGTGCCAGGGCACGTAGAGCATGCCCACGTGGTACAGCACCAGCAGCCCGAAGGCAGCAATGCGCATCCAGTCGACGTAGTACAGCCGTTCGCGGGGCAGGGCGGCAGGGTTCATGCACGGCAGCGTAGGGTGCCGCGGCGCCCGATGCCAGCGTGCCGGGGCGAAGCGCGCTGGTGGCGGGGCGAACCCGTCATGGCGGCCGGGGCGGCCTGCCGACACTTCCGAAAAACCGAAGTCTGACTGCAGAATTTTCAGGCTTGTCCTGAGGGTCGATGGCCCCAATAGTCGCTGGGTTTCCAAGATTCCTGAGGTTGCCGCATGTCCTATCTGTTGGTCTGGTGCTTCGTGTTGATGTTGATCGGCCTGTGGTCGCTGGCCGCCTGGGGCCTGCATGCCCTGGCGCTGTGGACGGTGTCACAGGCCGACAAGGTGTCGGTCGATGCCGGCGCGTTCGGCGGCCTGGGCCTGCCCGAGCCGTGGCAGGCCTGGCTGCCGCCGCAGCTGCTGGAAGCGATGAATGCGCTGCTCGCCAGCCTGGGCCCGCTGGTCACAGGCCTGCTGCAGGCCGTGCCCTCGCTGGCCGGTGTGCTGACGCTGGCCAGCTGGGTGGTGTGGGGCCTGGGCTTCACGATGCTGCTGGTGCTGGGCGCTGGCCTGCACCTGCTGGTGGCGCTGTGGCGCCGCCGTCGCGACGACCCGCCGCCGGCTGGCGGCGCGGCACTGGCGGCGCCGCTCTAAGGGCCGGCCGTGGAGCTGCTGAACGGCGCGCTCGTCGCCGACTTTCTGGGCAAGCCGGCCTGGGTGTGGCTGGCCTTCATGGGCATCGTGGTCGCGCTGCTGGCCTTCGACCTGGGCGTGCTGCACAAGGACGACCGCGAGATCGGCGTGCGCGAAAGCCTGCTGCTGTCGGCCGGCTACATCGCCGTGGCGCTGAGCTTCGGCGCCTGGGCGTGGTGGTACCTGGGCGCGCAGAGCGGCATGGAGTACTACACCGGCTTCCTGATCGAGAAGTCGCTGTCGATGGACAACGTCTTCGTCATCGCGCTGATCTTCAGCTACTTCGCCATCCCGCGGCAGTACCAGCACCGCGTGCTGTTCTGGGGCATTCTGGGCGTGATCGTGCTGCGCGCGATCATGATCGGGCTGGGCGCCACGCTGGTCAGCCAGTTCAGCTGGGTGCTGTACCTGTTCGGTGCCTTCCTGGTGTTCACCGGTATCAAGATGTGGATCATTGCCGACCACATGCCCGACATCGCCAGCAACCCGGTGCTGAAGCTGCTGAAGCGCCACATGCGCGTGACCGCCGGGCTGCGCGGCAATGCCTTCTGGGTGCGCGAGCCCGACCCCAAGACCGGCCAGCTGGCGCGCTTTGCCACGCCGCTGTTCCTGGCGCTGGTGCTGGTGGAGTTCGTCGACCTGATCTTCGCGGTGGATTCGGTGCCGGCCATCTTTGCCATCACCACGGACCCGTTCATCGTCTACACCAGCAACATCTTCGCGATCCTGGGCCTGCGCGCGCTGTACTTCGCGCTGGCGGCGATGATCCACCGCTTCAAGTACCTGAAGTACGCGCTGGCGCTGGTGCTGGTATTCATCGGCAGCAAGATCTTCCTGGTGGGCTTCATCGGCAAGATGCCGCCGGTGATCTCGCTGTCGGTCACCTTCGGCCTGATCGCCGGTGGCGTGCTGGTGTCGCTGTGGAAGACACGCGGCACGCCGGACAATGCCGCGATCGCCACCACCGAAGGAGCCCGCCCATGACCGACACTCTGCGCCAGCTGGCTGAAGCCCAGCCCGTGGTGACCCCCGCGGCGCGGCTGCTGTGGCAGGCGGCCGTCACCATCGACGAGCGCGCCGAACTCGGCCACGGCCCGCTGGGGGAGCGCTTCATCGTGCCGATCACCGGCGGCCGCTTCTGGGGCGCCCCGGAGCACCCGCAGCTGTACGGCAAGGTGGTGCCCGGCGGCGCCGACCGGCAGCTGCTGCGCGCCGATGGCGTGAAGGAGCTCGACGCACTGTACGAGATGCAGGTGCACGACGGTACCGTGCTGACGGTGCACAACCGGGTGCTGATCGACGAATCGGTCAGCCCACGCTATGTACGCTCGACGCTGCGCGTCACCGCGCCGACCGGGCCCTGGGCCTGGCTGAACCGGCGCGCGCTGGTGGGCACGCTGGCGCCGCTGCGGCCGGCTGCGCCCGCGGTGCTGATCCGCGTGTTCGAGCTGGTCTAGCGCCGCGCCCGCGCCTGCTTCAGATCTGCAGGTAGAGCCGGTACGCGGCCCAACCGAGCAGCGCGCCGAAGGGCAGGTCGATCAAATAGTGCTGCTTGGTCAGCGCGCAGGACACGGCGATCAGCAGCGGAAAGGCGAAAGCCGCGGGGCCCAGTGTCGCCTGGGCGTGCAGGGCCGTCAGCGTGGCCACCGACACGTGCATGCTCGGGAAGCAGTTGCTCTCCGCGTCGAAATTGCGAACGAACTTCAGGAAGCGCTCAGACCTCGCCCCGGAGTCCGGCGCGCGTCGCCAGTGTGCCGGCGTGGCCACCGGGTACAGCGTGAAGCATGCCAGCTGCAACGCCAGCAACACGATGAAGCTGAAGGCCATCCGGGTGAAGTGCCCAGGCGAGCCGGCAATCAGGTTGAGGTAAAGGATGGCTGGGTAGTACAAGAAGCTGTAGACCCAGCTCCAGCCCGGGATGTAGGGAATGCGCTCGTCGATCGGAGAGACGAAACGCCGCGGCGGCCGGATCCAGTGGCGCTGCGTAAAGAAGTAGAACTGGTAGGCGCCGACGATGAGCACCACGCTCAATACGAGGTCGATGCCGATGTCGAGCGGGCTCATGCGTGGCGCAAGTCTATCCAAGCAAAGCCTGTTCGAGGCTCTTGCGCCAAGCGCGGCTGCAGGCCAGCACGGTGCCGTTGCTGAGGCGCACGGTCGCGTTGCCGCGCTCCGCGGCCTCGACCTTGAGCACAGCCGCCAGTGCCACCGCCCGGCTGCGGTGGATGCGCACGAAGCCCGGGCCCAGGTCGCCCAGCAAGCCGTCGAATGTGCGCCGCAGCAGGTGCATGCGGCCGTCGGCATGCAGCTCCACGTAGTTGTCTGCCGCCTGCAGCCACAGCAGCGTGCGGCAGTCGATCACCAGCAGGCGTCCGCGCTCGCTGACCACGAGGCGCCCTGCTGCCGGGCGCACCGCGGCCGACGACCGATGCGTGCGCAGGCGCTCGATGGCTCGCGCCAGCCGCGCCGGGTCCACCGGCTTGAGCAGGTAGTCCACCGCCGCCGCGTCGAAGGCCGGCAGCGCATAGGCATCGAAGGCGGAGACGAAGACCACCGCCGGCCCGCCCTGCGCGGCATCGGGCAGCGAGGCCGCCACGTCCAGCCCGCCCAGCTCGGGCATCTGCACGTCCAGCAGCAGCGCGTCGGGCCGCAGCGTGTCCACCAGCGCCAGCGCCTGCAGGCCGTCGGCCGCCTCGCCCACCACCCGCACGTCGGCAAACGCGGCCAGCAGCCGCTTCAGCCGCGCCCGTGCCGGCGGCTCGTCGTCGACGACCAGCAGGCGCAGCGGCTCAGCCATCGGCGGGCAGCTCCAGGGTGGCGACGCAGCCACCGCCGTCACGCGCCGCCAGGCGCAGCGTGGCCGCGTCGCCGTACAGCGCGGCCAGGCGCTCGCGCAGGTTGGCCAGGCCCACGCCGCCGCCCGGGCGGCCGGGGCCGGCCTGCGGGCCGGGGCCGTCGTCGGCCACCTCCAACCGCAGCCGGCCGGCCCGCGCTTTGGCGCGGATCTGCAGCGTGGTGGGTGCGCTGCGCGCTTCCGCCGCATGCACGAAGGCGTTTTCCAGCAAGGGCTGCAGCGACAGCGTCGGCACTTGCAGCGCTGGCGCGGCATCGGTGTCCCAGAGCAAGCGCACGCGCTGCGCGCCGAAGCGCTGCTGCATCAGGCCGGCATAGCTGCGCGCCAGCGACAGCTCGTCGCCCAGCGGGTGCAATGGCCGCTGCGCGGCGCTGCTGGCCGCACGCAGCAGCTGTGACAGGTTCAGCAGCGCGGCATCGGCGGCGGGCGGGTCGTCATGGACCAGCGCGGCGATGGTATTCAGCGCGTTGTGCAGGAAGTGCGGCTGCATCTGCTGCGTCAGCTGCGCCAGCCGGGCCTCACCGGACAGGCGCTCCAGCCGCTCGGCGCGCAGGCGCTCGGCGGCCAGCGCCTGGTACGAACGCAGCGCGAAGCTGACGCCGGCAAACAGCAGGTAGAAGACCGCGAACTTCAGCATCTCGTAGGCCAGCACCTCGGGCCAGGGCGGATGCAGGTAGCTCAGGCCGAAGGCGGCGCGCACGGCATGGCGCAGCCCGTACAGCGCCAGCACGAAGACCAGCGCCACCAGCGGCGTCCAGCGCAGCACACGCCAGAACCACTGCAGCGGCCGGCCCAGCCAGGCGTCGTCCCGCGCCAGGCGCCGCCAGCGCCAATAGGCCACCGCGCTGGCCACCGCCATGGCCGACACCTCGTAGAACAGCGGCCAGGGCCACAGGCCCTGGCCGGCGTACCAGCGGTCCTGCAGGCCCACCAGCACCATCAGCAGGCAGAAGCTGCCCCACACCGCCAGCGGGCGGGGTGTGATCGGGGCGGGCGCGGCGGCAGCCATGGCCGCGATGATGCCTGCCCGCACGGGCGCTAAGATGCCTCGCAACCCCCAAGGCCAGGAGCGCCCGCGATGAGCATCTACGACCAGGACCTGGACAAATGCCCCGCCAACTTCGTGGCGCTGAGCCCGGTGAGCTTCGTCGAGCGCAGTGCCGAGGTCTTCGGCGACCTGCCGGCGGTGGTGCACGGCGCGCGCCGCTACAGCTGGGCGCTGTGCCGCGAGCGCAGCGCGCGGCTGGCGGCCGCCCTGCGCCACCTGGGCGTGGGCCGCGGCAGCACGGTGAGCACCATGCTGTCGAACACGCCCGAGATGGTCGAGGCGCACTATGCGGTGCCGGCCCTGAACGCGGTGCTGAACACGCTGAACACGCGGCTGGATGCGCCGCTGCTGGCCTGGCAGATGAACCACTGCGAGTCCGCAGTGCTGCTCACCGACCGCGAGTTCGCGCCGGTGGTGAAGGAGGCGCTGCGCATCCTGAAGACCGAGCACGGCCGCGAGCTGGTGGTGATCGACGTCTGCGACAGCGAATACACCGGCCCGGGCGATCGGCTGGGCGCGCACGAGTACGAGGCGCTGCTGGCCGCCCACGCACCGTTGCCGAAGCTGGAAGGCCCGGCCGACGAGTGGGACGCGATTGCCGTCAGCTACACCAGCGGCACCACCGGTGACCCGAAGGGCGTGGTCACGCATCACCGCGGCGCGTACCTCAATGCTGTCAGCAACGCCGCCACCTGGACGATGCCGCACTTCCCCAAGTACCTGTGGACGCTGCCTATGTTCCACTGCAACGGCTGGTGCTTCCCGTGGACGGTGGCCATGCTGGGCGGCACGCACATCTGCCTGCGCCGGGTAGAGGCCAAGCCGATCCTGGACGCGATGCGCGAGCACCAGGCCGACCACTACTGCGCGGCGCCGATCGTGCACAACCTGCTGATCAACGCGCCGGCCGAGCAACGCGCCGGCATCGGCCACAAGGTGCGCGGCATGGTGGCCGGCGCGGCGCCGCCGGCGGCGATGATCGAGGGCATGGCGAAGCTGGGCTTCGACATCACGCACGTGTACGGGCTGACCGAGGTCTACGGCCCGGCCAGCGTGGCCGTGAAGCGCGAGGCCTGGGCGGCGCAGAGCCTGTCCGAGCAGACCCGGCTGAACGGCCGCCAGGGCGTGCGCTATGCGCTGCAGGAAGGCATGACCGTGCTCGACCCGGAATCGATGGCCGAGACGCCGGCCGACGGCCAGACCATGGGCGAGATCATGTTCCGCGGCAACATCGTGATGAAGGGCTACCTGAAGAACCCGAAGGCCACGGCCAAGAGCTTTGCCGGCGGCTGGTTCCATACCGGTGACCTGGCGGTGATGGAGCCCGACCGCTACGTGAAGATCAAGGACCGCAGCAAGGACATCATCATCAGCGGCGGCGAGAACATCAGTTCCATCGAGGTGGAAGATGCGCTGTACCGCCACCCGGCGGTGATGGCCTGCGCGGTGGTGGCCAAGGCCGACCCGAAGTGGGGCGAGTCGCCGGTGGCCTATGTGGAGACCAAGCCCGATGCGCAGGTCACCGCGGCCGAACTGATTGCCCACTGCAAGAGCCTGCTGGCCGGCTACAAGGTGCCGAAGGAGATCCGCTTCGAGGTCATCCCCAAGACCAGCACCGGCAAGATCCAGAAGTTCCAGCTGCGCGAGCGCGCCAAGAGCGCCAGCGCCATCGAGTAGGAGCCGATGCCATGAACGACGAAGCCCTGGTGCTGCACGCGCGCGATGCACGCGGCGTGGTCACGCTGACATTGAACCGGCCCAACGCCTTCAACGCATTGTCCGAAGGCCTGATGGAGGCGCTGCAGCGCGAGCTGGAGCGCGTGGCCGCCGACGAGACGGTGCGCGCCGTCATCGTCGCTGCCGCCGGCAAGGCCTTCTGCGCCGGGCACGACCTGAAGGAGATGCGCGCCGCGCCCGAGCTGGGCTACTACCAGCGGCTGTTCGCGCTGTGCGGCCGCATGATGATGACGATCCAGAAGCTGCCGGTGCCGGTGATCGCGCGCGTGCACGGCATCGCCACGGCGGCCGGCTGCCAGCTGGTGGCGATGTGCGATCTGGCGGTGGCGGTGCGCGAGGCGCGCTTTGCCGTCAGTGGCATCAACGCCGGGTTGTTCTGCTCGACGCCCAGCGTGGCGCTGTCACGCAACGTGCCGCGCAAGCAGGCCTTCGAGATGCTGGTCACCGGCGACTTCATCAGCGCCGAAGAGGCGCGCGCCCGCGGGCTGGTGAACCGCGTGGTCGAGGCCGGGTGCCTGGATGAAGAAATCGAGGCGCTGGTGGCCAGCATCGTCGCCAAGCCGGGCGTTTCCATCGCCCGCGGCAAGGCGCTGTTCTACCGCCAGCTGGAGCAGGGCATCGAGGCCGCCTACGAACAGGCGGTGACGACGATGGCCTGCAACATGATGGACGCGCCCGCGCTGGAAGGCGTGCAGGCCTTCATCGAGAAGCGGCCGCCGCGCTGGGACGGCCGCTGATCCAGGGCGATCAGGCGCGCCGCGTGCGCGTCTTGGCCGGTGCGGCCTTGGCGGGCGCGGCCTTCGGCTGTTCAGGCACCGGCGCGGCACCGCCCAGGCCTTCGCTCATGCCGATCAGCACACCGCTGACCATCGCCGCATAGCTGTCCATCAGCGCCTGCGTGGCGCGCAGGCTGGTGGCGCGGCCCTTGCGCAGGGCGTCCTGGGCCTGTGCCATCAGCTGTTCCACCGTCTGCGTGGCGCCGGCGCCGGTGGCCGTGCCTTCCATCTTCATGGCCTTGAGCACATGGTCCCAGGCGCCCTGCAGCGGCGCGCCGGCGCCCTGCACGGCCTTGCCGACGGTGCTGAAGAGCATGTCTTCCATCTTCTCCACGCCGTCGAGCGCGGCCTTCAGCTGCGATTCGCGCAGGTCGGCACCGCGCGCCATCAGCTGCTGCATGGCCTTGTGGTTGGCCTGCACGGCCTGCAGCAGCGCCGCGTCCATGCCGTCGAAGGCCTTGCGCAGCATGGCCTCGACATCCACCGCGCTGGCCGGGTTCTTCTCGGCGCCGGCGGAGGCCGCCTGCGTGACGGACCTGACGACCTTGCGCACGTTGTCCAGCGTCAGCTCGCGGCCCTGCAGCGCCTTCAGCGTGGCGTCGGCCACCGCCTTGCGCAGCTTGTCGCCCTGCTTGGCCGAGGCCTCGGCGAACATGTCGATGAGCGCGTCCTGGTCGATCCCTGCCTTGATCATGTGTGTCTCCTGGTGGCGGAAGTGGCGGCGATGCCGCGCCCCGGATTCTGCGGCAATCAGTTCGGGAAGTGGCAGGCGGCCTGGTGGCCGGGGGCCAGTTCGCGCAGCACCGGTGCCTCGGTCTTGCATTGCGCCTGCGCGCGCGGGCAGCGCGGGTGGAAGTGGCAGCCGCTGGGCGGGTGGATGGGGCTGGGCACGTCGCCTTCGAGCACGATGCGCGGGCGCTTGACGGTGGGGTCGGGGATCGGCACCGCCGACAGCAGCGCTTCGGTGTACGGATGCCGCGGCGAGGTGTACAGCGCCCGCGAAGGCGCCAGCTCGACGATGCGGCCCAGGTACATCACCGCCACGCGGTGGCTGATGTGCTCGACCACGCTCAGGTCGTGGGCGATGAAGATGTAGCTCAGGTTGAACTGCTCGCGCAGGTCTTCCAGCAGGTTGATCACCTGTGCCTGGATCGACACGTCGAGCGCCGAGACGGCCTCGTCGCAGACCAGCAGCTTCGGGTTCAGCGCCAGCGCGCGGGCGATGCCGATGCGCTGCCGCTGGCCGCCGGAGAACTCGTGCGGGAAGCGGCGCATGTGGTCGGGCGACAGCCCCACCGTCTGCAGCAGCTGCACCACGCGTTCCTCGATCTCGCGTGCGCTGCGCGCCAGCTGGTGGATGACCAGGCCTTCGCCGACGATGGCCGCCACCGTCATGCGCGGGTTCAGGCTGGCGAAGGGGTCCTGGAAGATGATCTGCATGTCGCGCGTGACGCCGCGCAGCTGCTGCGGCGTCATCGCGCCGAGGTCGCGGCCCTCGAACAGCACCTGCCCGGCGGTGGGCTCGATCAGCCGCAGCACGCAGCGGCCGGTGGTGCTCTTGCCGCAGCCCGATTCGCCGACCAGGCCCAGTGTTTCGCCGGGCTGCATGTCGAAGCTGACGCCGTCGACCGCATGCACGTGGTCGACCACGCGGCGCAGCAGCCCCCCGCGGATCGGGAAGTGTTTCTTCAGGCCCTTGACCTGCAGCAGCGGTGCGCTCACTGGACTGACCTTCGTGCCGGTGCTCATAAGTCGAAGAAACAGGCGACACGGTGGCCGGTGGCGGCCTCGCGCAGCGGCGGCGTGGCCTGCGTGCATTCGGCCTTGGCGAACTTGCAGCGCGCGGCGAAGCGGCAGCCTTCGGCCGGGTTGATCAGCTTCGGCACGGTGCCGGGAATGGCCTCCAGCCGCACCTTGTGCTCCGCGTCGAGGTCGATGCGCGGGATCGAGCGGATCAGCCCCTGCGTGTACGGATGCCGCGGGTGGGCGAACAGCGCCTGCACGGGCGCCTCTTCGACCACCTTGCCGGCGTACATGACGACCACGCGCTGCGCCACTTCGGCCACCACGCCCATGGCGTGCGTGATCAGCATCACCGCCATGCCCATCTCGTCCTTCAGGCGCTGCAGCAGGTCGAGGATCTGCGCCTGGATAGTGACGTCCAGCGCGGTGGTGGGCTCGTCGGCGATCACCAGCTGCGGCTTGCAGGCCAGCGCGATGGCGATCATCACGCGCTGGCGCATGCCGCCGGAAAACTGATGCGGGTAGTCCTTGATGCGCCGCTCGGGCGTGGGGATGCGCACCAGCTTCAGCATTTCGACCGCGCGGTCCAGCGCGTCGCGCCGCGACAGGCCTTCGTGCAGGCGCAGGCTTTCCGCGATCTGCTCGCCCACGGTGAACACCGGGTTCAGGCTGGTCATCGGCTCCTGGAAGATGATGGAGATTTCCTTGGCGCGGATCTTCTGCATCGCCTCGGGCGGCATCGGCACCAGGTCGCGGCCCTTCCACAGCACCTGGCCGGCGACGATCTTGCCGGGCGGCATGTCGATCAGCTTCATCACCGTCTTGGCGGTGACGCTCTTGCCGCAGCCCGATTCGCCGACCACGCCCACGGTCTCGCCGCGGTCGATGGCGATGTCGACGCCGTCGACGGCATGCAGCCAGCCGTCGTCGGTCTTGAAGTGGGTCTTCAGGCCCTTGATCTCGAGCAAGGCCATCTAGAGAACCCTTCGCGGATCCAGCGCGTCGCGCAGGCCGTCGCCAATGAAGCTGATCGACAGCACGGTGATGAAGATCGCCAGCCCGGGGAACAGCGACCAGTGCATGGCGATGTCCAGGTAGTCCTTGGCGTCGAAGAGCAGGCGGCCCCAGGTGGGGATGTCCGGCGGGAAGCCCAGGCCCAGGAAGCTGAGCGTGCTTTCCAGGATGATGGCCGCGGCAACGTCGATGGTGGCGGCCACGATCACCGGCCCCAGCGAGTTGGGCAGGATGTGCCGCACCATCTGGCGCTGCGTGCTCGCGCCCAGCGCCCGTGCGGCCTCGACGAACTCCTTCTCGCGCAAGGAGAAGAACTGCGCCCGCACCACGCGCGCCGCCGGCATCCAGCGAAAGCCGCCGATCACCAGCACGATCAGCACGAAGATGCCGACCTCGGGCCCGACCAGCGACTTCAGCCCCTCGCGGAAGAAGAAGATCAGCACCAGCAGCATCGGCAGCTGCGGCATGCTGAGGAACAGGTCGGTGACCCACATCAGGAAGGCATCGACCCAGCCGCGCGACATGCCGGCGATGGCGCCGATGGTCACGCCCACCGCGATGGCCACCACCATCGAGGCCAGGCCCACGGCCAGTGAAATGCGACCACCATAGAGCACGCGCGCCAGGATGTCGCGGCCCAGGTCGTCGGTGCCCATCGGATGCTTCCAGGACGGTGGCGCCAGCCGGGCCTGGAAGTCCACATCGTTGATGCCCACCTTGTAGACCAGCGGCCCCAGCAAGACCGCCAGCACCAGCAGGCCGAGCATCCACAAGCTCCAGTAAGCCAGGCGATGGTGCTTGAAACGGCGCCACGCGTCAGCCCACAGCGACACGGGTGCCGCAGGCTTGCTCAGTGACGGCGCGTCACCGGTAGCTGATGCGGGGGTCGAGCCAGCCATAGAGCACGTCGGCCAGAAGATTGAAGAGAATGACCAGCGCGCTGAGCACGAAGGTCACGGCCATGATCACCGGTGTGTCGTTGCGCAGGATGGCGTCGATCAGCAGTGAGCCGATGCCAGGGATGCGGAAGATCTGCTCGGTGACGATGGCGCCGCCGAACAGCTGCGGCAGCTGCAGCGCCACCAGCGTCACCACCGGGATCAGCGCGTTGCGTGTGGCATGTTTGAGGATGACCACGCGCTCCGACAGGCCCTTGCTGCGGGCGGTGGCCACGTAGTCGAGGCGGACGACGTCCAGCACCGAAGAGCGCACATAGCGCATCCAGCTGGCCGCGAAGGCCATGCCCAGCACGGTGACCGGCATCACCGACTGCTTGAACTGCTCGACCCACCAGCGCCAGCCGGTTTCAGCCAGGTCGGCGCGGAACACGAAAGGCAGCCAGCCGAGTTCAATCGAGAACAGCAGGATGAACAGCAGGCCGATGAAGAAGGTCGGCAGTGAGAAGCCAACGAAGGCCAAGGTGCTGGCGATGCGGTCGAACCAGCTGTAGGGCTTGACGGCGGCCAGGATGCCGACCGGCAGCGCGACCACCAGCCCCAGGATCACGGCCGAACCGACGATGGCGATCGTGACCGGCAGGCGCTGCAGGATCAGCGTGTCGACATCGATGCGGCTGACGAAGGAAAAGCCCCAGTTGCCCTGCAGCATCGAGCTCAGCCAGTGCAGGTAGCGCTGCCACACCGGGTCGTCCAGGCCCAGCGAAGCCCGCAGCGCCAGGCGCACTTCGGGCGGCACGTTGGGGTTGGTGGCCAACTCCTCGAAGGGGTCGCCCGGAGCCAGCGCCAGCACGGTGAAAAGCACCAGGCTGATGCCCAGCAGGCTGGGCACCGCGATCAGCAGGCGGCGCAGCAGGTAATTGCCCAAGGGATGGCCCGGTGGCGGCGAACGGGTTGTGCGTGGCCCCGGCCCGCGCGGCGGGCCGGGTGTTCATGCCGTCGGGATCAGGCTTCCTTGTACCAGTGGGGCAGGGCCCACAGGTCGTTGTCCCAGCCGGACAGCGGCGCCACCAGCTTCAGAGTGGCCGCCGAAGGCCGCGGGCGGAACACCACCGGGATGATGTAGCCGTCGCCGACCACCAGTTCGTTCATCTTGACGAACATCGCGGCGCGCTTCACCGGGTCCATCTCCGATTGCGCGGCGGTGTGCAGCTTGTCGTAATCGTCGCTGCGCCAGCGCGAGATGTTGCGCTTGGCCCATTTGTTGTCCTTCTGCGCCAGCTCCCACGAGCAGTACTGCTCCATGAAGGTCTGCGGGTCGGGCTGGGTCATCGTGGTCGTGTACATCTGCATGTCCGACCAGAACTTTTGGTAGGTGTCCGGGTTGGCGAAGTCGCCGCCGAAGAACACCGCCGCGGTCACGCTCTTCAATTCCAGGTCGATGCCGGCCTTGGCGCAGGCGTCCTTGACGATGGCCTGCGTCTTCTGCCGCGGCTGGTTGACCGAGGTCTGGTAGACGAACTTCAGCTTGACGTTGCCCTTGGCGCGGATGCCGTCGGCGCCCTTCTTCCAGCCGGCTGCCTCGAGGATCTGGTTGGCCTTGTCGACGTTGAACTCGAACTTGGTGGCCTTGCTGCGGAAGCGCTCGGGGTTGTTCAGGAAGTTGGCCGTGGCCACGCCGGTGCGGCCGTAGATGAAATCCTCGACCGACTTGCGGTCGACCAGCAGGTTCATCGCGTCGCGCACCGCCTTGTCCTGGAAGGCCGGGTGCTTGCTCTTGGCGCTGGCGCGCTCGCCGTCCACCTCGTTCCAGGGGTCGGTGACGTTCAGCAGGATGAACTCGATGTTGCCGCCGGCAACGATGGTGACCTTGCCCTTGCCGCTGGCTTCCAGGCGCTTGAGGATCTCGTCCTCGACCTGCAGGTTCCAGGCATAGTCGTACTCGCCGGTCTGCAGCACGGCGCGCGCCGCGCCGATGGCGTCGCCGCCGCCCTTCATCTCGAAGTTGTCGAAGTAGGGGCGGTTCGGCTGGTGGTAGTTGGGGTTGAGCGTGCCGCGCACCATGTCGCCCGGCTTGAAGTCGACGAACTTGTAGGGCCCGGTGCCCACCGGCGCCATGTTCATCGGCGCTTCGCGCGACTTGGCGCCCATGTAGGCCGCAAACAGGTGCTTCGGGATGATCATCCCGTTGGTGCCCACGAAGGGCTCGGCCCAGAAGGGCGTGGACTTCGGGAAGGTGACCCGCACCGTGAAGTTGTCGATCTTCTCGACCTTGATGTCCTTGTAGACGGCGATCAGCGACGAGGCGGTGGCCGGGTCCTTGATGAACTCCCAGTTGAAGACCACGTCATCGGCGGTGAAGGGCTTGCCGTCGTGCCAGGTGACGCCCTGCTTGAGCTTCCAGGTGACCACCTTGCCGTCGGCCGAGACGCCGCCGTTCTGCACCGACGGCACCTCGGCGGCCAGCACCGGGAACAGGTTGCCGTCGTTGTCCCAGGCAGCCAGCGGCTCGTAGAAGATGCGCGAGCCTTCCTGCTCCTTGGTGCCGGTGGCCCACTGCGGGTTCAGGTGCACCGGGCCTTGCCAGAACAGCACTTTCAGTGTGCCGCCGCCACCGCGCTTGGTGGGCTTGTAGGGCGGCAGGGCGGTCTGCGCCTGGGCGATGCCGGAGTGCATCAGCATCATCGAGGCCATCGGCGCCGTCAGGCCCAGCCCGACCATCTGCTGGATGAAGCCGCGGCGGGGCAGCTTGCCCTCGCGCACGTGCTCGATCAAGGCACGGATCTCTTTCTCTTGCATGGTGATGCTCCTCGACGACGGAATGCTGACTTATAGCGCACGCGCTGGCGGGCCTGCGCCAGACAGCGGCGAGTTGATCCGAAGCTGCTGGCCGAAACCATCCCCCCAAACCCTAGACGCCGCGCAGCGCCATGCAATTTCGGGGCCAGCGGCTTCCGATACAGTGGCGCCCCGCCATGAGCCCACGCCTGCGTCTGCGCCCGACCATGCTGTCCGACCTGGACTTCGTGATCTCGGTCGAGCGCGACAGCCGCAACCTGCCCTTCATCACCCCCTGGGAGCGCACCCAGCACGAAGGTGCGGTGCGCTTCCCGGACTTCCGCCACTTCATCGTCGAAGGCGGCGAGGACTATTCCAGCATCGGCTTCGTGATCCTGCAGGGCTGCCGCAACCCGCATGGCAGCGTGGAGCTGAAGCGGCTGGTGCTGCAGACCAAGGGCCAGGGGCTGGGCCGGGCCTGTGTGCGGCTGCTGAAGCGCATGGCCTTCCGCGACCTGCATGCCCACCGCTTCTGGCTGGACGTGAAGTTGCTGAACACCCGCGCGCTGGCGCTGTATGCCAGCGAAGGCTTCGTCGAGGAGGGCCGGCTGCGCGAGAGCGTGCGCGTGTCCATCGACGGGGCCGACGGCTACGATTCGCTGGTGGTGATGAGCATGCTCGACCGCGAATACCGGGCGCGCGTCGCGCTCGAGCAGGAAGGCGACGCACCGGCCGCGCCCACCGACGGAGAACGCCAATGATCGCCACGATGATGGACCTGCCGCTGTCGCTGAACCACCTGCTGGAGCGGGCGGGGCGCATCTTTGCCGGCAACACCATCGTCTCGCGGCTGCCCGACAAGTCGCTGGTGCGGCACAGCTACGGCCAGTACTACCGGCGCACCCGGGCGCTGGCCTCGGCGCTGCAGCAGCTGGGGCTGCGCAAGGGCGAGCGCGTGGCCACGCTGTGCTGGAACCACCATGCCCACCTGGAGGCCTATTTCGGCATCCCGGCGGCCGGCGGCGTGATGCACACCCTGAACCTGCGCCTGGCGGCCGACGAGATCGGCTGGATCGCCGCCGACGCGAAGGACCGCTTCCTGATCGTCGACGACATCCTGCTGCCGCTGTACCAGCAGTTCGCGCCCCTGCATGCCTTCGAGCAGGTCATCGTGTTCCCGTTCTCCGGCGCCCCGGTGCCCAAGGAGTTCACCGACTACGAAGCGCTGCTGGCCGGCGCCGACCCCGACGGCTTCCAGTACGCGCCGCACGACGAGCGCGACCCGACCTCGATGTGCTACACGTCCGGCACCACCGGGCGGCCGAAGGGCGTGGCCTATTCGCACCGCTCGACCGTGCTGCACACGCTGGTCGGCTGCCTGGGTGACGTGTGGGACCTGAAGGGCACCGACGTGCTCTTGCCGGTGACGCCGATGTTCCATGCCAACTGCTGGGGCATGCCCTACGGCGCGGTGATGATGGGCGCGAAGATCGTCTTCCCCGGCCCGCACCTGCATGCCGACGACCTGCTGGACCTGATGCAGATCGAGCCGCCGACGCTGTCGCTCGGCGTGCCGACCATCTGGCTCAGCCTGATCCAGGCCTTCGAGGCGGCGCAGACGGCGCAGCCCGGCCGCTGGAAGATGCCGGCGGGCATGCGCTCGCTGGTCGGCGGCTCGGCGGTGCCGGAATCGCTGATCCGCACCTTCGCCAGGCATGGCATCCAGCTGGCGCAGGGCTGGGGCATGACCGAGACCTCGCCGCTGGCCACCGTCTCGTACCCGCGTGCCGAACTGCGCGACGCTGGCGAGGACGAGGCCTACCGCCGCGCCGCGATGGCCGGTACGCCGGTGCCGCTGGTGGACATCCGCCTGTGCGACGACGAAGGCCGCGAGGTGCCGCACGACGGCAAGTCGCCGGGCGAGGTGCAGGTGCGCGGCCCCTACATCACCGGCCGCTACCACGAGGTGCCGGTCAGCCCCGAGAAGTTCACCGCCGACGGCTGGCTGCGCACGGGCGACGTGGCGACGATGGACGCGCTGGCCATCCTGCGCATCACCGACCGCACCAAGGACCTGATCAAGTCCGGCGGCGAATGGATCAGTTCGGTGGATCTGGAAAACGCGCTGATGGCGTACCCGTCCATCGCCGAGGCGGCGGTGATCGCCATCCCCGACCCGAAGTGGAGCGAACGGCCGCTGGCCTGCGTGGCGCTGAAGCCGGGGCACGCGCTGGATGCCGCCGCGCTGGCCGCGCACCTGACGGCGCACGGCTTTGCCAAGTGGCAGCTGCCCGAGCGCTATGAGGTGATCCCGATGGTGCCGCGCACCTCCACCGGCAAGTTCTGGAAGCTGAAGCTGCGCGAAATGTTCCCCCGATGACCCGCGAACCCGATCTCTTCGACCCGCCCGCCGCCGACCCCGACGACGCCATCCCGCTGGCCACCTACGCCGAGCGGGCCTACCTGGAATACGCGCTCAGCGTCGTCAAGGGCCGGGCGCTGCCCGACGTCAGCGACGGCTGCAAGCCGGTGCAGCGGCGCATCCTGTATTCGATGCAGCGCATGGGCCTGGGCTTCGGCGCGACGGGTGCGCCCAAGCCGGTGAAGAGTGCGCGCGTCGTCGGCGACGTGCTGGGCCGCTTCCACCCGCACGGCGACCAGGCCGCCTACGACGCGCTGGTGCGCATGGCGCAGGGCTTCAGCCAGCGCTATCCGCTGATCGACGGCCAGGGCAACTTCGGCAGCCGCGACGGCGACGGCGCCGCGGCCATGCGCTATACCGAAGCGCGGCTGGCGCCGATCGCGCGGCTGCTGTTGGACGAGATCGACGAAGGCACGGTGGATTTCGTGCCCAACTACGACGGCTCCACCGAGGAGCCGGCGCTGCTGCCGGCGCGGCTGCCCTTCGTGCTGCTCAACGGCGCCAGCGGCATCGCCGTGGGCCTGGCCACCGAGATCCCCAGCCACAACCTGCGCGAGGTGGCGGCCGCCGCCGTGGCGCTGATCCGCAACGACAAGCTGGCCGACGACGAGCTGTTCGCGCTGCTGCCTGCGCCGGACTTCCCGGGCGGGGCACAGATCATCTCCAGCCCGGCGGACATCCGCGAGGCCTACCGCACCGGCCGCGGCTCGCTGAAGCTGCGCGCCCGCTGGAGCATCGAGGACCTGGCCCGCGGCCAGTGGCAGCTGGTGGTGAACGAGCTGCCACCCGGCACCAGCGCGCAGAAGGTGCTGGAAGAGATCGAGGAGCTGACGAACCCGAAGCTGCGCGCCGGCAAGAAGGCGCTGACGCAGGAACAGCTGCAGCTGAAGACCACCGTGCTGGCCGTGCTGGACGCCGTGCGCGACGAATCCGGCAAGGATGCGCCGGTGCGGCTGGTCTTCGAGCCGCGCAGCCGCACGGTGGAGCAGGACGAACTGATCGCCACGCTGCTGGCGCAGACCAGCCTGGAAAGCAGCGTGTCGCTGAACCTGACGATGGTCGGCCGCGACGGCCGGCCCACACAGAAGAGCCTGCGGCAGATGCTGGCCGAGTGGATCGAATTCCGCCAGCAGACCGTGCAGCGGCGCACGCAGCACCGCCTGGCGCGCGTGCTCGACCGCATCCACGTGCTGGAAGGCCGGCAGCTGGTGCTGCTGAACATCGACGAGGTGATCCGCATCATCCGCAACGCCGACGAGCCGAAGCCGGCGCTGATCGAGCGCTTCAAGCTCAGCGACCGGCAGGCCGAGGACATCCTGGAAATCCGGTTGCGCCAGCTGGCGCGGCTGGAAGCGATCAAGATCGAGCAGGAACTGAAGAACCTGCGCGAAGAGCAGGGCAAGCTTGAAGAGATTCTGGGCAGCCCGGCGGCGCTGAAGCGCACGCTGATCAAGGAGATCGAGGCCGACGCCAAGGCCCATGGCGACGAGCGCCGCACGTTGGTGCAGGAAGAAAAGCGCGCGGTGGCCGAGATCCGCATCGTCGACGAGCCGGTGACGGTGGTGGTCAGCGCCAAGGGCTGGGTGCGCGCGCTGAAGGGCCACGAGGTCGACCCCGCGACGCTGGCCTTCAAGGCCGGCGACAGCCTGTACGGCGCCTTTGCCTGCCGCAGCGTTGACACGCTGGTGGTGCTGGGCGGCAACGGCCGCGTCTACAGCGTGGCCGCGGCCAGCCTGCCGGGCGGGCGCGGCGACGGCAGCCCGATCACCTCGCTGATCGAACTGGAAGCCGGCACGCTGCCGGCACATTACTTTGCCGGTGCGGCCGACACCACGCTACTGCTGGCCGGCAGCGGCGGCTACGGGCTGATGGCGCGCGCCGGCGACCTGCACGCCCGGCAGAAGGCCGGCAAGGCCTTCCTGACGCTGGACGAAGGCCAGCAGGTGCTGGCGCCGGCGGTGGTGCAAGCCACCCACCGGCAGGTGGCCTGCCTGGCGCAGGACGGGCGGTTGCTGGTCTTCGGCCTGGACGAACTCAAGCTGCAGCCCAACGGCGGCCGCGGCCTGACGTTGATGGACGTGGACGCGAAGACGCCGCTGCTGGCCGTGCTGAGCTTTGCCGACAGCTTCACCGTGCTGGGCAGCGGCCGCGGCGGCAAGCCGAAGGACGAACTGCTCAAGCCCGCCGGCTGGCAGCCCTATGTCGGCAAGCGCGCGCGCAAGGGCCGCAAGCTGGCGGGGCTGCAGAAGGTGCTGCGGCTGGTCTGAGGCCTACCCGCGAACCGGGGGGAGCGGCGAGGACGCGGGTTTTTCCGGGTGTGGCGCAGGCGTAGACTTGCAGGCACAACAAGCAGGGATGCCCGGCCTGTGTCCAGGGCGGCGTCCGGCACGGAGACCGATCTTGCGCCCCACCGATGTGAGCGATCCGGCCTACTTCCACAAGGTCGTCGATTGCCAATGGGCCTGCCCGGCCCACACCCCCGTCCCCGAATACATCCGCTTGATCTCGCAGGGCCGCTACGGCGATGCCTACATGGTCAACTGGGTGTCCAACGTGTTCCCCGGCATCCTCGGCCGCACCTGCGACCGGCCCTGCGAACCGGCCTGCCGCCGTGGCCGGGTCGAGGAAGAGAACCTCGCCAAGCCCGAGCCGGTGGCCATCTGCCGGCTCAAGCGCGTGGCTGCCGACCTGAAGGAAGACATACGCGCCCGCCTGCCGCAGGCCGCTCCGCGCAACGGCAAGCGCGTGGCCTGCGTGGGGGCCGGGCCGGCGTCGCTGACGGTGGCGCGCGACCTGGCGCCGCTGGGCTACCACGTCACCGTGTACGACAGCGAGGCCAAGGCCGGCGGCTTCATGTGGCAGCAGATCCCGCGCTTCCGCCTGCCCGAGAGCGTGATCGACGAGGAGACCGGCTACATCCTCGACATGCCGCACGTGCAGTTCGTCGCCGGCCGGCGCATCGATTCGATGCAGGCGCTGCTGGCCGAGGACTACGACGCGGTGTTCGTGGGCTGCGGCGCACCGCGCGGGCGCGACCTGCACATCCCCGGGCGCCAGGAGGCGGCCGACGCCATCCGCATCGGCATCGACTGGCTGGCCTCGGTGTCCTTCGGGCATGTCAAGAGCGTCAAGCCGCGGGTCATCGTGCTGGGCGGCGGCAATACCGCGATGGACTGCTGCCGCTCGGCGCGGCGGCTGGGCTCGGCCGACGTCAAGGTGATCGTGCGCAGCCCCTTCGACCAGATGAAGGCCTCGCCCTGGGAGAAGGAAGACGCGATGCACGAGGGCATCCCGATCATCGACAACCACGTGCCGAAGGCCTTCCTGCACGAGCGCGGCCGCCTGGTGGGCATGCGCTTCGAGGTCGTCGAGGCGGTCTACGACGCGCAGGGCAAGCGCACGCTGCTGCCCACCGGCCGCGAGGCCACCTTTGAATGCGACGAGGTGCTGATCGCCGTGGGCCAGGAGAACGCCTTCCCGTGGATCGAGCGCGATGCCGGCATCGAATTCGACCAATGGGGCCTGCCGGTGCTGCACGCGCAGTCGCTGCAGTCCACGCGGCCCGAGGTCTTCTTCGGCGGCGACGCCGCCTTCGGGCCGAAGAACATCATCACCGCGGTGGCGCAGGGCCACGAGGCGGCGGTGTCCATCGACCTGTTCCTGCAGGGCCAGGACGTGACGCAGCGGCCGCCGCCGCACACCACGCTGGTGTCGCAGAAGATGGGCATCCACGAGTGGAGCTACGACAACGCGGTGTCCACCGACGCGCGCTACAAGGTGCCCTGGGCCAAGGCAGAGGCGGCGCTGGCCAGCATCAAGGTCGAGGTGGAACTGGGCTTCGACGCCGCCACCGCCTTCCGCGAGACCCAGCGCTGCCTGAACTGCGACGTGCAGACCAGCTTCACGCAGAAGCTGTGCATCGAGTGCGACGCCTGCGTGGACATCTGTCCTACCGACTGCATCACCTTCACCGCCAACGGCGAGGAAGCCGAGCTGCGCACCCGCCTGAAGGCGCCGTCCACCAACCTGGCGCAGGCGCTGTACGTCAGCGAAACGCTGAAGACCGGCCGCGTGCTGGTCAAGGACGAGGACGTCTGCCTGCACTGCGGGCTGTGCGCCGAGCGCTGTCCGACCGGGGCCTGGGACATGCAGAAGTTCTTCCTGCAGATGACGCATGCCGGCCCGGCGTGCCGGGACAAGGCTGCCGAGGAGGCCACCGCATGAAAAGGTCCGAGCGCCGGGCCGCTCCCAAGCCGGACCGCATCCCCTCGGGGGATCGGCCGATGTACTCGTCGGACGAGGGGCTCCAATGAAACGCATCCACGCGGTCAACGACTTCGTCGTCAAGTTCGCCAACGTCAACGGCTCGGGCTCGGCCTCGGCCAACGAACTGTTCGCCAAGGCCATCATCCGGATGGGCGTGCCGGTCAGTCCGCGCAACATCTTCCCCAGCAACATCCAGGGCCTGCCCACCTGGTACGAGGCGCGCATCAGCGAGGCCGGCTGGCTGGGCCGGCGCGGCGGCATCGACATGATGGTGGCGATGAACCCGCAGACCTGGGCACAGGACGTGCGCGAGGTCGAAAGCGGCGGCTACTTGTTCTACGACTCCACCCGCGCGGTGCCGGCCAGCGCCTTCCGCGACGACGTGGTCACGCTCGGCATGCCGATCACCGAGATCTGCAACGCCACCTACAGCGACCCGCGCCAGCGCCAGCTGTTCAAGAACATCCTGTACGTCGGCGCGTTGGCGCAACTGCTGGGCATCGACATCGCGGTGATCGAGCAGCTGTTCGGCGAGCAGTACCGCGGCAAGGAGAAGCTGCTGGCTTCGAACGTGCGCGCGCTGCACCTGGGCCGCGACTTCGCGGCCGAGCACCTGCGCCACGAGGCGGTGGGCCTGCGCGTCGAGAAGCGCGACAAGGTCGGCGAGCGCATCCTGGTCGACGGCAACACCGCCGCCGCGCTGGGCTGCGTGTACGGCGGCGCCACGGTCTGCGCCTGGTACCCGATCACGCCGTCGTCGTCGGTGGCCGAGGCCTTCCAGCGCTATTGCCAGAAGCTGCGCACCGAAGCGTCCACCGGCGAACATGCCTACGCCATCGTGCAGGCCGAGGACGAGATTGCCTCGATCGGCATGGTCACCGGGGCCGGATGGAACGGCGCGCGCGCCTTCACCGCCACCTCGGGCCCGGGCGTGAGCCTGATGACCGAGTTCATCGGCCTGGCCTACTTTGCCGAGATCCCGGTGACGATCATCAACGTGCAGCGCGGTGGCCCGTCCACCGGCATGCCCACGCGCACGCAGCAGGCCGACATCCTGAGCTGCGCCTACGCCTCGCACGGCGACACCAAGCACGTGCTGCTGTTCCCGCAGGATCCGCACGAATGCTTCGAGCATGCCGCTGCCGCACTGGACCTGGCCGATCGGCTGCAGACGCCGGTGTTCGTGATGACCGACCTGGACATCGGCATGAACCAGCGCCTGTGCGAACCCTTCGCCTGGGACGACGAGCGGCGCTTCGACCGCGGCAAGATCATGACGGCCGAGATGCTGGAAGCCGGCCGCGACTTCGGCCGCTACAAGGACGTGGACGGCGACGGCATCCCGTGGCGCACGCTACCCGGCACCCACCCCACCAAGGGCAGCTTCTTCACCCGCGGCACCACGCGCGACGAATACGCGCGTTACTCCGAAACGGGGCCCGACTACCTGCGCAACGTGCAGCGGCTGAACGCCAAGTTCCGCACCGCTGCCACGCTGGTGCCGCAGCCGGTGCCGCGCGCCGCGGCCAAGAAGACGCGGCTGGGCGTCATCTACTTCGGCAGCACCAGCCCGGCCATGGACGAGGCGCTGGACAGCCTGGCTGCCGCCGACATCCATGTCAATGCGCTGCGGCTGCGCGCCTTCCCTTTCCCGGCCAGCGTGCTGGAGTTCATCGAGGCGCACGACGAGATCTTCGTCGTCGAGCAGAACCGCGATGCGCAGATGCGCAGCCTGCTGATCAACGAGCTGTCGGTGGCGCCGTCCAAGCTGTTCGCGGTGTTGCACTACGACGGCACGCCGATCACCGCGCGTTTCATCACCCAGGCCATCACACGCCACGTCGAGGCGCGGGCCGCCGAACTGCACCGCAAGGCGAGGAGCACATGACCTATATCGCCAAACCGCCGCTTCATCACCCCACGCTGGCCACCAACAAGGTCGGCTACACGCGGCGCGACTACGAAGGCAAGATCAGCACGCTGTGCGCCGGCTGCGGCCACGACAGCATCAGCGCGGCCATCATCCAGGCCTGCTGGGAGCTGGACATCCAGCCGCACCGCGTGGCCAAGCTGTCGGGCATCGGCTGCAGCAGCAAGACGCCAGACTACTTCCTGGGTGCCAGCCACGGCTTCAACACCGTGCACGGCCGCATGCCCAGCGTGCTGACCGGCGCCAACCTGGCCAACCGCGAGCTGCTGTACCTGGGCGTGTCCGGCGACGGTGATTCGGCCTCGATCGGTCTCGGCCAGTTCGCGCATGCCATGCGCCGCGGCGTGCGCATGGTCTACATCGTCGAGAACAACGGCGTATACGGCCTGACCAAGGGCCAGTTCAGCGCCACCGCCGACCGCGGCTCCAAGTCGAAGAAGGGCGTGCTGAACCCCGATGCGCCGGTCGACCTGATCGGCATGGCACTGCAGCTGGGCGCCACCTATGTTGCGCGCGGCTTCTCGGGCGACAAGGCGCAGCTGGTGCCGCTGATCGAGGGCGCCATCCGCCACGGCGGCGCGGCCTTCATCGACGTCATCAGCCCCTGCGTGGCCTTCAACAACCACGAGGGCAGCACGCGCAGCTACGACTACGTGCGCGAGCACAACGACGCCGTCAGCCGCATCGACTTCATCGACCTGGCGGCCGAGGTGCAGGCCGAGCCGGCGCCCGGCGAGGTGCTGACGTTGCCGCAGGCCGACGGCAGCCTGATGCGCCTGCGCAAGCTGCACACCGACTACGACCCCACCGACCGCATCAGCGCGATGAACCACGTGCAGGCGCTGCAGGCGCGCGGCGAGGTGGTCACCGGGCTGATCTACGTGGACCCGGATGCCGCCGACCTGCATGCCGCGCTGCACACCAGCGCGCGGCCGCTGAACCAGCTGGACGAGGCGGCGCTGTGCCCCGGCGGCGCGGCGCTGGCGAAGATCAACGCCTCGTTCCGCTGAGGCGGCGGCGCCGCTGCGGGCGCTACGGTGCCCAGGGCGCCTTGCCGTCCACCAGGTACATCGCGATCCAGGGCTGCCAGATCACCATGGCCAGGCAGGCCAACATCATCGCGATGTAGGGCAGGGCGGACTTCACCAGCAAGCCGAAGGGCTGCTTGAAGGCCGACATGGCGACGATCAGGTTCAGGCCCACCGGCGGCGTCAGGAAGCCGATTTCCAGGTTCAGGATCATGATGATCCCGAACAGCACCTTGTTGAAGCCGTAGGCCTCGGCCACCGGCATCAGCAGCGGCGCCAGGATCAGGATGGCTTCGCCGGTGGTCATCAGGCAGCCGACGGCGAGCAGCAGCACGTTGACCAGCAGCATGAACATCAGCGGGCTGCTGATGTAGCTCTGCATGAACTCCACCATCTGGCCGGGCACGCGGTGCTCGACCAGCACGATGTTCAGGCTCAGCGCCACTGCCAGCACCGGGAACAGCGAGCCGCCGAGCTTGGACTGGTCCAGCACCACCTGGTAGAAGTCGCGCGGCTTCATCTCCTTGTGCACCCAGATCTCGATCACCAGCGCGTACAGCAGCGCCACGGCCGCGGCCTCGGTGGCGGTGAAGTAGCCGCTGTAGATGCCGCCCAGCAGGATGACCGGCAGCAGGGCCGCCCAGACGCCCTCGCGGCAGGCGGTGGTGAACTCGACCATGTCGAACCGCCGCGTCGGCATCTTGCGGTTGACCCACAGTCCGTAGGCCGAGAACACCAGCAGGATCAGCAGGCCGGGGCCGACGCCGGCCAGGAACAGGTCGATGACCGAGGCCTCGGTCACCAGGCCGTAGATGATCATCGGGATCGACGGCGGGATGACGATGCCCAAGGTGCCGCCGGACATGATCGTGCCCAATGCGTACTTGTTCTCGTAACCGGCGGCGCGCATCGCCGGATACATGACGGTGCCGATGGCCAGCATGGTGACGATGCTGGAGCCGGAGATGGCGGCGAACACGCCGCAGCTCAGCACCGCGGCAATGCCCAGCCCGCCGGGCAGCGGCTGCGTCAGCGCGGCCATGATGCGGATCAGCCGCTTGGCGGTGCTGCCCAGCGTCATCACGTTGCCGCACAGGATGAACAGCGGGATCGACAGGATCAGCTCCTTGTCGAGCGCAACCCACATGTCCTCCAGGATGTAATCGAGCTGGCCGCGGCCCCAGACGATCTGCACGTAGGCGGCCACGCCCAGCAGGATGACGACCAGCGGCTGGCGCAGCCACAGCAGCAGCAGCACCAGGCCCAGCAGCAGCAGCGCGCTCATTCCTGGAACTCCGGCGGCAGCGGGCGCAGCGCCGGCCAGATGGCAAACAAGAAGTAGCGCAGCCCGGCCGACAGGAAGCCCGCCGGGATGGCCAGCTGGATCGGCCAGATCGGCATGTCGAAGGCCTGCGCGCGCAGGCCGGCCTGCATCGACGACTGCACGTAGACCCAGCCGTACCAGGCCACGCCGCAGAAGAACAGGCCCGTCACCAGGTCGGCAATGCGATTCATCGTCGGGCCGAAGGATTCGGGCACCCAGCCGAAGCCGATGCGGGGCAGCAGGTGGCTGCCGGTGGCGGTGGCCACGCCGACGCCGCAGAAGCTGCCGATCACCAGCGCATAGACGCACATCTTCTGCGCCGCATAGATGCCGGGCGACCCCTTCAGGTCGAAGGCCTTGTAGATCGGGCCCAGCAACTCACGCCCGGCCACGTCGAGGATCAGCACCACCGCAATGAAGCCGAAGGCGGCCACCGCGACAAGGCACTCCAGCCGATGCCAGCCGTCCACCAGCCGGCGTGCGCCGGCCGGTGCCGGCGCTACCGCAGCGCTCATTTGGCGCAGGCTTTGCGGCCGGCCTCCATCGCGGCAAAGAAGGCCGCGCTGTCACCCCCGGTCTCCTTGACGATCTGCGGATACACGGGCTCCATCGCCTTGCGCCAAGCATCGCGCTGCTCCTGCGTGGCATCGACGATCTGGCCGCCCGACTGCTTCATCATGCCCCACAGGGTGTCTTCGAAGCCGCGCACTTCCTTGCGGTACTGCGCCGCCGGGAAGCGCGTGCTGACGCTCAGGATGGCCTCCTGTTGGGGCTTCGACAGCTTGTCCCAGGTGGCCTTGTTCATCAGGGTCACGGCGGGCGCGTCGTACAACTTGACCTTCGAGGCCACCGGCGCGACCTTGGTCATGCCCGAGGGGAAGGCCGAGGTCACCGTGGTCATGACCACCTCGACCATGCCGGTCTGGAAGGCCGGGATCCACTCGGGCAGGCCCAGTGGCGTGACGCTGGCACCCATCGAGGTGAAGAACACCGCCTGGGTCTTGTTGGCGTAGATCGCGGCCTTCGCGCCCTTCAGGTCAGCGGGCGCCATGAAGGGCTTCTTGCCGAACAGGTCGATCGAGCCGACCTCGGTCCAGCCGAGGAACTGCACGCCCTTCTTCGCGAAGCCCTCGGTGACCGGCTTGACCATATGGTTGTCGAGCACGCAGTCCAGTTCTTCCGTGTTGCGGAAGAAGAAGGGCATGGCCAGCAGTCCCATCTCGGGCAGCACCAGCGCCGAAGAGCCGATCGAGAAGCCGCCCATGTCGATGCGGCCGCGCGCCACCTGCTGCACCGTGTCCTGCTCGCTGCCCAGCTGGCTGGCCAGGAAGGGCTGCACCTTGATCTCGCCCTTGCTCTCCGCATCGACTTCCTTGGCGAAGCGCTCGATCTGCATCGCCCAGGGGTTGCCCTTCGGCGGCGCGCCGCTGGTGTAGCGCAGCTCGATCGGCTTGGGCTGCGCCTGCACCGCGCCCAGCGGCGCGCCAATTGCAGCCGCCGCCAGCAGGGCCGAGACGATGGGGTTGAGCTTCATGCGACGAGTCTCCATTGTTGTGATCGGGTCTTTTTCGATGATCGGCGGGCCTACCGGCACCGGCCATCCTGATTCGCCCTAAGTGGGCCGGCCTGCTACCGTTGGCGGCATGAACACCGACGACCTGCTGGACCCGTGGATCGGCGGCCCCGGCGCCAAGGGTTATCCGCACGATGCGCCGCCGCTGCGGCGGTCGCAGATCGGCGCGCAGGGCTGGAACCTGTTGCGCGGTGACCTGCCGCTGCCGCTGGCCGTGCTGAAGCGCGATGCGCTGGCCGGCAACCTGCACTGGCTGCAGCAGTTCGCGCGCGAGCGCGGCGTGGACCTGGCCCCGCACGGCAAGACGCCGATGTCGCCGCAGATCTTTGCCGCGCAGCTGCAGGCCGGGGCCTGGGGCATCACGTTTGCCAACGTGGTGCAGGCACGGCTGGGCGTGCGGTCCGGCGTGCCGCGCGGGCTGATCGCCAACCAGGTGCTGGCCGCCGCCGATCTGCAGGCCCTGGTGGCGCTGCAGCGTGAACACCCGGGTCTGCGCCTGCCCTTCCTGGTGGATTCGGAGGCGCAGGCCGATCAGATCGAGGCCTGGTGCCGGGCCCAGCCAATGCCGCCACCCCCTTTCCAGGTGCTGCTGGAGCTGGGCCTGGACGGCGGCCGCACCGGCTGCCGCACGGCCGAGCAGGCGCTGGCGCTGGCACGCCGGCTGCATGCCAGCCCGGCCTTCGCGCTGGCCGGCATCGAGTGCTACGAAGGCCTGTGGGCCAAGGGCCGCAGCGAGGACGACCGCGCGCTGGTCGACGGCCTGATGCAGCGGGTGCAGGCGGTGGCCCGGCAATGCGATGCCGAAGGCCTGTTCGACACCGACGAGCTGCTGCTCAGCGCCGGCGGCTCGTCGATCTTCGACCTGGTGGCGCCGTGGTTGCGGCTGACGCTGTCGAAGCCGGTGCGCGGGCTGCTGCGCTCGGGCTGCTATGCCACGCACGACCACGGCAGCTACCGCCGCTACATGGCGGTGATGGACACGCGGCTGGGCTGCGCGCATGGCCTGCAGGCGGCGCTGGAGGTGTGGGCGCGGGTGCAGTCCTGCCCCGAGCCGGGGCTGGCGCTGCTGAGCGCCGGCAAACGCGACTGCTCCTACGACATCGAGATGCCGATCCCCGCGTGGTGGTGCGCCCGCGGCCAGGCGGCACCGGTGGTGGCGCCCGAGGGCTGGAAGGTCGGCGCGATGAACGACCAGCATGCCTACCTGCGCTTCGACGCCCAGGGCCCGGCGCCGCAGGTGGGCGATCTGGTGGGGCTGGGCATCTCGCACCCCTGCACCACCTTCGACAAGTGGCGCTGGATGGCGGTGGTGGACGATCGCTACAACGTCGTCGACGCCATCGCCACCTACTTCTGACTACATCTCGATGACCACCTTGCCCGGCACGCCGCGGCCGGCCAGCGCGCGGTAGGCCTCCTTGGCCTGCTCGAAGGGGAATCGCGCGCCGATCAACGGCGTGAACACGCCGCGCGCGGCCAGCGCCTCGATGGCCTGGCGGTTCTGCTCGCCACGTACCGGGTCGCGGCGGCCGTACTCGCCGGCGCGCACACCGATCACCGAGAAGCCCTTGATCAGCGCTAGGTTGGTGGGCAGCGTGGCGATGCGCCCGCCGGCAAAGCCCACCACCAGCAGCCGGCCGCCCCAGGCCATGCAGTGCACCGAGGCGTCGAAGAGGTCGCCGCCCACCGGGTCGAAGACCACGTCCACGCCGGCGCCGCCGGTCAGGCCCTTCACCGCTGCGGCCAGGCCCTGCGCGCCGGGCGCGGCCACCAGCAGGTGCTGGGCACCGGCGGCGCCCGCGGCCTCCAGCTTGGCGGCCGTGCTGCCGGTGGCGATGACCCGGGCGCCAAGAAAGCAGCCCAGCTGCACCGCCGCCAGTCCGGTGCCGCCGCTGGCGCCGTGCACCAGCAGCGTCTCGCCGGGCTGCAGCGCCGCGCGGCGCACCAGCGCCACCCAGGCGGTGATGGCGGCCACGCCGTAGGCGGCGCCCTGCGCGAAGTCCAGACCCGCCGGCAGCGGGCGCAGCGCGGCCGCCGGGGCCACCAATGCTTCGGTGAAGGCACCGCCGTGGCCGCTGAAGCACACCCGGTCACCGATGCCGAAGGCCGTGACGCCGGGGCCCACGGCCGCCACCTCGCCCGCGCATTCCATGCCGGCCACGAAGGGCAGCGGCGGCTTGTGCTGGTACTTGCCCTCGGTCATCAGCAGGTCGGGGAAGTTCAGCGCCGCAGCACGCACGCGCACCGCCACTTCGCCCGGGGCGGGCGGTGGCAGCGGGTGCGGCAGCAGTTGCAGGCCCGACAGGTCGGGGGCCAGTTCGGTACACATCCAGACGCGGCTTTGCATGGGCCGATTTCACCATCGCCGGCGCGCGGCTGCAGGCGGGGCATCTGCTAGCCTCCCGCGCCAACATGTCCGCCCCCAACGCACTGCCCGAACATGGCCGCCCGGCCGACGAGGTGCTGCAGCAACTGCGCAGCTACGGCGCGGCCGATCCGTCGTACCAGTCGGGCCGGCTGTGGAGCCTGGTGTACTACCTGGACGCCGAGCACGACGACTTCCTGCAGCAGGCCTATGCCAGCTATGCCTCGGCCAACGGCCTAAACCCTGGCGCCTTCAAGAGCCTGAAGCGCTTCGAAAGCGAGATCGTCGCCGCTGCGGCGCGGCTTCAGCATGGCGGGCCCGAGACCTGCGGCGTGGTCACCTCGGGCGGCACCGAAAGCTGCCTGCTGGCCGTCAAGACCTACCGCGACCTGGCGCGCGCGACACGCGGCGTGCGCAAGCCCGAGATGATCGTGCCGACCACCGCGCACGTGGCCTGGTTCAAGGCCAGCGAGTACTTCGGCGTCAAGCTGCGGCTGCTGCCGCTGGACGCACAACTGCATGCCGACGTGTCGAAGCTGGAGTCGATGATCAACCGCCGCACGGTGATGGTGCTGGGCTCGGCGCCGGAATACCCGCACGGCAGCATCGACCCGATCGAGGCCATGGGCGCCATCGCCCAGCGCCATGGCGTGCCGATGCACGTGGATGCCTGCGTGGGCGGCTTCATCCTGCCCTTCATGGAGATGAACGGGATCGCGTTGCCACGCTGGGACTACCGCGTGCCGGGCGTCACCTCGATCTCGGCCGACCTGCACAAG
>Ga0209369_1000666_pt1 | contig 30908 bp, 29 predicted proteins | sample EBPBio142010_DNA_FD_185865 | JGI IMG/M metagenome (GOLD analysis project Ga0209369, IMG submission 185865) | Wastewater treatment Type I Accumulibacter community from EBPR Bioreactor in Madison, WI, USA - Reactor 1_10/4/2010_ DNA (SPAdes)... | ecosystem: Engineered > Bioreactor > EBPR >... | reverse complement strand
GCCGATCATGGGGTGCAGGATGCCCTCAAGCCGGCGCTTGGCGGTGGCATCGGCGAACACCCGTTCGCGCATGCGCTGCCGGTCCATCGCGCCATCGGCGGCGACGATGTCGGGCCCGAATTCGCGCCGCAGCGCCGGCATCGCGGCGCCGCCCGGGACCGTCAGCGCATGGGCGATGGCGTCGGTGTCCACCAGCACCGCGCCGCATTCGACGAGCATGCGCGCCACGGTGCTCTTGCCGCTGCCGATACCTCCGGTGAGCCCGAAATGCAGGCCCATCAAAGCCCCGGAAACCACAGCCGCGTGAGGGCCTGGCCGAAGAACATGGCGGCCAGGCCGCCGCCCACCAGATAGGGGCCGAAGGGAATGGGCACCTCGCGCTTGTGCCCGCCGAAGGCAATGAGACCCAGACCGACCACGGCTCCTACTGCCGAGGCCAGCAGCACGATCGACGGCAGCAATTGCCAGCCGAGCAGGGCGCCCAGGCCGGCCAGCAGCTTGAAGTCGCCTTCGCCCATGCCCTCGACGCCACGCAGCTTCTTGTAGCTGTAGGCCAGCAGCCACAGCGCGCCATAGCCGGCGAAAGCGCCCCAGGCGGCCGCTTCCAGCGTGGTGCCGGTCCAGCCCAGGCCGGCGCCGAGCAGGCCCAGGCCGATCAACGGCAGCGTCAGGTCATCGGGCAGGTAGGTGGTGTCCAGGTCGATCAGCGCCATGGCCACCATCAAGGCCACGGCGGCGCACCAGACCAGCGTCTGCGGCTGGGCGCCGAACTTCCAGCCGCAGGCTGCAAACAGCAGGCCGGTGGCCAACTCGACGATTGGGTAACGCGGGGAGATGGCGCCGCCGCAGGCCGCGCAGCGGCCCTTCAGGCGCAGCCAGCCCAGCAGCGGCAGGTTCTCGTGCCAGCGCAGCACATGGCCGCAATGCGGGCAACGCGAGCGCGGGCGTGCCAGGCCCAGGGCCGGCAAGGCCTGCAAGGCCTTGGCGATGGCGTGCGCAGACTGCGCGAAGGCCGCGGGCGGCGCGCCCTTCTGGCCGCTGACGCGCCGCCAGGCCTCCGCATCGCCGAGCTGGTTCTCAGCCACGTCGAGCCACCACTCGCGCTCCAGCATAACCGGCAGGCGATGGGCCACCACGTTCAGGAAGCTGCCGACACACAGGCCCAGCACGGCCAGTGCAAGCGGCGAGAACCAGATGTCCGCCGGCATGCGGCGCTCAGACCACCGCGCCCAGCTTGAAGATCGGCAGGTACATCGACACCACGATGCCGCCGATCAGGGTGCCGAGGATGACGATGATGAAGGGCTCCATCAGGCTGGACAGGCCCTTGACCATCTCGTCGACCTCGTCCTCGTAGAACTCGGCGCACTTGGCCAGCATGTGGTCCAGCGCGCCCGATTCCTCGCCAATGGCCGACATCTGCAGCACCATGGTCGGGAACACGCCCGTGGTGGTCATGGCGGCGGTCAGCGCCGAGCCGGTGGACACGTCCTTCTGGATCTGCTGCGTGGCCAGGCGGTACACCGCGTTGCCTGAGGCGCCGCCGACCGAATCGAGCGCCTCGACCAGCGGCACGCCGGCGGCGAACATCGTCGACAGGGTGCGTGTCCAGCGCGCGATGACCGACTTGAGGATCAGGTCACCAAAGACCGGCATGCGCAGCAGCAGCCGGTCCATGGTCATCTGCATCTTTTCGGAGCGCTTCCAGGACTCCAAGAAGAAGTACAGCCCGCCGAACAGGAAGCCGAAGATCGCCCACCAGTAGGAGACGAAGAACTCCGACATCGCAATGACCGCCAGCGTGGGTGCCGGCAGTTCCGCGCCAAAGGAGCGGAACACTTCCTTGAACGACGGGATGACGAAGATCATGATCACCGTCAGCACCACGAAGGCGACCACGATCACTGCGATCGGGTACATCAGGGCCGACTTGATCTTGGCCTTGATGGCCAGCGTCTTTTCCTGGTAGATCGCCAAGCGATCGAGCAAGGCTTCCAGGATGCCGCCGGCCTCGCCGGCCTCGACCAGGTTGCAGTACAGCGCGTCGAACTGCATCGGGTGCTTGCGGAAGGCCGAAGACAGGCTGGTGCCGGTCTCGACGTCGCTGCGGATCTCGTTCAGCAGCCGTGCCAGGCGCGGATTGCTGGCGCCGCGCGCCACGATGTCGAAGGCCTGCAGCAGCGGCACGCCGGCCTTCATCATCGTGGCCAGCTGGCGCGTGAAGATGGCGACGTCCTTCTGCCTGATGGCCTTGCCGCCGCTGGTGCGCCGCTTCTTGATCTTGTTGACCAGGATGCCCTGGCGCCGCAGGCTGGCATTGACCACGGCCTCGCCGCCGGCGCGGATCTCGCCGCGCACCAGCTTGCCGTTCTTGTCCTTGCCCTCCCACTCGAAGATCGCTTCCTTGGGGCCTCTGGTGGCTACTGCAGTTGCCATCGTGTCTCCGGCGCGTGCCTGAACAAAAACCGAGTTTGCGGGGGGCGTCGCGTCATTCGTTGGTCACGGAGATGACTTCTTCGAGGGTCGTGGCCCCGTTGCGCACCTTCAGCAGCCCCGCTTGCCGCAAATCCCGAACGCCTTCCTTCTGTGCCTGGGCCGCGATGTCCATCGAGGTGCCTTCCGCCAGGATGATGCGCTGGATGGACTCCGTGATCGGCATCACCTGGTACAGGCCGACACGGCCCTTGTAGCCGCTGTTGCAGGCTGAGCAGCCGACGGCCCGGTACGGCTTCCAGCTGCCGTCCAGATCGGTCTCGACGAACCCCGCGCGCAACAACGCCTCGCGAGGATAGTCGGCCGGCGCCTTGCAGTTCTCGCACAGCCGGCGCGCCAGGCGCTGCGCCGTGATCAGTAGCACGCTTGCGGCAATGTTGAAGGGCGCCACGCCCATGTTCAGCAGCCGCGTCAGCGTGGTAGGTGCGTCATTGGTGTGCAGCGTGGACATCACCATGTGGCCGGTCTGGGCGGCCTTGATGGCGATGTCGGCGGTTTCCAGGTCACGGATTTCGCCGACCATGATGATGTCCGGATCCTGCCGCAGGAAGGACTTCAGCGCGGCCGCAAAGGTCAAGCCCGCCTTGTCGTTGACGTTGACCTGGTTCACCCCGGGCAGGTTGATTTCAGCGGGGTCTTCGACCGTGCAGATGTTCACGCCCGACTGATTCAGGATGTTCAGGCAGGTGTACAGCGACACCGTCTTGCCGCTGCCAGTCGGCCCGGTGACCAGAACCATGCCGTAAGGCCGCTGAATGACGCTCATCAAGCGATCGCGCTCGATCTTTTCGTAGCCCAAGGCCTCGATGCCGAGCTTGGCGCTGGACGGGTCGAGGATCCGGATGACGATCTTCTCGCCAAACAGCGTGGGCAGCGTGCTGATGCGGAAGTCGATGGCCTTGTTGCCGAACTTCAGCTTCATCCGCCCGTCCTGCGGCACCCGCTTCTCGGCAATGTCCATGCGCGAGATGACCTTGATGCGCGAAGCCAGCTTGTCCTTGATGGCGATCGGCGGCTGCGTGATCTCGCGCAACTCGCCGTCGATGCGGAAGCGCACCCGGTAGCTGTATTCGAAGGGCTCGAAGTGCAAGTCCGATGCGCGCATGTTGATCGCATCGATCAGCATCTTCTGCAGGAAGCGCACGACGGGCGCGTCCTCGACCTCCTGCGAGACCTCGGCGCTTTCCTGCGCCACGGCATCCTCGTCAGTGACGTCGAAGTCGAAGTCGCCGCCGGCCAGGCTTTCCACCGTCTGGTTGACGTCGGCACCCTGCGCCTCCAGCACGCGCATCAGCTTGTCGTACTCGACGATGACCCATTCGGGCGACAGCTGGGTCGCGAACTTGATGCGCTCGGCGGCTTCCTGGTCGGTGGGATCGGCTGCACCGATGAACAAGCGGTTGCCGCGCTTGCCCAGCACCAGCAACTGGTACTGCAGCGCCAGCTTCGGGTCGACGATGCCGCGCGGCAGCCGCGTGAGATCGACCGCATTCAGGTCGAGCAGCGGCAGTGCCAGCGAAGACGAGAGGGTGTGGGCCAGGTCGGCCGGTGGCACGGCACCTGCAGAGACCACTGCCGAGACGAAGCTCGCCCGTCGTTCCTTGGCGTTGCGCGCCAGATCCTCGGCGGCCTTGGCATTGAGCTTGCCCGCGTGTACGAGAACCCGGGCCACCCCGGACAGCGCCGACTGGGGCGTCTCGACAAGCGTGTCAACGGCCATCGGCAGCTACGTGAGTGATGAAGATCCGCATCATCATCGCCGATCGATCCAGGTGTGTAAACCGAAGCGCCCGGCGGGCGTGCAATCGTTCATGCCTGAAAGCCGTTGCGAGGGCCGTGGCAGCGGACAGGAATCTGGTCGGGGTGAGAGGATTCGAACCTCCGGCCTCTACGTCCCGAACGTAGCGCTCTACCAGGCTAAGCTACACCCCGATGGAGCCGACTGCGGGCCGGCCCCTGTGGTCAGGCGCTCAGAACGAGCGGTGCACCGACCGAACACATAATTCTAGCAGAGCCTCGCGGGCCGCCGAGGCGGGCAGCACCCGCAGGCAGCTGCGGGCCTGGTCGGCTTCGAGTTGCGCCACCGCGCGGGTGGCGTCCAGCGCGCCCGTGCGACGCACCACCTCGACGATCTGCGGCAGGCCCTGTACCTCGCCGTTTTCGATGGCATGGCGGATCAGGTCCCGCTCCGCGTCGGTGCCACGCTCCATCGCGATCAGCAGCGGCAGCGTCGGCTTGCCTTCGCGCAGGTCGTCGCCGACGTTCTTGCCCAGCGCGGCCGGGTCGCCTTCGTAATCCAGCAGGTCGTCCACCAGCTGGAAGGCCGTGCCCAGCGACCGCCCATAGTCGGCACAGCATTCCTCGACCTCGGCCTCCACGCCGGCCAGGACGGCCCCGAGACGGGCGCTGGCCTCGAACAGCTTGGCGGTCTTGAAGCGGATCACCCGCAGGTAGTCGGCCACGGCCAAGTCGGCGTCGTGGATGTTCATCAACTGCAGCACTTCGCCTTCGGCGATGACGTTCGTCGCGTCGGCCAGCACTTCCAGCACACGCATCCGGTTCACCGACACCATCATCTGGAAGGCGCGGGAGTACAGGAAGTCGCCGACCAGCACGCTGGCGGCATTGCCAAAGGTCGCGTTGGCGGTCTTGCGGCCGCGGCGCATCGACGACTCGTCCACCACATCGTCGTGCAGCAAGGTGGCCGTGTGGATGAACTCGACGATCGCCGCAAGCTCGTAGCGCTCGCGGCCTTCGAAGCCCAGCGCCTGCGCAAACAGTAGCACCAGCCGGGGCCGGATGCGCTTGCCGCCGGCGCTGATGATGTAGTTGGAGATCTGGTTGATCAGCGCCACGCGCGAGGACAGGCGCTCGCGGATGGTCGAATCCACTTCCAGCATCGCAGCCCGGATCGGGTCGGTGCGTGTTTCGGCAGTGGCTTGGACATCGATCACGGGCGGCTGTCTCGCAGTGGAAACCCGATTATAGGAATCCGCCCATTCCGCGCCGGTTGGCCGCCCTTGCCGCTGGGCGTGCCCGCTTCGCCAGAGGCAGCAGGGGCAGGCCCGGAAAGGGCAACCCGCTCGCGAGCCTGCAGCGTGCTATACTCTTCGGCTCTTTGCCTGACCCATCTCCATGGGTCTAAAGATGCTCCTTCTGGCACGACAGTGCCCGCGCGCCCGGCATCGGGTGCGGCGCAGGGGCCGCTGGCAGGGGTCTCAAGAAAGGTCAGATATGTACGCGGTCGTAAAAACCGGTGGCAAGCAGTACAAGGTCGCTGCCGGCGAAAATATCAAGGTAGAACAGATTGCTGCGGACGTCGGCCAGGAAGTGGTGCTCGATCAGGTGCTGGCCGTCGGTGACGGTGCGGAACTGAAGGTCGGTACGCCCTGGGTCAGCGGTGCCAGCGTCAAGGCCACGGTCGTGGCCCAGGGGCGGCACGACAAGGTGCGCATCTTCAAGATGCGCCGCCGCAAGCACTACCGCAAGCAAGGCGGGCATCGCCAGGCCTACACCGAGCTGCAGATCAGTTCGGTCAACGTCTGAAGCAACGCTGTCCTCGCTCTCAATCCAGGAGTCCTGAACCATGGCACAGAAAAAAGGCGGCGGTTCCACCCGCAACGGCCGCGACTCGAAGCCCAAGATGCTGGGCGTCAAGGTATACGGCGGCCAGACCGTGTCGGCCGGCTCGATCATCGTGCGCCAGCGCGGCACCCAGTTCCACGCAGGCACCAACGTCGGCATGGGCCGTGACCACACGCTGTTTGCGATGGTCGACGGCACCGTGTCCTTCGGCGTGAAGGGCTCGATGAACAAGCAGACGGTCACCGTGCAGCCGGCGGCCTGAGCCACGACCGCACCGGACCGAAGCCCCGGTTCGCCGGGGCTTCGCCTTTCTGGGGCCCGTGGAGGGCCCGCTAACATGCCCTGCTCATGAAGTTCGTCGACGAAGCCACCATCGACGTTGCCGCCGGCAACGGCGGAGCGGGCTGCGCGAGCTTCCGCCGGGAGAAGTTCATCCCCTTCGGCGGGCCCGATGGGGGCGATGGCGGCCGCGGCGGCAGCATCCGTGCGGTGGCCGACCGCAACCTGAACACGCTGATCGACTACCGCTATGCGCGCAAGCACGTGGCGCGCAACGGCGAGAGCGGCCGTGGGTCCGACCAGTACGGCGCCGCCGGCGAGGACATCCTGTTGCGCATGCCGGTGGGCACCATCGTGACCGACCTGGACACCGGCGAGGTGGTGGCCGAACTGATCGATCCGGACAAGCCGGTGATGCTGTGCAAGGGCGGTGACGGCGGCTTCGGCAACCTGCACTTCAAGTCCAGCACCAACCGCGCGCCGCGGCAGAAGACACCCGGCTGGCCGGGCGAGCAGAAGCGCCTGAAGCTGGAGCTGCGCGTCATGGCCGATGTCGGCCTGCTCGGCATGCCCAATGCCGGCAAATCCACCTTGATTGCGGCCGTCTCCAATGCCCGGCCGAAGATTGCCGACTACCCTTTCACCACGCTGCATCCGAACCTGGGCGTGGTGCGCGTGGCGCCCGAGAAGAGCTTCGTCGTCGCCGACATCCCCGGCCTGATCGAAGGCGCGGCCGAAGGCGCCGGCCTGGGCCACCGCTTCCTGCGGCATCTGCAGCGCACCCGGCTGCTGCTGCACATCGTCGACCTGGCGCCGCTGGACGACAGCAGCGATCCGGTGAAGGACGCGCGCGCCATCGTCGCCGAGCTGAAGAAGTACGACGCCGCCCTGCATGCCAAGCCGCGCTGGCTGGTGCTGAACAAGATCGACATGATCCCGGCCGAAGAGCGCGAGGCCCGTGTCAAGGATTTCGTGCGGCGCTTCCGCTGGAAGGGCCCGGTGTTCCAGATCTCGGCGCTGGCCCGCGAAGGCCTGCAGCCCTTGGTCTACGCCGCCTACGAACACGTGGCGCAGTTCCAGCGGCCGGCGCCCGAGCCCGACCCGCGCTTCGACACCGGCGCTGCGGAGGCCGAGCATGGCTGAGGTGCTGCGCCAGGCACGGCGCATCGTCGTCAAGGTCGGCTCCAGCCTGGTCACCAACGAAGGCCGCGGCGTCGACGCCGATGCCATCGGCAACTGGTGCCGGCAGCTGGCGGCACTGGCCGGCCAGCGCCGCGAACTGGTCATGGTGTCCAGCGGCGCCATTGCCGAAGGCATGCAGCGCCTGGGCTGGAGCACCCGGCCGAAGGAACTGCACGAGCAGCAGGCCGCCGCCGCCGTGGGCCAGATGGGCCTGGTGCAGATGTACGAGACCAAGCTGCGCGAGCACGGCCTGCGCAGTGCCCAGGTGCTGCTCACCCATGCCGACCTCGCCGACCGCGAGCGCTACCTGAACGCGCGCTCCACGCTGCTGACGCTGCTGTCGCTGGGCGTGATCCCGGTGATCAACGAAAACGACACGGTGGTCAACGAGGAGATCAAGTTCGGCGACAACGACACCCTGGGCGCCCTGGTGGCCAACCTGGTGGAAGCCGACGCGCTGGTGATCCTGACCGACCAGCGCGGGCTCTATTCCGCCGACCCGCGCAAGGACCCGCAGGCCCGCTTCATCGACGAGGCCGTCGCCGGCGATCCGGCCCTGGAGCTGATGGCCGGCGGCGCTGGCTCGGCCATCGGCCGCGGCGGCATGCTGACGAAGGTGCTGGCCGCCAAGCGTGCCGCCGGCAGCGGCGCCAGCACCGTCATCGCCTGGGGACGCGAGCCCGACGTGCTGCTGCGCCTGGCGGCCGGCGAATCGATCGGCAGCGCGCTACTGGCGGCCACGCCCAAGCTCGCGGCGCGCAAGCAGTGGATGGTCGACCACCTGCAGCTGCGCGGCGCGGTGGTCGTCGATGCCGGTGCCGAGCAGAAGCTGCGCGGCGAAGGCAAGAGTCTGCTGCCGATCGGCGTGGTCGAAGTGCAGGGCGAGTTTCGCCGTGGCGACGTCATCGCCGTGCGCGGCCCTTCGGGCGGAGAACTGGCGCGCGGCCTGGCCAACTATTCCAGCGCCGAGACCCGGCTGATCGCCCGCAAGCCGTCCACGCAGATCGAGGCGGCGCTGGGTTACATCAACGAGCCCGAGCTGATCCACCGCACGAACCTCGTGCTCAGCCAGGCCGAGGCCGGCTGAGCCCGCCGCGGGCTCAGGCGTCCGACGGGCCCGGTTCGGGCGGCACCAATGGCGGCCGCGGCAGGCCATTGGATTCGCGGTGCGGCTCGTGGCTGCCGTCGTCCTGCCGGTGCGAGCGCATGCCGGCGCGCAGGTAACGGTTGTGGTGGTGCACCCGCGGCAGAAAGCGCGACAGCTCGGTCAGCGCCATCTCGTAGACGTTGCGCTTGAACTCGATCACCACGTCCAGCGGCACCCAGTAGTCGTTCCAGCGCCAGGCGTCGAACTCGGGGTGGTCGGTGGCGCGCAGGTTCATGTCGCTGTCGCGGCCGACCAGGCGCAGCAGAAACCAGATCTGCTTCTGGCCGCGGTAATGGCCACGGGCTTCCTTGCGGATGAAGTGGTCGGGCACCTCGTAGCGCAACCAGTCGCGGGTGCGCGCAATCACCTGCACGTGTTCGGGCCGCAAGCCGACTTCTTCGTGCAGCTCGCGGAACATCGCCTGCTCCGGTGTCTCGCCATGCTTGATCCCGCCCTGCGGGAACTGCCACGAATGCGTGCGAAGCCTCTTGCCCCAGAAAACCTGGTTGCGAGAGTTGAGCAGGATGACGCCGACGTTGGGCCTGAAGCCGTCACGGTCGAGCATAATCAAACCCCGATTTCTTGATTGAAATCATTATTGCACCGGCCGCCCAGCCAGCGCGAGCCCTTGCTTTCCCGCACCCGGCCGGGCCCTGCGGCCCACCGCCGGCATCGCCTTCCACCGCCCCTTGCCCGTGCCTCAAGCCCGATGAAAGCCAGCCAGTTCCTCGTCTCCACGCTGAAGGATGCGCCCGCCGACGCCGAGGTCGTCAGCCACCGGCTGATGATGCGCGCCGGCATGATCAAGCGGCTGTCCGCCGGCATCTACAACTACATGCCGATGGGGCTGCGGGTGATCCGCAAGGTCGAGGCCATCATCCGCGAGGAGATGAACCGCGCCGGCGCCATCGAGCTGCTGATGCCGGTGGTACAGCCGGCCGAGCTGTGGCAGGAATCCGGCCGCTTCCAGGCCTATGGGCCGGAGCTGCTGCGCGTGAAGGACCGGCACGAGCGCGACTTCATCATCCAGCCCACCAGCGAAGAGGTCATCACCGACATCGCCCGGCAGGAACTGCGCAGCTACAAGCAGCTGCCGCGCAACTTCTATCACATCCAGACCAAGTTCCGCGACGAGCGCCGCCCCCGCTTCGGCATCATGCGCGGGCGTGAATTCACGATGAAGGATGCGTACTCCTTCGACCGCGACAAGGCCGGGGCGCTGCGCAGCTACGAGGTGATGTACCAGGCCTATTGCCGCATCTTCGACCGCTTCGGTCTGCAGTACCGCGCCGTCGCCGCCGACACTGGCGCGATCGGCGGCGATGCCTCGCACGAGTTCCAGGTCATCGCGGACACCGGCGAGGACGCCATCGTCTACTGCCCGAGCAGCGACTACGCCGCCAACATCGAGCTGGCCGAGGCACTCCCGCTGATCGCCGAGCTCGCTGCGCCCGCGATGGCGCTGGCCAAGACGCCCACGCCCGGCAAATCCACCTGCGAGGACGTGGCCGCGCTGCTGGGCACTGCGCTGCAGAGCACGGTCAAGTCGCTGGTGCTGGCTACCGACGAGAAGTCCGAGGCAGGCGACATCGTCAAGACCACCGTCTGGCTGCTGCTGGTGCGTGGCGACCACAGCCTTAACGAGATCAAGGCCGGCAAGCTGCCGGGCCTGAAGGGCGGCTTCCGCTTTGCCACCGTGGCCGAGATCGAGCGCCACTTCGGCTGCAAGCCGGGCTACCTGGGGCCCATCGGCACGACGCTGCCGGTCAAGGTGGTCGCCGACCGCACCGTGGCCGCGATGAGCGACTTCACCTGCGGCGCCAACGAAGAAGGCTTCCACTACACCGGCGTCAACTGGGGCCGCGACCTGCCCGAGCCCGACCTGGTGGCCGATATCCGCAATGTCGTACCGGGTGATCCGTCGCCCGACGGCAAGGGCGTGCTCGCCATCCAGCGCGGCATCGAGGTCGGCCATGTGTTCTACCTGGGCACCAAGTACAGCAAGGCGATGAACGCCACCTTCCTGGACGAGTCCGGCAAGCCGCAGCTGATGGAGATGGGCTGCTACGGCATTGGCGTCACGCGCATCCTGGGTGCCGCCATCGAGCAGGGGCATGACGCGCGCGGCATCCTGTGGCCCGACGCCATCGCGCCCTTCAGCGTGGCGGTGTGCCCGATCGGCTACGACCGCCAGCCCGAGGTGCGTGCCGCCGCCGACCGGCTGCACGACGAGCTGGCCGCGGCCGGCGTGGACGTGGTGCTCGACGACCGCGGCGAACGCCCCGGCGCGATGTTCGCCGACTGGGAACTGATCGGCGTGCCGCAGCGCGTGGTGGTGTCCGAGCGCGGCCTGAAGGAAGGCCGGCTCGAGGTGCAGGGCCGCCGCGAGGCGCAGGCCCAGGCCGTGCCGCTGGACGAGGTGGCCGGCTTCGTCAAGGGGCGGCTCGCCGCATGAAGCGCGGGCTCGCCGGCCTGCTGCTGGGGCTGACGCTGTCGGCCCGGGTGCTGGCCGGCGCGCAGCTCGAGGAGCCGCTGGCCGACAAGGTGCGCAGCGCACTGGCCGCGTCGGTAGCCGACGTGGCGCCGCCGCGGCCCAGCTTCGAGGCCATCGAGGACCGGCTCGCCTACCTGCGCTGGCTGGGCGAGATGAGCGATCGGCTCAAGAAGCGCAAGGCCGAACACCTGGTCCGCGTCGAATTCCTGGAGACCGTCTGGTACGAGAGCAAGCGCGCCGGGCTCGAGCCGGCGCTGGTGCTGGGGCTGATCCAGGTGGAAAGCGGCTTCCGCAAGTACGCCATCAGCGTGGCCGGCGCCCGCGGCTACATGCAGGTGATGCCCTTCTGGGCGCGCACCATCGGCACCGGTGATGCCAGCGCGCTGTTCCACCTACAGAGCAACCTGCGCTTCGGCTGCGTGATCCTGCGCCACTATCTCGACATCGAGAAGGGCGACCTGTTCATGGCGCTGGGCCGCTACAACGGCAGCCGCGGCCGCAGCGAATATCCGAACGCGGTGTTCGCCAACCGCAAGCACTGGCTGTACGACGACAGCCTGCCCTCCTCGGCCGCGGCGCTGAAGGCGCCGGCGCCGGGCAGCTGAATCAGCCGCCGGGCTTCAGGCCCTGCCAGCGCTGCGGCTCGGCACCGGGCAGGCGCAGCATCTGCAGCACCCGTTCCACCGTGTCGGCAACCATCTCGTCGATGCTGGCCGGCCGGTGGTAGAAGGCCGGCAGCGGCGGGAAGACGATGCCGCCCATCTCGGTCACCGCGCACATGTTGCGCAGGTGGGCCAGGTTGAAGGGTGTCTCGCGCACCATCAGCAGCAGCGGCCGGCGCTCCTTCAGCATCACGTCAGCGGCGCGCGTCAGCAGGTTGTCGCCGAAGCCGTGGGCCACCGCGGCCAGCGTCTTCATCGAGCAGGGCGCGATCGCCATGGCCGACGCGTCGAAGCTGCCGCTGGCCAGGCAGGCGCCTACGTCGGCCGGGGCGTAGCTGCGGTCGGCCAGCGCCTCGATCTGGCGGCGCTCCAGCCCCAGCTCATGGTGCAGGTTCAGCACGCCGGCCGGCGTGACGATCAGATGGGTTTCGATGCCCAGTTCGCGCGCGCGCAGCAGCAGCCGCTGGGCATAGACCGCGCCGGTGGCCCCGGTAACGCCGACGACCAGGCGCGGGGGCATGGTCAGCGGGCGCCGCCCAGCACCTGCTGCAGCTCGCCCGACTGGTACATCTCGGTCATGATGTCCGAGCCGCCGACGAACTCGCCGTCGACATACAGCTGCGGAATGGTCGGCCAGTTGGCGTACTGCTTGATGCCCTGGCGGATCTCCTCGTCCTCGAGCACGTTCACCGTCTTCAGGTCGCGCACGCCGCAGGCGCTGAGCACCTGCACTGCGCGGCCCGAGAAGCCGCACTGCGGAAACTGGGCCGTGCCCTTCATGAAGAGCACCACGCGGTGGCCCTTCACCAGCTGGTCGATGCGTTGCTGTGTATCGCTCATGGAAGACGTCCTTGTCGTGTCGGCGCTATGGCAGATGAGCCCGCGTTTATACGGCAAAGCGCCTGGCCCGGCAGGCCGCAGCGCCCAAGGCCCCGCGCGGCGTCAGAACGAGTAGTTGACGCCCAGCTGCAGCATCGGCGCCAGGCGCAGCTCGCGCACCAGCTCGTCCGCACTCTGCCCGCCCCACAGCACCCGGCCCATGCCCAGCGCCTGGCCGGGGCTTTGCACCACCAGCCCGATGTCGGCCCAGAAGCCCCAGCCGGTCTTCAGCGAATGGTCGCTGTAGCCCACGCCCAGGTAGGGCATGGCGCTCAGGCCCTGCGCGGCCGGGTCGTAAGGCCCTGGCATCAGGCCGCTCACCGGGCGGTTGAGGGCCCGCGCCGACCAGGCCAGATCGGACAGCGATACGCCCGGCTGGCGGATCAACAGCGCGCTGCTGGCGCGAAAACCGCTGCGCGGCGCCAGATCGTCCACCAACTGCTTCGAAAAGTAGTAGTCGCCGCCCACGCTCAGGCCCATCGGCGCGCTGCCGGACCAGCTGGCCAGCGGCCCCGTGCCGTCCACCACCACCGCGCTGATCTGGATCCGCGTCAGCGTGGGCGACCAGTCGCCGCCCAGGCTCTCGACCTTCAGGCCCCCGTCGGCCATCGCCAGGCTGGCGGCACACAGCAGCGGCGGGATCAGCAGGCAACGCGGGATGCGCATGACCGACTCCTCGGCGTTGGCGTGGCAGGGCTGCACACGGCGCTTTCATCGTAGCGGTGCTGCGCCGCAGCGGGGGCCCCGGTCATCCCACAACCATGGGAGAAGCCGGGCCGAAGCGTGAATTCCGCGCAGGCGGCGTGGCTTGGCCGCGTCGTTCAGCCCGGCCAGGCGCCGCCGGAGCAGCGCGGCCGGCCGGCCAGGTCGTGCCGGGTCTGCACCGCGGCGAAGCCGGCCTCGCCCAGCAGGCGGCGCACGGCCTCGGCCTGCTCGAAGCCATGTTCCAGCAGCAGCCAGCCACCGGCATGCAGGTGCGCCGGCGCGCCGCGCATGATCTGCGCCAGCGCCGCCAGGCCGTCGCCTTCGGGCGTCAGCGCCAGTCGCGGCTCGTGGCGCAACGCCGCCAGGTGCGGGTCGTCGCCGGCGATGTAGGGCGGGTTGCTGGCCACCAGGTGAAAGCGCGCGCCGGCCAGCGGCTGCCACCAGTCGCCCTGCCGCAGCGTCAGCGGCAGCCCCAGCCGGTGGGCATTGGCCGCGGCCACGGCCAGGGCCTCGGCACTGCAGTCCACCGCCGTCACCTGCGCGGCAGGGTGGCGGTGGCGGATCGCCAGCGCCACGGCGCCGCTGCCAGTGCCCAGGTCGGCCACCTGCGGCGCCGGCACCGCCAGCGCGGCCAGCACTTCCAGCGCCCAGTCGACCAGCGTTTCGGTGTCGGGCCGCGGCACCAGCACCGCCGGGCCCACTTGCAGCATCAGGCCGTGAAACTCGCGCTCGCCCAGCAGGTAGGCCAGTGGCATGCCGTCGGCGCGCGCCCGGCAGTCAGCGGCAAAGCGGGTGGCCTGCGCGTCGGACAGCGCTGCGTCGTCGTGCGCCAGCAGCCAGGTCCGGGGCTGCTGCAGCACGCGGGCCAGCAGCAGCTGGGCGTCCAGCCGGTCCAGCCCCAGCGCACGCGCCTGGGCCAGCGCCGCGGCAACCCTCACCCACCCGACTCCAGCGCGGCCAGCTGTTCGGCAGCCCGCGCCGCGCGCAGCGCCTCGGTCACGTCGTCGAGCTCGCCGTCCATCACCCTGTCCAGCTTGTACAGCGTCAGGTTGATGCGGTGGTCGGTCAGCCGCCCCTGCGGAAAGTTGTAGGTGCGGATGCGGTCGCTGCGGTCGCCGCTGCCGATCAGCCCCTTTCGGGTGGCGGCTTCCTTGGCATGGCGTTCGCTGCGCTCCTTGTCGCGCAGCCGCGCCTGCAGCACTGCCATCGCCTTGGCCTTGTTGCGGTGTTGGCTGCGGTCGTCCTGGCATTCGGCCACCAGCCCCGTGGGCAGGTGGGTGATGCGGATGGCGCTGTCGGTCTTGTTGACGTGCTGGCCGCCGGCGCCACTGGCGCGGAATGTGTCGATGCGCAGCTCGGCCGGGTTCAGCGTGATCTCCTCGGCCTCGTCCGGCTCGGGCAGCACCGCCACCGTGCAGGCGCTGGTGTGGATGCGGCCCTGGCTTTCGGTGGCCGGCACGCGCTGCACGCGGTGGCCGCCGCTCTCGAAGCGCAGCGATTCGTAGACCTGGTCGCCGCTGATGCGCAGCACCAGTTCCTTGTAGCCGCCGAGTTCGGCAGGGCTCTCGCTCATCACCTCGGTGCGCCAGCCGCGGCGCTCGCAGTAGCGCAGGTACATGCGCGCCAGGTCGCCGGCGAACAGCGCCGATTCGTCGCCGCCGGTGCCGGCGCGGATCTCCAGGAAGGCGTTGCGCGCGTCGTCCGGGTCGCGCGGCAGCAGCGACAGCTGCAGTGCGGCCTGCAGCTGCGCCAGGTCGGCCTCGGCGGCGGCGATCTCCTCGGCCGCCATCTCGGCCATCTCGGGGTCGGACAGCATGTCTCGGCCGGCCTGCAGGTCGCGCTCGCGCTGCTGGTAGCGGCGGAACTGCTCGACCACCTGCGACACCTCGGCCTGCTCGCGCGACAGGCTGCGCCAGCGGCCGATGTCGGCCAGCACCTGCGGGTCGCCCAGGTTGGCATCCAGCTCGGTCAGCCGCAGGGCCAGGCGTTCGAACTGTTCGCGCAGCGTGGGATTCATGGGAAGTAAGCAGGAAGGGAAGGGAACGAGACCGCGGCACGCAGCCGCACCGCAAGGAGCGCTGCAGCGCCGCTAACGCTCGTCGCCTTCGGGGCTGCGCGTGGTCTGCCGCAGGAACAGCCGCGACACCGTCTGCGCCAGCTGCTCGCGCTGTGTGCCGTCGGTGGCATGCAGCTCGGCCAGCGCGCCGTGCAGCAGCTTCTGGGTCAGGCCGCGGGCCAGCGCGTCGAGCACGCGGTCGACATCTTCGCCGCGCGCCAGCAGCTTGCGGGCGCGGGCCATCTCGGCGCTGCGCCAATCGTCGGCCTGGCGGTTCAAGGCCTGGATCAGCGGCACCGCGGCGCGCTGGTCCAGCCAGTGGGCAAAGCTCTGCACACCGGCATCGACGATGGCCTCGGCCTGCTCCACCGCGGCCTGGCGCTTTTCGCCGGCGGTCTGCACCACGCTGGCCAGGTCGTCCACGGTGTACAGGTAGATGTCGGACAGGCGCCCGACCTCGGGTTCGATGTCGCGCGGCACGGCCAGGTCGACCATGAACATTGGCCGATGGCGGCGCGCCTTCAGCGCCCGCTCCACCGCGCCCAGGCCGATGATCGGCAGGCTGCTGGCGGTACAGGACACCACCGCGTCGTATTCGTGCAGCACGGCCGGCAGGTCGGCCAGGCGCAGCGCCTGCGCGCCGAAGCGGCCGGCAAGCTTCTCGCCCCGCTCCAGCGTGCGGTTGGCCACCGCCATGGCCTTGGGCTCGCGCGCCGCGAAATGCGTGGCCACCAGCTCGATCATCTCGCCAGCGCCGACGAACAGCACGCGGATTTGCCGCAGGTCCTCGAACAGCTGGCCGGCCAGGCGCACCGCGGCCGCGGCCATGCTGATCGAATGGCTGCCGATCTCGGTGGAGCTGCGCACTTCCTTGGCCACCGAGAACGAGCGCTGGAACAGCTGGTGCAGCGTTCGGCCCAGCGTGCCGGCCGATTCGGCCTGGCGCACGGCCTCCTTCATCTGGCCCAGGATCTGCGGCTCGCCCAGCACCATCGAATCCAGGCCCGAGGCCACGCGGAAGGCATGGCGCGCCGCGGCGCGGTCTTCCAGCACGTAGGTGTGGTCGCGCATGCGCTCGCCGCTGACGCTGCCGTGCGCGGCCAGCCAGTCGATGGCCGGGCGCACCAGCTCGCCGGGCGGGCCGTCGTCGGCGGCAAAGTACAGCTCGGTCCGGTTGCAGGTGGACAGCAGCGCCGCTTCGGGCTGGCTGCGCTGGCCCAGGCGGTCGCGGAAGGAGTGCAGCGCCCCGGCCAATTGCTCCGGCGCAAACGCGAAACGGCCGCGCAGGTCCACCGGCGCGGTCGCATGGTTCAGCCCGAGCGTGATCACACTCATGGCCGAATTATAAAATCCGGCCGCTTCGGCCTTGGCCGTGCGGTCTTGGCCGCAGATTGACCTGCATCAACCGCGCCGGGCCGCCCGGCCCACCCCCCGATGAGCCCGCTCGACGCCCTGTGGCACCTGCTCGGCCTGTTCATGCCGGCCGTGGGCACCGGCCTGCTGGCGGCCGGCGCCGCCACGCTGCTGTGGCGGGCCGAACTGGGCCGCATCGGCTGGCTGCGCCTGGCGCGCTGGCCGGTGGCTGCCGGGGCGCTGGCGCTGCTGGCCGGGCTGTTGGTCTTCGGCCGCGATGGCCGCATGGCCACCTACGGGCTGATGCTGCTGGCCTGCGCGCTGGCGTTGTGGTGGGCCGGCTTCGTGCGTGGCCGTTCCTGATCGGCATCGGCCGGCCATTCGCCGCGCAGCGAGTGCGGGTAGGCCATGCCGATGCGCACGTCGACCAGCTCGCCCACCAGCGTGGCCGGCCCGGCAAAGTTAACGATGCGGTTGCATTCGGTGCGGCCCATCAGTTCGGGCGCGTCGGGCGTGGAACGGCGTGACGGCCCCTCGACCAGGATGCGCTGCACCGTGCCCACGCGCGACTGGCTGATGGCCTGGGCCTGCGTCTCGATGCGCGCCTGCAGCTGCTGCAGGCGCTGCAGCTTGACGGCCTGCGGCGTGTCGTCGGGCAGGTTGGCCGCCGGCGTGCCGGGGCGCGCGCTGAACACGAAGCTGAAGCTCGAATCGAAGCCAATGTCGTCGATCAGCTTCATCGTCAGCGCATGGTCGGCCTCGGTCTCGCCCGGGAAGCCGACGATGAAGTCGGTGGACAGCGAGATCTCCGGCCGCAGCTGGCGCAGCCGGCGGACGATGCTCTTGTACTGCAGCGCGGTGTAGCCGCGCTTCATCGCGCCCAGGATGCGGTCACTGCCGTGCTGCACCGGCAGGTGCAGGTGGTTCACCAGCTGCGGCACGCGGCCGTAGACGTCGATCAGCCGCTGCGTGAACTCGTTCGGGTGGCTGGTGGTGTAACGGATGCGCTCGATGCCGGGGATGGCCGCCACGTATTCGATCAGCAGCGCGAAGTCGGCGATCTCGGCCGTGTCGCCCATGCGGCCGCGGTAGGCGTTGACGTTCTGTCCCAGCAGCGTCACCTCGCGCACGCCCTGGCCGGCCAGCTGCGCCACCTCGGCCAGCACGTCGTCGAAGGGGCGGCTGACTTCCTCGCCGCGGGTGTAGGGCACCACGCAGTAACTGCAGTACTTGGAGCAACCTTCCATGATCGACACGAAGGCCGTCGGCCCGTCCACCCGCGCCGGCGGCAGGTGGTCGAACTTCTCGATCTCCGGAAAGCGGATGTCCACCTGCGGCCGCCGCGTCTCGCGCCGGGCGTGGATCATCTGCGGCAGCCGGTGCAGAGTCTGCGGGCCGAACACCAGGTCCACATAGGGCGCACGGTCCAGCAGCGCGGCGCCTTCCTGGCTGGCCACGCAGCCGCCCACGCCGATCAGCACGCCCTTGCTCTTGAGGTGCTTGACGCGGCCCAGGTCGCTGAACACCTTCTCCTGCGCCTTCTCGCGGATCGAGCAGGTGTTGAACAGCACCAGGTCGGCCTGCTCGACATCGTCGGTGGGCTCGTAGCCGTCGGCCGCCTGCAGCAGGTCGGCCATGCGGGCGGTGTCGTAGTCGTTCATCTGGCAGCCGAAGCTGCGGATGAACACCTTCTTCGTGCCGGCGCTCATGGCTTGGTCCAGGTCTGGGTGTCGAAATTGAACTGCCAGGCCTGGGCCTCCTTCTCGGTGGCGGGCCAGGGCTTCTTGGCCTGCTCCTGCGGGCTGAGGATCCACACGTCGAGCAGCATGCCTTCCAGCTCGGTGGTGTAGTTGACGACGGCCTTGCCGCCGACCAGCGTGCCCGACATCAGCACCATGTTGTTGGCGTCGCGGATGCGCGCGCCAGGCGCCAGCCGCGCCGGCTTGCCGTTGAGCGTGACCTCGGGCGGCGTGCCGAAGACGATGGTGCCGCGCAGGGCCTTGTTGGTGAAGTTGCGTTGCACCTGGGCGGCCGCGGGCAGGGCCAGCGCCAGGGCGAGCGCCAGGGTGGAAGCACAGCGAAGCATGGTGTGGATCCAGGGGCTGTGGAACGAAGGCGCGAAGTGTAGCCGCGCCCTGGCCGGCTCATGTACGCTTGCAGGCACAACAGCCCGCAGAAGGCGACACCATGCACACGCCCGCCACCCACCCCGAGCGCGACAAGGCGATGACGATGCCGCTCGAGCAGATCGACCCGAGCAAGGGCTACCTGTTCGAGCTGGACTACATCGGCTGGACCTTCGAGCGGCTGCGCCGCGACGACCCGGTGCACCTGGCGCACAGCAAGCGCTACGGGCCCTACTGGTCGGTGACCAAGTACCAGGACATCCTGGCGGTGGACACCGACCACGCCACCTATTCGTCGGACGCACACCTGGGCGGCATTTCGCTGGCCGAACGGCCCGCGCCGGAGATCTTCCCGAGCTTCATCGCGATGGACCCGCCGCGCCACGACGAGCAGCGCAAGACAGTCAGCCCCATCGTCGCACCGGCCAACCTGGCGCGGCTGGAGGCCACGATCCGCGAACGCGCCGGGCGCATCCTCGATGGCCTGCCCATCGGCGAGACATTCGACTGGGTGCCCCGCGTTTCGATCGAGCTGACCACGCAGATGCTGGCCACGCTGTTCGACTTTCCCTTCGAGGACCGGCGGCTGCTGACCTGGTGGTCGGACATGGCCACCGGCGACCCCGACGGCAACGGGCCGGTCACCTCGTGGGCGCAGCGGCTGGCCGAGCTGGGACGCTGCCAGGACTACTTCACGCGGCTGTGGAACCAGCGTGTCAACGCCGAGCCGCGCAATGACCTGATCTCGATGCTGGCGCATTCACCGGCCACCCGGCACATGAGCCCGCAGGAATACCTGGGCAACATCATCCTGCTGATCGTCGGCGGCAACGACACCACGCGCAATAGCATCAGCGGCGGGCTGCTGGCGCTGAACCAGTTCCCCGACGAATACGACAAGCTGCGTGCCAAACCGGGCCTGGTCGAGAGCCTGGTGCCGGAGATCGTCCGCTGGCAGACGCCGCTGGCGCACATGCGCCGCACCGCGCTGCGCGATGCCGAGCTCGGCGGCAAGACCATCCGCAAGGGCGACAAGGTGGTGATGTGGTACCTGTCGGGCAACCGCGACGACGAGGCCATCGAACAGGCCGACCGCTTCCTCATCGACCGCGCCCGGCCACGCCAGCACATGGCCTTTGGCTTCGGCATCCACCGCTGCGTGGGCAACCGCCTGGCCGAGCTGCAGCTGAAGGTGCTGTGGCAGGAGATCCTGCAGCGCTTCCCGCGCATCGAGGTGGTGGGCGAACCGAAGCGCACCAAGTCCAACTTCGTGCGCGGCTTCACCTCGCTGCCGGTACGCATCCCGGCGCGGCATTGAGCGTTTGGCCGCTTTGGGCGCATTGCAGTCTTCAGTTTCAGTCTTGCGCGGGCCGAGGACGGGGGATACGAATCCGCTCCTGTCCCCCGGGTCGGGCTGACACCCGCCCCTCCTCCTTTACCTCGCGGATTCGTATCCCCCATCCTCGGCTGGCATCGGTCGTGGTGCTCGTTGCATCGACAACAGCCAACACCTGCGCGGCGCGGTGTCTCGCTGCGTAACGATCACCCTCGCTGTACCCGGCTGAGGATGGCGGGTGTGCGAATCCGCGAGGTAAAGGAGGAGGCCGGTCGTCAGACCGGCCGGGGGACAGGAGCGGATTCGCACACCCGTCAGCCTCAGCCGACAAAGAACAATGCGAACGACCGCAAAGCGCCGAGACCTGGCCACCACTGACGCCACCGGCGCCATCGCCCGAGATGCCGCCGCGCGTGCGTCACGCAGGTGCGAGCCAGCGCGGGTGCGCTTCAGGGTGCGCGCATGAGCGATTGCGGCCGTACCCAGCGGAACACCTGCATCGGCGGGATGTTGACCCACTCCATGCTGCGTTCGGGCTCGCCCAGGTGCGGCGAGCTGAAGCGTGCCACGTGCGCGCGCAGCTGATAGGCGACGAAGCTGCCGCCCGGCGCCAGCACCTGCGCCACCTCGGCCGCGATGCGCTCGGCCACCTCGGGCGGCATGGTCGAGAACGGGATGCCCGAGATCACCACGTCCGGCGCCGGCAAGCCATGCGCGTGCAGGTATTCCGCCACGCGCTCGGCACTGCCGTGCTGCACGCTCAGCCGCGGGTCCGGCTGCAGGCGCGCCAGACGCTCGGCGAACACCGGCGACAGCTCGATCGCCAGCAGCCGGGCCTGCGGGGCCATGGCGCGCAGGAAGGCGCGGGTGGTGCCGCCTGTCCCCGGGCCCAGCTCGACCACCGTGCGCGCCTGCGCCAGCCCTGCCGTGCGCACCAGCCGCCGTTCGAGCCGGCCTGAACTGGGGATCACCGAGCCGACTTCGCCCGGGTGCTGCAGGAAGCCGGAGAGAAAGGCCCACCGGTCCGCCCACGGCGTGGCCGGCTGCGCGGCGCGGGCTCGGTCGGCTGCCTGCGGCCGCGCGCTGTCGGCACGCACGCTGTCCTGCCTCTTTTCTTGTACCGGGTGCTCCATGACACGGGCCCTGTTGTTGGGAGCCAGCCCGCGGGACCCGCGTGCGCTCGCGACGGTGTTGCCAAAGGAGCCCGCAGTCTACCGGCCCGCCTTGCGGCGCTATTCTTGGCGGACACGCGCCCCGACCCCGATGTCCTACCTGTACCTCGCCATCGCCATCGTTGCCGAAGTCATCGGCACGTCGGCGCTGAAGGCCTCCGAAGGCTTCACCCGGCCCAAGCCCTCGCTGGTGGTGCTCGCCGGCTATGGCGTGGCCTTCTATGCGCTGTCGCTGGCCTTGCAGACGCTGGCCGTTGGCGTGGCCTACGCGGTGTGGTCGGGCGCCGGCGTGGCGCTGATCACGCTGATCGGCTGGCGCGTGTTCAAGCAGCGGCTGGACGCTGCCGCGCTGCTGGGCATCGGCCTGATCGTCGCCGGCGTGGTGGTGCTGCAGCTGTCGGGGACGCGCGCTTGAGTTTCCCGCCCAGCCCTGCGCAGCCCGCCCGCGCCGCCGCGCCAGCCGAGGACGAGGTCTTCCAGGTCGAGCCCGGCGTGCACGAGCCGCTGGCCGATCTGGCGCGCGAAGCCGGGGCCCGCCTTCACGATGCCCGCCACGCGCGGCGCCGCTGGGCGGCCTGGCTGATGCTGGCGGTGGCCATCGTCGGCGGCGCCATCGGCACCTCGGCGCTGGCGGCCAGCGCCGGCTTCACGCGCATGGGCCCGATCGCGCTGATGGCCGCCGGCTACGGGGTCTGCTTCGTCGCGCTGACGCGCGCGCTGCGCGTGATCCCGATCTCGGTGGCCTACGCGGTGTGGTCCGGCGTCGGCATCGCGCTGGTCTCGGCGATCGGCTGGCTGTGGCTGGGCCAGCAGCTCAACCGCGGCGAGCTGCTGGGCATCGCGCTGATCCTGGCGGGCACGGTGGTCATCCAGCTGTTCTCGCGCTGCCACGACGGGTCGCGCTGAGCCTACGCGCGGCCGCGTCATGCGGTCGGCGGTGTCTCCTCGGGCCGGCTGCCGAACACCGGCTTCACCTGGTGCGGCCGGTGCTGCAGGGTGTACTCCGCATGCTGCTGGATCAGCTTGGCCACCAGCGCGGTCCAGCCGGTCTGGTGGCTGGCGCCCAGGCCGGCGCCGGTGTCGCCGTGGAAGTATTCGTAGAACAGGATCAGGTCGCGCCAGTGCGGGTCGGTCTGGAACTTCTCGTAGCGGCCGTGCACCGGCCGGCGGCCGTCCGCGTCGCGGGTGAACAGCGCGATCATCCGTTGCGACAGGTCGGCTGCCACCTGCCACAGCGACACCGGGCCTTCGGCGCCGCCGCTGGGCACCTGGAAGGCATCGCCCAGGAAGTAGTCGTGCTTCTGCAGCGCCTCGATCAGCAGGTAGTTCAGCGGGAACCACACCGGCCCGCGCCAGTTGCTGTTGCCGCCGAACATGGCACTGGTGCTTTCGGCCGGTTCGTAGTCGAGCATGAACTCGCGGTCTTCCAGCTTCAGCACGAAGGGGTGCTCGGCATGGCGGCGTGACACCGAGCGCACGCCGTAGGGCCCCAGCAGCTGCGCCGGGTCCAGCACATGCTGCAGCAGGCGCGACAGCCGGTGCGAATCCACCAGCGCCAGGCGCACCCGCCGGTCCACGCCGCGGTGCGTCAGGTCGGCCAGGTTGCCCAGCAGCTCGGGCCGGTTCTCCACGAACCAGGCAAAGCGCTCGCGAAATCCGCTGAAGCCGCGGAAGCTCTGCGGATCGCCCACCGCAATGGCCAGCAGCGGGATCAGCCCGGCGATCGTGTAGGCCTCGATCACGCTGCTGCTGCCGTCGGGCTTCTTCAGCAGGTCGAAGTAGAAGCCCTTGTCCTCGCTCCACAGCCCGCTGCCATGCCGGCCCGGCCGGTTGACGGCCGCGCCGATGTAGACGAAGTGCTCGAAGAACTTGGTCGCCACGTCCTCGTAGGCCGGGTTCTCGGTGGCCAGCTCCAGCGCCAGTGTCAGCATGTTCAGGCAGTACATCGCCATCCAGCTGGTGCCGTCGGCCTGCTCCAGCCGCCCGCCCGAAGGCAGCGGCGCGCTGCGGTCGAAGGCGCTGACGTTGTCCAGCCCCAGGAAGCCGCCCTCGAACAGGTTGTTGCCTTCTTCGTCCTTGCGGTTCACCCACCAGGTGAAGTTCAGCAGCAGCTTCTGGAAGATGCGCTCCAGGAACAGCCGGTCCATGCGCCCCGTCATCTTGTGCTCGATCTGGCAGATGCGGATGGCCGCCCAGGCATGCACCGGCGGGTTCACGTCGCCGAAGTTCCACTCGTAGGCCGGGATCTGGCCGTTCGGGTGCATGTACCACTCGCGGGTCAGCAGCAGCAGCTGGTCCTTGGCGAAGTCGGGGTCGATCAGCGCGAAGGCCACGCAGTGGAAGGCCATGTCCCAGGACGCGAACCATGGGTACTCCCACTTGTCGGGCATCGACAGCACGTCGGCCGCGTCCAGGTGCCACCAGCCGTGGTTGCGGCCGTGCAGCCGCTGCTCCGGCGGCGGCGGCTGCGTCGGGTCGCCCTTCAGCCAGCGGTCGACGAACAGGTGGTAGTACTGCTTGCTCCACAGCAGCCCGGCAAAGGCCTGGCGCTGCACGCGGCGCAGGTCCTCGGGCATCGGGCAGGGGTTCACGCGCTGGTAGAAGGCATCGGCCTCGGCGATGCGTTGCGCGAACAGCGCCTCGAAGCGCTCGTCCAGAGGTTGCGCCTGGGCATCGTCGGGCTGCAGCCGCAGCCGCAGCACCCAGGTCTCGCCGGGCTGCAGCACGCGCCGGTAGTGGCCGGCCGCCTTGCTGCCGCTGCGGGCCGGGTTCACCGCATCGGCACGGCCGTGCAACAGCCAGTCGTGGAAGGCGTCCTTCACGTAGCCGCCCGGCGGCGCGCCCCACAGCCGCTCGGCATTGCTGTCGTTTTCGGTGAACAGCAGCGCCTCGGGCACGTCCATGTCCAGCCGGTAGGGCGGCAGCTTCGGATGCTGCACCCGCAGGCAGTGCGCGCCCTGCGCATCGGCGGTGATCAGCGGCCGTGGGTGGCCGGCCACCCACGACCAATCGTTGCGGCACCACAGCGTGGGCAGCAGGTGCAGCGGCGCCGGGTCGGGCCCGCGGTTGACTGCGCTGATGCGTACCTGCATCGCATCGGGACCGTCCTTCGCGTATTCGATGAACACGTCGAAGTAGCGGTCCTCGTCGAAGATGCCGGTGTCCAGCAGCTCGTACTCGGGCTCCAGCCGGCTGCGGCGGCGGTTCTCCTCGCGCAGCTGCGCGTACGGGAAGGCCTGCTGCGGGTACTTGTACAAGTACTTCATGTACGCATGGCTGGGCAGGTTGTCGAGGTGGAAGTAGTACTCCTTCACGTCCTCGCCATGGTTGCCCTCGGGCCCGGTCAGGCCGAACAGCCGCTCCTTCAGCAGCGGGTCGGCGCCGTTCCACAGCGTCAGCGCAAAGCACAGGTGCTGGTGCTCGTCGCTGATGCCGCCGATGCCGTCCTCGCCCCAGCGGTAGGCGCGGGCCGCGGCCTGCTCGTAGCTGAGGTAGTTCCAGGCATCGCCGTCGGCGCTGTAGTCCTCGCGCACGGTGCCCCATTGCCGCTCGCTGAGGTACGGGCCCCAGCGGCGCCAGGGCACGCCGCGCTCGCGGGCGTCGGCCAGGCGCTGGTCTTCGGCAGTGGGGGGCAGGGCGTCGGCCATCGTCGTGTCCTTCAGGTCGGGGCGGGTCCGCGGGCATCGGCCAGCGCCTCGTGCAGCGAGGCATGCAGGTGCTGCGTGCCCAGCGCCGCGGCAATGCCGTGGCGCTGCATGTCGGCACGCAGCGCCGGTGACACCCGGCCGAACACCAGCCCGATGCGCCGGGCCTGCAGCTCGTCGATCAGCGCCCGCAGCGCGCGCGCCGCAGAGTAGTCCAGGTCCGACACGGCCGAGGCATCGACCACGATGGCGCGCAGCGCCGGCCCGGCCTGATCGACCACGCCACGCAGCTCGTCGGTGAAGCGGCGCTCGTTGGCATAGAACAGGTCCGCGCCGAAGCGGTAGACCACCACGCCGGGCTCGCTGCACTGCGCCTGCTGGCTGGGCAGCACCTGCCATTCGCCACCGCGGCGCACCAGCACGCCGGTGTGCGGCTGGTAGCTGTGGCGCACATGGCGCAGCAGCGACAGCGCCATTGCCAGCAGGATGCCCAGCTCCACGCCCAGGCCCACCACGGCCAGCGCGGTCAGCACGGCCAGGCGGAACTCGCCGGGGCTTTCGCGGCGGATGTCGCGCAGCGCCCGCAGGTCGATCATGTGCAGCGCGATCGAGAACACCAGCGCCGCCAGCACGCCGCGCGGCAGGTACTGCAGCGCCGGCGTCAGGAACAGCAGCACCGCCAGCGTCACCGCCGCAAACGCTACTTGCGCCCACTGGCTGCGCGCGCCGGCGGCCTCGGCGGTGGCGGTCTGCGTCGGGCTGCCGTTGACGACGAAGGCGCCGCTCACGCCGGCGGCGGCATTGGCCGCGGCCAGGCCCACCAGATCGCGGTTGAAGTCGTCGGTCTCGCCATGGCGCTGCGCGAAGCTGCGCGCGGTGGCCGCGCTCTGCGCGACGATGACGATCACGCACGAGGCCGCCACCGGCAGCAGCGCCAGCACCTCGCGCCAACCCACGTCAGGCAGGCCCAGCGGCGGCAGCCCGCCGGCCACCGGACCGAGCACGGCGATGCCGCGCTGCGCGAAGCCGAAGGCCGCGCTGGCGGCGATGGCGCCGGCCACCAGCAGCAGCGGCACCGGCCAGCGCGGCAGCAGGCGGCGGCCCGCCAGCAGCAGCACCAGCACGCCGCCGGACAGCAGCGCCTCGGGCCCCACCCGCGCCAGCCCGGCAGCCGCCAGCTGCGCCGGCAGCGCCACCAGCTGCTGCCAGGGCAGGTGGCCGGGCAGCGACAGGCCCAGCATGTCGCCGAGCATCGCGGTGCCCACTTGCAGGCCCACGCCGGCCAGGAAGCCGACCAGCACCGTGCGCGACAGGAAGTCCGCCAGGAAGCCCAGCTGGAACCAGCGCGCCAGCAGCAGCATGGCCGCGGCCAGCAGCGCCACCATGCCGGCCAGCGCCATGTACTGCGCGCTGTGCGGCTCGGCCATGCCGTTCAGGCCGCTGGCGAAGATGGCGGCGGTGGCGGAATCGGCCGCCACCACCATGTGCCGCGACGCGCCGAACAGCGCAAAGGCCACCACCGGCAGCAGCGCGGTGTACAGGCCGGTGACCAGCGGCGTGCCGGCGATGCGCGTGTAGCCCAGCACCTGCGGCACCGCCATCGAGGCCAGCGTCAGCCCGGCCAGCAGGTCGCGGCCCGGCGCAGCCATCAGTGCGGCTTGCGGACCTTGCCGCGGAAGATCCAGTACACGCCGATGGTGTAGGCGGCGATCACCGGCAGCACGAACAGCCCGGCACCCCAGAACAGGAAGGACAGCGAGGCCTCGGCATTGGCCGCATCGGCCACGGTGATCTGGTACGGCACCATGTACGGCCAGTACATCACGCCCAGCGTCAGAAACGCGCAGACGAAGAACAGCACCGTCATCGCGAACGGCATCACGTCGTGCCGGCGGCGCGTGAACAGCAGCACCGCCAGCAGCGCCCCCACGCCCAGCACCGGAAACACCCAGCCCCAGGGCCGCTCGCCCAGGTGGCCCTGGGCCAGCGCATTGCGGTCCAGCGTCAGCCCGAAGGCCAGCGCCAGCACCAGCAGCATCGCCCCGGCGATGGGCGGAATGCGGCGCAGCGCCGCATCGCGCAGCGGGCCGTCGGTCTTCATCACCAGCCAGCCGGCGCCCAGCAGCGCATAGCCCAGCACCAGGCCGATGCCGGTGAGCACCGGGAAGGGCGCCAGCCAGTCCCAGGCACCGCCCGCGTATTGGCCGTCGGCCACCGGGATGCCGCGCATCATCGCGCCCACCGCCGCGCCCTGCACGAAGGCCACCACCGCCGAGCCGACGCAGAAGCCGGTGTCCCAGAAGCGCCGGGTGCGCGTGCTGTGCAGCCGGAACTCGAAGGCCACGCCGCGGAAGATCAGGCCGAACAGCAGCAGCAGCACCGGCAGGTAGAAGGCGCCCAGGAACACCGCATAGACCACCGGGAAGGCGGCATACAGGCTGGCGCCGATGACCACCAGCCAGGTCTCGTTGCCGTCCCAGAAGGGCGCGATCGAATCCATCATCTGCGTGCGCTCGGCCTCGTCGGCATGCAGCCCGAAGAGGATGCCCACGCCCAGGTCGAAGCCGTCCAGCACCACGTACACCAGGATCGCCACCGCGATCACGCCGGCCCAGAACAGCGCCAGGTTCGAAGGCTCCATCGCCATCAGTCGCGGGTCACCGCCACCGCCATCGGCCGCTTCGGCGTGGTGCCGGCGGGCAGCGTCCCGGCCTCGGCCGGGCCGCGGTACAGCAGCTTGTAGATGTAGCGCAGGCCGAAGCCCACCAGCACCGCATACACCAGCACGTAGCCGGTCAGCGAGATCAGCACGTCGCGGCCGGTCAGCGAGGGCGTCACCGCGTCGGCGGTGCGCAGCAGGCCGTACACCACCCAGGGCTGGCGGCCGACCTCGGCGGTGAACCAGCCGGCCAGCACGGCCACGAAGCCGCTGGGGAAGCTGAGGAACGCGCCCCACAGGAACCAGCGCGCCTGCTCCAGCCGGCCGGTCCAGCGCAGCCACAGCCCCACCCAGGCCACGGCCAGCATCAGCAGCCCCATGCCGACCATGATGCGGAAGCCGAAGAAGGGGATCAGCACCGGCGGCCGGTCGGCCTTGGGGAAGTCCTTCAGCCCCACTTCGCGCGAATCCCAGGTGCCGGTGGCGATGAAGCTGCCCAGGCGCGGAATGCTGATCGCGTACAGGTTGCGTTCATTGGCCTCGTCGGGCCAGGCGATCAGCACCTCGGCGGCCGGCTGCTCGGCCTGCCAGCGGGCCTCGATGGCCGCGAACTTGGCGGGCTGATGCTGGTGCACCACGTCGCCGGCCAGGTGGCCGACGAACAGCTGCAGCGGGATCAGCAGCGCCACCAGGCCCATGCCCCAGTTCAGCATCAGGTGGCCCTCGGCGCGGTGCACGCCGCGCAACAGGTACCAGGCGCCGGTGGCGATGATGCACATGCCGGTGGTCAGGAAGGCGCCCAGCAGCATGTGCGGCCAGCGCACCAGCATCACGTGGCCGGCGACGATGGCCCACCAGTCGGTGGGCACGATGCGGCCGTCGACGATGGCATGGCCCACCGGCACCTGCATCCAGCTGTTGTTGGCCATGATCCAGAACGACGAGAACATCGTACCCAGCGCCACCATGCAGCAGGCAAAGAGATAGAAGCGCGGCGACACGCGGTCGCGGCCGAGCAGCATCACGCCGAAGAAGGTGGCTTCCAGCATGAAGGCGGTGAAGCCCTCGTAGCCCAGCAGTGGGCCCTGGATCGAGCCCATCTTCTCGGCCAGCACGCCCCAGTTGGTGCCGAACTGGAAGGCCATCACGATGCCGGTGACCACGCCCATGCCGAAGGACACGGCGAAGACCTTCATCCAGAACTCGAACACGCGGCGGTAGATGGTGCGGCCGCTCTTCAGGTGCGCCGCCTCCAGCACCGCCAGCCAGGCCGCCAGCCCGATGGTGAAGGCCGGGAAGATGATGTGGAAGCTGACGACGAAGGCGAACTGGATGCGCGACAGCAGGACGGGATCGAGGTCCATCGTGGTTCGGTGTCAGCCCAACGCGGCCGCATCGCCCAGCAGCCAGGCGCGGTCGGCGCGCACGCGGCCGGCCGGGATGGTGGGGTCGCCCGCGCGCAGCCGCGCGACCATCGCGCGCTTCTCGGCGCCGGTGGCCAGCCACAGCACGCAGCGCGCGCGGTCCAGCACCGGGTAGCTCAGCGTCATGCGGCGGTGGCCCTGGTACAGGCCGCTCAGCGCCACGTCGGCGTCGGTCACCTGCAGCGCCGCATCGCCCGGCACCAGCGACGCGGTGTGGCCATCGGCGCCCAGCCCCAGGTGCACCAGGTCCAGCACCGCCGGCGTGCCGGCCACGCGCTGCAGCGTGGCGGCATAGGCGCTCGCCGCGGCCTCCAGGTCGGGCGCCGTCACTGGCATCGCATGCATCTGCGCCGCCGGCAGCGGCGCGTGGGCCAGCAGGCTGGCCTGGATGTTCGTCAGGTTGCGCACCGCGTCGCCGTCGGGCGCCACGCGCTCGTCCACCTGGAACAGCTGCACCTGCGCCCAGGGCAGCGGCAGCGCGGCCAGCGCGCGCAGCATCGCCCACGGCGTGCGGCCGCCGCTGACGGCCAGCGTGAAGCGGCCGCGCTCGCGCACGGCGGCCTGCGCCCGTTCGGCAATGAACTCGGCGGCACGCTGCGCCACGGCGGCGTCGTCGGCCAGGGTCTCGGTCTGCACGGCCGGCCTCCTACAGCTGCGGGTCGTGCCAGCCGCCGGGCGGGGCCAGTTCGCGGGCGCCGTCCGGGCCCCACGCATGCACGGCATAGGGCTGCAGCGCGACGCCGGCGGCCAGCGCCGGGTCGACGATGCGCCAGGCTTCCTCGACCGCGTCTTCGCGGGCGAACAGCGTCTGGTCACCCTGCATCGCATCGCCCAGCACGCGCTCGTAGGCATCCATCTCGCCGGCGCCGGGGTGGCGGCTGGCCAGCATCTCCACCGGGCGGCTGAGGGTCTCGTCCTCGGGCGACAGCACGTTCATGCCGATGGCCAGCGTGATGTCGGGGCTGATGCGCATGCGCACATGGTTCGGCGCCGGGCTCTGCGCCGAATACACCGAGGGCGTGCGCTTCAGCCGCACCATCAGCTCGGTGCAGGTGACGGGCAGGTTCTTGCCGGCGCGGATGTAGAAGGGCACGTCCTGCCAGCGCCAGTTGTCCACCCACAGCCGCAGCGCGGCAAAGGTCTCGGTGCTGGAGCCGGCGGCCACGCCGGGCTCGGCCAGGTAGCCGTCGAAGCGGCCGCGCACCAGGTCTTCGGGCGCCAGTGTGCGCACCGCGCGCAGCAGCTTGATCTTCTCGTCGCGGATCGATTCGCTGTCGGTGCGCACCGGCGGCTCCATCGCCAGGTGGGCCAGCACCTGGAACAGGTGGTTCTGCACCACGTCGCGCACCGTGCCGGTGGCGTCGTAGAAGCTGCCGCGGCCCTGCACGCCGAAATCCTCGGCCATCGTGATCTGCACGCTGTCCACATGCCCGCGGTTCCAGAAGGGCTCGAGGAAGGCGTTGGCAAAGCGGAAGTGCAGCATGTGGTGCACCGGCGCCTTGCCCAGGTAATGGTCGATGCGGTAGATGTGCGCCTCGTCGAAGTGCGCCAGCAGCACCTCGTTCAGCGCCACGGCCGAGGCACGGTCGCGGCCGAAGGGCTTCTCGACCACCACGCGCGCGCCGGCCGTGCAACCGGCCGCGGCCAGCTGCTGCACCACCTGGCCGAACAGCACCGGCGGGATGGCCAGGTAGTGCATCGGCCGATGCGTG
>Ga0209369_1000665_pt1 | contig 30989 bp, 24 predicted proteins | sample EBPBio142010_DNA_FD_185865 | JGI IMG/M metagenome (GOLD analysis project Ga0209369, IMG submission 185865) | Wastewater treatment Type I Accumulibacter community from EBPR Bioreactor in Madison, WI, USA - Reactor 1_10/4/2010_ DNA (SPAdes)... | ecosystem: Engineered > Bioreactor > EBPR >... | reverse complement strand
TGGCACGAAGACCCGATCAAGATGGATAGTCTTGGCAGTCTCAAGCGCTATGCGGAAGCAAGCATAGCGCCGATCTGTGCCTCTGAAACACTGGGGAGTCGCTGGGCGTTCCGTGATCTTCTCGAAACGGGTGTAGCTGGCGTCGTCATGCTCGATTTGAGCTGGTGTGGCGGCATTTCAGAAGCCCGCAAAATTGCCGCCATGGCGGAAGCTTGGCATCTGCCGGTCGCGCCACATGATTGTACAGGACCAGTCGTTCTGTGTGCTTCAACACACCTGTCACTGAATGCACCGAATGCCCTCATTCAGGAAAGCGTCCGCGCATTCTACAAGACCTGGTATCGCGATCTGGTCACGGCCCTGCCCGAAGTGAAGAACGGGATGATCACGGTTCCACCCGGTGCGGGACTTGGCATGGAACTTCACCCAGAAATGGACAAGGCCTATACCGTCAGCCGAAGGAAAACAGATCGATCTAATTTTTGATGTTGGCTCGGCCTAAAGTCTGGACACAGCCCCAGACTGCTAATAACAATAACGCTCTTGTTGTCAGACATCCTGACAACATATGACCTATGGGAAAGGTCATGAAATGGGAGGATATCTGTGCAAGACAAGCGTGAAGTGAAAGCAACGGCGATTTTGCCCGAGGACAGCCATTCTGCGATCTTGATCGGTCGCGTATGGTCGAAAGCCGAAAACGGCCCTTGTCCAGTACTGGTAAAAGACGGTTATGTGCACGATATATCCAGCTTGTCCGCTACAGTTTCGGGTCTTCTGGAGCACAACTCACTGTTACGCGAGTTAGATGGCACAGAAAACTTCACCAATCTTGGCTCTCTGGACGATTTTCTTTCCGGTGATTGTGGAGAGTTGCTTGCTCCCATCGATCTGCAATCGATTAAAGCAGCCGGTGTCACCTTTGCTGACAGCATGCTTGAACGCGTGATCGAAGAACAGGCAAAAGGCGACCCCTCCCGCGCCCGTGAAATTCGCGAACGTCTGGCCCCTGTCATTGGCGACAATTTGAGAGGCGTCGCAGCTGGTTCCGAAAAGGCGGCGGAGGTTAAAGCGCTCCTTCAAGAAATGGGGCTCTGGTCACAATATCTGGAAGTGGGTATTGGCCCTGATGCAGAGATTTTCACCAAGTCCCAGCCGATGTCCGCCGTTGGATGCGGCACAACTGTCGGTATTCTACCGATTTCACAATGGAATAATCCTGAACCGGAAGTGGTTCTGGTCGTCGCTTCTGATGGACGCATTGTTGGAGCAACTCTGGGCAACGACGTCAATCTCAGGGACGTCGAAGGGCGTTCGGCTCTTTTGCTCGGCAAAGCCAAGGATAACAATGCGTCTTGCGCTATCGGCCCATTCATTCGCCTGTTCGATGGCGAATTCACCATGGACGTGTTGCGCAAGCTCAAGCTGTCGCTGACTGTTCACGGAGCTGACGGTTTCGAGATGACCGGCGAAAGCCCTATGGAAGCGATTAGTCGCGATCCTGAAAATCTTGCATCGCAGATGATGAACCGCAATCATCAATACCCAGACGGCGCCGTGTTGTTCCTCGGCACGATGTTCGCACCTGTCAAGGACCGTCGCGGTGTCGGACAAGGTTTCACACATGAAGTCGGCGATCGTGTGGAGATATCAACCCCCAAGCTCGGTCGCCTCGTCAATTGGGTCGACCGGACCGACAAATGTCCCGAATGGACATTCGGCATAAGGGCGCTGATCCGAAACCTGCAAGCGCGCAATCTGCTCGATAAAATTTGAGGACGGATATATGACGAAAGCCATAGACTTCTTCTACAAGATGCTTGGCGCAATTCTCGTCTTCCTCCTCGCCGGCATGGCCATTATGGTCTTCGTCAACGTGATTTTGCGCTACGCCGCAAATTCCGGATTGACCGTATCGGAAGAACTTGCGCGTTATTTCTTCGTCTGGGTATCGTTTCTCGGAGCCGTTCTTACTTTTCGCGAGAACAGCCATTTGGGCATCGAGACGCTCGTTGCCCGCTTCGGACGGCAGGGCCGCATTACCTGCATGGCGATCAGCTATCTGATCGTCGCACTGTGTTCGGGAATTTTCTTCTGGGGCACATGGAAACAATTCGACATCAACGCCAGCATGGTTGCACCCGTCACCGGGCTCTCGATGATCTGGGTTTACGGCGTCGGACTATTCACCGGCGGCGCAATGTTCATCATTGCGGCCGAGCGTTTCCTGCGCGCTGTCACCGGTCGTCTGACCGATGAGGAAATTGCCACCTTTGCGGGCGAACATTCGCTCGATCATCTGATGGAGTAAACGACATGACGCTTGTAGTATTTGTCGGCTCACTCCTCAGCGCTATGGCCATTGGTGTTCCGATCGCCTTCTCGCTTATGTTCTGCGGTGTCATTCTCATGTTGTACATGGGGATGTTCAACACGCAGATCATAGCGCAGAACATGATTGCTGGTGTTGACTCCTTCACCCTTCTGGCAATTCCGTTCTTCATTCTGGCTGGTGAACTAATGAATTCGGGCGGCTTGTCCCGTCGCATCATTGATTTCGCCATAGCTTGCGTTGGCCATATTCGAGGTGGTCTCGGTGTCGTTGCCATTCTTGCGGCCATCATTATGGCCAGCGTATCGGGTTCAGCTGCTGCAGATACTGCAGCGCTTGCCACGATCCTCGTCCCCATGATGGCGAAAGCGGGCTATAATATCCCGCGCTCTGCCGGACTGATGGCTGCCGGCGGCATTATCGCACCTGTTATCCCGCCATCTATGGCTATGATCGTATTCGGCGTTGCCGCCAATGTATCCATAACGCAGCTTTTCATGGCAGGCATTGTACCAGGTCTGATGATGGGTATCGCCCTGCTCTTCACGTGGCAGATCGTCGTCAGAAAAGACAACCTCAAAGTGCTTCCCAAGCAATCCGGCAAAGATCGGCTGCAAGCAACCGGACGCGCACTGTGGGCGCTGGGCATGCCAGTCATCATTCTAGGTGGCATACGTATGGGCGTCATGACACCGACGGAAGCAGCCGTGGTAGCCGCAGCCTACGCCCTCTTTGTCGGTATGTTCATCTACCGCGAGCTGCGGTTTGTCGATCTTTACGGCGTCTTCCTGCGAGCAGCCAAGACAACATCCATCATCATGTTTCTCGTCGCCTCGGCGCTGGTTTCGTCATGGCTGATAACGGCCGCAAATATTCCCGCAGAAATCAGTGGCTATATTGCACCGTTAATCGACAGCCCAAAACTGTTGATGTTTGCGATCATGATCCTGGTGCTGATTGTTGGAACGGCATTGGATCTCACGCCGACAATTCTCATCCTGACGCCAGTTCTGATGCCCATCGTGAAGCAGGCGGGTATTGATCCGGCTTATTTCGGTGTCCTGTTCATCATGAATAACAGTATCGGGCTTATCACGCCCCCAGTGGGCGTCGTGCTGAATGTCGTGAGCGGCGTCTCAAAGGTTCCGCTAGGAAAAGTGGTCGCAGGCGTAAATCCGTTCCTGATTTCGCAGGTGATCGTATTGTTGCTGCTGGTTCTGTTTCCAAGCCTCGTATTGGTACCCATGAACTGGCTTCATTAGGTTTAACATCAACTCTGGGAGGAGAGTTCAATGAGAAAACTGATTATGCTGGCAACGACCGCCCTTGTGGCGGGAGCGCTAACCGTTCCTGCATTTGCAGAGTTTCAGGATCGCAATATTCGCGTTTCGAACGGCATTAACGAGGATCATCCCGTCGGCAATGGCATCAAGGCAATGAATGAATGTCTTGCTGAAAAGTCCGGCGGCAAGATGAAGATAACTGCGTTCTGGGGCGGTGCACTCGGAGGTGATTTGCAGGCCACACAGGCACTGCGTTCCGGTGTGCAGGAAGGCGTCGTCACGTCGTCATCGCCGCTCGTTGGCATCGTTCCTGCACTTGGCGTCTTCGATCTGCCATTTCTCTTCGCAAATGATAAAGAAGCAGACGCCGTCGTCGATGGCCCCTTCGGCAAGATGATGGACGAAAAGCTTGCTGCTGTTGGCCTCGTCAATCTGGCCTATTGGGAAAATGGCTTCCGAAATCTTTCGAACTCAAAACATCCCGTCAACAAGTGGGAAGATTTCAGCGGCATGAAAGTCCGCGTGATGCAGAACAACATCTTCCTCGACACATTCCAGAACTTTGGTGCCAACGCTACTCCGATGGCTTTCGGTGAAATTTTCTCAGCGCTGGAAACAAAGGCTATCGATGCACAGGAAAACCCTTACGTCACAATCGATACGTCCAAGTTCTACGAAGTGCAGAAATACGTAACGGAAACGAAACATGCCTATACACCGTTTCTGTTCCTTTACTCCAAGCCGATCTTCGACACGTACTCACCGGAAGAACAGGCCGCCTTGCGTGAGTGTGCCGTAGTCGGTCGCGACGTTGAACGCAAAGTCATTCGCGAACTGAACCAGAAGTCGCTCGAGAAGATCAAGGAAGCGGGCCTGGAAGTAAACACACTGTCACCGGAAGAGCATGCTCGCATGCTTGAGAAGTCCCAGCCGATCTATGCCAAATATAAGTCCCAGATCGGCGATGACATTATCGACGCAGTGCAAAAGCAGCTTGGTGAAATCCGCAAATAGTAAAAGCCTGAACCAAAAGAACAGGCCGCGCTCTTTGCGCGGCCTGTTTCATTTCATTCAGGCTGCTTTCAGGCGGTTGTTGACGCGTTCAGCCAACTTGCGAGCACGTACAAGACTGTCGGCTTGTTCGGTACTGAAACGATCTTCTCCGATTTCCATGATCAGGAATGTATCGGGCAAAAAAGTCAGTTCGTCGAAAATTTCTTCCCACGGAATATCACCCCAGCCGATCGGCAGGTGCAGATCGCCGATACCGAGTGCTGTTGCCTCGGCAGGATGATAAAACTTGGTCATCGTATAAGGACGGCCAAAACTATCGTGAACGTGCAGATGTCCGGTCACAGGAGCCATAGCGCGAATTTGCGGACGCCAGTCAATCCCCAGACGTGTGCATTCAATATAGGCATGGCTGAAATCGATCAGACCGCAAACGGAAGAATGATTGACCGCAACTACTGTTTCGGCAACCTGAGCCGGTGTCTGGCGATATTCAGCATCGCTCATCGCGAAAATATTCTCCAGCGCGATCCGGACGCCATAAGTTTTCGCAAGCTCCGCCATTTCGGCGAGCGCGTCCCGTTCCATCTTGTCGAGGTCGGGAATACGAGAAAGTGCAGGCATCGGAGCATGGCCGGAGTGATGAACCAGAACTTCCGCTCCGACACGGTCACAGAGTTCCAGCATCGCCCGAACAACCGCCTTTTGATAATCCAGATGCTCTCGATCCATGAAGTTGGAAACAATCTGTCCGTGAACGCTGTAGCGCATGTCGAACTGTCTGGTGATATCGATGAGACGATCCACGCGATGCGGAATGAGACGACCGCCTGAGATTATTTCCTCGCCATATAGCGACAGTTCGACAGCTTCCGAACCGAGTTCGACGATATTGCGGATTGCGCCCTCAAGCGTGCTGAAATTACCGTCACCCGTAGGGGTGCAGAAGCCAATCGCTGATATTGTATGGTCAGAGGTCATGATGCTCGTCCTGTCAGACATGAAAAATGCGCGAGCCGAATATCCGGCATCGCGCATCCCCTCTGGCATGTGCCTATTTCAGGCGTATGACCATATGAAACGATTTCTCCTCAATTGAGAGGAATAGCGTTTCCATCTTTGCTCGCCTGATAAGTGCCGGACAATTCGTCATACTTGGCGAAAATAGCATCGAGCCTTTTGCCGAGACGATGGCGGTCAGCGTCTGGTAGCGACGCAACCATCTTCGGAATCGAATGACTGTGCCAGAAGGTATTATCGCGGTTATACCCACCCGGCTCCAGCGTGAAGACTTCCTTGAGAATCTTCAAGTCGTGAGGGATCGAGAAAGCATCTCGTGAATCCTCATGGCTGAACAGGTAGTAAAAATTGTCGAAACCGCTCCAGGTAATGGCCGAAAGGCACATGGAGCAAGGTTCATGAGTGGAAAGAAAGACCATGTCTTTCGTATCCGGACGTCCATTCTCCGGCATTTCGTAGAAACGCTTCAAAGTGTGCACTTCACCGTGCCAGAGCGGGTTTTCAGTCTCGTTGTTGGTTTCCGCAAGAACAAGGGATAGATCTGATTTGCGCAACAAAGCTGCGCCGAAAACCTTGTTGCCTTCCGCAACACCTCGTTCGGTCAGCGGAATGACATCCTGCTCAATAACGTCGATCAGTTTTTCAAGCAGTTTCAGTTCATCTGTTTGCACAGTTCTATTCCTCCCGATGTTGCAGAAAAGCGCCGGACCGTTTCGGTCCGACGCATCTATTGTTACTCCGCAAAGAATGCGAAGCGGATGACGAAGAGTGCAGCAACCAACCAGGTCGCAAGATGCACATCACGTGCCTTGCCGGTGAAGGCCTTGAGCACGACGTAGCTGATGAAACCGAAGGCGAGACCGTTTGCGATCGAATAGGTGAACGGGATAGCCAAAGCCGTCAGTGCAGCAGGCGCGGCTTCCGTTACATCGTGCCATTCGATCTCAGTCAGTTCACGCATCATCAAGCAAGCGACGTAGATTAGAGCCGGTGCCGTAGCATAGGCCGGAACCGAACCGGCGAGCGGCGAAATGAACAAGGCTGCAAGGAAAAGGAGTGCAACAACCAGAGCCGTCAGACCCGTGCGACCGCCAGCCTGAACGCCAGACGCGCTTTCAACATAAGCTGTCGTAGAAGACGTACCGAGAAGCGAGCCACCAAGGATTGCCGTGCTATCGGCAAAAAGGGCGCGTCCGAGACGGTTTGGTTTACCCGGTTCGATCAGACCACCACGCTTTGCCACGCCAATCAGCGTGCCAGTGGCGTCAAAAACTTCAACCAGTACGAAAACCAGAATGACGTGCAGAATGCCGGTATGCAGAGCGCCCATCACATCAAGCTGAAGGAACGTTGGCGCCAAGCTCGGAGGAGCCGAGAAAACGCCGCCGAACTGGCTGATACCGAGAGCAATCGATGCGACGGTGACGACAAGAATACCGATGAGGATCGCACCGCGAACTTTCAGGGCATCCAACACTGCAATGATGAAGAAACCGGCGATCGCCAGCAGCGGGCCAGCTTTCGTCAGATCCCCCAGACCGACCAAAGTTGCCTGGTTGCCAACAACCACCCCAGCGCTTTTGAGGCCGATCAGGGCCAGGAACATGCCGATACCCGCAGCAATTGCGCTACGTAGCGAATGCGGAATGCCTTCGACCAACCAGCGGCGTACACCCGTCACCGTCAAGATCAGGAAGATAATGCCGGAAATGAAAACGGCACCAAGCGCCTGCTGCCAGGAAAAGCCCATCGCCCCGACCACAGTGAAGGCGAAGAAGGCATTGAGCCCCATGCCGGGCGCCATGCCGATAGGCCAGTTCGCAACGAGCGCCATAATGATCGAGCCGAGAGCTGCCGCAAGGCAGGTGGCAACGAAAACAGCGTTTCGATCCATACCCGTAGTGGACAGAATGTCCGGGTTTACGAAGATGATGTAAGACATCGTCAGGAAGGTCGTCACGCCGGCAATGATTTCCGTTCTCGCCGTAGTGCCGTGTTCCTGTAATTTGAACAGCTTTTCGAGCATCGTCCCTCCAAGGCAAGCGCCCGTCAATTGGCGCCTCAGTTCGCGTTAATTCACGACGCGCAACTTGTTGCGCTTCGTAAAGAGCCGAGCTGAGGCAACCTATGCGATTGCCATAATGTTAGTTGCCGCTGCAGATTTGCAGTCGGACAAGTTCCCCATACACCCATCACGGACAAAAGCACAGTTCTGCCGCGTGAATGCCAGTTTGTTGACATGATTTAGTGTGGACTGAGATTTCATCACGCGCCAGTCACTCATTTGCCGGGAAATATTTGAAACAGATTCAAAAAAGACAATTTGCGAGAGGGGCGCGATTATTTCTAACTAACTGATTGAAATGGGCTTTGTAAGAGCAAAGCCGTGCCATACATGCCAAGAGCAAAAAAAGTATGTGCAATAAGATTGAGCAAACGTACATTACCCGCATTCGGCAATTTTGAAGCCGCCCAACCGATTCCCAAACCGGGTTGCAACAAAAACCACCCTGCCGATACTGTCAGTATACCGAAAATCCAAACCGGCAAAAAGACCGGGTCGGAAAACCATTCCGCACCACCATAAATGGCAAAGATGACACCGTAAAGAATACCGACCGCATAATGCCCAATCCAGCCAAGTGCTACTTCATGCTTATAGGGCTTGGCATCAGAAATATTATCGTGGAAAATTTGCCCGTGGCGGAGATGCCAGAACCAGCGACCGACCAGCCCCCAATTCGGGCGCCTCTGCCCTGGTATTGCGGCCAGTATCAGCGCCCACAAGTCCATTACGACGGTTGCGCCAATTCCAATCAAAATCCCGCGCCAGATAATATCCATACTGTATCTGCCTTTGCGTCATCGGGCGGCCAGATAAGCCTGACACCGCCCGATGCGCAAGAGCTAGATTGCGTGCACTCCTGCATTCCACGCAATACTGACTAGCAATAATTTAGAACAATAAACGCAACACCAACCGGCAATAGACATTGCTATGAAATATGAGGCGATGAAGTTTAGCAAACAAACCGCAGTTTAAAACGGAAACGCCGTATCTTCATCGCCTGCCCCCGCAAATACAAGCTGGCGGAAAATTGCGTTGGCGACAACAGCGATCTGTCCCAAAATGGTACGGATTATGTCTCATTAGCGATAAACAGCTGAATAATGAGCGGGCAAGAAACTAAAGCTGTAACGACTGGGAAAGCGGCATCGCGCAGTCAGAACCACAGACCTTCAGGTCAAGAAACTATTTAAGGGGCAACGCATAAAACAAAAGCGCCGGGACTGGAGACCGACGCTTTGTTACTTTATTCGATTTTCACTTATGGGGCGATCTTTCGAGAGAAACGCCATAAGCTATTACTTACCGAAAACGGCGCTGTGAATCTGCGAACGCGAAACACCGATATCGGCAAGAAGATGGTCGTCCATTGCACCGAGCTCACGGATAGCGCGGCGGCGGGACACGAACTGCTGTACTTTCTGACGAATGTTCATTTGCTTTCTCCTCGTTTGGATGATTATCAGATAGGCGTTTGCCCAAATTTCCACCACGGATATGATTGCAAATGAGGCATGCGTTTTTGCTTGAGCTCAAAACCTTGAAAAGGTCGAATTTACTTCTTTTCCAAGCAATGGCCCAATTATAGTCTTAAATGCGAATTTTCAGAAAAGCCTTTTGCCAATAAGCTTCTAATCGATTAAGGGAGCGGCAGGAACGAACTCCTCCCCCCGTTTCTTTCGGACATTGACATGCTTTACGGTATTTTTCTCGCGTTTGCGTCCTATGCGGCATTCGCTGTAAGCGACGCCTGCGTCAAGTTTCTTGATGGCACGCTGTCACCTTACGAAGTGGCATTCTTCGGCGCTGTACTTGGTCTGCTGGCTATTCCATTTACAAAGAAAGCTGACGATGTCTGGCGCGATATGTTTCGCACCACCAATATCAAAATGTGGCTATTGCGAACCGTAACGGCGGCTATGGGAACAATAGGAAGCGTTACGGCATTCACACATCTCTCTATGGCGGAAGCCTTCGCGCTCATTTTCCTTCTTCCAGCCTACGTGACTATACTTTCAGTAGTATTCTTGAAGGAACAGGTTGGCTGGCGGCGATGGTCAGCGGTTCTGATCGGCTTTATCGGCGTTCTGATTGTGCTCCGTCCCGGGTTCAGGGAGCTCTCGATCGGCCACCTAGGCGCACTGGCGGCTGGCATGGGCGGTGCGATGAGCATCATCATCTTCCGCGTCATGGGTAAACATGAAAAGCGCATATCGCTTTATACAAGCGGACTTGTCGGCCCGATCATCATCTGCGGGTTTTTGATGGTCCCGTCCTACGAGCCACCAAATACCGAGCAATGGGTTTATCTCGCAGGCTATGGCCTTCTCGCCGCGCTAGCCAATATCCTGCTGATGCTTGCAGCCCAACGTGCGCCAGCAAGTGCAATTGCGTCCCCACAGTATAGCCAGATGATATGGGCGATCCTTTTCGGATATTTTGTTTTCCACGATCACATAGATATGCCCATGCTGATCGGCATCGTTCTCATTACCATTTCCGGTCTCTTCACCTTTATCCGCGAAAGGCAACGCGGTGTCGAGGGGCCTCCGGCTGTCGTCACATCGGAACCAACTCCCGCGCTTGTTGAAGACAAGGCCGAACAATCTTGAAAGCGAACAGTGACAAGTTCGCGCTTGTCTCCGGCGTTGCCTGCTCCTACGATATAGGTAGCCTGTCCACGGTTGATGAAATAACGCTTCAAACAGAAGTGCTTAGGACGTTAACCTGATTCAACCATATCAAGACGCTTTGAGCATTTTTCCGATAACGATTTGTGTTTGACAGCGCTCTGACGCGGGCAGAAGCACGAGAAATATATTGTCAAAGGACTAGGGAAATGACCGATAAACGCGCGATGTGGACCTATTACAAGGGCGAATGGCGTGAAGGCGATGTTCGCATTCTCGGTGCAGCCTCACAAGCGACCTGGCTTGGTTCGCTGGTATTTGATGGTGCACGCCTCTTTGAAGGCGTAACACCAGACCTTGACCGCCATTCTGCCCGCGCCAATGATTCAGCTCGTGTTTTGGGATTAGAACCGACACTTTCCGCCAATGACATCGAGACGCTTGCGCGTGAGGGCCTGAAAAAGTTCACGCCTGGAACAGACGTTTATATCCGCCCCATGTACTGGGCAGAAGAAGGTGACGCCAGCGCAGTCGCTCCGCTCGCATCGTCAACGGATTTTGCACTCTGCCTTGAAGCGATCCCCATGGTCGAGCCGAAGGGTTTCACGGTCACCACGACATCGTTCCGTCGGCCATATCTGGAAGTCATGCCGGTCAATGCCAAGGCCGCCTGCCTTTATCCGAACAACGCGCGCATGCTGCGCGAGGCAAAGGCAAAAGGCTTTCACAATGCGCTGGTGACCGACGTGCTTGGCAACGTTGCGGAGACAGCAACCTCAAACGTCTTCATGGTACGTGGTGGCGAGGTTTTCACACCAGCGCCCAATGGTACATTCCTCAACGGCATTACTCGCCAGCGCGTAATCGGGCTTTTGCGCACAGCAGGCGTCACCGTCCATGAAACCACTTTGAAGATCGAAGATTTCCGCGAAGCGGATGAAATCTTCTCGACAGGCAATATGAGCAAAGTTGTGCCAATTGTCGGTTTTGATGATCGCAAACTTGAATATGGACCACTGACGAAGCGGGCGCGGGCGCTTTACTGGGAATGGGCCCACGCCTGACATCCAATCACAACATCTCTGGCCCAACGCCGGAGATGTTTTCTCCCCCCACCGCAAAGCTGCCCTATCACATGCTCGAACACACGCCTCTTTTTCTCACAATCGCAGTCATTGCGGCATTTCTTGTTGGGCTTTCGAAAGGTGGGTTGCCGTCCGTCGGTACGCTCGCGGTTCCTTTGATGGCGCTGGTCATATCGCCGGTCACCGCCGCCGCACTTTTGCTTCCGATCTATGTCATCAGCGACATGTTTGGCCTATATCTTTATCGCCATCACTTCTCGGCACGCAATCTTGCAATCCTGACCCCAGCAGCAATTCTCGGCGTTGGCGTTGGTTGGATGTTCAGCGCACATCTTTCTCCTACCTTCATCGGAATGCTGGTCGGCTTGGTCGGCATCCTTTTCTGCTTCAATGCTTGGTTCGGGGCGCGTTACCGCAAAAGCGCGCGAAAGGCGGATGTTCCTGGCGGCGTCTTTTGGGGCGTTCTCACAGGTCTGACCAGCTTTGTCTCTCATTCCGGGGCGCCACCGTTCCAGATGTACGTGCTGCCGCAGCATCTTCCAAAACTCGTCTTCGCCGGCACCTCGACTATTCTTTTTGCCATCGTCAACGCCGCAAAACTCGTTCCCTACTGGCAGTTGCAGCAGTTCTCCAATCTCGATACCTCGCTCGGCCTTTGGTTGGTCCCTGCCGCAGTCATCGGCACCTTCGTCGGTGCCAAACTAACCCGGATAATGCCCGACGGTCCGTTTTTCCTGCTCGTGCAGCTGACCTTGTTTGGACTTTCCATCAAGCTGATTGCCGACTGGATCGTGCCTTATTTCTTCGGTTGAATACACCCGACGACCGCTTGCAACACATCATCCCTTCAGTCACGATGCGCTCATCGAGCGCCTTTTGGGAGAGAGGAAGCGGGGATGGAGAATGCGGATGCAATCATCATCGGTGCCGGATTAGCTGGGCTTGTTGCCGCTCATGAGTTGGCTCTTGCGGGTCGCAAAGTCATTCTTCTCGAACAGGAAGGTGACAATTCCATTGGTGGACAAGCGTTCTGGTCACTCGGCGGATTATTTATGGTCGACAGCCCGGAACAGCGTCGCCTTGGCATCAAGGACAATATCGACCTCGCGCGGCAGGACTGGTTCGGATCGGCACAATTTGACCGGCCGGAAGATCGTTGGCCGAAACGCTGGGCCGAATCCTATCTGGAGTTTGCCGCAGGAGAAATGCGCTCATGGCTGCATGGTCTCGGCATGCGCTGGTTTCCTGTTGTTGGCTGGGCGGAGCGTGGCGGAGCAAAAGCCGATGGTCACGGCAATTCAGTGCCACGCTTTCATGTAACCTGGGGAACAGGACCTGCTGTCGTAGCACCATTTGAACGATCGCTCCGTGCAGCAATCAGCAAAGGGCTCATAACCCTAAAATGCCGTCATAGAGTCAATAGTATCGCCACTACCGGCGGGCGCGTCAGTGGTGTCTATGGAGAGGTGCTGGTGCCATCGACTGTCGAGCGCGGGCAATCTTCGTCACGCGACACCATTGGCGAATTTGCCTATTTTGCTGACTGTGTAATCGTCACATCTGGCGGCATAGGCGGTGACCCCGACAAGGTTCGAAGGGCATGGCCGCGCGACAGGCTCGGCATTCCCCCGAAAGAAATGGTATTGGGAGTACCAGCTCATGTTGATGGACGCGGCATAGATATTGCCGTGGCTGCGGGCGGGCATGTCATCAATGCTGATCGCATGTGGCACTATACGGAAGGCGTGCGAAACTGGAACCCGATCTGGCCGAACCATGGCATTCGCATTCTGCCGGGGCCTTCTTCCATTTGGTTCGACGCTAAGGGCAATCGTCTTCCCGCTCCCTATCTTCCTGGCTTCGACACTCTTGGCACGCTCAAACATATTCTTTCGACCGGCTACGACTATTCGTGGTTCATCCTGACCGAAAAAATCATCCGCAAAGAGTTCTCTCTGTCCGGATCGGAACAAAATCCGGACCTCACGGGCAAAAACTGGAAGCTTTTGCTTAAAAGTCGCCTCGGTAAAGCGCCACCGCCGCCGGTCCAAGCCTTTCTCGATAACGGAGCAGATTTCATCACAGCTGGAACACTGGATGAGCTCATTGCAAAAATGAACGGTTTGACGGGAGAGAAGCTTCTGAAGCCTGACCATATCCGTGATCAAATCGAAGCGCGAGATCGCGAGATCGTCAACCGCTACTCCAAGGATGCTCAGGTGATGGCGGTCCATAATGCCCGAGCCTATATCGGTGACCGTCTCACGCGCGCCGTGCCGCTGCATTCTCTGCTGGAACCCTCCAACGGTCCGCTTATTGCCGTCAAACTTCATATTCTGACACGCAAGACACTTGGCGGTTTACATACCGATATGGACGCCCAAGTTCTCAATGCGGCAGGAGAAAAGGTGCCCGGTCTATACGCTGCAGGCGAAGCTGCAGGCTTCGGCGGTGGCGGCTATCATGGGTACAATGCACTTGAAGGCACATTCCTCGGCGGCTGCATCTTTTCCGGACGAACGGCCGGTCGTGCAGCTGCCGCGGCAACATCGCTCTAGTGAAAGACAAGACGGCAACATCGGCCTTTATCGACCGCATTCCATATATGAGTTTTTTATTTTTTGAAGCAGCGCTCGCTCTCGAAACCCTATGCAATGCGGCAACATAATGTCCCTGTAAGAAACAGGGAGCCCTTTCGGGCAATTCAGGCATGACTATGGATTTCGCCGTCCTTGCAATCGGCATCGGCTTCTTCGCGCTGCTGTTCGGCTATCTGCGCATCTGCGAAAGGCTTTGAGGCGTCGCCATGATGATCGAATATGTCGCTGGCGCCTTGGTTGCAGCCTTTATAGCCGCTTATCTCCTTTACGCGCTCATACGACCGGAGCGGTTCTAGGCCGATCTCCGGCCAAGCCCGCGTAACCGGCAGCCTTTCAGGCCTCGGAAAAGACCATGACAATCAATGGATGGATTCAGATCCTCGTTTTTTGCGGGATCATCATTTTGCTCGTCAAACCGCTCGGCGGCTACATGACGCGCGTTTTCGGCGGTGAACGGACGCTCCTTTCACCTGTACTCGTTCCGGTCGAGCGGGGGCTTTACCGCCTCGCAGGCACAACCGAACGAGAAGAACAGCACTGGACAACCTATGCTGCTTCCCTGCTATTGTTCAATCTGGCCGGCTTTTTGCTGCTTTACATGCTGCAACGGTTTCAGGGCTCTCTGCCCTTCAACCCGATGGGTATGAGCGACGTCCCGGCGGACCTGGCCTTCAACACCACCGCCAGTTTTGTTACCAACACCAACTGGCAGAACTATGGTGGCGAAAGCACCATGTCCTACCTGACGCAAATGGCAGGACTGACGGTACAGAACTTCGTCTCGGCTGCTACTGGCGTTGCCATCGCCATTGCACTCATTCGTGCATTCTCGCGCAAATCCATGAAGACGCTCGGAAATTTCTGGGTCGATCTTACACGATGCACACTCTACCTCCTTTTGCCCTTGTGCATTATCCTCACGTTGGCTTTCGTCAGCCTCGGTGTGCCGCAAACAATTGGTGCTTATGCCGAAGCAACGACGCTGGAAGGCGCTAGACAGGTGATCGCGCTTGGGCCGGTTGCCTCGCAGCTCGCCATCAAGATGCTCGGCACCAATGGCGGCGGTTTCTTCAATGCCAATTCCGCGCATCCTTTTGAAAACCCGGATGCCATCTCCAACATGATCCAGATGGTTGCGATCTTCGCAATCGGCGCTTCGCTTACCAACGTCTTCGGGCGAATGGTCGGCAACGAACGTCAGGGTTGGGCAATCTTTGCTGCGATGGGCATATTGTTCGTCGCAGGCGTTGCAATCTGCTACTGGGCAGAAGCTGCTGGTAATCCCCTCATCCATGCACTCGGTGTTGATGGTGGCAACATGGAAGGCAAGGAGACACGTTTCGGCATCGCAATGTCCGCGCTCTTCGCCGTCGTTACCACCGCGGCATCATGCGGTGCCGTGATCGCCATGCATGACAGCATGATGGCACTGGGCGGAATGATCCCCATGATCAACATGATGCTGGGCGAGATCATCATCGGCGGCGTAGGTGCAGGCTTCTACGGTATCGTCCTGTTTGTTGTCGTTGCCATTTTCGTTGCCGGGCTGATGGTTGGACGCACGCCTGAATATCTGGGCAAGAAGATCGAAGCCAAGGAAGTGAAAATGGCGATGCTCGCCGTTCTCTGCCTTCCGTTATCAATTCTGGGTTTTACCGCCATAGCGTCCGTTATTCCAACAGGGCTGGCATCGATCGCCAATCCCGGACCACATGGTTTCTCGGAAATTCTCTATGCCTATACCTCCGGCACAGCGAATAATGGTTCGGCCTTCGGCGGCCTCTCCGGCAATACGCCGTGGTATAACATCACCATCGGGCTTGCCATGCTGATGGGCCGGTTTCTCGTGATCCTGCCTGCCATGGCGATCGCCGGTTCGCTTGTCGGCAAGAAAGCTGCACCGCAATCTGCAGGCACCTTCCCGACGACAGGGCCGCTTTTCGTGGGCTTGCTGATCGGTGTCATTCTTGTGGTTGGAGGCCTGATATTCTTCCCGGCGCTGGCGCTCGGCCCCATTGCCGAACACCTCGCAATGATCAAGGGGCAGATGTTTTGATGCTCAAACCCTCAAGCTGCATTCTCTCGATCCTTCTGGCAACGACCGCACTCCTTCTCGCGGTTCAGCTTGCCGGATTGATCTGAGCTTTCCGAACGGAAACGTAATTTTACTGGAGCCTCTGTTATGAGCCAGTCCAAATCCGCGAGCATTCTTGATGCCCGCATCCTTTTACCCGCCATCGGCGATGCCTTTCGTAAGCTCAACCCCAGGAGCCTTGCGCGCAATCCGGTGATGTTCGTGGTTGCCGTCGTTTCAGCGCTTACAACTTTGCTGCTGCTGAAGGACGTCGCTACCGGCAATCCCGATGTCGGCTTTTCATTCCAGATCGTCTTGTGGCTGTGGTTCACAGTTCTGTTTGCGAATTTTGCCGAAGCCGTCGCAGAAGGCCGAGGCAAGGCACAAGCAGACTCGCTGCGCCGGACACGAACGGAAACACAAGCTAAACTTCTAGACAGTCCCGAGGGACCAAACTGGAAAAGTGTGCCGGGAACGAGCTTGAAAGTTGGCGATATCGTTCTAGTGGAAGCCAATGACATCATCCCTTCAGACGGTGAAGTCATTGAAGGTGTCGCATCCGTCAATGAAGCCGCCATTACCGGCGAATCTGCGCCTGTCATCCGTGAATCTGGCGGCGACCGCTCTGCCGTTACAGGCGGAACACAAGTTCTGTCCGACTGGATCAAGGTGCGCATCACCGCCGCACAGGGTTCCACCTTCATCGACAAGATGATTAGTCTGGTGGAAGGTGCCGAACGCCAGAAGACACCCAACGAGATCGCACTCAACATTCTGCTTGCAGGCATGACGCTGATATTCGTGCTCGCCGTTGTTACGATCCCTAGCTTTGCGACTTATGCAGGCGGTTATATCCCCGTCACGGTGCTGGTTGCGCTCTTCGTCACCCTGATCCCGACGACAATCGGCGCCTTGCTTTCTGCCATTGGCATCGCAGGCATGGACCGCCTCGTACGCTTCAACGTGCTTGCCATGTCCGGTCGTGCGGTCGAGGCAGCGGGTGATGTGGACACGCTTCTGCTTGACAAGACCGGCACGATCACTCTTGGCAATCGTCAGGCGACCGCTTTTGTGCCAGTCAATGGCGTAACCGAGCAAGAGCTTGCCGATGCAGCGCAACTGGCCTCGCTTGCCGACGAAACGCCCGAAGGTCGTTCCATCGTCGTGCTGGCCAAGGAAAAATACGGTTTACGTGGGCGTGACATGCAAGGTCTTCACGCGCATTTTGTACCATTCACCGCGCAAAGCCGCATGAGCGGCGTCGATATTGAGGGTTCCGTCATTCGCAAAGGCGCTGTGGATGCTGTGCTTGCCTATGTGGGCCAGAATAGCCACGCCGATGAAAGAACACTGTCGGAACTACAGTCTATCGCTGACACAATCGCCAAGGCTGGCGGCACACCGCTTGCCGTCGCTAAAGATGGCCACCTTCTCGGTGTCGTGCACCTGAAGGACATCGTCAAAGGCGGCATCCGCGAGCGCTTTGCCGAATTGCGCCGGATGGGTATCCGCACTGTCATGATTACCGGCGACAACCCTATGACCGCAGCAGCCATCGCTGCCGAAGCAGGTGTGGATGACTTTCTTGCGCAGGCAACGCCAGAAAACAAGCTGTCGCTTATCCGAGAGGAACAGGCGAAGGGGAAACTTGTTGCAATGTGCGGAGACGGTACAAACGACGCCCCTGCCCTTGCTCAGGCGGATGTCGGCGTGGCCATGAATACCGGCACGGTTGCCGCGCGAGAAGCAGGCAATATGGTTGATCTTGATAGCGATCCCACCAAGCTCATTGAAATCGTTGAAATCGGCAAGCAATTGCTGATGACACGGGGAGCGTTGACGACCTTCTCCATCGCCAATGACATTGCAAAATATTTTGCGATCATTCCGGCTATGTTTCTGGCTTTCTATCCTCAGCTTGGCGCGCTCAATATCATGGGGCTCTCCACGCCGCAGAGCGCCATCCTGTCGGCCATCATCTTCAATGCCCTGATTATTGTGGCTCTGATCCCGCTTTCGCTGAAAGGTGTGACCTACAAGCCGGTCGGTGCAGGTGCGCTCCTCTCGCGCAATCTTCTGATCTACGGCCTAGGCGGCGTCATCGTGCCATTCATCGGCATCAAGGCCATCGATATGGCCATTACCGCCCTTGGCCTCGCATAAGGATTAACAAAAATGCTGAAACAACTTCGTCCAGCACTTGTCATGATCGTTTCGCTCACTGTCATAACCGGGTTGCTCTACCCGCTCGGCATGACCGGTATCGCCCAGGCAATCTTCCCCACTAATGCCACTGGCAGCCTGATCGAAAAGGACGGTACAATCATTGGTTCCGAGTTAATCGGACAGGGTTTTACCGGTGACCGCTATTTTCACGGTCGCCCATCTGCGGCAGGGCAAAACGGTTATGACGCCGCGAGTTCTGGCGGGTCCAATCTCGGCCCAACCAATCCAAAACTCATTGAACGAATTAAAGCTGACGTCACCGCCCTGTCACAAGATGAAGGTTCAGCACCACCACCGATTGACCTTGTGACAACATCCGCAAGCGGTCTCGATCCGCATATTTCACCGGAAGCAGCTTTCTATCAGGTGCCGCGTGTCGCAAAGGCGCGCGGGATCGATGAAGCCGCACTGCGAGAGATTGTTGAGCAACAAGTTGAAGCTCGTGAGCTCGGATTTCTTGGGGAACCGGTGGTCAATGTTCTGAAGCTGAACCTTGTTCTGGACAGGACCAGCACCAAGTAGAATAACTGGCGGCGGCATGATTTGCCGCCCTTCCTTTCAGGAGTTTTATTTGACATCGGACCCGCTTCGCTTCGGCGAGAACAGACCTTCTCCCGATGCTCTGCTTGAACAGGCGGAACGCGAAACGCGTGGCCGCCTGAAGATATTTCTCGGTGCCGCACCCGGTGTTGGTAAAACCTATGAAATGCTGATGTCCGGTCGCGCGCGTAGAGCTGATGGCATAGATGTCGTCATCGGCGTTGTGGAAACACATGGTCGAGTGGAAACCGAAGCGTTGACGGAAGGGCTTGAGATTATTCCGCGTGCGCAAGTGGCCTATCGCGGGCATCTCTTGGATGAAATGGATATCGATGCGGTGCTGGCCCGCAAACCACAACTGGTTCTTGTGGATGAACTGGCACACACGAATGCACCGGGCAGCAGACACCCCAAACGTTATCAGGATGTCGAGGAAATTCTGGCGCGCGGGATTGATGTCTATACGACGCTCAACATCCAGCATGTCGAAAGCCTAAATGATGTTGTGGCACAGATCACGCGTATCCGTGTGCGTGAAACAGTACCCGACAGCATCATTGACCGTGCCGACGACATTGAGCTTATCGATCTCACGCCGAATGATCTCATCAAACGTCTTAATGAAGGCAAGATTTACCTACCAAAGACCGCGAAACGAGCGATCCGCAATTACTTTTCTCCCGGGAATCTGACCGCGTTGCGTGAATTGGCGCTGCGCCGCACCGCCCAGCGTGTCGATGAGCAACTGCTCAGTCACATGCGCGCCCATGCCATTGAAGGGCCATGGGCCGCAGGCGACCGCATATTGGTTGCGGTCGATGAACGCCCCCGTAGTATATCGCTGGTTCGCTATGCGCGTCGGCTTGCGGATCGTCTTCGCGCACCTTGGGCGGCCATCCATATAGAAACGGCACGGTCTGCGGGGCTTACTGAAGAAGCAAAGGACAGGCTTGCAACGGCATTGAGGCTTGCCGAACAGCTCGGCGGGGAAACCATCATCATTCCCGGTCAATCCGTCGCCGAAGACATTGTTCGCTACGCTTCAACACACAACTTTACCCAGATCGTCGCCGGAAAATCGATAAAATCGCGCTGGCGTGAGATGATTGACGGCTCCATCGCACGAGAACTGGTGCGGCTCTCCGGCGCCATCGATATTCACATAACGGCAGGTGTCGACTATGAAAACGGGGAGGCCCCTCGTAAGGTAAAGACCGCCAATCAGAAGGCAACGCCCGACATCACGCCCTATCTGATCGGTATGGTGATGACAGGAATAGCGCTTGTCACCGGCTTGCTGCTCGACCAGTTTCTGGATGTGCGCAGCATAGCACTGGTGTTCGTTGTCGGCGTTCTTGGTGTTGCGGTCACCCTTGGTCTGTGGCCAGCGCTTTTCGCATCCGTACTTAGCGCTTTCGCCTATAATTTCTTCTTTCTTTCTCCCCTCTACACGCTTTCCATCGCCGATCCTGAAAGTGTTGTGGCGCTGGTTTTCTTCCTGTTCGTGAGTTTCATTGCCAGCAATCTGGCAAGCCGGGTCCAGCGGCAGGCTGCAGCGGCACGGCAACGTGCACGCATGACGGAAGATCTATATCTCTTCAGCAAAAAGCTGGCAGGGACTGGCTCGCTCGATGATGTGTTATGGGCCACCGCATTCCAGATCGCATCAATGCTCAAGGTGCGGGTCGTGATCCTTCTCCCTGAAGGAAACAGTATAACGGTCAGAGGTGGTTATCCGCCTGATGACACTCTGGATGACGCCGATATCGCTGCAGCACACTGGACCTGGGAACACGACCTTCCCGCTGGGCGTGGTGCCAATACTTTGCCGGGTGCCAAACGACTCTATCTGCCTCTCAAAACCGCCAGAACATCAGTTGGCGTCATCGGCCTCGACAATGATCGCATGGGACCTATCCTCACGCCTGAACAACAGCGTCTCTTCGAGGCTTTGGCCGATCAGGCCGCAATTGCCATCGAACGCGTTCAGCTTGTCGGTGATGTGGAGCGAGCAAAACTCGCCGCCGAAGCTGACAAATTGCGTTCGGCCCTGCTCACCTCAATCTCACACGATCTGAAGACCCCGCTGGCGGCAATTCTGGGCGCAGCCACGACCTTGCGCGACTATTCCGGCTCATTGCCAGATACAGACCGTTCCGATCTCGTTGCAACCGTGGTAGACCAATCAGAGCGCTTGAACCGCTTCATCGCAAACCTCCTCGATATGACGCGGATTGAAGCGGGAGCGATGAAGCCCAATCTGTCGCTTCACTACGTTGGTGATCTTGTCGGAGCAGCGCTCAATCGTGCAGCCAAGATTCTGGTTCATCATCAGGTCAACATTGCCGTTCCAGCTGATTTGCCTATGGTTCAGCTTGATGCCGTTCTGTTCGAGCAGGTCTTGTTCAATTTGTTCGACAATGCAGCGAAATATGCCCCCGAAAACACACCGATTACAATTAAGGCTCATGCTGCTCCGTCTCGTATAACACTGGAAATCAGTGATCGGGGTCCAGGTATTCCACCCGGTGATCTGGAGCGCGTGTTCGATACGTTCTATCGTGTGCGTAAAGGTGATCACGTGCAGGCCGGTACCGGATTGGGGCTTTCAATCGCTCGCGGTTTCATCGAAGCAATGGGGGGCTCTATTCGGGCCGGAAATCGGCATGAAGGCACCGGTGCCGTCTTTACAATCGCTTTGCCCGTCCCAGCTGATGAAGTTGACAGGAACTCATGAACGATCCGAAACTGAAAATTCTTGTTGTCGACGATGAACCAGCCATCCGCAAACTGTTGCGGGTCGGACTGACGACGGAAGGCTACACCGTCGTCGAGGCCGTGAATGGTGGCGAAGCCGACGAGCGCATTACGACGGAAAAGCCCGATATCGTGGTACTTGATCTGGGCCTTCCTGACACTGATGGGCATGCGCTGCTTCAACGCTGGAGAGAAACCGGCGTGACCTTGCCTATTCTCGTCCTCTCAAGCCGAACCGACGAAGCGGGGATTGTTCGTGCACTTGAAGAAGGAGCCGATGATTATGTCCCGAAACCTTTCGGTATGAAGGAACTTGCCGCGCGTTTGCGTGTCGCGTTGCGGCACAGGTTGCAACAGCAGGGAGAAAAGCCACTTTTCCAGAGTGACGGCCTAACCGTCGATCTTGTGCGCCGTATTGTGAAACTCAATGGTGAAGAAATTAAACTGTCGCCGAAGGAATACGATATTCTCCGTCTTCTCGTGCAGCATGCCGGAAAAGTGCTGACGCACCATTTCATTCTCAGCCAGGTCTGGGGGCCGGCGGCTGATGTGCAATATCTTCGCATCTATGTCCGCCAGCTGAGACAGAAGATTGAAAAATCCCCGGATCAGCCGCATTATATCCTAACCGAAACAGGCGTCGGCTACAGGCTGCGCGAAGCTGATCCAGCTCCCTGAGGCAGCCGGAACCAAGGCTTTGCGAAAGCGTTGTTTGCCAAACAACCCAGAGAATTTCCAGTTTAAATTGAACTGCTGGAAATTCTCTATCTCTTTGTTTTTACGCATTATCCTACGCAAAACCACTTCGCACTTTTGCTGGAAATGCTCTAGGTAACGGAGGCAAGCGTGGTCGAGCTGGTCAACAATATCGACAATCTGGAGTTTATAATCGCCAAAGCCCGGGAGTATGACGTTCAGGTTCCCGCAACCGATGAAGAATCCGGGTCAAATGCCAGCGATGACAATGAAGTTGATATTCTCGACGCCTCACTGGCAAATCCCACCCGCAAGGAACTTTTTGCGGCTATCCGGTCCCTAAACATAGATGAGCGGCAGGAACTGCTCGCTTTGATGTGGGTTGGACGCGGCGATTTTAGTGCAGAAGAATGGGATGAAGCTCTTGCAACCGCGGCTGATCGCGACAATGGCCGTGAAGCCAAATATCTCATAGGCACACCGCTTCTCGGAGATTATCTGGAAGAAGGACTGGTTGCCCTGGGTTTTGATGTTGAAGCCTACGATAATGAATAAGAAAAATTGATGTTTCCATGCACCCTTCTGTTTTGACGCTGCCATGTCCCGGCATTAGTGTCGAAAGCAAATCGGGTTGGCTTATGCTGAACTCGAACATTCAGCGCGACGGAGGACAGCACGATGCTTCAGAAAAACCTCGACCAGAAAACAGACTTCTATATCGATGGAGCGTGGCGCGCTCCGATAGAAGCCAAGACCATTGAGGTCATCAACCCCGCCAACGAAAAGCCTTATGCCGTCATCTCTGCCGGTTCCGCAAAAGACATCGACCTGGCGGTCGCAGCCGCACGCAAGGCTTTTCTGTCCTGGAGCGAAACCCCGGCGGAAGAACGCATCGGTTACATCCGACGGTTAGTGGAAATTTACGAAACCCGTCTGGAGGAAATGGCCAAGGCAATTTCACTCGAAATGGGTGCACCGATTACACTTGCGCGGGAATCGCAGGCAGCGGCAGGCCTCTCGCATACCAAGGCTTTCATTGCGGCCTTTGAAAACTTCGAGTTCGAAGAGATCCTTTCTCCGAAACACCCGAACCAGACGGTCGTGCGCGAACCAATCGGTGTTTGCGGCCTCATTACGCCGTGGAACTGGCCGATGAACCAGATCGCGCTGAAAGTTATTCCAGCACTTGCGGTCGGCTGCACCGTCGTCCTGAAGCCGTCCGAGATTGCGCCGATGTCGGCCATGCTCTTTGCCGAATTTGTGGATCAGGCAGGTTTCCCGAAAGGCGTTTTCAATCTCGTCAATGGTGAAGGCACCGTTGTTGGCGAAGCCTTGTCGCAACACCCAGATGTCGACATGATGTCCTTCACCGGCTCGACCCGCGCCGGAACGGCAGTTTCGCGAGCAGCAGCAGCAACGGTAAAGCGCGTTTCGCTGGAGCTTGGTGGCAAATCGCCGAACATCGTTTTCGCCGACGCCGATCTTGAAAAGACTATGGCACGCAGCCTTGCGCATTGCTTCGAGAATACCGGACAGTCCTGTAATGCGCCGACGCGCATGCTCGTGGAGCGCTCAGTTTACGACAAGGCAGTAGACCTCGCGAAAAAGATAACAGAAGGCACGAAGGTCGGCGACCCGGCAAAGGAAGGCGATCACATCGGCCCGCTTTCCTCCTCAATCCAGTTCGAGAAAGTTCAACACCTGATCCAGAAGGGCATTGATGAAGGTGCACGGCTTGTTGCGGGTGGTACGGGACGTCCCGACGGGTTCACCGAAGGTGATTTCGTCAAGCCAACCGTCTTTGCCGATGTAAACAATGACATGACGATTGCTCGCGAAGAAATCTTCGGACCGGTGCTTGCAATGATCCCGTTTGATACCGAAGAAGAAGCCGTCGCCATTGCCAACGACACTCCATACGGGCTTGCAGCCTATATCCAGACCGGTAGTCCGGAACGCGCAAAACGCGTGGCTCACAAATTGCGCGCTGGCATGGTGCAGATCAACGGCACATCGCGTGCACCGGGAAGTCCGTTTGGCGGCTACAAGCAATCAGGCAATGGCCGCGAGGGCGGCAAATGGGGGCTGGAAGACTTCATGGAAGTAAAGCTGATCAGCGGTTGATCTTTATACTACGACAATAAAAAGCGCCGGTTAGCGGCGCTTTTTAGTTTTTTACTTGATACTCAAGCTTTCTCGATAACGCGAATGCGATGGTCCCCGCCTATATCGATGAATTGTGTCCGTGGCGGCACTTCATGAACATCGTGCGTGCCAAAGCTTTCGGGGTAGAATGCATAACCTTCCGGTGCTTGCGGTGGGCTTGTATCGTCGAGCAGCCGACCGCCCGTCAATTCCGTCATCGGATCGGGAATGGCCGAAATCAGTCTCCGTGTATAGGGATGCGTCGGGTTCGAGAATATCCGATCCCACGGTCCGCTCTCAACAATCTGCCCGAAATACATAACCGCCACACGGTCGCTCATATGCTCTACGACACTCAGATCATGGCTGATCATGATATAAGAGAGACCGAGCCGTTCTTTCAGTTCCAGCAGCAGATTGATGATCTGAGCCCGGATCGAAACATCGAGCGCCGAAACAGGCTCATCAAGCACGATAACTTTCGGATTGAGCAGCAGCGCGCGTGCTATGCCGATGCGCTGGCGTTGCCCACCCGAAAACTCGTGCGGAAAACGCTTTGCCTGCTCGGGCTTCAAACCGACAAGACGCAGAATTTCCTCGACGCGCCCATCGACTTCGCTGCGCGAGGTCACACCGTGAAGTCGCAAGGGCGCCGCCAGGGACGTATAGACTGTCTGGCGCGGATTGAGTGAAGCGAACGGATCTTGAAAGACCATCTGCGCCATCTTTGCTCGTTCCAGCCGCGACGGTTCGTCCTTTCCGGTGATCGGTCGTCCTTCAAAATAGATTTGCCCGCTCGTCGGCTTTTGCAAGCCGACGAGGGAGAGTGCAAGCGTAGATTTACCGCAACCGGACTCTCCAACAATCGAAAGACACTCGCCTTTGTTGAGGGTCAGGCTGAGATTGTTGACGGCACGCAGCAATTGCTTTGAGCGACTGAAAATGCCGCCGCTCACCGGGAAGTAAACGCAGACATCGTCGATGCGGACCAATGGTTCTGCTAGTTTGGCTGAATGCATGTCATTCATGATGGAAACACCTCACCACACCGGCATCTTCAAGTGGCGTCCAGCCCGGTTTTTGCGCACGGCAAATATCAGTCGCGCGCGTACAACGCGGCTCGAACCTGCAGCCCTTTGGAAAAGCGGAAATGGAGGGTACCACGCCTTCGATTTCCTGCAGCCGCAACTGACCTGCTTTTTGTCGTGAGCCGAGCTGCGGTAGAGAGGCCAGAAGACCATGCGCATAAGGATGAGCCGGGTGGTGGAACAGGCCTGCTGTTATGCGCTGCTCGACTAGATGCCCAGCATACATGACCCCCACGCGACGACACATTTTCGCGATGACACCAAGATCATGACTAATCATCAGGACAGAAGTTCCTCGTGCCGTGCAAAGCTCTTGCATCAGACGAAGAATTTCCGCCTGAACAGTCACATCAAGCGCGGTCGTGGGTTCGTCAGCGATCAGCAAATCTGGATCACACGCGAGTGCGATAGCGATCATTACACGCTGGCGCATACCGCCAGACATCTGATGTGGATAGTTCTTCACACGTTGCTCTGGCGCAGGAACTTGAACACTGGCGAGCGCTTCGATCGCTTTGCGCTCCGCCTCGTGCCAAGTAGCACCTTGGTGCAGCACGAACATTTCCGCGATCTGCCGCCCTACTGGCGACAACGGATTGAGAGCAGTCATCGGCTCCTGAAAGATCATCGCTATGCGATTGCCACGCAGCTTGCGCATTTCACGCGACGACATTGACCGCAAATCCTGCCCTTTGAAGCGTATCACGCCATCCGTTATCGACAGTGGTTTGCGCAGCAATCCGATCATCGATAGTGCAGTGATGCTCTTTCCGCAGCCAGACTCTCCAACCAGTCCGAATGTCTCGCCGGCTCCGATAGTGAACGATACGTCTTCGACCACGTTATGTTTGCTCGAACCAGAAACAATATCGATCCGGAGGTTCTCTACCTCAAGAAGTGCTTGTTCGCTCATACCTTGCGTGTCCTCATATGCGGGTCGAGCCAGTCGCGAAGACCGTCCCCGAACAGATTGAGTCCAAGCACCGTGAAGAAGATGGCCAAACCGGGAAATACGGCAGCCCAAGGCGCGTTCACGATCAACTCACGCGCATCAGTGAGCATGTTGCCCCAGCTTGGATCCGGTGGACTGATCCCAAGACCAAGATAGGAAAGTGCTGCTTCTGCGAGAATTGCGTCGCCCATTCCAAGAGTGCCGATAACGAGGATCGGTCCGATCATGTTTGGCACGATCTGCGTGATCATGATGCGGGCATCGCTATAGCCAAGCATCTTGGCAGCCTGAATATAGCCCTGCTTCTTTAGTGAAAGGGTCGAACTGCGCGCAATGCGGCAAGTCCAGGACCAATTCGTCAGGCCAAGCGCGAGCAGAAGGCTTGGCAAACCGGGGCCGAGGACCGCCATAATTGCCAGCGCGAAGATCAGCGACGGAATTGCCAGCATGAGATTAGTGAGACCATTGACGAAATCATCCCACCAACCGCCGAAATAACCGGCAGAAATGCCAAAACACAGACCAATAACCGTGTTGATGCATTGCGAGACGACACCAACGGTCAAAGACACTTGCGCACCATAAAGGATGCGCGAATAAACATCACGACCCTGGGCATCAGTGCCAAACCAGAACTGTGCGTCAGGCGGCAATTCAGCATTCATCAAATCAGCGTCGAGAACCGGATTATAGTGCGCCAGCAACGGCGCAAAGACGGCTGCTGCAACGATGACGATACACACGAACCCGCCGAATACGAGATTGAAACGGAGCTTCATGGGCTTACTCGTGGCTTATGCGCGGGTCGATAACCGCGTAGAGAATGTCAACGATCGTATTGATGACCAAAAACCACAACACGATTACGAGAATTGCCCCCTGCACCACGGGAATGTCGCGCAGCGAAACGCTATCGATCAGCAAGGAGCCAAGGCCCGGCCATGAGAATAGCTTCTCCACCACCACGGCCTGCCCCATCATCGATCCGAATTGCAAGCCGATTGTCGTGATAATCAGCACCAGCGCATTGCGCATGACATGCCATTTCACCAGGCGAAAGCTGCTCATGCCTTTAGAGCGGGCGGTACGAATGAAATCAGCGCCCATCACTTCAAGCACGGCTGCACGCGTTGTTCTTGCCAGCAACGCCAATGGCGCAACACCCAACGTCAGCGCAGGCAAAATGACGTTTCTGATGCCTCCATCGCCATAGCCGAAACTCGGCAGCCATCCGAGTGTCAGTGCGAAGAGATACATGGCCAGCAGGCCCAGCCAGAACTGTGGTAGCGAGAGGCCCGAGACTGCGCCTATCATCGTCACACTGTCGAGAAGGCTTCCGGGTTTAAGTGCCGCGAGAAACCCAAGCGGTACGCCTATCAGGATCGCAAACCCCATAGCCGCAAAAGCGAGCTTCAATGTTGGCCACATGCGCTCCTGAATAAGCGAGACAACCGGCTGTCTTGATCGATAGGACGTACCAAGATCAAACTGTGCCAGTTGAACCAGATAATTGCCGAAACGCACATGGACAGGCTTGTCGAGGCCAAATTCCTGAGTGATCTTTTCGACCATCTTCGGGTCGTTCATGCCCTTACCATTGGCAATTAGGCCAGAAGCGATGCTGCCCGGAACAACACTGAAAATGATGAAGATCAGCAGTGATACAGCGACGACCGTCGGTATCATCTGCAAGACGCGCCGAAAAATAAAATAGAGCACACGGTCCTCCTTTCGGATCAGCGTAAACTACGCTGGAGCAAAGGGGATCAGTGGCCCGCCCGATAACGAGCGGGCCGATCCAGATCAGCCAGAATTAGCGACCGGACGGAACCGTGTCATCAACCCACAGCTTTTCATAGGACTGAACGGCGAGCTCCGCCGAGTTTGGCTGCAGGCCATGCAACCATGGCTGATGTGCCATGACAGCCTTATTGTAGTTGAAGAACCAGACCGGCGCTTCTTCCTGCAACAGGTTGTTGGCCTTCTTCAGAAGCTCGTTCTTCTCTCCTTCGGTTTTCGCCACCTTTGCCTCATCGACAATCTTGTCGAATTCTGCGTTCGAGAACTTCTGGTAGTTGCACGCAGATTGTGGGGTCGTGGAATAGAAGCACTGCATCGCCGTCAGTGCATCCGGACCGCTTTCGAGCGACCACATATAGGCCTGGAAATTGCCAGCCGGAACTACATCCGCAAGCACTGACGCTTCAACCGGCTTTGCCTTCACCTTGATACCGACCTTGGCGAGCATCGGAATGATCGCTTGAACGATGGTCAGGCCCCAACTCTCGTTTTGCGTTGCTGTCAATTCGAATTCGAAGCCGTCGGGATACCCAGCTTCAGCAAGCAAAGCTTTTGCTTTTTCAGGGTCATACGGATAAGGCTTCGCATCCTTGTCGAAGGCTGGCGATGAGTTTGGCAGCCAACCAACAGCACGATAGGCCTTGTCCTTGACGAGACGCTTGATGATGAGATCGCTATCGATGGCGTAGTTGATTGCCTGACGAACGCGCTTGTCCTGGAACGGCTTGAAATCCGGATTAAAGCCGACGGCGCGCGTATAGACCTCGGCTACCTCGACCATATTCTTCGCAAGTTCAGGATCGGCCAGATAGGCCGTATACTGCGCCGGCCCGAGCACGGCTACGTCGATCTCCTTGTTGCGGAACGCAACGTCGCGCGCGGCCGCATCACCCATGATCATGATGTTGATCTTGTCAGCGTAAGGCTTGCCCTTTTCGTAATACTTGTCCCACTTCTCAACCGTCAGGCGCGAGCCGGGAACATATTCGGCAAACTTGTAGGGTCCGAGACCAATCGGGTGGCGCTGAAACTCTTCGCTATCACCCTCACCTGCCGGGTAAATGGCAGTGTTGTTGCGCATGAACTGGAAGCCCGGATCAATTGGCTGTTTCAGCGTGATTTCGAGCGTATGGTCATCGATCTTCTTCAGGCCGGAAATTTCCTTGGCCTTGCCCTGCGTATATTCCTCCGCCCCTTTGATTTCGGCGATGTAACGTGCCGGTGGGAATGCCTTTTTCGGATCCATGATCCGGGTGTAGCTCCAGATAATGTCGTCTGCCGTCAAAGGCTTGCCATTGTGGAAAAATGCGTCCTGACGAAGCTTGTAGGTATAGACGAGCCTGTCGTCGGACACAGTCACATCGGTTGCAAGACCGAGTACCGGTTTGTTGAGATCAGCATCCCAATCATAGAGCGTACGGTGAATCGCCTTGGCGTAGAACTCGTCTTGTGTGGCAGGCGATGCTTGAATATCGAGCGTCGAGAAGCTGTCGCCGTAGGGCGCGACAAAATTGATGACGCCTCCCGAACGTGGTTCGTCCGCCGCGTAAGCCGCCGTTCCGGCCAGCAGGACTGCGGACAGCGCTGCCAGCAATGCAAATTTTCTCATGTTGTTCCCCTTCATAAATGTCATTCTTGCGATTCAGATGAACCGTTCTTCGGGCAGCTCTGTCGAAACCTCGCTGCCCGAAATCGCCCCGAAGCGTTTACGCTTCAATTCTTTTTATTGCCCCCGGAAACCGGGAGCATTTAACTCACGACCGTTCGAATACGACCTCACCGTCACGCATGGTAAGAACACAATGCGTGTCGTTGAGAATCTCTTCCGGCTTCGCGGTGAGCATATTGCGTGAAAAGACCGCAATATCAGCAACCTGCCCAGGTACAAGCTTGCCCTTCACATTCTCCAGCTTCTGAGAGAAAGCACCGAACTCCGTATAAACCTGCAGGGCCTCTTCGATGGTCACGCATTCGCGGGTATCCATCACCGTTCCCTTACCCGTTTCGCGCGTAAGCATCGAATAGATGTTTGGATAGGGGTTCGGATGGCAGACCGGTGAATCACTGCCAGTCGCAGGCTTAAAGCCCAGATCCTTCCAAGTTTTCAGCGGATAGCTTGAAAGAGCGCGTTCCTCGCCAAGAACAGAAATATAGGCGTCACCAAAATCGTATATGAAGACCTGTTGCGGACAAGGATAAATCCCGGCTTTCTTCATCCGCTCATGCTGTTCCGGCGTAGAGAATCCGCAATGTTCGATACGATGGCGGCGATCTGGATCGGGATGCGCTGCGAGTGCCTTTTCATAGGCTGTAATAAGTTGTCCAATCGCTGCATCGCCGATAGCGTGGCAAGCCAACTGATAACCCTTTTTGTGGGCATCGAGCACCAGCGCTTCCAGTTCTGCATCCGGCAATATCTGGACACCTATATTATCGTCGTCGCCGAGATACGGCTTGCTCATCCATGCAGTGCGTCCGCCCGCCGATCCATCAAGGAAAATCTTGACGGCACCGACTGTCAGCATGTCATCGCCGACACCGGAAACAAGGCCTGCTTTGTAGCATTCTTCGACAATGGAAGGTCCCGGATCGCCGAGCAGTACGAGCCAGGTGCGCACCGGCAAGCGCTTGTCGAGTTTGGCGAGGTTATAGGCACGGATTTCATCGAAGCCCGCGACCTGA
>Ga0209369_1000664_pt1 | contig 31033 bp, 33 predicted proteins | sample EBPBio142010_DNA_FD_185865 | JGI IMG/M metagenome (GOLD analysis project Ga0209369, IMG submission 185865) | Wastewater treatment Type I Accumulibacter community from EBPR Bioreactor in Madison, WI, USA - Reactor 1_10/4/2010_ DNA (SPAdes)... | ecosystem: Engineered > Bioreactor > EBPR >... | reverse complement strand
TGCCAAGTTCACCCTGCATAACTTTTGTATCCTGCTCAATCGAAAGTATGGCCGACCAAACCTGGCGTTTGCTGACTTGTGGAGTTGGTGAAAACAAAAAAACGAAAGCTAATCCACAACAAGCGTTTAATTCCCCGATTGCCGCTATTCATCGTTCAGTATTCATCATTCATCGTTAGCCGTTCTCCTCCTCACGGCAACAACCCCTTCACCCCTCGCCTGACCCGGCACACCCAACGCCACACTACCAGGGCCACATACAGCCCCATTGTATACGGGCTGGGCTCAAACACCCGAATAACAAGATCCATCACCCCAAACCCGATCAGCCAGAGCAGGGGTTCGTTCTTGTAGAAATACTGCCAGCCGGTTTGCTTGCGTGGCCAGTTTGCCGCATGGCGCACATAGCCGGTTAAATCGCCCCGCGCGGCGTGTTCGAGAAACGACACCACGTTCTCGGTCAACTCACCCTTTGCCGCCTCGGCAGCGCCTTCCATATACACTTCGTTCCAGAAGAGATCGTCGCTTTGCTGTTGAAAATAAACCAGCTCCGCATGTGCCGCCGCGCCGATGTTGCGCTCCTGGAATAGCTCGCTGTGAAACTGCCCTATCACCACTCCCAGCCGGTCGCGCGACTCGTAAAGGTAAGCGAGCTGCAAGCCAAATGCTCGCCGCGCTATCTGGGCATAGTCGCAAGAGCCGGGCACTTGCAGCAACGCCAAATCCAGAGCCTCATCGCCCAGCCGCCTGAGCTGTATCGCATCCACCAACACCTGCGGCGGGTGGGGATGTGTGGCCGCCACTTGCTCGCACCAATGCCACACTTCCTGCGGGTCGATGAGGTGCAGCTCCATCGCCCACCGGTAAAGCTCGGCGGTTTCTTTCAGGTTTGTGGTTGTTGCTTGCATCGTTCCCCGCGCGACCTACCCCGACTCTGCCCATTTTGCCATATAATACTGCCGAATGCACCACGGCACCACCAAGATAGCCACCAGCCCCAGCGGCATCGCCAGGCATAAAAGCACCACAAACACCACGCATAACACAGCCAAAACGCAAGTGAGGTAGAACAGCCGCGTCTTCTTCGCGCGCGGCCAGGCCGTTTCCCGCCGCTCATAGCCGTTAAGTTCGCCGCGTGCCGCGTGCTGCAAAAAACTCAGCACATTGGCCGTAAGCTCTTGCCTGGCTTGCTCGTGCACCTCGGGGGCATAGGCTTTATTGAGAACGGCACTCCATTGCTTTTGAAGAGCAGCCAGCTCGGTTCGTGCACGCTCGTCAAGCGCCGCATCGCAAAACGGTTCCCGACGCAATAGCCGCAGCACCGTGAGCAGTTCATGCGGCGCCCCTTCCAAATACCGATGCAAAACCGCAAACCCCTCGCGCGCCAGGCTGGCCGGGTCGCATTCTCCCTGCACCCCTGTCAGCGCGTTGAGGAGGCTATCGTGCCACCTGCGCGGCGATTGCACCGCCCGCACCACCGATTGCGGCGCGTTGCTCTGCTGCGCCACCTGCTCACACCACCGCCACACCTCCTGCGAGTCGATGAGCGAATGCTCCAAAGCCCACCGGTAAAGCTCGGCGGTTTGTTTGAGATTGTCGGTGGAAGATGGCAAAGACATGCCCCGATGATAGCATAAAAACAGAACTTAGAACTTAGAGCTTAGGCTGGGGTGAGGACAAGCGGTGTAGTTTTGTCCTAATTAAAAAGCCGTGTACTGGATCCCCGCGTTCGAGGCTGTGTCAAAACCCACTATTTTATACTGAGTTTTAATTTTCGATTCCCTTTTTCCTTTAATTATGAGTAAAGACAGTCGTGGTTATATTCGTGGAGCCGCTCGTGATCAATTTGAGCTATTGCCAGCTTGTGTGGAAGATTATGTCCCGGAGGTCTCTCCTGTGCGTTTTATCGATGCTTTCATAGCTCAGATCGATGCCTGCTTTTAGGGCTTTATATCTACGGCTATCTCCATCGCGTGACTTCGAGCCGCCGGCTCGAAGCCGAGTGCAAACGGAATCTGGAAGTGATGTGGCTGATGAAAAGATTACAACCCGACTTCAAAACCCTGGCCCGTTTCCGCAGCGAGAACTCGTCTGCTTTTCGCAGGGTATTCCAGGAATTTAACCGCACCTGCCGTTCGCTGGGATTATTCTCCCGCGAAGTCGTGGCGATTGACGGCTCGAAGTTTAAAGCGGTCAACAGCCATGATCGCTATCTCAAACTTTCCAAGATCGATAAGGCTCAAGCCCGAGCCGACGCACGGATTGAAGAGTATCTCGAAGCACTGGCGCGCACCGATGAAGCCGAAGAAGATGCGCCGGAATCGCCTTTGACCAAAGAAGAGTTGCAAGAGAAGATCGAGCAGATGAAGCGGCGACTGGAAAAGCTCAAACAACAAAAACAGTTTCTCTCTCAACAAGGATGGGATGAGGGTGCGAGCACCGATCCTGACAGCGTGCTGCTGTCCGACCGCAAACACCGTCATGGTGTGGTGGGCTATAACGTGCAAATTGCAGTGGAAGCGAAGTCTCATCTGATCGTGGCCATTGATGCAGTAACCGATAAGAACGATTTGAATCAGTTGGGGGCAATGGCCCTTCAGGCTCAGGAAGCTTTGGAGATTGATCCTGACAATGAAGAGGAACGATTAACGGTTCTGGCGGATGCTGGTTATCATGAAGCCGATGAGTTGGAGTTTTGTGAGAAGCATCGCATCACTGCGGTCGTGCCTGCACCTTCCACCACCAGTGGGCGCAGCGTAAAAGGTGAAGAGATCTTCCCGCTGGAAGCTTTTGTTTATGACAAAGAGCGTGACAGTTATTTATGTCCTGAGGGCCAGGAGTTGTCGCGTCAATCGGTGAGTTTGCAAAAAGGCATTCCCAAGGCGTCTTACTCCAACTATGGGGCTTGCCTGTCGTGTGCTTTGAAACGGCACTGCACGACAGGGACGGCGCGCAAGCTCTGGCGTCGCGTGAATCAGGAAGTGGTCGAGCGTGCGGAGCAGTGTTATCAAAAGAACCGGGAGTTGTTCAGGCAACGCAAGAGCACGGTGGAGCATGTTTTTGGCACTTTGCGCAACCGGGGTCAGGGCAGTTTCTTACAAAGAGGAAAAATCAAGATTCAAGGCGAACTGAGTTTGAGTGCTCTCGCGTATAACATGACCCGGGCCATTAATATAATAGGGGTGCAGACTCTGACCCGGGCGATGAAGGCTTGAAACCATTGAGCCTGAGGTAAAGAGTCGGATTGAAAATGAGAATCAATCTGCACTCCAAAATGTAACGGGGAGTTTTGGCACAGCCTCGTGCGCGAGGATGACGAACTTCAAGGGTGATCGTTAACGTCAACGCCTGGTTGCCGTTATTCATCGTTCATAATTCACACTTGTTACTGCCTCGCTCACGCGCGCGGTTCCTCAATGCCGTTAATCGCGAAAACTTGCGACGGAGTTTGCGCAGCGTAGCTTTGCGTGCTATTCATCGCACAAAGCACTCGTCGCGTGCTCTCCGGCAACTCATTCCGCTTACAAAAATCATCCCAATACCGCGCGGCTTCATGTTCGTTCTGCTCCACTTCGGCTCGCAGCGCCATATCCCGGTAATGACGGCATTGCACCACGTTCAGCCGCCAGCGCACCAGCGTCCAGAAGGCAAAAATAATCACCGCCCCTACCATCAGCATCCAGAAGAGTTCGTTGGCGTTCTGGCCCGCCTGGGCCAATTCCTGTGCCCTTAAAAGTTCTTGCTTGTTCATATCCATTCATCCAGCCCGGCATCGGAAGGCGAGAACTCCTCCTCGCCTTCCGATGCGTCCAGCTCTTCCACTCCCCAGGCACGCGGCCCGGCATCGGAGGGCTGCTCATTCTCCTCGTCGTATTCATCTTCCCAGTCCGGCTCGTCGCAAAACGACTGGCACGAAGTGCAGCGGTAGAGCGTCTCGCCATCGCAATAGGTAATCGCCAGCATGGTGCGCCAGTCGTCGCACCACTGGCAAAACTGCATGCCGATCACCGATTCGCTCAGCGGAATAAAGCTGCTCATGTCTCACTGCCCCCGGCTCCCGGCGCAAACAGCAGCTCGGTCTCGCCGACCTTGGCAATCGCCTGCTGTGCCCGGCAAAACACCCAGGCCCGAAACTTCTCGTTGTCTTCCACATCCTTCACATCCACTGCCGCTCGCGCGATATTCTCCAACTCGGCCAGCAACCCCGGCGCAGCCGCAATGAGCTGCGCATTGGGTTTGCCCGCCACGCCGTCGCACCCTTCATAAAACACCTGGCACAGCGAAGGGCTGTGGTCTTCCACCACACTCCGCCCCTGCCACGGCACCTTGATGTCATAGAAAAACCCGTTATCATAAACCCGCCACGGACCGGGTGTGTAGTGATTGTTAGTACTATTAGTAGTCATAGAAAAAGTCCTTTTTAGGAGATGGGAGGTAGGAGGTGGGAGATAGGAACGGCAGGGAAATGGAAAATTGAAAGTGGATAATGGAAAATAGGAGGCAACCGGGCGTCACCGCCAGCCGCCAACCCCGCAGTCCGTCATCCTCGCGAAGGCGGGGATCCAGTACACAGCTTATTGAATAGTGCGTAACCATCCCGCTCCTCCCAACCTCGCCGTTTCCAACTCCCAACTCCTACCTCCCATCTCCCATCCCACAATAAAACCTCGCCACCCGCTTATCCGCGCTACGATGCTTCTCGGCGATATACTCCGGCACCGCGCCGCCGAACAGCTCTTGCGCCACCGCTTTATAAGCCACGCTGCCGGTTTGCCAGGCCCACAAAAACTTGCCTGCTTCGCTCTCGATGCCGTAGCCATCGCCCACCATTTCGCACAGGTCGTTCTCGAACAGCTTCTTCTCGCGCTCCAATTTCTTGAGCTGTTCGTTCACCTGGCTTAGCCCTTTGCACAGCCGTGTAAACCGCGCCGGGTCGGCTGGCGCCACGCACTTGCGCTCGGCCCGCTTATCGTAAAGTGCGCCCAGGTAAATCCGGCGCTTTTCCGGGTCGGGTTCGGGTGGGGCAGTGTCGCCTTCCACATAGGTCACCCAAAACTCATTGGCGGCTTGGAGCAGCAACTCTTCTAACTCCAGGTCGCGCTTAAGGGTGTAAACCCGAAACTCCGTCCCACCCAGCAGCACGGCGACATCCCACAACTCGCGATCCGTCACGGCCATACTCTGACGGCACTGCAACTCCACCGCGCGCGGCACGTCGTCGCGCTCCAGGCCCCATTCGTCCATCTGGCGCGGACCCACACACCGAATCGTCAGTCCCCGCGTCCCGTCGTAGCTCAGCGCGTGGGGCGTGGCCAGAATGTGGGGATACTCGGCATGCCGCAGCGTTTTGCCCGCTGCCATCGCAATCCCGGTTTGCACCGTATACAGCCCGCGCAACGCATCTTCCAAAGCCCGGCTCACCCGCATCCGCGCCGTTTCCGGCTCGCTTCCCACCAGCGGCTCCCGCGTCGGTGTGGCCTTGCGCATCCACACCTCCAACGGAGTCACCCACGGCGATACCCCGCACACCGCCGCAATCTCACTCGCCCCAATTCCACTGCGACGCATTTCAATTTGCTCTGCTGATAACATATGCCTCCTTGAGGCGGAGATGGGAGGTAGGAGGTGGGAGATGGGGGAAGAACGGCGAACATCCAACGTTGAACGTCCAACATCGAACGTCGAATCGGCAACCGGGCGTTGATAGCGACCGCCTGTCTCGCAGCTCGTCATCCTCGCGAAGGCGGGGATTCAGATCGTAGCGTATTATCGAGGACAGCACCAATAATATCTTCCTATCTTCGGCTGTTGCGGAAAAGGTCAACATCGCTCTCAAAAAAACACCCACCCACAAAGCCCCCGGCTAACCGCCCCCACGTCACCCTCCACCCTCCGGTCGCCGATTCAACGTTCGATGTTGGATGTTCAACGTTGGATGTTCGCCGTTCTTCCCCATCTCCCACCTCCTACCTCCCATCTCCCAACTTCCTCTTCATCATCCCCGGATGCGTCCTCTTAAACTCTTCCCACTCCACCCGCCGCACCACGGTCCTGCCCAGCACCCGCTCGTAGCTCATGTAGCCGTGATACCGCAGCCAGTTATACACCGTCGCCAGCTTCTGCCCCGATTCCTGGGCGATGTCGGCGACCGTAATATACTCCCGCTCAATTGCTTTTGCATCCATGCTCTCCCCTGGTAAATTTCCATGAATACCACTCTGGCGTCTCATGCAGTAATTATAGCGTCTCTTTAAATGTTTGTAAATACGTTGCAGAAGATTCTAAAGTTTATATATAATTATCTTATTAAGGAGACGCCTTAAAAGCAGGAACTTAGAACTTAGAACTTAGAGTTTAGGAACGGCCGTGGTCCACTCGCTGGGACTTCCTAAGGTCTAAGCTCTAAAATCTAAGCTCCGCCGAAGGCACTATTATGAAACGAGATAACCGTGGACGGCCCAAGAAGCAGGGCGAGATTCTTTCCGAGGAGCGCGCCATCAAGTTCTCGCCCTCGATGATGGAGCAGTTGCAAAAGCGTAGCGCCCAGCTTGGCGTGAGCGTGGCCGAACAGGTGCGCCGCGCCGTGGCGGCCCAGTTGCACCCCGCCTCCAGCGATATCGACGACATCCCCGGCGTGCGCATCCTCGGCCCCATCCCCGCCGGCGCGCCTGATGGCCAGGAAGAATACGAAAACCGCGAGCTGCGCTGCTCGCTCCACCCCAACGGCCCCGAGTATGCCTACGTCCACGTCCAGGGCGACTCGATGGACAAAATCGTTCCCTCGGGCGCCTACGCCCTGGTGCGCAAGAAATGGGCGATGAGCGGTGAAGTCATCGCCGCCGTGCTCACCATGCCCACCGGCGAAACCGAAGTCACCCTCAAAACCCTCCGCGTCGACGGCGACAACCAGGTGCGGCTGGAGCCGTGCTCCAGTAACCCGCATCACAAGCCGATCGTGCTCTCGGATACCAAGCCGAAGGGCGATGTGCTGTGGATCAAACCGGAGTGCGGGGAGATTGCGGGGGTGTTTACGGGGGATTATGTGGTGGCGGTGGAGTAGGGGGGAGTTTTGGAGTGCGGTGACTTGTCACCGCGTTGTGTGGGGGAGTTTGAAGAACAAAAGCGCGAGGGATAGAGGAATGCAAAGGTCTCGAATTCGAGACCTTTAGTATCGGAGAGATTGCTTTGAGTGAATAAAAATTAACTCGAAATCAATTTTAGGGTAATATAATCACCTGTAAAGCAATTTCGGTACATAAAAATGATTATTGAATTCACAGTCGGCAACTACCGCTCCATCGCCGAACCCCAAACACTGTCGATGGTGGCAGCCGATATCGCCAGCGAAAATGACAACGGCGTTATTGATGCCGGTGATATGAAATTGCTGCGTGTGGCCGCGATTTATGGAGCAAATGCGTCGGGGAAGAGTAATCTATGGTTAGCATTGAAAGTCTTTCAAAACTTTGTCTTTCATTCTGATATGTACCACCAGTTGGGTGAATCATTGCCGGCTCAACCATTTTTGCTTAATAGCGGATATGAAGACAAGCCCAGTTTTTTTGAACTTGTTTTTCTGTTGCACGGAAAAATATATCGTTATGGCTTTGAGATTAGCAAGAAGCAAGTTGAAAGTGAATGGCTCTTTATTAAAAATTCGTCGCGGGAGACTCGTTATTTTACTCGTGAGGGACAGAGTGTAGATGTTAATTCGCGTGTCTTTTCTGAGGCGAAAGATATCGTTAAAAGAACACGTGAGGATGCCTTATTTCTGTCTGTTGTTGCACAATGGAATGGGAAAATCGCAGAAGTTATTAGGGGCTATATCTACCGAATGCATACTTTAACAGGCCTGAATATGCGTGCATCTGCTACTGCTTCGATGCTGAATAGTGACCTAGGTAAGAAAACGCTTGCGGCATTTCTTGGAAAAGTTGATGTGGGATTTAATGAAGTAGTCGTAGAAGAGTCACAAGCGGACCAAGATAAAACGATTAGATCTGATGTTAAAACAGTGCATCCTGTCTATGATAACCATGGAAATGTCGTAGGTACACGTAGATTAGATTTGTATGCGCAGGCGAGCAAGGGAACATTAAAACTTTTTTCGATTGCTGGTCGGTTAGTTACAGGGTTAGAACACGGTGACATTTTTTCTGTCGATGAACTCGACGCCCAGTTCCACCCCCTCATGACCCGCGCCATCATCAATCTCTTCAATTCCCCCGAAACCAACCCTAACAACGCCCAACTCATCTTCAACACCCACGATACCAACCTCTTAAAGCCAGACCTCCTCCGCCGCGATCAAATCTGGTTCACTGAAAAAGATCGTTTCGGTGCCACGCACCTCTATTCCCTCGCTGAGTTCCGCCAGGAAGATGGCACCTTACCACGCAAAGACGCCGACTTTGAAGAACATTACATTCAGGGACGTTATGGAGCAATCCCGTATCTGGGAGATTTCAGCGATCTCATCACTCCTAAAGTGCCAGAGCAAAAGGAAACTAAACCCAAAACAACTGCATCGCCCAAGAAAGCAGCAAAGTCTAAAACCGTGAAACCAGCCGCTAAGAAAACCGCTCGTAAGAAGGCGGTCAAAAATGGCTAAACCTCAGTTCAATCCGCGAACCCGGCCTTATGGAAACCGTAAGGTCGGGACTCGTCCAGAAAAGAAGCGTATTCTCATCATCTGCGGCGGTGAAACCGAAAAGCTCTATTTCGACCAATTCCGCCCGGCGGTAAAGCCACGCATATTTGCCAAAGGTATCGCACCTGACCAACTCGTCGAATGGGCCGAGAATAAGCGTGATTCGGAGAAAGATATCGAAGCCGTTTGGTGCGTTTTCGATTGCGACGATTTCGGCAGACGCTACGATGAAGCCCATCGCCTTGCGCAAAACAAAGGTTTCAAAGTTGCGGCCTCCAACCCCTGTTTCGAACTCTGGTTCGTTCTGCATTACCGCGAAATACACCAGCGTATCACGACCGCCAACTGTCAAACCACTCTGAAAAAACTGCTTAAAAAACCTTACGAAAAAACCGATTCATCCATCTTTTTCGAGTTGGAACCCAACAGGCCAGCCGCGACGACTCGCGCACGGCAAATGACCGAGAAACACACCCCAAAAGCCTCTGGCGCTGTTCCCAATCCGGGCACCGGAGTTCACCTTTTACTGGAAGCCCTTGGGGTGCGCTGACAGAGGCTTTTTACACACTCTAAACCTATTGCAGTGTGGTTTGGAATCTTTTCATATTGTGTTCATCCTAATTTGAACAAAATTAGAATGAAATTGGTATCAGATCTTAGGGCTTGGATCTTAGATCTTAGTTTATGTTTTGGACAAGCACATTGGTTTTGCCCTACTCAATAAGCCGTGTGCTGGTTTCCCGCGTTCGCGAGGATGACGGGCGTGTGAGGCTTGCGGTTGGCATCAACGTCCGGTTGCCTCTCCTGTATTCCGTATTCTGTATTCCGTCTCCCGCCGTTCTCACTCATAAAGCGCCAAATGAATATTCCCCCACGCCGTGCAAAAGATGCAGCACAGCGCCACGGCAAGGTTGAGAATCGTGAGCCGCTGCAGGTTTGGCTTGCAACGGCTGTTGCGACAGCAAAGGTATTTGCCCACAAAATAAAGCAAAGGATAGAGCACGAGGATGTTCGCGGAGATGATGAAAGTCTGCGAGTAGTTGTTGTTGATAATGAACCAGATATTGTGCAGCCAGAACGGAACCGCAAAGACGCTGAGTTCTTGCCGCTGCCAGGCGATTTCGGGATAACGATAGATCAATCCCGCCACGAGAGGCCCCGTCATGAGCAGGGTAAGTCCCCAGAACCCCAGGCTTAACAGAAAGCTTTGTCCGAAGCTGGTGGTATAGATAGTGGAAGAATACATAGCAAAAAGGTGCCTCTACCTCACCGGCTTGGCGAGCTTGCCCGGCACGATGAACGAAATGTCACTGTCCTCGCCCTGTTTAACCACCGCTTTATCGCCCTTGTATTCGTAATACTCCGCGATGCTGCCAATAAAGAACTCGTGGGTGTTGGTATCGGTATCTTCGTGAAAAAAGTGGACCCGCTCTGCCGGAAGCGGCGCTTTATTATGCTGATAGAGGTAGCGATCTTCCTTGCCTGTCCGCGTCGGAACCTCCTGCACGATAGGCATGGGCGAAGAGGTGATGACCACGCCGGAATCGTCGATGGGAACCACCGCATACGGCCCGCTGGTTTTGAGGCGCTCTGCCGGTTTGCGATTGAAACGAACCTGCACCCACCCCACGTAGCCGGGCGGCACTTCGTATTGCAGCGGATATTTCTGATACCAGCCCGCTCCAAAAAAGAGATACACGTTCAAGCCTATCCAGGCAGGAACGAACCACAGCACGCCCAGGGTGAGCAGGGCAGTGGAAACGATTTTATTGGTTTTCACGCCTGTCAAAATTGAACCTCGCATTGTGTCGGCGCTTTTTATCTCACGCAGAGGCGCGGAGAACGCAGAGAGAAGTTTTTGGAGTGCGCTGCCTCCTCACCGCGAGGGCTTAACCGCACCGTCTTCATTATTATGACACGCCGCACATCACGGCTGCGCTTTATCACCATTTAAAAGTAAGGATGAAACCGCATTTTCTGAAGATGAAAATACACAACAGTCCCAGCAGGAAACTAACGACGGGGATAATCCACAGCTCTTTGTTGAATTTCAGTTCCAGCGCAGAAACCCCGGGAAAACGTTTATCGTAATGCACTGTCACTTTCTGGCCGACTTTATAGCGGCTTACCTGTTGCCAGGCCAGGTTTCGGTTTTTAGAGGGTCCATTGAAAGTGAATCTCAGATTTTGAGATTCATAAGCAACGCCATCGACCCGATAAATGTAACGGATGCGATACCAATAGCCTGAGCTGCGCCCGCCTTGATATCCCACTCCCACTTGAGTGATGGTTCCCTTGACCGTGGCACCCCGGAAAAGCAGGTTGGCATAGATGTTTGAATAATGCATGCCAACAAACAAAAAGGGAAACACCAGGAAAAAACCTCCCAGTACGATAAGGATTCCATCCCATTCAAGCCATTTCTTCTGAGCTGTTTGCATTTTTTATTTGGCCTTGGGGTTTAGGTCTTAGTTTATGGTTAGGAAAAGCGTCTTGGTTCTGCCCTAATCAAGAAGCCGTGTACTGGACCCCTGCCTTCGCGAGGGTGACGAACTTCTCGGGCTACAGACTAATCTGTCTGTAAAATAATTATTTACGTCTGTAGTTCGCCTGAAGAACCGCGCGCGTAAGCAAGCCGGGTATCCTCGGACTTCTTGCTTATTCTGAGACTGTATTTGGCTTATTACAATGCCTGCCCATACCCGACTCGCTCATGCGCGCGGTTCTTCATGACGGGTTACTCGCTTACAAAGGGATAACTAATTATTTTACAGACAACTAATCTCAACGCCCGGTTGCCTCCATTCATCGTTCAGCATTCATCATTCATCGTTGCCGGCAAAGTTCTCCCGCCAATACCTCCACTCCTTCTCATCCATTTCCCACTCACAATAAATCGCCACGCCCTGATAATGGTCAGGCAGTTTTTCGTAGCCGCTCAGGCCACGATGAATACCCGAGAGCGCCGTCTCCAGGTTTTCGGCGTAAGGACGGTGGTAGATCACGTTATCATCGTAGTTGGGCGCGCCCATCAGAATTTGCGGGGTTTTCCTGGCGCCGGAAGTGGCGGCGAGATCGAGGATTTGGCGCGTCCAGTGGCCCATCAGCCAGATATAGACTTTATCGAGCGGGATAGAGGTATCGTAGCTCATCACCGCCATCTGATCGACGCGGCGCACCACTTCCTGGAAGTATTTGGGGTTCCACGAAAGCTCGGGAAACGGTTTCCCAAAAGGCGTGGGCGGGTAGGCCGATACCGAAAGCAGTTTGCCCGGCGGCAGCGCGGCGCGCAGTTCGTCTAAGAGCACCAGCATATCGGCGTTGCCGGTTTTCCACGGCTCGATATTAAGGTGAATACCCGCCAGACGGAGGTGGCGCTTGAGCAGGGCCATGCTGGTGGCGATGAACCGCTTACGCCATTTACCATCAGCCGGGCGAGCGTCTTTATCCGAGCGGCCACCAACCCAGGGGTAAACGTTCATGCCCTTGGTTTCATTGAGGAAACGCTCGGTCTGCGCGTGATCGACCCCCATGATGGAGCCATCGCTTTGCGTGGGGCACAGGTGCAGGTAGAGGTCGGTGACGCGGTTGGCGCGCATGGTATCGGCTACTTTGCGGATGTGCGCGCTGCTGCGGAACTGCGGCTTTTTCGGGTTGCGGTTGTTGGCGGTAAACCAGGCGTCATCGCCTATCCAGCCGTGCTGCATCCAGACGGCGTTGCGGCCTTTATCGTGCCGGCCATCACGCACCTCAAGCCCCGGCTGCCAGGAGTTGTAGGCGAGGTAGGAAGCGTAGGCGATGAAAGCGAGGGTGATGAGAGTGCTGAGGCGGCGGAGGAGGCGTTTCATGGGCGTGGCCTTATTATACACGCCGGGCGGACGAGATTGGATGGGTAGCACGCAAAGCCTGCGGCTGCGCTAACTTCGTCGCGGGTTTTCGCAATAAGGGCGTTGAGGTAGTTCATTAAAACGCCACTGCAAATTAGGCAATAAAAAAACACCACTCTGGAGGGAGTGGTGTTTAAAAAACAATTTGACCTATTTATTGCAAAAAGTGCTCATTGCCAAAAAGCATGAGCTTCCTAGTCGTCCGGCACTCCCATATCCTTGAGGCTGGCATGTGGCATTTCAGGGAAGGAACGTAGCAATTCTGCAAGATGCAGGCACCATTGCGATTCATGGTTAATGATTTTTGTGAAGTGAGCCAGGATGCAACACATGCTGTAAATACGGGTATGTGCATTTGGCGCAGAAAATACCGGCGTAAAATCTGGCATGGAATCGTTTTTGGGAGGACTGGGTGAAATTGCCAGGTTAACATTCCAAAGCCGCCCATGATGAGCGATGACATTACGCACGTAATTTATTGTGTGCAGCCAGTTAATCATGGTTTTTGCGCGTGTCACCTCAAAACGATTGACAACACAAATCTGATCATCGGTTTGCATGCCTGCAAAGAATTTAGAGAGCATGCCGAAATCCCATAACTCAATGGCAACCCAAATTGGCAATTGCGTCTCGCTACCGTAGGTGGCGTGGTGGTGGCGGACAAATTCTTCCTTTGAAACTGCAATTGCATTTTCTAACTTCGCACACCACTCGGTGTGTTTTGACACCCCTTCTTCGTTAGGAGTCGTAAAAGAAGGACGTAGCTCGCTGGCGCTCAGGTGGGCATAGATATTACGTTGCCCCAAACACATTGCGATTTCTACGCGCGCCGCAATTTCTATCCGTTCTATGGCGTCCAACAAGAGGAGTTTGAATCTCTTATCGAAGACATACAATTCGCGCGCATCTTCAAAATGGCTATCTTCGAGAAACTCATCGGTGCGCACACCGCCGACTATTTTGCGAAAAGGATACCAGTAGGCGCTGAGGCGATAATACCCATTTCTATGCAGACAATCAACCGCCGATGTCTCGTCGCGAACCATCAGGCCGCGGGATTTAAGTATTTCAAGTTGTTCGGCTGGAGTTTTGAAAGGTTTGCTGTAAGCGATTGGGGCGACATCACTCATATTCGAGGGCAACCTGATAAATAGAAAACCCACCCAAGTACTCGAAAGTAAAGGGTGGGTCGTATTAAGACCAAGTATGACCGCTTGCGAAGTGCCCTGTCAAGCACCTGGGGATAACCTATGGATAACTGGATGGTATCCCTAACGTATGTATACCCTCTATTTTACCACTTCAACCCATCCCCGTGGCACGTTCCTCTAAACCCACTCTAAAGCTGTTGCACGCCGCTCTCAATCACCCGCATCCGGCACAAAATCCGGATCATGCCCCACCTCCAAACACGCCTTGCGATAAAACTCGGCGCGCTCGGCGTTGAACGAAGCAGGTGCGGCATAATGGTAGTACAGCTCAATCGCCGAAGAACGCTGCCCGGCGGCGAAGGCTTTTTCGTGCCATTCGTAGAACTTCTGCATATCGCACTCAACCGGTGGCCAGCCGGCCTGGTAATAGATGGCGATTAATGCCATTGCCTCGCCGTCGCCTTGCTCGGCTTCTTGCATGAGGAGCGGATACCCCTGGATAACCAACTCCAGTTGGCGTTCTTCCGAGAGGAGAAGGCCTTTGGTGATGGTATCGGGCAGGTTTATGCCTTCGCCAAAACCCGACAGCTCAAAACACGCCTTCCCCGAACCCTGCGCGACCAGGCTCTCCAGACGACTGATTTCAGCTTGCAGTTTTTCCCTGGAATCAATCTGTTCCAGGTCTACCGAAATGTCTTCGTATTTCATGGGCAGGGCAACCTCATTTCTCTCTGCGTCCTCTGCGTCTCTGCGTGAGATAAAAAGCACCGACACGACGCGGTGACAAGTCACCGCACTTCATATTTAGCTTCCCAACTTCCTCGCCTTATCCATGCTCTCCCGCGCGGCTTTAAAGGCTTTTTCGGGGTTATCGGAAGTGAGGCTGATCTTAGCGGCCAGGCTCAGGTATTCAAAAGCGCGGACCAATGCGCTTTGGGCTTCCAGAGGGTAGGGCGGCGATTTGAACGGGGGCAGCCCGCCGACATCGAAGGCGTAGCCCTGGCACTGGCTGGCCAACTCGCGCAGCTCGCTCTCGTTTTTGGTGGCGCGGATAGCGGCTTCCTTCCGCTTGAAAACGGCTTCGATACCGTTGATGGGCGCAACCCCCTGCGGCAGTTCCAGAGGTTTCAACTGGCTCGGCTTGGCAATTGGTTCGGGCAACGGGCCATACTCCGCCTCACTCGGAGGGGCAGGTTTATTGACCAGAAAATAAGCTCCCACACCCACGCCCAAAAAGGCAATCACTATCGCTGTTGCTGCTAACGCTTTCATGAAGGCTATTGTACCGTTTTGGGAGTGCGGGGGCTTGTCGGCGCTTTTTATCTCACGCAGAGACGCAGAGGACGCAGAGAGAAATGAGGGATACCTTTTTTGCAAAATAATCTCCTGTTTGCCTTCTGCTATCAAAAAGCGTTAACGGACGGGTAGAGACGCGATTTATCGCGTCTTCCGCACAAATTGCGACCTTGAAACATTGATGGCGAGGAGAATTGATATGTCCTCAGACGCGATAAATCGCGTCTCTTGTATATGGGCAGTTTGTTCAGATTTTACGCTGTGTGTTCACTCGTCACATTGTCATCCTGAGTCCGCGAAGGATCTTGTAATAGTAACCTAAAACTTCTTGCTTCAAACGTTGAGATTTAGAAATGTGCGATGAGATCCTTCGCAGGCTCAGGATGACAATATGCAATGACAACCGCCCGGCAATTAATCAAGATAAAACAATAAGCCTCAGACGCGATAAATCGCGTCTCTACGAATTGCGCCAGGGGCCGACTCCTCCCGAAAACGATAGGACGTAAGTTTGTCGCATTGGTATTGGTCACCCCACCGGCTTGAAGCTCCAAACCTGCACGACATCGAACCCACTCAGCACTGCATAACTCCCTGCAAGAGAAGCATTGAGGTCGAGGATGCTTTCGGGCACGACCGAACTGGCAAGCAAGTGGCCCGACTGCGACGAGCGCACTTCCACGCTATGCATTCCAGCGCGCACAGAGAAACGGCCATCGGGAGAGTAAGCTGCGGTTGTGAGGAGAGGGCCGTTATTGGCGGCGGGCGTTGTTTTGCCGGTGCGATGGTCCCAGAAAAACTGGATGCCATTCTGGTCGATCGAAGCGATGCCGCAGGTGCCCTCCACAAAAGCACAGGCGTGAATCGCGGCTTTGTGCTGGCCGTGGGCTTTGAGCTGCCGCCCGTCGGCCACACGCCATAGCTTGACTTTGCGCTCGCGCCCGGCGCTGACCAGGAAACGGTTGTCGCGGGAGAAATCGGCATCGATGACCAGTGTGCTATCGGCTTTGATGACGATGGGTTTGGCCGCCTCCGGCAATCGGTAAATGGCGATGTTCTTGAATCCCAGACAGGCCAGTAGCTTGCCGTCGCCGGAGTATTTCAAGCCGTGAATATTACCGATGCCCGGACGCAGGGTGTGCATGGCTTTTCCACTGTCGAGCCTGCGTACGCTGATGGTTTGAAGATTATCGACCATCGCCAGGCTCTTCGCGTCGGGTGAAAAAGCGAACGTGCTAATCAGGCTTTTGTCGGAATCGCCCGACGGCTCGGTAAGAGCAAAATGCCGCACCACTTTTCCGCTGCCAACCGACCACACCGTGACTTGAGGCTCTCCGCCAAACCCAAAGCCTTGCCCCGCTGCAACAAAATCGCCCTGCCTGCTGATGGCGATACGGTCGTAGAACGGATCTTTCCGGTTTTCATCCACGAAGGTTCGCAGCAAGGAAGCCCGCATGGGGGCGGGCACGGCAACGCTTGAAGGAATAGCGATGAGGCAATAGATGAAGAGGGCAAGGTAACGTTTCATGCCTTATTATAAATGCTCCGCCTGCTTTGGAGTGCGGCGACTTGTCACCGCACTACCGTCGAAGTCGATCTCAACTCCGGGTTGGTTTCCGAAAGCCGTTTGCCGATGACGGTGAGTATGGCGATGGCAACCAGGGCAAGAAGCAAGGCTAACAGGCAGCCAACACCTATCGCGAGCACGCCATTGCTGCGTGGTGTATGTCCGGTAACCGGCGGGCCATCGGGATATTGCTCGTTTACCTTAACGATGGCAGGGCGAGTGACCAGATAGATGGGCAAGGTAATAAGCCAGAATAAAAAGAACGCCAATGCCCAGGCCCACGGCGGCATGTTCACCATCCCGGCGACCTGGCCGCGGCCGGTTTTAAGGGCCGCGGCATCGAAGAAAATCCAGCCTAAGGCGCCCAAAAGAAAAGAAGGGTAAACCACGTTGATTGCCGTTTCGCCCCCCAGGGTATAAAGCACCACGCCTACCAGGATGGCGCAGAGCGCCACGGCGATGTATGCGATCAGCATCGCCCCGCAACCGATTTTTACCGGCTCGAATTCCGCCCCAACTGCGGGTTGCGGCACCAGGCGAACCGTCGGGGAGGGCACAACCGGCGGAATGGGTGGGGGCACCGGGGACGACTGAATCCTCATCCCGGGTAACTGCGAAACCGGCATCCATTCGACTGCGCCTTCAAACCGTGCCGAATCGGTGGGAAGAATCTCGCCCGTATCGAGGCCCTGCTGAATGGCTTCAAAATCGAACGGCCCCAATACATCGCGATTGCGACGAATATAGATTTCCATGGTGGCCTCTATTATAGACGATGCTTAGAGTTGCTTTTTAAAATCTAAAAAATTAACCACAGATGAACACAGATGGACACAGATGGGCTTTAAACAAGGGTTTACGTTTATCTCCAAACAATTCCGTTCGTTCTTCACTGAGAAAGCGAGTATGGGCGCTTCACAACCCAAAACTTTATCTGTGTTCATCTGTGTCCATCTGTGGTTAATTCGTTTCCAGACAACATAAATGACTTCTGCATTCATCCTTCTGCCTTCTCACTTACCTTTCCCACTGCCCAGCGGCGGGCGGCGAGGAAGTCGGAGGTCGTCGCCCACACGGCGCCGTCGATGCGTTTATCAATGTGTTTTTCGAATAGTAGTTTGAGCGTTTCCCGGTCGCGTGCGTGCCAGGCGGCCACGGCGTAGGGGCCGGCGACCGATTCGGGGTTTTGCGGGTTTTTATTCATCAGCAGCTCGAAGCCGCGTTTGGCGCGCGGCCAGTCGAAGGTTTTCAGGTCGGGGTGCTGGTCAGGCTCGAGCTGCTTGAGTAAGTGCCACACAGCCCGGGCATAGAAGCGGTCGCCTGCCTCGCCTTTCAACTGGTCGGCAATTTGGGCGGCGTAGGCTTGCCACTGCCCCGGTTTGCCGCCTTTTTGCTGGGTTCGATCCAGCACTGCATTCAGATGAAACTGCGTGAGATTGCCGTAGCGGTCGACTGCCTCCAAGACGAACCTATCGTAAGCCTTGCGCGAGGCCGGGGAGCCAGTCAAAGATTCCTGAGCGAGAATAAACCATTCGAGATAAGTCTTCCCGGAGCGATACGATGCAATGAAAGCAGCAACCATCGCCCTGTCCCTTTGCCGCCAGAGTTGGTCGCGTTTGGCTGGGTCGTGGCCGGAGTTAATGGCAAACCAACAGCCGGCATAGTAACTAGTGGCTAATGCAATTTGCGCCGTCAGCGATTGAGGATGCTTTTTGCGCCATTGCTGCAAAAGTTGGTGTTTAGCCCGCCAATCGGCCTCGGAACCCGGCATCCAACTTAGCCCTGTGTAGGCCATGTGGAGCTTTAAGGTGCCATCGAGAAACTCTTCTTTGGTGCGCCGATACTCCGCGACCCGTTTTTCTATGGCGGCGTAATCTCCCGCTTTCTGCAACCCATCCATCTCTCGCGCCAATTCGAATTGCGCTCTGCGAAGGGGCGCCCGAAACCGCACGTAATCGGTATCCTTGGTCTTCCAGCCACTGGGATAGGTCTTTATTTCTATCGCTTCAGGCGGCGAGCCTTTGCCACACCCCGCCACCACAACCGGAAGCAGAGCGCCACAGAGCAAAAGAGAAAGAATCGGTTTTGACATAATTTTGGTCTTTGGACTTTGATCTTTGGTCTTTGAGCAGTTTAAAATGCCAGGGGATCAACTATTAAGCTATTCAAACCCCATCTGTGTTTATCTGTGTTCATCTGTGGTTCATTCAAGAATCCTCTATTCGGGTTCAGCCTTCTTACCCAAGACCCAAGACCAAAGATCAAAGACCAGCCGTTCTATTGCAACGCCCAGTTGCGGGCGTCGGTAAATTCTTCGGGGCCGACCCACACCCTGCGGTCGGCGCGGTTTTTGATATAGCGTTCGAAAAGCGGGCGGGCGGTGGCGCGGTCGTTCTGGTACCAGGCGGCTTTGGCGTAGGCCCCGGCCACAGCGTCGATTTCCGTATCGGGCAGGTTCATCAACTGTTCAAAGCCGCGCTTGACACGGGGCCAATCATATTCTGTGGTGAGAAGCTTGTTGAGGGTGGGAACCTGGTGAGTGATGACAAACCATATCATGCGCGCTGCCAGAATATCGCCATTTTTGCCTTCTTTTGCGGCGACATTTGTCAGGTAAAGCCGCCACGGCCCGGCTTGCTGGCTCGCCTGTCGCATGAGGTAATCTAAGCGATTGAACTTGAGCTGGTCGTATTTGGGGTAGAGCTTTTCGCCTTCATCCTGAATGCTATTGTAAGTTTCGAGAGACTCGGCTTGCGCCGAATAGGCAAAGTGAGCGGTATAAAACCAGCCGACACACTGTTTGCGGGAAGCTTTATTTGCTTCGAGAATCTCTTTTGCCCGCTTCAGGTACTGCTGCGTCTGCTGATCGATAACCTCGGGCTTATCCGACTTCCGCATGTTATTGCGCAAAAAAGAGTAGGCATGGCAGTAACTAAAAGCCAGGGCGATGGGAGCCGAAATCGATTGCGGCATTTGTTTGCGCCAGGCTTCAAGCTGCTGGTGTAGTTTTTGCCATTCCTGAGTGTTATCGGCATTCCAGGCAACACCTTGATAGGTCAGCAGCAGTTTTGATCCGCCATCGAGATGCGCCTCGCCGCTGCGCCGATATTGCGCCATGCGCTGTTCCAGGGCCGTGAAATTGCCAGCCAGCAGCAGTTTTTTCGCCTCATAGATAACCTCATCGCCCTGCAGGGCCACAGGCGAACGGAACGTGGCGATCTCCTGCTGCGGCTCCTTGCCGGCATCCTTCGCGCCTTGCCCGCACCCACCCAGCAAAGCCACCATCAACCCACTGCAAATTAATAATGAACGAATCATGGTAAAAGAGCTTAGATTTTAGAACTTAGTAGTCTGTAAAGTAAGTTTTTATGTATTCCCTATGTATGAACATCGCGCTCTGTCATTCCGAGGCACGAGGAATCTGGTAACAATGAACTAAAACATCTACCCCTGTCATATTAAGGTTTAGGACGGTGGAAAGAGATTCTTCGCTGGCTTGTATGGTTTTATTGTTGTCTTCCAAGGTAAGCTTGGAAGTGTTGGGGTGGAGGGCCACTCGCAATAATTGGCATGGCTTTTAGGCCGCGACCAACTTTCTGAGACCTCCCCCACACCAGCAGCGCCCATGAAGAATCTCGCTTCAGGCCCGCGTCTGCCCAGACCAGCCTAGAAAGCCCATTACTCGCAAGGTCGCGTCGGTGTGTTCCACCCCAAACTCATACAGCACAGGAGTTTATCGCATGACTTGCCAAAACATCCAGCCTCAAAAAACCAACGTAACACCCCAATCAGAACACATATCTCCGGCTGCCTATATCGGCATCGACGTTGCCAAAACTCAACTCGTCATTGCACACAATGGGCAAGTCACCAACGTTGCCAATTCCAAACGTGATCTGCAAAGTTGGCTTGGCACATTGCCACCCAATTGCGCATTGGCCCTGGAAGCCACCAGTTCCTACCACCAACTTCTCGCGGATATGGCTTATGCAGCAGGACACACGGTCTATGTGCTGAATCCTAAACAGATCAAGCATTATCGGACTGCGACAAGAGGACGGGCTAAAACCGATCTCTGTGACGCTCTCCTTCTGGCACGTTATCTGGAACGGGAATACATGCAACATCATCCCTATCAGCCGTTATCGCCGGATTCGATGCGGCTCTGTTCTCTTCTGCGCCGTCGGGCAGCTGTTGTCAAAAGCAAGATCCTCTTGCGCTTGAGTCTGGAAGGCGAAGCCAAAGCATTGGGGTTGGGAACGAAATTGACTTCTTTGCTTGATAGCTACAAGCGTCTCCTCAAAGCGATTGACCTGAAAATCGATCAACTCTTAAAGAAACCACAATTCGAAGAGGCTGCCGGCCGTCTGTTGAGCATCGTTGGAATTGGTCCTTTAAGCGGAGCCGCCTTGTTGGTGGCGCTCGAACGTGGAGAGTTTAAGACACCCGAAGCCTTTGTCGCATTTTTTGGACTGGACCCGGTTTCGCGAGATTCAGGCCAGAGTAACGGGCGAAGACGATTGAGTAAACAGGGAGATAGTGAAACCAGGCGGCTTTTATATAATGCCGCCATGAGTGCCAGTTTGACCGAACTCTGGAGGCCGTTGTATCTGCGTTACTTAAATCGCGGATTCACCCGTATTCAGACGTTATGCATCATGGCCAGAAAGCTGGACCGCATTGCTTGGGCGCTTTATAAAAAGAAGCAAACTTTTTGTGCCCAAAAGTTCGCAAAATCATTGACATGAACCATAGAATCTCAGAATGACAGATTGCAAGGCCAAGTCTGCGAACCGATATTCCCAACACCGCAAGAGTAAAAATTTATTTTACAGACTACTTAGAGCTTAGGGTGGGGTAGAGCAAAAGCACTCAGCATAAACCTAAGTTCTAAGCTCTAAAATCTAAGTTCTAAGCTCTATCTTCCAATGCCCACTTGCGGGCAGTTGTGTATTGATTATAATCGGCCCATACGGTTTGGTCGGCCTGGTTGCCGATCTTGTCCTGGAACAGGTGTTTAAGCGTGGCGCGGTCGCGTGCCAGCCAGGCGGCTAAGGCGTAGGCGCCCATCACCGAGCTGGTATCGAAACCGGCCATTAACGATTGGAAACCGCGTTTGGCGCGCGGCCAGTCGAAGGTTTTCAGGTGGGGGCTAATATCGGAATCTCTCCTCATAAGCAACGACCACACGGCCCGCGCATAGAAGCGGTCGCCTGCTTCGCCGCCCAGTTTATCGGCCACACCGGCAGCGTATTGTTGCCATTTCTGTGGCCCCTGGCGGTGCGTGGAGGTGAGGTAGAAAATAACCGTATATTCATAGGCCCGGAAACCGGGGAACTGGGCATTGGCTTTTTCTGTCAGCGCCGATAACTCAGCAAAGGAAATACCCTGTTGGATGGCAATCGTTTGGGCCATGAAATACCACCCCGGGCAGCGAGTGCTCGCGGCTTTGCCGTCTTCGAGGGCTTTTTGGGCCATTGCCAGCCTTTGGCTACGCAGGTTGCGCTGCCGGGGGTTTAAATCGGACTGGGTTTTTCCTTCTTGTGCCAGGAAAGCTCCGTCGTAATAGTGATTGGCGAGGGCAACGGAAAGGCCCATAGAATGGGGATACAGCTTGCGCCACTGCTGGAAACGCGGCTCGTTTTCGCGCCAGGCTTTTTCGGTGGTGGCGTTATCCCCCAGGCCCAGATAATACAAAATGAGCTTACTTTTCCCGTTCACGAACTCCTGGCCGGGCCGCCGGTAACGGGCCAGATTTTCCTCGATGTGTTTGAAGTCTTGATATTCAAAACGCTGCGCCGCCTCGTGACGGAGGTCTTGTTCCTGTTCCAGCACCGGCGCGTCGAACATCGTGAAATCGGCGGGAACATCTCCAGCGACCTGCGCCTGCACCTCGGCAGCGCCCGGCCCCGGCTTTTCGCGCGGCCCTTCACACCCCGCCAGCAGCAGCGGAAACAAACTGCAATAAACGATGAGCCTGGCTTTTTGTTTGATCATCAGGTTAAGTTTTATCGCACTCCAGAAAGATACCAGACCTGGAGCTGTTTTTTGGTGCGGACGATGATAACCCATTGTTTATTCTCCATCTGGAAAAACTTAACCAGCCATGCGGGGGCACCAGGCCCTTCCAGAGTAGACGGCGCGGCCGCCGCACCTGTGCTCCAGATTTTTATGGATTTGGCTTTCTCATGTGTTGTTGCAAGCCATTGCCCGTCATCGGAATAAATAAAATCGGTCACCGGCGCTTTGTTTGGGGCCAGGCTTTGTTGGAGCGCGCCGGTGGCCTTATCCCAGACCTGGATTTTTCCTGCGAAATCGAGGCTTGCCAGCCGCTTGCCATCGGGCGAAAAAGCGATGTCTGAAATGTCCTTACTTTTGCCGCCCAAGTCGTAGAACACACCTTCCCTGGTGAGCTCGTAAACGCTCACACCTCCCCAGTCTTTCGCCTTTTTCTGGTTGGCGGTAGATTCATTCTCGCCAAAGCCAAGCCCAATTTCACCTTTCTGCATAAAGGCAATGGCTAATTCATTTCCATCGGGGCTAAAGCGGAAAGCAGTAAGCGACCCTCCATTGCGCGTTTTGATGGTTCTTATCACCTTACCCGACTGCACATCCCAAAGGCGCACTGCATCGCCCACCGATGTCGCCAGCCGCTTGCCGTCGGGAGAGAATGCAGCGCCAAAAGTCTGGTGGTTGTCGGGGTCTTTGAATTCCCTGACGATCCTTTTCTGGGCGATGCTCCATTGCTTCACCACCGGGGTGACGTTGCTACTTACAATACTCTGGAGGTCTGGCGAGATGTCGACCGTCGCGACGAACTCGTTATCGGCAAAGCGGTGGAGAAGGGTGCGTTTTTCGAGATCCCACACCAGAATCTGCCCGTTGGTGGACGGCCGGACGGAACCGCCCATGTCTCCGGTCGCGGCTACCATGAGTTTTCGGTTGGGAGAAATGGTTATGCCATTGATGTTTTTAAGCTCAATGCCCCACGATGATGAAACTCGCCAGGCAGAGTCGCGCTGCTCGCTATGTGGCGTGGCCGTGGCTGGCACAGGCCGCTGCCGCAGATACCAGAGGCCGGAAGTTAAGATAATTGCGCCACCCACAAGCAGCACAGTTAAGAGCGGCTTTTTCCTCATGATCGCCCTTTCGCCTTTTTTAATTAACCACAGATGAACACAGATGGACACAGATAAAATCTTGGTTTGTGAAACGCTCATTCTCGTTTTTTATTGAGAGAACGAGAGTGATAATTTGGAGATAAACGTAGACCTTAGTTTAAAAACCATCTGTGTTCATCTGTGGTTAATTCTTGTCGGTTCTACTTCAATCTAAAGGTGAGCGCCGAGGCGTCGGTGAAGCGCAGGCGTTCGCGGGTACGCTCGATTTGCTGGCTCATGATCTGGGTGAACTGGCGTCCCCGGATGGAGGTGTAGACGAAACCGTGCATGGGTGTGCGCAGCTCCTTATCGATGCCGCTCCAGCGCACCCGGGTAAAGGCCACGCCGTTGATGCGGCCGCTTTCGGGGGCTGTGAGTTGAAGGCCATAGATATCTGCATTCAGCATAATCATGGAGAGTTCGGTGATATCCTGGCTGTTGAATGTGCCAGCTTCTTCGGCGGTGAGCTTGCCGGAGACGACCGCATACGAAGCCACCGGCCCCCAGCCCGCACCATAGCCGATCCAGGCGTCCCAACCTTTCTCGCGCGACTTCTGACGCTGCAAACGAATGCCCTTGGGCAGGCGCACGGTGGCAAACCCCAGCGAAGTGGGAGCCGCCAACTGCTTGACAATCGCCGGTGGCGGCGTCCAGGTAGAAGGCTTGCCCTGTGCGCCGGCCATGCCCACGCAACTGACCAGTACGATTAGAACGACGATTAAACGCGAATAGATTGTTCTCATGATGGCGAAATTGTAACACGTTTTATGAGATCTTAGGTCTTGGAGCTTAGATCTTAGGTTTGCCTGGGATAGGCGGAGGGGGGGCGTTGAACGTTGAACATCGAACATCGAACGTTCAACGTTGAAAGTTCGATGTTGGATGTTCGCCGTTTCCAACCCGAACGTTGATGATGACCATTAGCATTCCACGCCCGTCATCCTCGCGAACGCGGGGATCCAGGTCGCAGCTTTTTGAGTAGGATAAAACCAAACCGTTTGTCCAAACCTTCAATTCATCATTCACTATTCATCATTCATACTTGCCGTTTAGTGACACCGAATATCCAGGCACGGCTCATAACCACCGGCGTTTATATAAACCACATACAACCGCTGTTCCTGGAGCAGATGCGGGGCAAACCAGGAATTAATATCATTCATCCAGAAAAAGCTGTCGTCGTCAAAACGCGAGCCGTCCCACACCGCCACCTTGACAGGAATCACTTCGCCATCGGGAGCCTTCGCCTTCGCCGCGCGGTAATACGCCTTGAGTTCCTTTGCGTTGCCTTGATAGCTGCGCAGCTCTGCCACCAGAAAATCGCACTGGTTGCCAGTGCCGTGGGTGATGCCCAGAAAGCGGATTGTTTTTATCAACTGCGTGCCGGGCGGATGCCCGCCTTGCTCAAGCTGCGCGGCAAAGCGGCTTAGCCGTCCATCGTTCCAGCGCATGTTGAGGAAAGGGGCGGCGATGATAAGGATGATAAAACCAAGGCAGGCTCCCGCTTTCCAATTTTTCTTCATTATGCTGAAAAAACGATACTCTGTAAATGCAAAGTTGGTCTCAATAGAGACTCCCCTGAAATGAAACAGCGAAAACAGAGGCAGAAAACTTCAATCCGGTTCTGGCTGGCCATGCTCATGCTCTATAGCGTGCCGACACTTCTCTATGTGGGCAGTGTTGTAACAACATGGTTTTCGTTCCCCTATTATACCCCCTCTATCGCGACGCCTTCAGCCTGGCTTTCATTCGGCAGTGGGATGTGAAGTTGGAAGGAGAACGCTTGCCGCCGTATTTAGACGAACCGACATAAGACGGGCAGAAATGCGTCCTTATGTTAAAAAATGGCTGTTTCGTATAATAAGGAACCCGTTGCCCATCCCTTATTATCGTGGCGTAACATAAAGGCACATAAAAGAGCGTCTTATTATGCGATCGGGAAAATTTGTAAAACAACTCACCGGTTATTGGGCATTCATCCCTGCGCCGCTGCCGCCCAACCCGCCAATTCAGATCGACGATGAGATGGCGGAATTGCTTTCTCGCGCCGATCGCGCATTGGGTCGGCTGGATGGCGTAACCTCCGTTTTACCCAATCTGGATTTATTTGTGGCAATGTACGTGCGCCACGAATCGGTGCTCTCTTCGCAGATCGAAGGCACGCAAAGCACCCTGCAGGATGTGTTGGAGTTCGAGATCGATGGGCGTGGGCATAACCAGCCCAAGGATGTCTCGGAAGTTGTTAACCACGTCAATGCCATGAACTATGGCCTGGAGCGCCTGCGCGAATTTCCCTTGAGCTTACCGCTCATCAAGGAACTCCATGCCCAACTGATGCACGATGTGCGAGGTGCCGAGCGCGAGCCGGGCGAGTTTCGCCGCAGCCAGAATTGGATTGGCCCGGCTGGCAGCACGCTCACAAACGCGACTTTCGTGCCCCCACCGCCCCACGAAATGATGACGGCGCTGGACAACTTCGAGAAGTTTCTCCACACCAACCAGCCGATGCCGGTGCTCATCCACTGCGGCCTGATTCACGCTCAATTTGAAACCATTCACCCCTTTCTCGATGGAAACGGTCGTGTAGGGCGCCTCCTCATTACTTTTTTGCTCTGTCAAAAAGAGGTTCTCGAACAACCTTTGCTGTATCTCAGCCTGTACCTGAAAGCCCATCGGGCCGAATATTACGATCGTCTCATGGCTGTGCGCAACGAAGGCAATTGGGAAGGCTGGCTGAAATTCTTCCTGCGCGGCGTGGCACAAACCAGTTTGCAAGCCACGCGCACCGCACGCTCTATTCTGGAATTACGAGAAAAGGGCCGCGAACAGGTTTTCCAAAAGACGGGCCATTCCACCCAAGACCTGCGCCTCTTCGACCTGCTCTTCGAGCGACCACTGATCACAGTGCGGCTGGTGCAGGAAAAACTCGATTGCTCCTATGCCACAGCCAACAAACTCGTGCAGCAGTTTGCCGCCCCCGAAGTAGGTTTCCTCCAGGAAATCACCGGCGGCCAACGCAACCGCCTTTTCCGCTTCGAGCCCTACCTCAACCTGTTTGAAATGCCGCTGGAAGATACTCCGTTCGACCAAACGGCCACCCCCTTACAGCGAACGGCTTCTGAGGGGTAATACCAATCCCAGATATTACCTTGCTACACAGCAGGTAGACAGTAGACAGAAAACAGGGAGGCAACCAGACTTTGATGGTTACCGCAAGCTTCCCACGCCCGTCATCCTCGCGAACGCGGGGATCCAGTACACAGCTTTTTATTCAAGGTAAAATCAAACGGCTTATCTCAAGAGTAAGTTTCCTGTTTCCTGCATTCTGTTTTCTTGGTCACAATAGCAGGAGGTAGATTTTCAGGATTGGGGTAAATGTCCTTAATATTAATTTTGGGCTGTTTTGTAACATAAGGAGCCGATTGCCCGGGCCTTATTATCATGGCGTAACATAAGATGGGTCAAATTAAGTTCTTATGTTAAAAAATGGCCTTTTCGTAACATAAGAAACACCCAAACCACTCGGTAAAACAGTTTATAATGGAAGTTGGCAGCGGTAAGCTCTTCTCGCAACTTTCATGTTCTGGATTACTGTTTATCTGATCATCACCTACAGCCTGACTCTCCTCGCGCTGGGCGGGTGCTTTATTGCGCTGGCGCGCTGGGTAAAACCGCACAAAATCAGGTTCGCCCTGGGCGGAATGTTAGCGGTCGTTTTTCTGGCATTGCCGCTACTGCCTTACGCGCAAGTGGCATGGCAGACGCAACAGTATCGTGATGTATTACTTCCGGCATTTATGAAGGAAGCCAGGCATACCATCAGTGGAGAAATAACCATGCCACCGCTGATTTTCCGTGTTCTTGAATACTCGCCGCGTCGGGCCGTGGTGTACGCAGTGGAATCATGTGGTGAAACGAATTCTGGTCAACGCTGGGGCTGGACGATGAAACTCAGAAACGGAGGTAGTGGCTGGGCATATTCCGAAGACGCCGCCGTATGGTCCGATTGCGGCAGCGCCGAAGGCAACACCTTTCCGCCTTATCCCGAACCGAGGGAGTTTTAAAACACCCGCCATGAAAAGCGCTCCTCTCCAGGAAGAAGTGACCTCGCTGGCCTTCTCGCCCAATGGCAGGCTCATCGCAATCGGGATTATGCGGCTTCGCAAGGCCGCGAATGAATACTTGCCCAGCCGCTTCGAGCTGCGCGATGTGGCAACCGGGCAACTGCAGGCTGCGGTGGAAAACGATATCGTTGCCCGTCCCGCAGTGCTCTTCTCCTCATCCGGCAATTTCCTCTATCTTCAGGGTTTGGAGCAGATATCGAATGACAAATTCACCGCGAAAGCTGTGGCCTGGGATATGGAAAGCAACAATGAGCTTTGGCAATTAGAAATACCACCGCACTGTTTTTTGCATGCGCTCACCCTCTCGCCCAATGGCAAGCTGCTGGCCGCGCCCTGGCAGTCGATGCAAGGGGATGTGGAGGAAGCAGCGCCAAACTGTCTCGGCCTGTGGGATAGCCAAAGTGGGAAATTGGTCGATAAATTCAGAGGCAGCTTCGATGATGTCACGCTGGCCTGTTTCACCCCCGACTCGCAAAGCCTGGTTCTGGAGAACTGCGGAAAGGACAACGAAAATTATACCTACGATTTACGGCGCATTAATACCACCACCGGGGAACTGACCCGGCGTATCGAGCTGACTCCCTTCGCCCCCAGACAGATGGCGATTAACCCGCAAACCGGCCTCATTGGTCTGGTGCTTTGCGAATATATCGATGGTTCTCTGGACTATCCTGTGTTGGAGTTGCGCGACTTGGAAAGAGAAGGACACAGAGTGAGGCTTGCCCTTCCCGAGGAAGTGGTCGATCCTTATATCGAGTTTTTAGCCTTTACCCCAAACGGCGAGCAGCTTTGGGCTGTTGCCACCTTTGAGGATATACAGAAAGCACGTTTGCTCTTGCGCTGGGATGTCGCCCACGCCCACAGCTTGCCACCGGTTGAATTGGGGGTTGCGCATTGCGGCTACGACCTTGCCATTGCACTTTCTGCCGATGCCCGCACTATTGCCCTGAGTCACCCCAAGCGTGGGGTGCAATTGTATCGCACCAGCGATGGGATGCAGGTTCAAGAGTTGCCGGTCATCGAAGAGGTAAAACCTCTCTTTAATCTGGACGATGAAATCCGCTATCTGCAAAACGGTCCGCAGCGCGATGAGAAACCGATGGGGCTAAGTGTGGAAACGCTGCACGTCTCGGGCGAAAATCCCCAGGCGATTCTGGCAAAATGCAAAGAGGTGCTTGGCACGATGTTTCACGCCGCGCCAGCGGACTACAGCAACCCGCCCGGTTGGTGGCGTGAGCGGCTTCCAGGCTGGTTCGTATCGCAGTGCGCCCGCGAAAAAACCATCGAAGAAAGCCAAGAGTGGTTCGCATGGTGGCAAACGCTCACCTCTGAAGAACGCCTGAGCGAAAAGGAAAAAGCACCCTGGTCACTGCGAGCCTGGCTTTTCTGGTTTACCCCCGATAACCGCACCTGGTTTTGGTGGGATAGCGAAATTACGGGCGCCCACACCTTACTGATTCACCTTTGCATCGTGGAAACACCGGGCGCTTTAGGTGCGCTGGAATGGCTGCTGCGCACAGCCGGTGCCACAGAGGTGCAGTTCGGTTTTGCCTGAAAAACCGAGGCAATCAAAAGCCGTCCTGCTACGTCAGTTTTCGCGATTAGCGGCGGAATTAACCACAGAGGACGCAGAGGTCGCAGAGAGAAAAGGAATAAGGCCAACAGCGCTGCAACTCCCCGGCTTTCATCTGTGTTAATCTTTGGCTAATTTCAGACTATTATAGTTGACCCGTCCCGCTTCTTCAGTGACAATAGGCGCATGCTATTTCGTTTGTTAACCGTATTGGTTGTTTTCTTTTCTGTGGTGGTAACGGGCGTCCGGGCGCAGCCGGTGGAGCCATTGGCAATCGTCTCCATCTGGGTGAGCGCTATGGATTTTTCTTCCGACAGCAAAAACCTGGCACTGAGTGTGGGGCGTTGGGAAGACGTGGGATTTTTGCCTTTGCGCTATGAGGTATGGAACAAAGATTCGGGACGGCGTCTTCAGAGTTTTTCGAACCAAATGGAGCAAAATCCCAGGGTTTTGTTTTCGCCCGACGGCACCAAACTCATTGGCTACGGATTGCGAGTGCGAGAAGGCAAAGAACCTGAAGTGCGCGCCACGGTGTGGCAAATAGACTCGGGTGAAAAACTGTTCGATTTACCAGTGGAGGAGCCGCAGGGGTATTTCACGCACATGGCTTTCTCGCCGGATGGCACCTCCATCGTCGGGATTCATCAACTGCAACGCGAAGGCAAACGCGAAACCAGCGTTTATGTTTGGGATGCAAACACCGGTGCCAGTCAGCAGCGGTGGCATGATTCGTCTTACCATCCCGTGGCGGCTCATTATATCGATAACAACCAGAAGCTGTTGCTGGCTGGATGGAATGCCACGCCGGGCGGTTCACATACCAGCCTGCAAGAGCTCGACTTGCGGCAAGGCAAGATTACCCGCACCCATGCCATCGGCAAATACGCCATCGCACGCTCTGTCATGGGAGATGGTGGCAACCCACTGGCGCTGTACTGGGTGAACATCGGCGAGCAAGCCGGTACCGCGGCTGGCCTGGAAGTTTTGCAATGGCAATCGCCCCAGACGCCATTATCGCTGACGATGTCTCGGATCACTCCGCTGAGCCTGCACTTCAATTCCGAAGGCAATGAGTTGCACGGCGTGGCCCTCTCGTTAGAGCAAGACCGCAAGTTCCAGCTATGCCGCTGGGATACCCAAACCGGCGACAGCCTGGGCATTGTGACACTCGACAGGCTACCCGACGACACGCCGTATAGCAGCATTATTGATTCCAAGGCAGAAATCGCCGCTATTGCCATAGGCCCCACCGTGAAACTGCACCGCACCAGCGATGGCGAGCTTTTGCAGACTTTGCAGGTGGATTAGGAACAGCAGAATTAACCGCAGAGGACGCAGAGGTCGCAGAGAGAAAAGGAATAAGGCCAACAGCGCTGCAACTGGCCGGCTTTCATCTGTGAAATCTGTGTTAATCTGTGGCTAAATTCAGACTATTTGAGGGCGGTTCTCGTTAGGCATGGGCCTTGTAACGTCATCTTTTCTCGCTATTGATATTCTTCTTACTCCGTCATCCTCGCGAACGCGGGGATCCAGAAGTGACAGTTCTCCGGGTATAGAGGCACAAGCACAAGCTCTATAGCCCAACCTTCAAACAAAAAGCCGTGTACTGGATCCCCGCGTGCGCG
>Ga0209369_1000661_pt1 | contig 31099 bp, 30 predicted proteins | sample EBPBio142010_DNA_FD_185865 | JGI IMG/M metagenome (GOLD analysis project Ga0209369, IMG submission 185865) | Wastewater treatment Type I Accumulibacter community from EBPR Bioreactor in Madison, WI, USA - Reactor 1_10/4/2010_ DNA (SPAdes)... | ecosystem: Engineered > Bioreactor > EBPR >... | reverse complement strand
GGGGTTGGGAAGGTCGTTCGCGCCCATCGTGTGCTCAGGCTTCGTCGTAGACGACTTCCAGCGTCGGCTTGACGATCTCGTTCTTGCCGACCATGTCGAACAGCGTGGCCGGCTCCATCTGGAAGTCGCGCCCGGTGACCTCGGCACTGAACAGGCCCAGCAGTTGGTCCTGCGTCTGCGGCTTGGGCCGCACCGGCGGCGCTTCGGCCACGTTGGTGGCCAGTTCCTCGAACAGCGGCGCCCACTGCGTGCCCGGGCGGCCGATGATTTCGTAGCTGGCGCTCTTGCGGCGGATGTCCTCGTTGGCCGGGATCGTGGCCAGCACCGGAATGCCGGCATGGCCCGCGAAGGTCTTGGCCTCGCCGGTGCCGTCGTCGCGGTTGATCACCATGCCCGCCACGCCGACATTGCCGCCCAGCTTGCGGAAGTACTCCACCGCGCTGCAGACGTTGTTGGCGACGTACAGGCTCTGCAGGTCGTTGCTGGCGACGACGATGACCTTCTGGCACATGTCGCGCGCGATCGGCAGGCCGAAGCCGCCGCAGACCACGTCGCCCAGGAAGTCGAGCAGCACGAAGTCGAAGCCCCAGTCGTGGAAGCCCAGCTTCTCCAGCGTCTCGAAGCCGTGGATGATGCCGCGCCCGCCGCAGCCGCGGCCGACCTCGGGGCCACCGAGTTCCATCGCGTAGACGCCGTCGCGCTTGAAGCAGACGTCGCCGATGGCCACCGGCTCGCCGGCCAGCTTCTTCTTGCTGCTGGTCTCGATGATGGTCGGGCAGGCCTTGCCGCCGAACAGCAGGCTGGTGGTGTCGCTCTTCGGATCGCAGCCGATCAGCAGCACCTTCTTGCCCTGCTGCGCCATCATGTAGCTCAGGTTGGCCAGCGTGAAGCTCTTGCCGATGCCGCCCTTGCCGTAGATCGCGATGATCTGCGTGGTCTTGGCCGCCGGGCTGGTGTGCACCGGATCGGGCTCGATGGCGGCTTCGGCGCGCAACTGCACGTCGCGCAGGATCTGGATTGGGGACACCGTCGGGGCGCCGTGGGAGTTGCTCATGCGCTGTGTCTCCAGTCGAGGATCATCTTCAGGCAGGCCACGTCGCCGAAGGCCGTGCGGTACGCGGCGTCGGCATGGGCGGCTTCTTCGCGGTGCGTGATCAGGCCGCCGAGCGACAGCACGCCGTCCTCGATCAGCGCCTTCACGGCCAGCAGGTCGGGCCGCTGCCATTCGGCGGCAGCGCGGATCTGCGCCTCGCGCATGAAGGCCGGCGGGAACGAGAACGACACCCGGTCGCTGTAGAAGCCGGCCAGCACCACTTCACCGCCCGGTGCCAGGCGGCCGATCAGCGTGTCCAGGATCGAGGCGTCGCCGCTCACGTCGTAGATGGCGCGGTAGTTGCGCCGAGTGTCCTGGTCGGGGTGCAGCACGGTGTAACCCTCGGCGCCCAGCGCACGTTGCGGGTCACGCTCCCAGACCACCGTGTCGGTGATGCCGGCGGCCACGTTCAGCCGCGCCAGCAGGCGGCCCAGCACGCCGTGGCCGACGATCAGGTCGGGGGCCACCGGGTGTTCGCGCTTGCCGCCGCCGGAAACCGCGTGGTACGCGGTGGCCGCCAGGGCCAGCAGGATGGCGTGTTCGCCCAGGCTTTCGTCGACCGGCACCACGCGCTTGCCGGGCACCACCACGCGGGCTGCGGCGCCGCCGAACAGGCCGCGCACGTCGCCAAAGCAGTTGGCACCAGGCACGAACACGCGGGCGCCAACGTCCAGGCCCGACAGGTTGCCGGCCTCGACCACGCGGCCCACTGATTCATACCCGGGCACCAGCGGGTAGCCCATGCCGGGGAACATCGGCATGCGGCCGCTCCATAGCAGCTTCTCGGTGCCGGTGCTGATGCCGCTCCATTCGATGTCGACCACGACATCCTGGTCGCCCGGGTCGCTGAGCGACAGCTCGCTGAGCACCAGACGCTCGGGCTGCTCCAGCACGACGGCGGTGGTCTTCATGCGGCGACTCCCGGGGGACGGCAGGCGGTGAAGGCGGGGCGGCTCATGGTCTTTTGCGGGGCATCGAACGGGCACAGGTTCGATGTCATCTTATGCTTACTCACCGAAGTGTCAAGCTTTGTTTACGCTTAGTCCCGGCCTCTGCGGCAGACCAGCAGCCCCACCTGAAGCGGGATCGTGGTGGGCAGTTCGCGCACCTGCTCGAAGCCCGCCGCCTGCAGCAACGCCGTCAGCTGGGCCGCGGTGCGCGCCCGGCCGCCGCGCATGGCCAGCAGGTACATGCCGAAATAGGCGTCGCCCATGCGCGGGGCGCCCGGCGCCCCGGCCATCGGTTCGGCCAGCAGCAGCGTGCCACCGGGCGGCAGCGCGCGGTGCACGGCGCGCAGGATGGTCAGCGCGCGCTCGTCGCCGTGGTCGTAGATCACGCGCACCAGCGAGGCGATGTCGGCCCCGGTGGGCAGCGGGTCGCGGGTGAAATCGCCGCCGAAGATGTGCGCCCGGTCGGACAGGCCGAAGGCCGCGAAGGCTGCCGTGGCCGGCGCCACCACCGCCGGCAGGTCGAAGAGCATCAGCTGCAGGCCCGGCGCATGTTGTCCGGCCGCCACGAGGAACCGACCCTGCCCGCCGCCGACGTCGAGCAGGCAGCGGTGCTGGCGCAGCGGGTAGGCGTCCAGCACCTCCTGCGCCACCAGCGGCTGCGAGGCCGACATCAGCGCCGAATAGGTGTCCACCTGCGCGCGCGGCAGCTGCCCCGGCGCGGGCGCCTCGGCATAGGCCCAGAAGCGCGACAGCGCCGGCGGCTCGCCTTCGCCGCGCAGCAGCGCCAGCGGGTTGCGCAGGTCGTCGTAGAGCACGGCGTGGTGCTCGACCATGGCCGTCACCGCCTCGTTGCCGACCATCGGCGCGCCCAGCGCGCCCAGGCCGTAACGGCCGCCGGCACGGTGTTCCACCAGCTGCAGCGACACGGCTGCGGCCAGCAGGCGCTCGGTGGCATCCAGCGGCATCTGGAAGCGGCGCGCCAGCTGCGCCGCGCTCTGCGGCCCTTCGGCCAGGATCTCGAAGGCGCGCACCCGCACGCAGGCCAGTAGCACCTGCGAATAGACGAAGCCGGCCACCAGGTCGAACAGGCCGCGGGCGCGGCGCCGCACCAGCGGCCGCAGGTACCAGGTGCGCGCGGCGCGGCGCTGGAAGGCCGGGTCGATCAGCCGCCGGTCGCGCCAGGCGCGGAAACGCTCGCGCCAGCCTTCCAGCCAGCCGATGGCGCGGGCTTCGCTGGCCACCGCATCGGCGGGCAGCGGGGACGGGGTGGCCTGCATCGCCGCCTAGGCCGCCAGCGCCAAGTCGCGCACGCTGTCCTGCGGCACCAGCCGCTCGGATTCGGCACGCACCAGCGCGCGCAGCATCGGCGCGCCGTCGCAGGCGGGGATGGCCGCGATCGAGCGCTCGACCAGGTCGTCGAAGTATTCGATGGCGCCGCCCAGGCCCAGCTCGGAGGCGCAGCTCGGCCGGTCGAGGTCGCGGTCTCGGCCGGCCGGCTTGCCCAGCGCCTGCGTGGTGGCGACCACGTCGCGCACGTCGTCAGCCACCTGGTAGGCCTCGCCCAGGCACAGGCCGAAGGCGCGCCACGGCGCCGGGTCGGCGGCGGCCGCCAGCGCACCGGCTTCGGTGCAGGCAGCGAACAGCGAACCGGTCTTCGCCCGGTGGTAGGCGGCCAGCGACACGCGCGGCTCGCATTCCCAGGCCTGGCCGGCGACGATGCCGTGCGGCCCGCCCACCCGCTGGCCCAATATGCGCACCAGCGGGCCCAGCAGCCGCGCGGTGGCCGGCGCGGCGGCCTCGGCCAGCGCCTGGAAGGCCAGCACGATCAGCGCATCGCCGCTCAGCACTGCCAGCCGCTCGCCGAAGGCGGCATGCACCGAAGGCACGCCACGGCGTGTGGCCGCGTCGTCGAAACACGGCAGGTCGTCATGTACCAGCGAGGCGCAATGCAGCAGCTCGATGGCGGCGGCCGCGGCATCGGACAGCTCGGGATGCGGGTCGCCACAGGCCCGGGCTACCGCCAGGCACAGCTGCGGCCGGATGCGGGCCCCGCCGGGGAACACCGAATGGCGCATGGCTGCAGCCAGCAGCGGCGGGCCTTCGGGCGCCATGCCGTAAGCCAGCGCCTGCTGCAGCGCCCGTTCGATGCGCTGCGCCGCCGACAGGGCCGGGTTCTCCATGGGGGACGCTGCAGGGCCCTGGCGTCGACGCTTGTGTAACATTTCTAGGTCACTCCTAGTTGTCAAGCTCAATTGACACAAGTAGGATAGGTTCATGTTCTCTTGGCGTCAACGTGGTCTTTGCGGGCTTGCGCCCTCCCAGCGATGAGCGTGCTCAGCCTCAGCCTCAGCCATCACCATGCGCCGCTGGACCTGCGCGGGCGCTTCGCGTTTGCGCCCGAGCAGCTGCCCGCGGCGCTGCGCTCGCTGCGCGAACGGCTGGGCCGCGCGCAGCCCGAAGTGACGCTGCTGTCCACCTGCAACCGCACCGAGCTGTACGTGGCACCCGCCGGCGGCGTGGCCTCGGGCGAGCTGGTGCGCCCGGCGCTGGACTGGCTGGCCGAACAAGGCGGCGCCAACGGCAGCACGCTGCTGCAGCACACCCGGGTGGCGGAACAGGTGGATGCCGCGCGCCATGCCTTCCGCGTGGCCGCGGGACTGGATTCGATGGTGTTGGGCGAGCCGCAGATCCTGGGCCAGATCAAGCTGGCCGTGCGCGAAGCCGGCCAGGCCGGCACCATGGGCAGCACGCTGCACCAGCTGTTCCAGCGCGCCTTCTCGGTGGCCAAGGAAGTGCGCACCGCCACCGACATCGGCGCCCATTCGGTCAGCATGTCGGCCGCCGCGGTGCGGCTGGCGCAGCAGCTGTTCGGCAACTTGTCCGAGGTGCGGGTGCTGTTCGTCGGCGCCGGCGAGATGATCGAGCTGGCCGCCGCGCACTTTGCCGGCCGCAAGCCCAAGTCGATGACGGTGGCCAACCGCAGCAGCCAGCGCGGCGATGCGCTGGCCCGGCGCTTCGGCTGCGAGGCCATCGGCCTAGCGCAGCTGCCGCAACGCCTGCATGAATTCGACGTGGTGGTGTCCTGCACCGCCAGCACGCTGCCGATCATCGGCCTGGGGGCGATGGAAAGCGCGCTGCGCCAGCGCCGCCGCCGCCCGATGTTCCTGGTGGACCTGGCGGTGCCGCGCGACATCGAACCCGAGGTCGCGCGCCTGCAGGATGTCTATCTGTACACGGTGGACGATCTGTCGATGCTGGTGCAGTCGGGCGGCGAGAAGCGCCAGGCCGCAGTGGCGCAGGCCGAGGCCATCGTCGATGCCGGCGTGCGCAGCTTTGCGCACTGGCTGGAGCAGCGCCACAACGTGCCGCTGATCCGCGAGGTGAATGCCCGTGCCGACGCCTGGCGCGATGCCGCGCTGTCACGCGCCCGCCGCCAGCTGGCCCGCGGCGAAGACCTGGACGCGGTGCTGGAATCGCTGGCCCGTGGCCTGACGGCCAAGGTGCTGCACGGCACGCTCAGCGAGCTGCGGCAGACCGATGCCGAGCACCGCGACGAGGTCAACCAGGCGGTGTCGCGGCTGTTCCTGCGCAGCGGCACGCGCTCGGTCGCGGCCTGAGCGGCGCCCGCCGCCACGCGGCTGCGGGCGGCACTCAGCCGCGGCGTACGCGGGCCCGGCGTATTGCCGGCACCGTCAGCAGCAGCCCCATCGCCATCAACGCCCAGGTCGTGGGCTCGGGCACCGGCGCGCGAAGCTGGAAGTTGTCCAGCTGCGTCAGGTCGATGTCTGTCGAGCCGGTCAGCGTGTTGAAGTCGGTGTAGTCGGCGGCCACCAGCACCTGGCTCAGGCCGCCCAGCACGGCATCGAACTGGGCCACCGTGGGCGCGCTGTTGCCGGCGTTGTAGCTCTGCTGCGTGTCGCTGTGGATGCGCCAGCCGCCGGCCGCGTCGAGCGTGAAGACGTAGTTCTTCCAGTCCGCGGTCGGCACGGTCTGCTCGGAAATCAGCGTCAGCCCGCCGCCGACCAGTGCCACCCGCACGCCGTAGTTCAGCGACCCGCGGTTGTAGCTGTGGCGCAGGCTGAAGGACATCTGCCCGCCGCTGGCGATCGGCGCCAGGTAGGCGGCCGGCGCCGCCAGGTAGCCCCAGCTGTTGTCGCTGTCCAGCTGGCTGATGTAGCCGCCGGGGTTGCCCCCGCTGCTTTGCCAGACCGGGCCGGCCGCACCGTTGCCCAAGGACGTCCAGCCCTCGGCATCGCTGTCGAAGGTGCCTGCGGCCTGCACGCCCAGGGCGCACAGGCTCAGGCTCAAGGCAGCGACGAGTTTCGTGGTCATGCGGGGTCTCCTGGCATCTGTAGGTTGAATGTCCGGCGCATGCTGCCGGCACGGCGCCGGCGCGGCAACCCTGGATTCGTGGGAGACCGCCGTTGCTCAGCGCTGCGGCATGTCCTTGGCGCCGTAGCCCAGGCTCACCGTCGCATCGCCGGGGATCGACGGCAGCGTGGCCTGCCAGTCCTCCCACGCCTGCCGCATCTGCGCCAGGCGCTCGCCCTCGTGGGGCCCGCGGTTGGCACGCTCGCGCGCATCGGCCTCGATGTCGAACAGGTAGTCGTGGCCGTCCACCCGCAGGTATTTCCAGCGGCCGGCGCGCCAGGCGCGCTGCTCGCGGTGCTTCATGCGCCAGCCCATCGGCCGCGCGAAGGTGGTGGCGGCATCGCGCAGCACCGGCAGCAGCGACACGCCGTCCAGCGGGTGGTCGGCCTGCGCAGCCACGCCTGCAGCGTCGAGCATCGTTGCCGACCAATCCATCGTCAGGCAGTGCTGCGCGCTGACGCCGCCCGGCGCGATGACACGCGGCCATTGGGCGATGTAGGGCACGCGGATGCCGCCTTCGGTGAGGTCCATCTTGCCGCCCACCAGCGGCCAGTTGTCGCTGAAGCGTTCGCCGCCGTTGTCGCTGGTGAAGACCACCAGCGTGTCCTCCAGCCGCCCGGCCTGCTGCAGCGCCTGCAGCACGCGGCCGATACCTTCGTCCATGTGGTGGATCATGCGGCGGTAGGTCTCGACGTTGCCGCCGGCCAGGTGGAACAGGCTGCCCTCGACCTTCAGGTCACGGTCGTCGCGCGTTTCCCAAGGCCAGTGCGGCGCGGTGTAGTGCAGGCTCAGGAACAGTGGCGCTTCGTCTTGCGCAGTGGTGGCGATCCAGTCCACCGCACGCTCGGTGATCAGGTCGGTGAGGTAGCCCTCCTCCACCTGGCGCTCCTCGCCCAGCCACAGGTCGTGCGTGCCCGACGAATCGGCGTGGGTGAAGTAGTCGACGCCGCCGCTCATCGGGCCGAAGAAGGTCTCGTAGCCCGAGCGCAGCGGCCCGAAGTGCGGCGGGTAGCCCAGGTGCCACTTGCCGATCAGCGCGGTGCGGTAGCCGGCGTCGCGCAGCAGCGAGGGCAGCGTCGGATGTTCCGGCGGCAGGCCCAGCGTGGTGCTGCCACGGCTCTTGCTGTTGATCGGCTCTTCGGCCGCGCCGCGCAGCCGGTACTGCCAGCGCGCGGTCATCAGCGCAAAGCGCGTCGGCGAGCACACTGGCGAATTCGAATAACCCTGGGTGAAGCGCAGGCCGTGGGCGGCCATGCCGTCCAGCACCGGCGACACCTTGCCGAAGGCGGCGTCGCGGCCGCCGTAGCAGCCCAGATCGGCATAGCCCAGGTCGTCGGCGACGATGAAGACGAAGTTGGGTCGGCGCATGTTCAATCTCCCGGCGTGAAGCCCGAGGCCTTGATCACAGGCTCCCACATCGCGCGTTCACGCGCCTGCACGGCCAGCAGTTCGGGCGTGCTGGTGGGCGTGGGCACCAGGCCCAGGCGGGCCAGCCGCTCCTTGGCGGCGGGTGTCGACAAGCCGGCATGCACGGCCTGGCGCAGCTTGTCCAGCGTGGCCGGCGGCGTGGCCGCCGGGGCGTACAGCGCAAACCAAGACGGCACCTCGACCGCGATGCCCAGTTCCTTCAACGTGGGCACGCCGCTGACGAAGCTGCTGCGCGCGCCGCCCGCGGTGGCGATGATGGTCACGCGGCCAGCCTTGTGCAGTTCCAGCGCCTCGGTCACCGGGCTCACCGCCATGGCCAGCGTGCCGCCGGCCAGGTCGTTCATCGACAGCGCCGATCCGCGGTAGGGCACGTGCGTCATCGGCACGCCGATCTGCTTGGCAAAGGCCACGCCGATGAAGTGCGGGATCGTGCCCGCGCCGGGCGAGCCGTAGGCCGCCTTGTCGCCGGCGGTGGCCAGCCAGGCACGGAAGCCCTTCATGTCCTTGGCCGGCACCATCGGCCCGATGGTCACAGCGAAGTCGCCGCTGGCCACGCGGGTGACGGGCACGAAATCCTGCACCGGGTCGTAGCGCAGGTTGCGGAACACATAGGGAAACAGCGTCATCGGCCCCTGCGGCGCCAGCAGCAGCGTGTCGCCGTCGGGCGGCGCGGCCTTCACCAGTTCCACCGCCAGCCGGCCACCAGCACCGGCGCGGTTGTCGACGATAGCGGTGCGGTTCAGCCCGCTTTGCAGCGATTCGGCCACCAGCCGGGCCAGCGCATCGACACTGCCGCCGGGCGCGAAGCCGACGATCACCTTGATGGGTTGCGATTGCGCCCAGGCGCCCGTGATCGGCAGTGCCGCCCAGGCCGCGGCGGCCTGCAGGGCCAGACGTCGGTTCATGCTTGTCTCCTGATGCTTTGTGCCGGCACTGTAGGCAGCCGGGCCGGCCGGCGCCAGTAGCAGAATCGCGCGGGCGATAACCCGAAGGCATCACGATGACGCTGCAGCAGGTGCTCGATTTCCTGGCCATCGCCCAGCACGGCAGCCTGCATGCGGCGGCGCGGGCCAGCGCGCAGACCCAGCCGGCGCTGACCAAGTCGCTGCGCCGGCTGGAAGCCGACCTGGGCGCGCCGCTGTTCGTGCGCCATGCCAAGGGCGTGCAGCCCACCGAGTTTGGCCAGCGCTTCCTGCTGCATGCGCAGCGCCTGGCGGCCGAGGCCCAGCAGGCCCGCGACACACTGGCGCAGATGGTGGGCGAGCGCCGCGGCCGCGTCGAATACGGCATCTCGGCCGCGGCCTCGATCCTGCTGGCGCCGGCGGCGATCAGGCGCTTCCGCCGCGACTATCCGCAGGTGGAACTGCGCTGCCGCAGCGGCCTGTACCACACGCTGGCGCCGCTGCTGCGCGACGGCAGGCTCGACTTCATCGTCTGCCCGCGGCCGGCCGACCCGGCCGACGCGCAGTTCAGCGGCAGCACGCTGATGCACAGCCAGATGGTGCTGGTGGCGCGGCACGACCATCCGCTGGCCGGCGCGCGCAGCCTGGCGGCGCTGCGCGAGGCTGCGTTCACCGTGGCCGCGCCGCCGGGCCAGCCGGGAGCCGGCATCTTCCAGGTCTTCGAGCGGGCCGGCCTGGCCCCGCCGCGCATCGAGCTGCACACCGACGGGCTGATCGACACGCTGGCCTTCGTGGCTGGCAGCGACTGCCTGGCGCTGCTGCCTGCGGCGCTGCTGCAGTCCGGCCTGCTGCGCGAGCGGCTGGTGGTGCTGCCGGTGGCCGACGCGCTGCCGCGCTACGAGGTGATGCTGTTCGTGCGCCGCGCGGTGCCGCTGACGCCGGCCGCTGCGGAGCTGACGCGGCAGCTGGCGCGGGAGGCCGAGTACTTGAAGCGCGGATGAGCTGTGATGTGCGGTTCCAGTTGAAAGGCGGCCGCAGGGTTCGACGTCTGCGTCCGCAGCAGGTGCGTTGCAGGCCGTAGGGGCTTGTCGATTGATGGTTGCGCCCGACAACTGAAAGACATCCGCTTCACTGATTGCGGTGCCGCGAAGCGGTCGGTCGGACATTAATCATGCGGGAACAACGTGTCGGCCTCGCCCAGCTATTGGCTCCATCGGGCACTACCGCTGCCTCCACGCAAACCTAGGCACCTAAGCGCGCATCGGCAAAGAAGTAGTGCAACGCGGGAGGCTCAAGCAGTGGGGCCTCGAAGCGTATCGGGTCCATAAGCTTGTCGCCAACTCCGCTCGTCATCATGAACGCCTGCAAGCCACGCGCAAGGCAATCAGTCACGTCATTTAACAGTCGGCCCAGATCGTCCACCATTTGCTCAAGCCCTTTGAAAGGCTCATTCGCATTCACGTGACACATCGCCGGCAGGGCGGCGGTCATCTCTGCCCAGTGGAAGTACGTGTCGCCGTATCGCCTGCCAGTCCAGATGTAGGCGCCTTCGCAGATTGAGTCTTCTAGACCCGGAGCCCATTGCTTCGCATTCATGTAATGGAAGCCGCCCTTGTTGCGAATCCAGCCGAGCCATTCGATCCCGTCATGTTGCGCCAGTACCTCGTCCCATCTTTGATTTAGCCCTTCCACTTTGCCGAAGTAGTCGGTACGCAGCACTTCGTCGACCGACACCTTTCGCAACGCATCTTCATGCAGTGCCTCGTAGACCTTCGCGGACAGCAGGCGAACCAGAAACAGCGTCACGCCAACTGCTGCGTCTTCCTGCGGCCCCGGATGGCCGGGCCCTATACGGCAAATGTGGACCCACTTCTGCAACAACATCAGCTCGTTGAAGATATGCCCGACCAAGGCAAACACATAGCGTCTCCGTGGATCGAGCGCGCGCAACGCATCTGCTGAAAGTGAAAGAAGTTGAACTTCAGCTTGCATGGCTCATCTCTGCTTCGCATGCCGGAGCAGTTCTCGGTGCCTGAAACTTGCCCGAGTAACAGTTCCGGCTTGATCACAACTGTGAGCTGTCCCAGCTGCGTTGGACCAGCTACAGGCGAGAACGATACAGCTAAGCACTTCAAAAAGCGGTGTATCGCCATCGCCCGCTCGCGGCCGGTAGCCTGAGCCCAGCATTCCGGTCGGGGCAGTGGCATGCCGACTGGTCGAGTCTCGTCGGTGGCAGATGCGTTTCAGTCCGCGCCAGGCGCCTTGCCACCATCAAGCAGCGGCCGCAGCACCTGCAGCACCCGAGCCGGATCTTCCTCATGCGCCAGGTGGCCCAGGCCGGGCAGCGTTTGCAGCCGCGCCTGCGGCAGCAGCGCGGCCACGCGCTGCGCATGGCTGGGCGGCAGCGTGCGGTCGCGCTCGCCGCTCACCAGCCACAGCGGCGTGCGCAACTGCGGCAACCGCTCGGCCAGCGTCGGCAGGTCCCAGTTCGCCATCATTGCCAGCGCGCCGGCCACATGCGCCGGGTCGCGCACCAGCCGGGCGTACAGCGCGACACCCTCGTCGTCCAGTGCCGAGCCGGTGCTGGCCACCAGCCGACGCACCCGTGCCAGGTCGCCGGCGCCCCAGGCAAAGAGCTGCGGCACCAGCGGGTTGGCCGCCAGCAGCTTGGCCAGCGGCGAAAACAGCGGCCAGGCCGGCCCGTGCAGTGGCAGCAGCGCGCCGTTCAGGCTGACGATGGCCGCCGGCCCGGCATGGCCCTCGGCCGCCGCCTGCAGCGCCATCTGCACTGCGATGGCGGCGCCTGCCGAATGGCCGACCCACAGCGTCGGCGCGAAGCGCAGCTGCTGCAGCAGCGCGGCCACGTCGCGTGCCATGCCGGGCAGCGTGGCGCCATCGCCACCCGCCGCCGCGCTGAAGCCGTGGCCGGGCAGGTCCAGCGCCAGCACGCCTGCCTGGCGGGCCAGAAGCGGCGCCAGGCCGCGCCACGAGTGCGTGGACGCGCCGGTGCCGTGCAGCAGCAGCACGCGTGGCGCCTGCGGCTGCGGCGCCGGCCACTGCTGCACGTGCCAGCGCCGGCTGGCCACGTCGACGAAGCGGCTGTGCGCACGGTGCGGCCAGTCGGTGCCCTGGTGTGCCCAGTCCATCGCCACCGCCGGCCCCATGCTCAGGCCGCCTGCCGCGGCAGCGCGCGCACGGCGGCCGACAGCTCGGCGGCGCCGGCATGCGGCAGCGCGCGGTAAGGCGCGCCCATCGCCTGGGCCAGCGCCCGCGCCGAAGGCGAAGGCTGTGGCGAGGTGTCGACCACCAGTGCCCCCAGCCGCGCCGCACGCAGCTGCTTGGCCAATTGCAGCGCATCGGCCTCGGCCTGGGCGCGGCCCGGCGCGCCGTCCAGCGACACGTTGGCGCGGCCGTCGGTCAGCAGCACCACCACCGGCACCGCGCCGCTGCGCCGCACCTGCAGCGCGGTGGCCAGCGCCGCCTGCAGGCCGCTGGCCAGCGGCGTGCCGCCGCCGCCCGGCAGTTCCGCCAGGCTGCGCTTGGCGCGCACCAGCGACCGGGTCGGCGGCAGCAGCAGCTGCGCGCCCTTGCCGCGGAAGGCGATCACGCCGACCTGGTCGCGGCGCACGTAACACTCGGCCAGCAGCAGGTTCACCGCGCCCTTGGCCTCGGCCATGCGGTGCAGCGCCGACGAGCCCGAGGCGTCGATGACGAACAGCGTGGCCGTGGCCGCGCGCTGCTGCAGCCGCGCGATGCGCAGGTCGCTGCCGCGCACGTGGATGCGCTGCGGCCCGGCCGGCGCCTCGGCGGCGCGCAGCCGCTGCCAGGGCGCGGCCGCGCGCAGCGTGTCGATCAGGTTCAGCCGCGCACCACCCCGCGGCAGTCCGGCGCGCGAGCCCACCGGCCGGCCGCTGCGCGGCGACGCCGACAGCGCGCCGACGCGGCCGCCGCTGCGCGCGACCTCGCCGTTCAGCAGCGCAGCCAGAAGCTGCGCCGGCAAGGCGGCCTGCGCGGCTTCGACCAGGCGTTCTTCCAGTTCCTGCACCTGCTGCTCTTCGGCGGGCGGCGGCGGGCTCTCGGATTCGGGCGGCGGTGGTGGCTCTTCGGGCGGGGCCTCGGGCGGCGGCGGCAGCGTGGTGGCGCGTGGCGCCAGCACCAGCCGCGCGGCCAGCCGCGCGTCGTCTTCGGTCACCTCGCGGCGGCCGTGCAGCGCGGCCGCCGCCCGCGCCACGCGCAAGGTCAGCAGGCTGGCGCGCAGCGAAGCCACGCCCATGCGCAGCGCGGTGGCGCACAGCGCCTGCGCGTAGCTTTCGTCCAGCGTCACCGACGGCAGCCGCGCGCGCGCGGCCAGCACGGCGACGGCGTCGTGATCGGCGTCACCGCAGGCGCCCAGCCCTACCGCCGACAGGTCGGCATGGAAGGCCAGCCGGTCGCTCAGGGCCACCGGCAGCGGTGGGTCGTCGTCGCGACCCTCGTCGTAGGCCACCACCGCCACGCGCGCCGGCCAGCGTTGCGCGATGCCGTCGCGCTCGGTGCCCACCTCGCCATCGTCCAGCGCGCGCGCCAGCCGCGCCGCGGTGTCGGCGCCGATGCGCTCGGCCATCGGCAGCAGCAGCAGGCCGCCGTCGCATTCGGCCAGCAGGCCGCGCTGCGCCACCGGCTTGCCGGCCTGCAGCGTGGCCGCCAGGTCTAGCCCGCCCAGCAGCCGCTCGTCAGCGATGTGCGCGGGCATGCGCCGCCACGGCGTGGCCGCCGGCAGCAGGCCGTGCAGCAGCTTCGTCCAGCGGTCCCGCACCGGGCCCGCGCCGGCGCGCAGCACGATGCCGCCCAGGCCCTGCGGGTCCACCGCCAGCAGCGTGGCGGCCCAGACCGCATCCGCCCAGGCCGGATCGGCGGGCGGGGCTTCGCTCACGGAGCGAACACCTCCTGCAGCGCGCGCTCCACGCGCACGCCGGCATCGGTGTCGTCCAGCGGATCGCGCCGCAGGCGGTGGCGCAGGGCCGGCCGCGCGGCGCGCTTCAGGTGCGCATCGGTCACCGCGCGGTCACCGTCCAGCGCCGCCAGCGCCCGCGCGGCGCGCATCAGCGTCAGTTCGCCGCGCAGGCCGTCGGTGCCCAGCGCCATGCACAGCCGCGCGGCCTGCTCCAGCGCGGCGTCGGCCACCTGCACCTGGTCGAGGTGCTTGCGCGCCGCCACCAGGCGCTTGCGCACACGCTCGTCCTCGTCGTGCCATTCGGCGCAGAAGGCCTCGGGGTCACGCTCGAAGGCATCGCGGCGGCGCACCACCAGCACGCGCTGCGCCAGGTCGGTGGGCGTGCGCACTTCCACCGCCAGGCCGAAGCGGTCCAGCAGCTGCGGGCGCAGTTCGCCTTCCTCGGGGTTGCCGCTGCCCACCAGCACGAAGCGCGCCGGGTGGCGCACCGACAGCCCTTCGCGCTCGACCACGTTCTCGCCCGAGGCAGCCACGTCGATCAGCAGGTCGACCAGATGGTCTTCCAGCAGGTTGACCTCGTCGATGTACAGGAAGCCGCGGTGCGCGCGCGCCAGGAGCCCCGGCTCGAAGGCCTTGACGCCCTGCGTCAGCGCACGCTCCAGGTCCAGCGCGCCGACCACGCGGTCTTCGGTGGCGCCCAGCGGCATGTCGACCACCGGCACCGGCACCAGGTGCGTCTTGGGCCGCGCGGCGGCTTTCAGCATGGCGCAGTCGTCGCAGCGCGGCGCACGGTCGGCCGGGTCGCAGGCATAGCGGCAGCCGACCAGCGCGCGCATCGGCGGCAGCAACGCGGCCAGCGCGCGCACCGCAGTGCTCTTGCCGGTGCCGCGGTCGCCGAAGACCAGCACGCCGCCGATGCGCGGGTCCACCGCGGCGGCCAGGATGGCGAGCTTCATCTCGTCCTGGCCGACGATGGCGGAAAAGGGGAAAGCCAGCGCCATCTCAGTTCACTCTCTCTTTTTCAGCGGCATGGCGACGCGCGCGGCGTACCGCGAAGAAGGCCACCACCGCCAGCGCCGGAACGGCCAGGCCGACGATCAGGTCGGGCTCGAAACGCCAGCCGCCGGCCTTGATGCCCTTGGCCAGGTAGCCCACCAGCCCGGCCATGTAATAGACGATGGCCGCCACCGACAGGCCTTCCACCGTCTGCTGCAGCCGCAGCTGCAGCCGCGCGCGCCGGTCCATCGACGCCAGCAGCGCCTGGTTCTGGCGCTCGCGCGCAATGTCCACCCGCGTGGACAGCAACGCGCTGGCGCGCGCGATGCGCTCCGACAGCCCGTGCAGCCGCGCTTCGGCGGTCTGGCAGGTGGCCACCGCCGGCGTGAAGCGCCGGGCCATGAATTCCTCGATGGTCTGCAGGCCGGGCAGCCGCGCCTCGCGCATCTCGGCAATGCGCCGCGTCACCAGTTCGAAGTAGGCGCGGCAGGCGCCGAAGCGGAACTGGCTGGCGGCGAGGCCGCTTTCGACTTCGGCCGCAAGGCGCGTCAGTTCGTGCAGCAACTGTTCGTCGTCGCCCTGCCCTTGCGCCAGCCCATCGGTCAGCGAGGCCAGCTCGCGCTCGATGGCCAGCATGCGCGGTGTCTGCCGGCGTGCGATGGGCAGCGCCAGCAGCGTCAACAAGCGATAGGCCTCGATCTCCACCAGCCGCTGCAGCGTGCGCCCGGCCTGGCCCGGCGTCAGGCCGTAGTCCAGCACCAGCCAGCGCGAGAAACCGTCGTCGTGCAGCCGGAAATCGGTGAACACCGCGCCCGCACCTTCGGCGATGCGCGAGCCGGCCACGCCGCCCTGGCCGCCGAACAGCTCGGACAGCGTCGCGGCATCGGTGGCCACGCCCTCGCCGGGGATCAGGTCCACATGCACTGCAGCAATGGTGCGGCCGGGCACGGTGGCCAGCCATTCGGCCGGCAGCAACGCGGCGGCCGGGTCGGCGAAGGGCCGGCTGCCCGGCGCCTGGCCGGCAATGATCAGGTAGCCGGAGAACTCGCCATGCCGCTCCCACTTGAGCCGCACGTGGCCCAGGCTGACGCGGAAATGCGTGGCGCCCGCGGCCGGACCGGGCACCGCATGGCGGCGGCACAGCGCTTCCAGGTGGGCAAATTCGCGCGGCCGGTCATCGGCATCCACCAGCACCGCGATGTAGCTGGCGCGCGCCGGCGCCTGCACCGTTTCCGGCGGACGGGCATGCACCTCTTCGGCCATCGCATAGCGGTCGGCATGGTTCGGCGGGAAGATGGGCATGGGCTAGGCTCGGGCGCCGGCAACGTGCAGCCCGCTGCGGCGCCCGAAGTATGTCATCTCGGCGTGACGCCGCCCACTGTCAGCCACGGGCACCGCGTCAATGCACACTGCGCTGCTGGCCCTGCCAGTAGCGCGCCCGGATGGCCTTCTTGTCCAGCTTGCCCAGGCCGGTGACCGGAAGCGCGTCGACGAAGTCGATGGCCTTGGGCGTGTACACCGGGCCCTTGCGCTCGCGCACCAGGGCCATCAGTTCCTCGGCCGTGGCGCTGGCGCCGGCGCGCAGCACCACCAGCGCGCGCACCGCCTCGCCCCACTTCTCGTCGGGCACGCCGACCACCGCCGACGAGGCCACCGCCGGGTGCGTGGACAGCACGTCCTCGACCTCGCGCGGATAGACGTTGAAGCCGCCGGAGATGATCATGTCCTTGCTGCGGTCGACGATGTACAGGTAGCCGTCGGCATCGCGCCGCGCCATGTCGCCGGTGTACAGCCAGCCGTGGCGGAAGGCCTTGGCCGTTTCCTCGGGCTTGTTCCAGTAGCCCTGCATGACGATGGGCCCGCGCACGCAGATCTCGCCCACCTCGCCATCGGCCACCGGCTGGCCGGCTTCGTCCAGCAGCGCCAGCTGCGTGCCGGCGCACGGCGTGCCGCAGCTGGCCAGGCGCTCGGGGCGCGCCGGGTCGTGCTCGTGCTGGTGCAGCACGGTCAGCGTGTTCGGCGCCTCGCTCTGCGCGTACAGCTGCATGAACACCGGGCCGAAGACGCGCATGCCCTCGATCAGCCGCGCCGGCGACATCGGGCTGGCGCCGTAGATGACCAGCTGCAGGCTGGACAGATCGGCTTGCGCGCGGCCCGGGTGGTCGAGCAGCACGTAGACCATCGTCGGCACCAGGAAGGTGGCGGTGATGCGGTGCTGCTGCACCAGCCGGCAGAACTTGTCGGGCGTGAAGCCCTGCGTCATCGCATAGGTGCCGCTCTTCAGCAGCACCGGCATGATCATCGCGCCCGAGGCATGGGTGATCGGCGTCAGCGCCAGGAAGCGGATCTCGCGCGGCCAGTCCCATTCGGCCATCTCGGTCAGGATCATCGTCACGTGCACGCGGTGCGTGTGGGCCACGCCCTTGGGCAGGCCGGTGGTGCCACCGGTGTAGACCAGCACGCAGACATCGTCGGCCTGCGCCTCGGCGCGCAGCGGCTGCGGGGTGAAGCCTTCCATCGCGGCCAGCAGGTCCTCGCCCAGCGCGCCCACCGCACCGAAGCCCATCACCCGCGCCACGGCCGGCACGCGCTGCACCAGCCGCGCCGCGCGCTCGGCAAAGGCCTCGGGGTCGACGAACAGCGTACGCACGCCCGAGTCTTCCAGGATGTAGGCATGGTCGTCCTCGCTGGACGTCGGGTTCATCCAGGTCAGGCGCAGGCCCATCAGGTAGGCCGCAGCGGTGACCAGGAAGGCTTCGGGCCGGTTGGCCGACAGCGTGGCCACCGCATCACCGCGCTGCAGGCCGCGGGCCTTCAGCACCTGCACCGCCTGGCTGATCTTGGCGCCCAGCTCGCGGTAGCTCCATTGCAACTGGTCGCTGATGAAGGCCGTGCGCTCGCCGCCGCGCCCCACTGCGCTGATCACCAGTTCGCCGACCGACGGGCCTTGGTACAGGGCGGAATCCATCGTGTGTGTCTCCTGGGCCCGAATCGCAGGCCGGTCCGCGGGATTCTGCGACACGGCGCAGGGGCATTGCTGGCCTTGGCGCGGCCGCGCACACCGGGTTTGCCCGCAGTCGCGGGTGCGGCGTCGCGCAGGTGGCAGGGCCGCCTGGGGCGCGCCGCTAACATCGATCGGAACCGCTTCCGAAAGACACCCCCGATGCAAGTCGCCACCCGCTACCCGCATGTCTTCAGCCCGCTGGACCTGGGCTTCACCACGCTGAAGAACCGCATCCTGATGGGCTCGATGCACACCGGGCTGGAAGAGGCGCCCGACGGCTTCCCGCGCATGGCCGCCTACTACGCCGAACGTGCGCGCGGCGGCGTCGGCATGATCATCACCGGGGGCATCCCGCCCAACGAGGAAGCCGGCATCGGCAGCAAGCTGTCGAACCCCGAAGAAGCCGCGCAGCACCGGCTGATCACCGAGGCCGTTCACAGCGCCGACCCGTCGGTGAAGATCGTCATGCAGATCCTGCACACCGGGCCGCTGGCCGGCACGCCGGCCTGTGTGGCACCGTCGCCGGTGAAGTCGCGCATCGGCCGCTTCACGCCGAACGAGCTGGACGAGGCCGGCATCGAGAAGCAGCTGGCCGACTTTGCCAACTGCGCTGCGATGGCCCAGCTGGCGGGCTACGACGGCGTGGAGATCATCGGATCGGCCGGCTACCTGCTGTCGACCTTCCTGGTGCAGAAGACCAACCTGCGCACTGACCGCTGGGGCGGCCCGTGGGAAAACCGCATGCGCTTCCCGGTGGAGGTGGTGCGGCGCGTGCGCGAAGCGGTCGGCGAGCGCTTCATCGTCATCTTCCGCATCTCGGCGATGGACATGCTGGAAGGCGGCCTGGCCTGGGACGAGATCGTCTCGCTGGGCCATGCGGTGGTGGGCGCCGGCGCGAACATCGTCAGCACGCACTTCTGCTGGCACGAGGCGCCCGTGCCGACGATCGCCACGATGGTGCCGCGCGCCGCCTTCGCGCAGGTGACGGGCCGGCTGCGCCGCGAGCTGAAGGTGCCGATGATCACCAGCAACCGCATCAACATGCCGCAGGTGGCCGAGGACGTGCTGGCCCGCGGCGATGCCGACCTGGTGTCGATGGCCCGCCCGATGCTGGCCGACCCCGAGCTGGTGAACAAGGCGCGCGAAGGCCGCGAGGACGAGATCAACACCTGCATCGGCTGCAACCAGGCCTGCCTGGACCACACCTTCGGCGGCCGCCAGCAGGTGAGCTGCCTGGTCAACCCGCGGGCCTGCAACGAGACCAAGCTGAACTACCTGCCCACGCCGGCGCCGAAGCGCATCGCCGTGGTCGGCGCCGGGCCGGCGGGCCTGGCCTTCGCCACCACCGCCGCGCAGCGCGGCCACCGCGTCACGCTGTTCGAGGCCGGGCCCGAAATCGGCGGGCAGTTCAACCTGGCCAAGCGCATCCCCGGCAAGGAAGAGTTCCACGAGACGCTGCGCTACTTCCGCACCCTGCTTGGCAAGACCGGCGTGACGCTGCGGCTGAACACCCGCGTCGATGCCCAGGCATTGAAGGCCGAAGGCTTCGACGAGGTGATCGTGGCCACCGGCATCGAGCCGCGCAAGCCCGACATCCCCGGCATCGACCACCCGATGGTGCTGCCCTACATCGACGCCATCCTGGGCCGCAAGCCCGTCGGCAAGCGCGTGGCGCTGATCGGCGCCGGCGGCATCGGCTTCGACGTGGCCGAACTGGTGACGCACGAGGGCACCTCGGCCGCGATGGACATCGACGTGTTCGCGCGCGAGTGGGGCATCGACTTCAAGAACCACCCGCGCGGCGGCGTCACCGGTGTGGTGCCGCAGGTGGCGCGTGCCGACCGCGAGGTGTTCCTGCTGCAGCGCAAGGCCGATGCCCTGGGCAAGACGCTGGGCCGCACCACCGGCTGGACGCACCGGCTGACGCTGCAGCGCCGCGGCGTGCACATGGTCAGCGGGGTCGAGTACCTGAAGATCGACGACGCCGGGCTGCACACCCTCGTCAACGGCGAGCCGCGGCTGTTCGAGGTGGACACGGTGATCGTCTGCGCCGGCCAGACGCCGCTGCGCGCGCTGTACGACGCGCTGCAGGCCGCGGGCGTGAAGGCGCACCGGGTGGGCGGCGCCTTCGAGGCTGCCGAACTGGACGCCAAGCGCGCCATCGACCAGGCCTGCCGGCTGGCGGCGGAGGTCTGAGGGTGAGCCACCAGCCGAAGCTGCATCACCTGGAACTGCGCGGCCTGACGCTGGCCTGCCATGAATGGCGCACCGCATTGCGCGGCCAGGCGCCGACGCTGTGGATGGTGCATGCCACCGGCTTCCACGGCCGCGTGTGGGACCAGGTGATCCACCACCTGCCCGGCCACCATGTGATCGCGGTGGACCAGCGCGGCCACGGGCGCAGCGGCGGCACCGGTTTCGACAGCTGGGCCGACTTCGGCCGCGACCAGGCGGCGATGCTGGAGGCGCTGGACGTGCAGGATGCCGTCGGCGTGGGCCACAGCATGGGCGCGCATGCGCTGGTGCAGGCTGCCGCCTTTGCGCCGGGGCGCTTCCGCCAGCTGGTGCTGGTGGACCCGGTCATCCGCGGCCCGGCCGACTACCACGGGCCGCAGCCGCCGGCGGGCACGCTGCACCCCGCGGCGCAGCGCAAGAACCGCTTCGAATCGGCGCAGCAGATGTTCGAACGCTTCGCCGACCGGCCGCCCTATTCGGTGTTCGACACCCAGGCGCTGCACGACTATTGCCAGCACGGCCTGAAGCCCGCGGCCGATGGCCAGGGCTTCGAGCTGGCCTGCGCGCCGGCCTTCGAAGGGCGCATCTACCCCACGGCGCTGTCGAATCCCGGCGTGTACGCCAGCATCCGCGCGCTGCAGATTCCGGTGCTGGTGCTGCGCGCCCGGCCGCAGGACCCGAGCATCAGGCCCTGGGACGCGCTGGGCACGCCCACCTATGCGCAGCTGGCGCAGGAGTTCCGCTTCGGGCGCGACCTGCAGCTGCTGGACAAGACCCACATGCTGCCGATGGAAGACCCGGCGCTGACCGCGCGGCTGATTGCCGACGCGATGGCCGAGGTCGGCCGCTGATGCCCGCCGGCCCGGTGGCGCGCTCAGCGCTTCTTCCAGGCCAGGAACGCACACAGCCCGCACAGCACGGCCACGGTGGGCAGCAGCGGCAGCGCCAGCCGCGGCAGCAGCAGCGTGGCCACGGCCGCGCCCAGCGCATAGGCCAGCCAGGTGCCCAGCAGCAGACTCACCGGCTCGGCAGCGGCCGGCGGCTTCATGCCGAAGGGCACCACCAGCGCATCGGCAACCGCGCGCGCCATCCGGGCCATGGTGGTGGTCATCACCACCGTGCTCAGCGCCGCGCCGCTGAAGCGCGTCATCGCGCTGGCCTGCACGCCCATGGCCGCGGCCAGCAGCCCCAGCGACAGTGCCGGGCGGGCCTCGGTGCCCAGGGCCGCGCCCAGCAGCAGCGCTTCGGCCAGCAGCGGCACCGAGGCGCGCTGCCCGGCCAGCCGCAGCAGCAGCCGGCCCAGCACCGCGCCTGCGAAGAAGCAGCCCACCGTGGCGGCGCGCTCGGCCGAGGCCGCCCACTGCTGCTGCGCCAGGCCGATGGCCAGCAGCACGCTGTTGCCGGTCATGTTGGCGGCGAACACACCCATCTGCAGGTAGCCCACCGCATCGGCATAGCCGGCCACCGCGCAAAGCAGCAGCGCGATGGCGCCTTCGCGCGGTGCGGCCGGTGGGGCGGTGGAGGTAGTGCTCATGCAGCGGTTGTAACGCGGCGGCCCGCTACAGTGGCCGCCACGGCAGCGGGCGGCTTGCAAGCCGCGTGCCTTGAAAGACGGAGACCACCCCAATGAGCTGGAAGCCCGAACTCGACGAACTGGCGCGCCGCGAGGCCTTTGCACAGGCCATGGGCGGCGCCGACAAGGTGAAGCGCCAGCACGACGCCGGCCGCCTGACGGTGCGCGAGCGCCTGACCCGGCTGGTCGATGCCGGCAGCTTCCACGAGGTGGGCGCGCTGTCGGGCATCGGCGAGTACGACGCCCACGGCCGCGTGACGCAGGTGACGCCGGCCAACTGCGTGTTCGGCCGCGCCGCCATCGACGGCCGGCCGGTAGTGGTGGTGGGCGACGACTTCACGGTGCGCGGCGGTTCGGCCGATGCGTCCATCGCCGAGAAGCCGCTGATGGCCGAGGACATGGCGGCCGAGTTCCGGCTGCCGATCGTGCGCGTGATCGAAGGCTCGGGCGGCGGCGGCTCGGTCAAGACCATCGAGACCAAGGGCGCGTCCAACCTGCCTGGCGGCATCGGCACCACGCGCGGCTTCTGGCGCATGACGGCCAACCTGGCCGAGGTGCCAGTGGTGGGCCTGGGCCTGGGCTCGGTGGCCGGGCTGGGCGCGGCGCGGCTGGCGTCCACGCACTTCTCGGTGATGACGAAAGCGTCCGCGATGTTCGTCGCCGGTCCGCCGGTGGTGGCGCGGCTGGGCCAGGCGCTGGACAAGCAGGCGCTGGGCGGTGCCGAGATCCAGACGCGCAGCGGCGCGGTGGACCTGGCGGTGGACACCGAGGACGAGGCCTTCGCCGCGGCGCGGCGTTTTCTGTCGTACCTGCCTTCATCAGTGCACGGCGTGGCGCCGGTGTTGCCCAGCGACGACGACCCGCAGCGCGCCGACGAGATGCTGATGAGCGCGGTGCCGCGCGACCGCCGCAAGGTCTACAAGATGCGGCCCATCGTCGAGGCCGTGGTCGACCGCGGCAGCTTCTTCGAGATCGGCCGCAACTTCGGCCGCAGCATCATCGCCGGGCTGGCGCGGCTGCAGGGCCTGCCGGTGCTGCTGCTGGCCAGCGACCCCTTCCACTACGGCGGCGCCTGGGGCGCAGAGACCTGCCAGAAGGTGGTGCGCATGGTCGACCTGGCCGAGACCTTCCACCTGCCTGTCGTCTACCTGATGGACTGCCCGGGCTTCATGATCGGGCTGGAGGCCGAGCGCAGCGCCACCATCCGCCACGGCGTGCGCGCGATGGCGGCACTGAACCAGACCACCGTGCCCTGGTGCACGGTGATCGTGCGCAATGCCTTCGGCGTGGCCGGCGCGGCGCACCAGCCGGCCGGGCGCTTCTCGCTGCGCTATGCGTGGCTGTCGGCCTACTGGGGCAGCTTGCCGCTGGAAGGCGGCATCGAGGCGGCCTACCGCGCCGACATCGAGGCGGCACCCGACCCGAAGGCCAAGCTGGCCGAGATCGAGGAAAGGCTGAACGCGCTGCGCTCGCCCTTCCGCAGCGCCGAGCGCTTCTGGGTCGAAGAGATCATCGACCCGCGGCGCACACGCGCGTTGCTGTGCGACTTTGCGCGGCTGGCCGAGCCACTGCGCACGCCGGGCCCGGCACGCTTTGCGATGCGGCCCTGAGACACCCCTTCAAGGAGACAAGATGCCCACCATCACCGTCAACAGCGAAGTGGCCGGCAACGTCTGGAAGCTGCTGGTTCAGCCCGGCGAGCGTGTGGCCGCCGACCAGGACCTGCTGATCATCGAATCGATGAAGATGGAAATACCGGTCTCTACCCCATCGGCCGGCGTGGTGCAGGAATGCCTGGTGGCCGAAGGCGAAGCCGTGGGCGAGGACCAGCCGCTGTTGCGCCTGCAGGTGGGCTGAGCGCGACCTCGGCGCGAGCCGAGGACGACGGGGAAGCGAATCCGTCCATGTCCTCCGCCCGGTCCGAGGACCGGGCTCCCCCTTTACTTCCCGGATTCGCTTCCCCGCCATCCCCGGCGGGAGGCCGCAGCGGTGTTCGCGGCGCCGAAAGGCGGCGCACAACGTCGATGGCTCCAGGCCGCGGGCGGGCCGCCGCCAGGGCGCCTGTGCGAAGCCGAGGAGCGCAGGGCCCAGGGCCAGCGCGCTTCAGCGCGCCTCGTCACCTGACTTCGTCGCGACTGTCTGAACGGAGCGAGCGCAGCTCGCGCAGTGAGTTGGCGACGAGGCCCTGGGACCGAGCACCGCAGGGCACCCCGCCCAGCGGGCGGGGCTTCGCAGCGAAGCCCTGGCGGCGGCCCGCCCGCGGCCTCGCACTGAGGCTCGCAGGCAACGAGAGAACGGCTCAGCCGCGCTGCCGGTTCAACTCGTCGATCTGCCGGTTCAGCGTCCAGTAGTCGTACAGGTAGCCCAGGCCGAACAGGCCTGCGGTCAACAGGTACAGGATGCCGGTGAGCCATTTGCCGATGTACATGCGGTGGATGCCCAGCAGGCCCAGGAAGGTGAGCAGGATCCACGCGACCGAATAGTTGATCGGCCCGGCCTGGAAGCGCAGGTCGGCCTGGCGGTCCATGCTGGGGATCAGGAACAGGTCGATCAGCCAGCCGATGCCCAGCAGGCCGAGCGTGAAGAACCAGATCGTGCCGGTGACCGGCTTGCCGTAGTAGAAGCGGTGCGCTCCGGTGAAGCCGAAGATCCACAGCAGGTAGCCGATGGTCTTGGAATGGTTGTCGGTCGCCATGTGCGCCCCTTCTCGACTCAGCGCCCGGTCCAGCGCGGCGCGCGCTTTTCGATGAAGGCACGTGGGCCCTCGCGATAGTCCTCGGTGGCCTGCACCCGCGTGCGGCCCTGCATCGACAATGCGCGCAGCCCGGCATCGTCCAGGTCCACCGCCTGGCGGGCGATGTGCAGGCTTTCTCGCACGGCCACTGGCGCGTTGCGGGTGATGCGCGCGGCCAGCGCCAGCGCCTCGTCCACCACGCGCCCGGCAGGCGCCAGCCGGTTCACCCAGCCATGGCGGTGCGCCTCGGTGGCGGGCAGCGTGTCGGCGGTCAGGATCAGCTCCAGCGCCAGTTGCCGCGGCAGCGCGCGCGGCAGCCGGTACAGCCCGCCGGCGGCGGCGATCAACCCGCGCGTCACCTCGGGCAGGCCGAAGGCGGCATCGTCGGCGGCCACCACCAGGTCGCAGGCCAGCACGATCTCGCAACCGCCGGCCAGCGCCTTGCCGTGCACCGCCGCGATCCACGGCTTGCTGCGCGGCGCATCGACGAAGCCGGCAAAGCCGCCGCGCGCGGTGAACAGCGCCTCGCCGCGGCCGGCCGACACCTCTTTCAAATCGGCGCCGGCGCAGAACACCAGGCCCTCGCGCACGCCGGTCAGCACCACCGCCCAGATGTCGGCATCGCGCTCGGTCTGATCGACGATGGCTTCCAGCGCGGCTGCCACCTCGCCGTTGACGGCATTGCGGGCCTGCGGCCGGTTCAGCGTGACCAGCGCCACGTGGCCCTCCAGGCGCTGCAGGGTGACGACGGCATCGGCGGCTGTGCTCATGAAGGCTCCGTGAAAGGCAGAAAGGAACGCGGCCGATGCTACCCAGCCGGCGTGTCGGGCGCGGCGCCGCCGGCCGCCGCCTGCTGGGCGCGCAAGCGGGCGTTGACATAGGCGCCCTGCGGCACGTGCAGCAGGTCCGACAGCCGCCACAGCGTGTGCCGCTCGTGCTCGCTCAGGTGGCCGTCGGCATAGGCCACGCGCCACATCGCCTCGACCATGCGGATCTTGGCCGGCATGTCGAAATGCGCATTGATGTGCGAGGTGAACTCGAACCAGTCGGTGGCCTGCTGCGCGGCCGGGCCGGCCAGCTCCAGCAGGCGCGCGACTTCGTCCTCGCGCAGCGAAAACTTGGCGCGCAGCGCGTCGATGACGGCCTGGCGCTCGGCCGGCGCAAAGTGGGTGTCGGCGCGCATCACCTCCACCAGCATCACCGCGGCGGCCAGTTGCAGCGTGTGTTCCACCGCGGCCGGGCCGGCCGCGGGTGACGGCGGCACCAGCGCACCGAACAGTTGCTTCAAGGTCTGCAGCATCGTGGGGCCGAGCATAAGGGCATGGCGGTGACCGCTATGCTCGCGCGGCCACCCGCCCCCGCCATGCCCGCCTCCGGAAACCTGCGCGCCATCCTGGCCATGATCGCTGCCTGCGCGATGTTCGGCTGCATGGACGCGCTGCTCAAGCTGCTGGCCGGACACTACCCGCCCTTCCAGGTGACCGCGCTGCGCGGCCTGACGGCCATGCCGCTGGTGCTGCTGTACCTGCTGTGGCGGCGCGAGGTGGCAGTGGTATTCCGCCGCCACCTGCAATGGCGGCTGCATGCGCTGCGTGCGCTGCTGACGGTGGGGCTGCTGGGGCTGTTCACCTACGGCCTGCAGACGCTGGGCCTGGCCGAGGCCTACACGCTGAGCTTCATCGCGCCGATGGTCATCACCATGCTGTCGGTGCCGCTGCTGAAGGAACGCGTGCTACCGCGGCACTGGTGGGCCATTGCGGTGGGCATGGCCGGCGTGGTGGTGGCACTGCGGCCGGACCAGGGCGCCATCCTGTCGCTGGGCGCGCTGGCGGTGCTGGCCGCGGCCGTGTGCTACGCGCTGTCCAACGTCATCGGCCGCATCATCAGCCGCACCGAGCCCAGCGCCACGCTGCTGTTCTGGACCACCGCCGGGCTGCTGGTGGGCGGCAGCGCGCTCAGCCTCGGCCGCTGGGTGCCGGTGCCGGCCGAGCATGCGCCGCTGCTGCTGGGCCTGGCGCTGAGCGGCTTTCTCGGCCAGCTGGCCATCACCGAGGCCTTCCGCCACGGCCAGGCCTCGGCGGTGGCGCCCTTCGAGTACACCGCGCTGGCCTGGGCGGTGGCGCTGGACTGGCTGGTCTGGCAGGCCGTGCCCGACGCCTACACGCTGCTGGGCGGCGCGATCATCATCGCCAGCGGCATCTACCTGATCCGCCGCGAGGCGCCGAAGGACATGGTGGTCGTTCCGCCGTAGGCAACGCCTCAAGTCCGACGGCCCGGCGCCGACAATGGACGCATGCGGCAATCCTGGCGGCAGATGGTCTTGCGCAGCCCCCCGGCCTGGGTGGTGGCGGCGGTGGCTGCCTGCAGCGTGCTGCTGTCGGTGGGCGCGCTGTACGGCCTGACGGCCGCGCTGGGCCTGGGCCTCGACGGCGACTTCAAGTTCTACGTGGCCATCGCGGTGGTCATTCCGCTGGTGGTGTCGGTGCCGGTCAGCGGCGTCATCGTGCACCTGCTGCACGAGGTGGAGTCCGCCCGCCAGGCGGCGCAGCGCATGGCCTGGCAGGACGACCTGACCGGCCTGGCCAACCGCCGCCGCTTCATCGAACTGGCGCAGCGCGAGCTCGACCTGGCGCGGCGCAGCGGCCAGCCGCTGGTGGCGGTGCTGATGGACCTGGACGACTTCAAGCTGATCAACGACCGGCACGGCCATGCGGTGGGCGACCAGCTGCTGGTGGCGGTGGCCCGCGCATTGGCCGAAGCCTTGCGCGGCACCGACCTGGCCGGCCGCTGGGGCGGCGAGGAATTCGCGCTGCTGCTGCCGGGCACCGGCATCGACCACGGCCTGCAGGTGATGGAGCGCGTGCTGCGCGCGGTGCGCGGCCTGCGCGTCGAAGGCGGCGATGGCCGCGCCGTGCACTGCACCGCATCGATCGGCCTGGCCGTGCCCAGCCTCGACACCGACCGGGTGGAACTGCTGATCGACCGCGCCGACCGCGCGATGTACGCCGCCAAGACGGCCGGCAAGAACCGCATCACCGCGGCGGCGGCTTCGTTGGCAGCCTGACGGTCTTCAGGCCGCGGCCAGCGCCGAGCTGGTCTGCTCGACACGCTGGCCCACCAGCAGCCCGCGCCGGAAATCCAGCAGCAGCGTGCCCTGGTGCAACTGCGCCGGGCCCTCGCGGCCGTATTCCAGCCGTGCGCCCAGCGGGCACACCAGCGACCCGCTGCACCAGAAGGCAAAGCGGCCCGGGCCCTGGTTGGCGGCGTCGTTGGCGCCGCATTCGTCGTAGAACTGCGCCGGATAGGCGTCGAAGATCGTGCCCATGCCGGCAAAGCGGCCGTTGGCCAGCCGCGCGCGAAAGCCGGTCAGGAACAGCCGGCCGCGGTGGACTTCCCACTGGGCACGGTAGCCGCGCAGGCCGTGCGGCACAGTGCGGCGGAAACGCAGGTGGCGGTTGTGGCGGCGGTCGAGCCAGGACCCGAGCGGGTCGCTGGCCAGGCTCAACCAGCGGCCTTCGTGGAGCAGCAGGTCAGGGGTCGGCAGGGTCATCGGCATGGTGCGGTCAGGGCGGCCGAGGCCTCCCTTGCACCGCGATGCTCCCGGATCGCCCCGGGGCCGGACAAGTGCAAAGCGCACGCCCCGCCAGCGCGTTACAACCCGACCACCACCTCGCCGCTGCCTTCGACAAAAAGCTCGCCACTGGCGGCATCGCGCAGCGCGCCTTCCAGCTGCACCACCTGGCCGGGCCGGCCGGGCCGCGGCTGCAGGCCGACGATCTGCCATTCGATGCGCACCCGCGCATCGGCCGGCACCGCGCGCTTGAAGCGCACCGTGAAGCGGCGCCCGACCACCGAGCCCAGTTTCGAGAAATGCGAGGCCGTCAGACCCAACAACAGCGCGCTGGTGTGCGTGCCGCTGGCGATCAACCCGCCGTAGGGGCTGGCCGCGGCCGTCGCGGCGTCGATGTGCAACGGGTTGTCGTCGCCGGCGGCCAGCGAGAAGTCGCGCACCGACTGCGGCGTGAACTGGTGCTCGCGGCTGAAGCGGTCGCCGACCCGAAGGCCGGCCGGTGCGTCGGACAAGGTGCGGGGCGGGCTGCGCGCGACGGCATGTCGGCGCAGCCAGTGTACGGGCCGACGCCCTACAGCTTGGAGACGCGCTCCAGCTCGCTCTTGAACAGCGTGACCACCGCCGGGTCGTAGGCGGCGGAGAACTTGTCGTACACCGGTTGCACCTCGGTGCGCATGCGCGCGCGTTCGGCCGGGGCGATCTCGTTGTGCACCATACCCTTGGCCTTCAGCTCGGCCACGGCCTTGCTGGACACCTCGCGGCTGGCCACGCGCTGGTAGGCCTGCGCCTCGATCGCGGCGTCCTGGATCAGCTTCTGTTCGGCCGGCGACAGGCGGTCCCAGAAGCGCTTGCTGATCTGCACGGGGTTGGTGGCATAGACATGGTTGGTCTCGCTGACGAACTTGTTCACCTCGTACAGCTTGCTCGACAGGATCACCGCGTAGGGGTTCTCCTGCCCGTCCACGGCCTTGCTTTCCAGCGCGCCGTAGAGCTCGGCAAAGGGCATCGGCACCGGGTTGGCCTTGAAGGTCTTGAAGGTCTCGATGAACACCGGGTTCGGAATCACGCGCAGCTTCAGGCCTTCCAGGTCCTCGCCCTTGGTGATGGGCCGCTTGCTGTTGGTGACGTTGCGGAAGCCCAGGTCGAAGAAGCCCAGCACCACGATGCCCTTGTCGGCCAGGCGGGCGCTGAGCGCCTTGCCCAGCGGGCCGTCGACCATCGCATCGGCCTGCCGCGGGTTGCTGAACAGGAACGGGAAGTCCAGCAGCCCGAACTCGCGCACGATGCCGGCCAGCGAGGTGGTGGACGCGACCAGCATCTCCTGCACGCCGCCGACCAGCGCCGACTGCTGCTGCAGTTCGTTGCCCAGCTGGCTGCTGGCGAACTCGGTCACCTTGATCTTGCCGCCGCTCTTGGCGGCCACCAGCTCGGCGAACTTCTTGACGCCCATGCTGGTGGGATGGTCGGTGTTGTTCAGGTGGCCGAACTTGATCACGCGCTCCTGGATGTCCTGGGCGAGCGTCGCGGTGCCGGCGGCCAGCAGGCCCATCAGGGCGGTGATGCGGATCAGCTTGAGTCTCATGTCGTCTCCTGGGTGAAGGTGCAAGGGTCGGAAGGCAGCGCTGCATAGGCCAGCGCATAGAAGCGGCGTTCGATGCCGTCGCCGGCACCGGCGGCCTGCAGCCGGGCATCGGCGAGTTCGGCCGCGCCCAGCGCGCGCAGCGCGTCGAGCTCGTAGCCGCAGGCCACGATGACGGCGTCGGCCGCGCGGTCGGCGTTGCCGCGGATCTGCTGTTCGGTGGTGGTGGCCAGCGCCGGCGGCTGGTGGCCCAGCAGGTGCAGGCCCACCAGGCCGGGCCGCTGCGCCACGTCGGCCGCCAGCGCGTCGAAGGCGCGCACGGCGGCGGCATCGGGTGCCGGCGAGAAGCGGATCGCCAGCGCATGCCGCGCCGTCACCGCGCCGCGGCTGCACAGCACGCGGCACTGGCTGCGCACCATGCCGGCATGCAGCGGCATCATCCGCGTCGACCAGGGTGAAGGCGCATTCAGCCGCGCCACGTAGGCCGGCGAGGCCAGCACCGCGGGGTCCTGCAGTTCGTACAGCACGAAGAAGCCGCTGCCGTCGTCGTCCACCGAGGTCCAGCGCGACGCGCGCAGGAAGCCCGGCAGCGCCAGCCGCTCGGGGAAGTGTTCGTGCGCATGCCAGTGCGCCAGCTCGGCGCGGTGCGCGGGCGCCACGTCCCACCACAGCGCCAGCGCGGCTTCGCCTCGCAGTGCCATCGCCGGCCTCAGGCGCCCGGGCCGGTGCCCAGCATTTCGGCCACCGCGCGCACCGCCACCAGGTAGCCGGTGGGGCCCAGGCCGCAGACCACGCCGGTGGCCGCCTGCGAGATGAGCGAATGCGTGTAGGGCGCCGGCCGCTGGTGGATGTTGGTGAGGTGCACCTCGATCACCGGCTTGCGCACCAGCTTCACCGCGTCGAGCACCGGCACGCAGCCGAAGGAGAAACCGGCCGGGTTGATCACCAGCGCGGCCTCGCACAGCGCGGCCTCCTGGATCCAGTCGACCAGCACGCCCTCGTGGTTGGTCTGGCGGAAATCGCAGCCCAGGCCGAGCGACTCGGCCAGCGCGCGCGTGCGCGCCTCGATCTCGGACAGCGGCGTGCTGCCGTACAGCGCCGGCTCGCGGCGGCCCAGCATGTTCAAGTTCGAGCCGTTCAACACGAATAGCGGGTGGGACATGGCGGTCCTTCGGGGGTGCCGCTGCATTCTGGAGACGCTGTTGGATCAGCGTTCTGAATTGGAAACTTGTTTCGCATTACGGATTCACCAGGCCGCCGGTGCTATGCTGAAACGCATCGCCGCCACCCACGCCACCCCTCTGCCATGACCCTTGCCCTGGACCGCGGCCTGGCGCTGCTGGAACGCCTGTGCGGCCAGCCCGAGGGCATGGCGCTGACGGCGCTGGCCGACGAGCTGGACATCCCGCGCAGCGCCTGCCACCGCCTGCTGGCCGAGCTGCAGCGGCGCGGCTACGTGCGCCAGGCACGCAGCCAGGGCGACTACGTGCTGACGGCCAAGCTGGCCTCGCTGGGCCTGGGCTTCCTCAGCAGCTTTGGCATCGTCGACATCGCTGAACCGCTGCTGGAGCGGCTGGCCAAGGCCTCGGGCGAGCTGGTGCGGCTGGCCATCGTCGACGGCGACCGGCTGACCTGGGTGGCCAAGTCGCAGGGCACCCGCTCGGGCCTGCGTTACGACCCGGACATGGGCATGGACGCGCGCCTGTCGTGCACTGCCTCGGGCCACGCCT
>Ga0209369_1000659_pt1 | contig 31208 bp, 34 predicted proteins | sample EBPBio142010_DNA_FD_185865 | JGI IMG/M metagenome (GOLD analysis project Ga0209369, IMG submission 185865) | Wastewater treatment Type I Accumulibacter community from EBPR Bioreactor in Madison, WI, USA - Reactor 1_10/4/2010_ DNA (SPAdes)... | ecosystem: Engineered > Bioreactor > EBPR >... | reverse complement strand
CGACCTGATCGTCATCTACAACTCGGGCCGCTACCGCATGGCCGGCCGCGGCTCGCTGGCCGGTGTGCTGGCCTACGGCAACGCCAATCAGATCGTCTGCGAGATGGCCCGCGAGGTGCTGCCGGTGGTGCAGCACACGCCGGTGCTGGCCGGCGTGAACGGCACCGACCCCTTCATGATCGCCGACGAGTTCCTGCAGCGGTTGATCCGGCTGGGCTTCTCGGGCGTGCAGAACTTCCCCACCGTGGGCCTGATCGACGGCACCTTCCGCGCCAACCTGGAAGAAACCGGCATGGGCTACGGGCTGGAGGTGGAGCTGATCCGCCGCGCGCGCGCACTCGACCTGCTGACCACGCCCTATGTGTTCTGCGATGCCGACACCCGCGCCATGGCCGAGGCCGGCGCCGACATCATCGTCTGCCACATGGGGTTGACCACCGGCGGCAGCATCGGCGCCGAAACGGCGCTGAAGCTACCCGACTGCGTGGAGCCGATCAACCGCTGGGCGGCGCTGGCGCGGCAGATCAACCCCGAGGTGATCGTGCTGTGCCACGGCGGGCCGATCGCCACGCCGGACGACGCCACCTACATCTTGAAGCACTGCCCAGGCTGCAACGGCTTCTACGGCGCCAGCTCGATGGAGCGGCTGCCCACCGAGGTGGCGCTGACCGAGACCACGCGGCGCTTCACCCAGATCACGCGATAGACAGGAGACCTGCCATGACCGGCGCTGAATTCGGAAGCTTCATCCTCGGCCTGATCGTCGTCGCGATCGTCGTCGCCATCGTGGTCTGGCTGCTGCACTGGCTGTACCTGCGCAGCAGCAAGGAGCGCGCCTTCGTGCGCACCGGCCTGGGCGGGCAGAAGGTGGTGGTGGACGGCGGCGCCTTCGTGCTGCCGATCGTGCACGACGTGATCCCGGTGAACATGAACACGCTGCGGCTGGAGGTGAGCCGCGGCCGCGACAAGGCGCTGATCACCAAGGACCGCATGCGCGTGGACGTGATCGCCGAGTTCTACGTGCGCGTGGCCGCGCAGCCCGACGCGGTGGCCGCGGCGGCGCAGACGCTGGGCCTGCGCACGATGGAGCCCGAGCAGCTGAAGGAGCTGGTCGAGGGCAAGTTCGTCGACGCGCTGCGCACCGCGGCGGCCGAGATGACGATGGAAGAGCTGCACGAGAAGCGCGGCAGCTACGTCAAGCGCGTGCGCGAGGCCGTGGCCGGCGACCTGACGAAGAACGGCCTGGAGCTGGAAGCTGCGTCGCTGACCCAGCTGGACCAGACCGGCATGGAGTACTTCAACCCCAGCAACGCCTTCGACGCCGAGGGCCTGACGCGGCTGACCGAGCAGATCGAGCAGCGCAAGAAGCAGCGCAACGACGTCGAACAGGACACGCTGATCGCCATCCGCAACAAGAACCTCGAGGCCGAGAAGCTGAGCCTGGAGATCGACCGCGAGAGCGAGCATGCCCGCCTGCAGCAGCAGCGTGAGGTCGAGATCGCACGCGCCCGCCAGCGCGCCGAGGTGACGGCCGAACGCGCGCAGCGCGAGCAGGCCGCCGAAGGCGCGCAGATCTCCGCCAAGCAGGCCATCGAGGCGGCGCGCATCCGCAGCGAGCAGAGCATCGAGCACGAGCGCATCCAGAAGGAGCGCGCGATCCAGGCCGCCGAGATCGAGCGCCGCCAGGCGCTGGAGCTGGCCGAGCAGCAGCGCGCCATCGCCATCGCACGGGAGAGCAAGGCGCAGAGCGAGGCCCAGGCCGAAGCCGAGCGCGCGCGCGCCGAGGCCGTCTCCGCCGAGGAGCGTGTGTTCACCGCCCGCGAGGTGGAGATGGCCGAGCGCAAGAAGGCCATCGACCTGATTGCTGCCGCGCAGGCCGCCGAGCGCGACGCGCTGCGCCTGACCAGCGCCGCGCAGGCCGAGAAGGCGGCCAGCGCCGACCGCGGCGCCGCGCTGCGCGCGCAGGCCGAGGCCGATGCCGATGCCGAGCGCATCAAGGCCATGGCGCTGCGCGTGCGCGCCGAGATCGAAGCCGAGGCGCAGCGCATGATGAACGAGGCGCACAACATGCTCAGCCCCGAAGCGCGCATGTCGGCGCTGCGCATGACGCTGGTCGAGAAGGCCGAGGCCATCATCCGCGAATCGGTGCGGCCGATGGAGCGCATCGAGGGCATCAAGATCCTGCATGTCGATGGCCTGGGCGGCTCCGGCGGCGGCAACGGGGTCGAGGGCGGCGGTGGCGGCAACTTCGCCGATGGCGTGGTGAACTCCGCCCTGCGCTTCCGCGCACAGGCGCCGCTGGTGGACCAGCTGCTGCGCGAGATCGGCATCGAAGGCGGCGACATCCAGCGGCTGGTGAGCGGCAGCAGTGGCGCGGCCGCGGTGCTGCCGCCGGCCGCACCCCAGGCGAAGGAGTAAGCCTTGATCAAGGTCTACACCAGCAGCGTCATCGACGCCGGTGCCGACAGCGTGTGGGCACGCATCCGCGACTTCAACGCGCTGCCGCTGTGGCACCCGGGCATTGCCGACAGCCGCATCGAGAACAACGAACCGAGTGACCGCGTCGGCTGCATCCGCCACTTCCACACCCGCGACGGCGGCATGATCCGCGAGCGGCTGCTGGCGCTGAGCGACTACGACTTCAGCTGCAGCTACGAGATCCTGGAAAGCCCGATGGGCGTGGAGCACTACGTGGCCACGCTGAAGCTGACGCCGGTGACCGACGGCAACCGCTGCTTCGCCGAATGGAGCGCCGAGTTCGACTGCGATGAAGGCCGCGAGCGCGAGCTGACCGACACCATCGGCACGGGCGTGTTCCAGACTGGTTTCGACGCCCTCAAGCGCCACTTCGCCCGACGCTGATGTTGCAGCGAGTGGTGCGCTCCACCGTCATCGACGCGCCGATCGAGCTCGTCTGGGCGGTGATCCGCGATTTCAACAGCCACGACCAGTGGCACGAGGCGGTGGAAGTCAGCCGCATCGAGCGTGGCGAGCGCAGCGACCAGGTGGGCTGCGTGCGCAGCTTCACGCTGCGCGACGGCAACCGCATCCGCGAACAGCTGCTGACGCTGGACGAGCGCGAGCACAAGAGCACCTACTGCATCGTCGAGGCCACGGTGCCGCTGCAGCGCTACGTGGCCACCGTCACCCTCAAGCCGGTGACCGACGGCAACCGCACCTTCTGGCACTGGGAATCCACCTTCGCCACGCCGCCCGGCAGGGAGGCCGAGCTGCGCCAGATGGTGGCCGGCGGCGTCTACGAGGCCGGCTTCGAATGCCTGCGCCGCCACCTGCGCACGGGGGCCGACCTGCGCAGCCCCGGCGCCGCGCCGATGCCGGTGGCGCTGCCGGTGCCCTCGCGCCAGGTGGCACTGCGCCGCTATGGCGGTGCCGAGGTGATGCAGCCGGAGGCCAGCGAATGCCCGGCGCCGCGCGAAGGCGAGGTGCGCATCCGCCAGCGCGCCATCGGCGTGAACTTCATCGACATCTACCTGCGCCGCGGCTGGATCCCGCCGATGCTGCCGGTGTCGGCCGATGCGCCCGGCGTTCTGGGCATGGAGGCCGCCGGCAGCGTGCTGGACGTCGGCCCTGGAGTCACCCACGTGATGCCGGGCGACCGCGTGGCTTACCTGGGCCCCGCGCCCGGCGCCTACTGCAGCGTGCGCTGCGTGCCGGCCGACTGGGTGCTGCGCCTGCCCGCCGGCGTGGAGGACGACACCGCCGCCGCGCTGCTGCTGAAGGGCCTGACTGCCGACTACCTGTTGCGCGACCTTGGCCGCGTGGGCCCGGGCACGCGGCTGCTGGTGCATGCCGCGGCCGGCGGCGTCGGCCAGCTGGTCTGCGCCTGGGCGCGGCGGCTGGGGGCACGCGTGATCGGCACCGTGTCCAGCGAGGACAAGGCCGCCATCGCCCGCGCCCACGGCTGCGAGCATGTGATCGTGACCCGCGACTACCGCTTTGCCGACGCCGTGCAGCAGGCCTGCGGCGGCGCCGATGTGGTGATCGACGGCCTGGGCGATGCGGCGCGCGAGCAGAACCTGGCGGCGCTGGCGCGGCGCGGCCACTGGATCAGCCTGGGCCAGGCCAGCGGCGCGCTGCAGCCGATCGACCCGGATGCGCTGGTGGCCAAGTCCTTGAGCTTCAGCCGGCCGGTGGTCTTCGACTATGTGGCCACGCGCGAGGCGCTGGCCGAGCGTGCCGCGCGGCTGTGGGCGGCGCTGGCCGATGGCACGTTGCCGCCGCCGCAGATCGAACGCCATGCGCTGGACGCTGCGGCCGACGCGCATGCGCGGCTGGAATCGCGGCGCAGCACCGGCGCGCTGATACTCGTGGCCTGACGCAGGAGCCCGACATGATCCACGGCATGAACCACTTCACCATCACCGCCGAAGACCGCAAGCAGACGCTGGACTACTACTGCGGCCTGCTGGGCCTGAACGAAGGCTGGCGGCCCGACCTGGGCTTCCCCGGCGCGTGGCTGTATGCCGGCGGCGAGCAGGCGGTGCTGCACATCTACTGGGATCGGCCGATGCCGGCCACGCGCACCGGCGTCATCGACCACATGGCCTTCAGCGCCCGCGGGCTGAAGGAGATGAAGGCCCGCTTCGACGAGCGCGGATGGAAGTACGACTTGCGCCAGCAGAAAGGCGCCGGTACCTGGCAGCTGTTCAGCCACGACCCCAACGGCGCGCGGGTGGAGCTGGATTTCGACGCCAGCGAAACCCTGTAGGCGGCGCGATGGCCAAGCCCCCTCCCCTGCGCCTGGGCATCCTGGGCTGCGCCAACATCGCGCGGCAGTTCTGCCGCGACGTGGCCCCGAGCCCGCTGCTGCGCATCGAGGCGGTGGCCAGCCGCGACGCGGCCAAGGCCAGCGCGTTCGCGGCCGAGTACGGCATCCCGCGTGCGCACGGCAGCTACGAGGCGCTGCTGCGCGATGCCGCGCTCGACGCGATCTACATCCCGCTGCCCAACAGCCTGCATGCAGCCTGGGCCATCGACGCGGTGGCCCACGGCAAGCACGTGCTGTGCGAGAAGCCACTGGCCACGAGCCTGTCCGAGGCCCGCGCGATGTTCGATGCCGCGCGCCGCCACGGCCGGGTGCTGCTGGAGGCCTACCCGTGGTGGTTCCAGCCGCAGACCGCTGCCATGATGGAGCTGCTGCGCAGCGGCGCCATCGGCAGCGTGCGCGCGGTGCAGGCCAGCTTCGGCTTCAGCCTGCGCGACCCGCAGGGCACCAACATCCGTTCGCTGCCCGGGCTGGGCGGCGGCGCGCTGCTGGATGCCGGCAGCTACTGCCTGAGCCTGATCCGCCTGGTGATGGGTCGGCCCGCGCAGCGCGTGCAGGCCGTCTCGCGCCCGGCGCCCACCGGCGTGGACATCGGCACCACGGCGACGCTGCATTTCGACGACGGCGCGGTGGCCCAGCTGCACTGCTCGATGGACCTGGCGCTGCACCGGCATGCGGCCGTCATCGGCAGCGACGGTTTCCTGACCACCGATTTCCTGAACCACACCGCCGCGCCCGACGAGACCCACCCCTGGGGCTACCAGCCCAGCCAGCTGCGGCTGCGCCGCGGCAGCGGCAACGGGCCGGTGCAGCCGGTGCCCAGCCCGGTGGGCAGCGGCTTCCGCTTTGCGGCCGAAGCCTTCGCCGGCCTGGTGGCGCACGCCGACCTGGCCGCGGCCGACGAGGCCGCGCGGGCCAGCCTGGACATCGCCGCGATGCTGGACGCCATCGCCGCCAGCGCGCGCAGCGGCGCGGTCGAAGCGGTGGCGCGCGCCTAGCGGCGGCGCCGGCGGGCGGCCGCGGTAGCGCCGGCCAGGCCCAGCAGCATCAGCGCATAGGTCTGCGGCTCAGGCACGGCGGCCAGCGCCGACACGCCGGTGTCCGGGAAGTCGGTGAACACGCCGTCCACACCCAGCTTCATGTAGTAGGCCATCTCGGCCTGCGGGTCGGCAAAGCCGTAGCCGCTGGCATCGTTGCGGAAGGTCCAGGTGTGCACCAGCAGGCCGGCGGCATGCGCCGCCTCGATCACGCCGGTGCTGCCGTCGACGCGCCGGTCGTTGATCGTCAGTACGCCGTCGCCGGTGCGCTCCACGCCGTCGGCCACCGTCTTCACCAGATAGGGCTTCCACGGGCCCACGCCATCGGCATAGGTCTTGATGAAGGCCAGCCCCTCGGGCGTGACCAGGTCGGCAAAGGTGCGCGGGTTCCAGCCGACGACGAAGTCGTAGGGCTGCGCGTACGGCGCCACCAGCGACATCGAGCCATCGGCCTTGACGTCGTCGGCATCCACCAGTTGCACCAGCTTGATGTCGGTGCGCCCGTTCAGGTACTGCAGGTTGTTGACCTCGAAGGACTGGATGAACACCGGCGCATTGCGGCTGTTGCCGTAGGCCGCATGCAGCTGGTCCACCAGCTTGTTCTCGAAGGCACGGGCGCCGAAAAGGCTGTCGTGGAAGGTGGAATGCTTGATCTCCGGATAGATGCCCACCTGCCGCCCGGTCAGCGCGCTCTGCGATTGGGCCAGCGCGATCACCTCGTCCAGCGTCGGGATCTGGAACTGGCCGTTGAAGCTCTGGTCGCGGCTGGCGCGTGGCTGCAGCGCGCGCAGCGTCTTGATCTCGGCCAGCGTGAAGTCGCTGGCGAAGTAGGCGGTGGTGGACACGCCGTCGACCATGCGCGCACTCCGGCGCTCTGCGCCGAACTTGCTGGCCACGTCGGTGGTGCCGTCCAGCATCGGCTCGTGGCGGGCGATCAGGTGGCCGTCCTTGGTCATCACCAGGTCGGGCTCGATGTAGTTCGCGCCCATCTCGATGGCCTTCTTGTAGGCCTCGAGCGTGTGCTCCGGCAGATAGCCAGAGGCGCCGCGGTGGGCGATCACCAGCGGCGCCTGGCCATCCAGCGTGTTGTAGGCGGCGTGTGTGGCCAGCGGCGCGGCCAGCGCGGGCACCAGCCACAGGGCCATCGAAGTCCGGATCTTCATGCGTCACTCCTCGTCGTGTGGGGCTGCGCGGGATGGCGCAGGCCGGGGCAGTGTTCAGCGCCGGCGTGACCGTGTCGTGACGGCTCAGTAGCGCGCCGGCACGATCAGGTCGGCCGGCACCGGGTGGCGCACGTAGTCCTCGTGGCGCAGCCGCGGCGGCAGCACCACCGGGTCGCGCTGCACCTCGCCATAGGGCATCTGCGACAGCAGGTGCGCGATGCAGTTCAGCCGCGCCTTCTTCTTGTCGTCGGCCGGCACCACCCACCAGCGCGCTTCGGGGATGTGGGTGCGTTCCAGCATCACTTCCTTGGCGCGGGTGTAGTCCTCCCAGCGGCGGCGCGATTCCAGGTCCATCGGGCTCAGCTTCCACTGCTTCAGCGGGTCGTGGATGCGGCCCAGGAAGCGCAGGTGCTGCTCCTCGTCGGAGATGGAGAACCAGTACTTCAGCAACTGGATGCCCGAGCGCACCAGCATGCGCTCGAACTCGGGCACCGAGCGGAAGAACTCCTCGTACTGCTCGTCGCTGCAGAAACCCATCACCCGCTCGACGCCGGCGCGGTTGTACCAGCTGCGGTCGAACAGCACCATCTCGCCGGCCGCCGGCAGGTGCGGCACGTAGCGCTGGAAGTACCACTGCGTGCGCTCGCGGTCGTTGGGCGCCGGCAGCGCCACCACCCGGGCCACGCGCGGGTTCAGCCGCTGGGTGATGCGCTTGATGACGCCGCCCTTGCCGGCGGCGTCGCGCCCCTCGAAGACGATGACCACCTTGTGGCCGGTGTGCTGCACCCAGTCCTGCAGCTTGACCAGCTCCCGCTGCAGGCGGAACAACTCGCGGAAGTAGTTGCGCCGGGCTTCGCGGTCCGGGCCGGCCGGCGCGTCCTGCAGTTCGGCCGCCAGGCGGTCGGTGTTGCGGTCTTCGAGCTCGAGCTCCAGTTCCTCGTTGTAGCTGTCTTCCAGGTCGGCCTGGATGCGGCGCAGCAGTTCCTCGTCGTCGAGCGGCATGTCCGGCCCCGTCCCTCGCGTTCGCCCGATGCGGGCCCTTGCACGATGACAGCGCTTTGTGGCGATGGCGTGACAGCGGGCTTCATCAGCCGAAGTCGGATCCGCCCGATCTAAACTTGCAGCGCCCAGGAACAGACAGTCCGCACCGTACCCACCCGCCATGGCTCGCAAGCCCGCCCTGTTACCCACCGATGCGGTGCCATCGTCCGCGGGTGCAGCGGCGACCACGCGCGCGACCTCGGTCTACGGCCAGTTGCGTAACGACATTGCGCATGGCGTGCTGGCGCCCGGCAGCAAGTTGCGCATCGAGGCGATGTCCCAGCGCTATGGGGTCGGCGCCAGCCCGCTGCGCGAGGCGCTGTCGCGCCTGTCCGCCGAAGGGCTGGTGGACCGTACCGATCAGCGCGGCTTCAGTGTGGCGATCCTGAACTGGGACGAGTTGCCCATCCTGACCAGCGAAAGGGTGCGGCTGGAAACCATGGCCTTGCGCGAATCCATCGCCGCCCGCGACGCCGCCTGGGAAGACCAGCTGGTGCTGTTGGTGCACCGCTTGTCGCGCATGCCGCGCTCACTGTCCGACGCGCAATACCAGGTCAACCCGGCGTGGGAGGCGCTGCACCGGGACTTTCACCGCGCCCTGCTGGCACGCTGCCCGTCACGCTGGCTTCGCGGCTTCTGCGAGGCGCTGGCCGAAGAGGCCTACCGCTTCCGCCAGGTGGCCGCGGGCAAGAGCTTCACCAAGCGCAACGAGCATGCCGAGCACGTGGCCCTGTTCGAAGCGGCGATCGCCGGCCAGGCGGACGAAGCCGCGCGCCTGCTCACCGAGCACTACCTGCGCACCTCCACGCTGGTGGCCACGCAGGCGCGCAAGCGCGGCCATGCGACCTGAAAGGCGGCGCCGCCGGGCGCTCAAAGCCCGGCGTCGTTCCAGTCAGCGGCGGCCTGCGGCGGCTCGGGCCTGAGGCCTGCCGCGCGGATGGCTTCGATGGCGCAGAACTCGTCCTTGTCCGACGCGTCGCCACTGATGCCCACGGCGCCCACCGCCACGCCCTGTGCGTTGACGATGAGCACACCGCCCGGCGTGGGAATGAAGCGGCCGTCGGCTGCCGCGGCCAAGGCCGCCTGGAAGCTGGGGCGGTTGGCCAGGCGGTCGCGGATCTGCCGCGTGGCCATGCCCATGCCCAGCGCGCCCCAGGCCTTGCCATGGGCGATGTCGTGGCGGAGCACGCCACAGCCGTCCTCGCGCCGGTAGCTCACCGTCTGCCCACCGGCATCGAGTACCGCCACCGCCAGCGGCAGCAGGCCGTGCACCTGGCGCAGGCGCAGCGCCTCGTCGGTGATGCGCGTGGCGGTGGCCAGGTCCAGGCTGGAGTGGATGGGGATCAGCTGTTCGGCCATGGTGCAAGTCTCAGGCACCCGGGCTCATTCGGTCAACGAGTTGCCCAGCGCATCGACGATCGGCTGGTACTTCGCACGCTCGGCCTTGACGAAGCCGGTCGCGGCCGCATGCCCCAGGTGCAGGTCGATGAACATCGACTGGCTTTCCAGCTTGGCCTTCAGCGCCGGATCGGCCATGGCCCTTTGCGTGGCCTGCACCAGCACCTGCTGTACCGCGACCGGCGTGTCGCGCGGCACCGTGACCACGTTCCACAGCATCGCCTCGAAGGGTTGCGGCAGGTCGGCCGACTCGGCCACCGTGGGCACGTCGGGAGCCTGCGGCAAGCGTCTGACCGAGGCCACACCGACGATGCGCACGCGGCCGGCCTGGTGCTGCGGCAGCATGATGCCCAGGGTGTCGACACTCATGTTGATCTGCCCGCCCATCAGGTCTTGCAGCGCCGGCGCGCTGCCCTTGTAGGGCACGTGGGTGATCGGCGCGGGCGCCGCGCCGCCGGCCACCTGCTTCATGCGCTCTGCGGCCACGTGCAGCAGCGTGCCGGTGCCCGGCGAGCCGTAGCTGTACTTGTCCGGGTTCAGCTTGGCCGCGATGACCACCGTCTTCAAGGTGCGCGGCATGTCGGGTGTGACGGCAAACACCACCGGCGCGCCGCCGAGCACGGCGATGAAGGCGAAGTCCTGCAGCGCGTCGTATTGCGGCTTGCGCTGCACCAGGTTGTACAGCGCGTGCGTGGACGCGGTGCCGAACAGCAGCGTGTAGCCGTCGGCCGCGCTGCGCTTGACCTCCAGCGTGCCGAGCGCGCCGGAGGCACCGGCCTTGTTCTCCACCACCACCGCCTGACCGAGTTGCTGCGCCAACGCCGCCGCGTACAGCCGGGCAAAGCTGTCGGTGGGCCCGCCGGGCGGAAACGGCACCACCAGCCGCAGCGGCCGCGTCGGCCAGGCTTGTGCGCTCAACGGCGTGGCCAGGCCCATCGCAGCGCTCGCCAGGGCCGTGTTCAGCAAGGTACGGCGTTGCATGGTGGGCTCCTTGGCGCGGCGTGTGAAAGTCTGGGGCCTCAGGTCAGGGACTGCGTGTCAGCGGGACCACGGCGTCGCGGTCCAGACGGAAGGCCATCAGGTCTTCGCCGATGAGCAGCGGCCCGGCGTAGGTCTTGCGTGTCATCGCCAGCACCTCGGCCTCGGTGACGGGCGGCGAGCCCAGGTTGCCCAGCAGCACGAAGTGGTAGTAGACGGCCAGCTTCGGCTTGACGCGGGTGAACACCACGCCGGCCTCGTCAGGCTTGGTGTGGTGCGACAGGATCACCTTGAACACCGGATTGGAGAGCAGGTCCTCGCGCACCGCCGCCACTTGGTGGACCAGCAGGTCGCTGCCTGCGGCCTTCTCGATCAGGTTCTCACTGAAGCGCGTGTCGCCCGAAACAGTGACCGAGCGCCCGGCATAGTCAACGCGGAAGCCGAAGGCCGGCTTGAGCAGTTCGCCGTGATCTACCTCGATGGCGCTGACCTTCACACCGGCCTGCTCGTAGACCACACCTGGCTTGATTTCGGTGACCTGCGCGCGGATGGTCTCGGGGCTGAGATTCTGGTCGGCGATGCGCGCCTGAATATCCCACGCGAAGGCTTTCGTCAGGCCGTCCATCAGACCCTGCGTGCCGGCCGGGCCGTACACCACGAACGCTCCCTTGCGCGCCGCATAGGGGACCTGCAACCAGCCGGTGAGCCACAGATCGGGAAGGCCGACGACGTGGTCCGAATGCAGGTGCGTCAGGAACACCGCATCCACCTGGCCCAGTGCCAGGCCGGCCTGACGCAGGCGCTGTGTGCTGCCGCGGCCGCTGTCGATGAGCAGCTTCTTGCCGCCGGCCTCGACCAGCACGCCGGGGCCGAAGCGGTTCATCACCGGCGCGGGGCTGCCCGTGCCCAGCAGCGTGACCCGGAATTCATCCGCTGCCGCCGGCGGCACGGGCAAGGCGCTCTGTGCCTGCGCGGCGTGCAGCGGCAGCAGCGCGGCGATCAGGCCGAACCACGCTCTCCACGCGCGACGGCGGAAACTCATCATCGGCTCCCTGAAGCGGTGGACTGTGGCGCGGCGGGTTGGGCCGGCGCGATGGGCAGTGCCCCCAGCACGATGTCGATCTCCATCACCGGCACGTCGACGTCGGCGGCTTGTTCGTAGCGCCGCACCAGGGCCGCGCGCACGCCGAACACCGCGTCGCTGTCCAGCCAGGCGTCGGCGGCGTCGAAGACTTCGGTGACCAGCGTGCGGTGGCCCGGCGCCTGCACGATCAGGTGGTAGTGCGCCGGGCGCCAGGCGCTGCGCCCCGCCGGCCCGACCACGTCGTGCCAGGCCGGGCCGTCGGTGGGAATCTGGTAGGGCTGTGGCCGGATGGTGCGGATCGCAAACCGGCCGTCGGCGTCGACCTTCATCTGGCAGCGCAGGTTGTCCTGCGGCTGGCTGTCGTCCATCTGCCAGTACAGGCCGTTGGCCGCGTTCTGCCAGAAGTCGAGCGTGGCCTCGGCCAGCGGCTGACCCTGCGGGCCGAGCACCCGGCCGCGCAGCAGCACCACTTCGCCAGGGTTGCCGGCACTCAAGTCGGCCGGGTTGTCGCACCACGGCGAGCCCGCCGTGTGGAAGGGGCCGAGCACGCTGCCGGGCGTGGCACCAGGCACGCTGGCCAGCAGGTCGACCAGGCTGCTCAGGCCGAGCACGTCGGACAGCAGCGAGAACTCGCTGCGGCTGGCGCTGCTGATGTCGCCCACGCGGTGCAGGAAGGCCAGCGCGGCACGCCATTCCTCGTGCGTGAGCTGGGTGGCCTTCGCGTAGGCATGCAGGTGCTGCACCAGCTGCTGCATCAGCTCGCGCCGGCGCGCATCGGCCAGGCCGGCAAAGCTGTCGGCCGCGGCCTGCGTGATGTTGTCGAGGCGGATGTCCTTCATGCGGTCACCGGGTTGCTGAGCAGGCCCACGCCTTCGATTTCGATCTCGATGGTGTCGCCGGCCTTCATCCACACCGGCGGCGTGCGGGCGTAGCCCACGCCGGCCGGCGTGCCCATGACCACCACGTCGCCGGTTTCCAGCGTGAGGGCCTCGCTGAGCAGCGCAATGGTGCGCGCGACGCCGAAGACCATGTCCGTGGTCGACGCACTTTGCATCACCTGCCCGTTGAGCCGGCTTTCGATGTGCAGGCCTACGCAACCTGGTGGCAGTTCGTCGGCGGTGACCAGGCAGGGGCCGAAGCCGCCGGTGGCGTCGAAGTTCTTGCCGATGGTCCACTGCCCGGTCTTGCGCTGGTAGTCGCGCAACGTGCCGTCGTTGAAGCAGGCATAGCCGAACACATGCTGCAGCGCCTGGCTCTCGCTGACCTGGCGCGCGGGCTTGCCGATCACCAGCGCCAGTTCGGCTTCGAAGTCGAGCTTGTTCGACACCGCGGGCACCCGCAGCGGCGCGCCATGGGCCAGCAGCGAGGTGGCGCAACGCAGGAACAGCGCCGGGTAGTCGGCCACGGTGTTGCCGCCTTCCTTGGCATGGTCGTGGTAGTTCACGCCCAGGCAGATGATCTTGCCCGGCCGCGGCAGCACCGGCAGCAGCGTCAGGCTGTCCAGCGGCAGCGCCGCCTGGCCGGCCGCACGGTCGGCCCAGCTTTGCGCCAGGCCAGGCTGCTGCACACAGGCCTCGATCGCGCCCTGCAGGCTCGCGGGCACCGCCGTGCCCAGCAGGTCGGAAGGCACCACCCCGCCGTCGACCCGCACGCCCCAGCGGGCCGCCTGGGCCGGTCCGAAACTGATGAACTTCATCCTGATGTCCTTTGACTGTGCCGCCAGCGCCGTGGGGCGTGCTTAGGGAATGAGCCGAGGCTCATTCCACCTTGACGCCGATGCTCTTGATCAGCTTGTTCCACTTCGCCACCTCGCTTTCCACGTAGCTGCGCATGGCCACCCGGTCCAGGCGCTGCGCTTCCAGCGACAGCGTCTCGAAACGCTCGGTCACTGGCTTGGCGACCAGCGCCTTGTTGATGTCGGCGTTGAGCCGGTCGAGCACTTCCACCGGCGTCTTGGCCGGCGCGAAGATCGCAAACCAGGTGTTGGCCTCGAAGCCCGGATAGCCCGACTCGGCCACGGTGGGCACGTCGGGCAGCGCGGGGCTGCGCTTGAGCGACATCACCGCGATCGGCCGGACCTTGCCGCTCTTGGCAAAGGGCACGGCCGGCGGCATCGAGGTGCTGGCCACCGGCACCTGCCCGCTGACCACCGCGTTGGTGGCCGCAGCCGGCGAGAACGGCACGTGCGTGATGTCCACCTTGACCAGCGAACGGAACAGCCATTCGGCGCCCAGGTGCGTGGTCGTGCCGTTGCCCGACGATGCATAGGACAGCTTGTCCACCTTGGCCAGCGCCAGCAGTTCGGCCAGGTTGGCGGCCTTGACATCGGGGTGCACGTAGATCAGGTTCGGCGTCACGGCGGCCATGGACACCGGCGCCAGGTCGCGCATCGTGTCGTAGCCGGCGTTGGCATAGAGCGAGGGGTTCACTGCCACCGCCACGCTGTGGATCAGCAGGGTGTAGCCATCGGGCGGCGAATTCATCACCTGCAGCGTGGCAATGTTGCCGCCGGCCCCGGGCTTGTTCTCGACCACCACGTTCTGGCCCAGCGAGACGCTCAGCTGCTCCGCCAGCAGCCGCGCCACGATGTCGGTGGAGCTGCCGGGCGGGAAGGCCACCACCAGCTTCACCGGCTTGTCCGGATAGGCGGCCTGGCTGGCCGTGGCAAGGCACAGGCTGGCCACGGCCAGCAGCGTCTTGAGTCCGTGGCGAAGAGATTGGGTGGGCTTCATGGCAGGTTCCCGGCAAGTCGTCGTGGCCCTGAGAATAATCGACAAAACAGTGATGAAAGAATAATATCGACAGAAACGGAGACCGGAGTTTCCCTTGGTGATGGCTGACCTTCCCACTCCCAGGCCTGCGGCAGCGCTGCGCGACACGTCGGTGGACGCGGTCGCGCGACAGCTCTTCACGCAGGCCCGCACCCACGGCCACTGGCTGCCGCGCGCAGTGGCGCCGGCGTTGCTGCGTGAGCTGTACGAACTGGCCCGCTGTGGCCCGACGTCGATGAACACGCAGCCGATGCGGCTGAAGTTCGTGATCTCGGACGCGGCCAAACAGCGCCTGGTGGCCTGCGTGAACCCCGGCAATGTCGCCAAGACCCAGGCGGCGCCGGTGGTGGTGATCGTCGGCCAGGACTTAAGCTTCCCCGAGCACCTGCCGCGGCTCTTCGCCCACAAGACCGACGCGCGCAGCTACTACGAGGACAAGCCCGAGTTCACGGCCACCACCGCGCTGCGCAACAGCAGCCTGCAAGGCGGCTACCTGATCCTGGCGGCGCGTTTGCTGGGGCTGGATTGCGGCCCGATGTCCGGCTTCGACCCAGCCGCCGTGGACCGGGCGTTCTGGGCCGGCAGCACCGTGCGCACCAACTTCCTGTGCAACCTGGGCTATGGCGACGCGTCGCAGCTCAAACCACGCCCGCCGCGGCTGGACTTCGACGAGGCCTGCGAGATCGTCTGATAGGCCAGGTCGCCCTTCACCGTTTGCCACGCATCGTCGATCCAGGCACGCAACAACCCATTGAACCTTGACCCTTGGCCACGCCCCTCAGAGCCGGTACTTCTTCACCGCCTTCTCGTTCCACACCATGCCCAGCCCGGGCCGCTGCGAGGGCATCGCAAGGCCCTTCTCGATGCGCAGCGGCTCCACCAGCACCGGATCGGCCCAGTCGACGTATTCCAGCCAGTGTCCGGTCGGCGTCACCGGCAGCAACTGTGCGCTGGCCTCCGAGAACAAGTGGCTCGACATCTCGATGCCCGCGCCTTGGGCCAGCGCGGAAGCGCGCATCCAGCCCGTGACCCCGCCGATGCGCTCCAGATCGGGCATCACATAGTCGCAGGCGCCCGCCGCCAGCGCTTGCGCCATCTGCTCCGGGCCCATGAAGTTCTCGCCGATCTGGATCGGCGTACGCAGGGCTTGCGCAACCTTGGCGCAGCCCGCGAAGTCGTCGGCCCGCACCGGCTCCTCGATCCAGTGCACGCCACCCTCGGCGTCGATCTGGTGGCCGCGGCGGATGGCCTCGGCCACCGTCAGGCCCTGGTTGAAGTCGACCATCAGCGTCAGCTCTTCACCGATGGCCTTCTTCACTGCGCGCAGAGCCTCCAGGTCGGCGCGCGCGTCGCTGCGCCCCAGGCGCAGCTTGATCGCATCGAAGCCACCCTCATCGGCCAGCTGCCGCGCCTGTCGTGCCAGCGCGGGCAGCGGCATGATGCCCAGGCCCTTGGAGTTGTACGCCCGCACCGGGCGAGGCGTGCCGCCCAGCAGCGTGGTCAAGGGCTGGCCCAGGGCCTGCCCCAACAGGTCCCAGGCGCACATGTCGATGCCCGACATGGCAAACAGCACGATGTTGTGCACACCCAGCAGTTTGTGGCGGGCGCGCAGCTTCTGTTCGATCTCGAAGGGCGCGACCGCGTCCCCTGCCAGCATCTCGCTCATCGCGTCGACCAAGGCAACGATCGGCGCCAGGTGTGCCACCGAGGGCGCGAACAGGTAGGCCCGGCCGGTGAGCCCGGCGGTGGTCTGCAGGTCCAGCAGCACGAGTGCGGCCTGGTCGATGGCGCCGCTGGCGGTGTGCAGCGGCAGCTTCATCGGTACCAGCACCGGACGCGCGCGGACGCGGTGGATGACGAGACTGGAATCTGCCATGACAAGCCCTTCCGATGAGTGCCGCTGCCCGGTCGCGGGCGGTCGCCAAGGGTACCCGCACCTTTCGGGCGAGGTGCCTGGTTTCGGCGTTTCCACTCCCCAGGTGTGCGAACCGCGCTCGCCCTGGGACCACTGCGCCGCGCGCATACTCAACCGGATTCAACAGCGGTGGAGCGAGGCATGGCGGGCAACAGGATGGCGATCATCGGGCTGGGCATCATGGGTCGGCGCATGCTCGCAAATGCGCTGGCGCATCCGCGGTTCGAGATCAGCGGCCTGTGGGACCCGAGTGCGGTGTCGGTGGCCAAGACGCGCGAGCTGATGCCAGGGGCGCCCATCGCATCCGATGCGGCCGCGGCGATGGCCGGCGCCGATGTCGTCTACCTCGCCTGCCCGCCCGGGCCGCGCAAGGCCTATGCGCTAGCCGCGGCTTCCGCCGGGCAAGGCGTGTTCATGGAAAAACCGCTGGGCACCGACGAGGGCGAGAGCCGGGACCTCGTGGCGCGGCTGCGGGCAGGCCGACGGGGCGCGGTGGTGAACTTCACGCAAGCCTCATCGCGTGGCTTCGACGAACTGCGCCGGGCGATCGACGCCGGCGAGACTGGCGAGCTGGTCGGTATCGATATCGTGGTCAGCTACCCCGCCTGGCCTCGGGCCTGGCAGATGGAAGCCGACTGGCTGCGCTTCCGTGCCGAGGGGGGCTACACACGCGAAGTCATTTCGCACTTTCTGTTCCTGGCAGGTCGGTTCCTCGGTCCGTTGCGGCTGTGTGCTGCATCGCCTCGCTATCCGGCCGACCCCACGTTGTGCGAGCTCGACATGCTGGCCAGGCTGGAGACGGCCGACGGCCGGCCTGTCAACGTTCTCGGCAGCACCGGAGGGCGGCAGCCCGACCGACAGGAGGTCACCGTCAAGGGCAGCCGCGCGAGCTACCAGTTCCGCGAGTTCTACCAGTTGTGGCGATCGGACGGCGGACCTTGGACCGAGGCCGTCGACTGGTCAGGTGAAGATCCGCGGACCAGCGCGCTTCAGCGCCAGCTCACGCAGGTGGACCAGTGGCTGCGGGGCCAGCCGCATCGACTCGCGACGGCCGAGGAGGCACTGGACGTGCAGCTGTTGGTCGAGGGCATGCTGTCAGGCCGCTGATGCCATGAGCCTGGACGGGCTCGAAGCTCGGCTCGCCCCATCAACGACATCAACGTCCCTACGTGAGTCGCTACAAGGACGCGGCTGAGAGAGTCCATCGCGACCCGAACGACAGCAGCGCTTCCGCAGCCACCGTGGTGCCCAGTTCCGCTCCTGCCAGGGTTGTCGCCCACTTGGCGCATCGCGCCCGCAGCGAAGGGTTGGTCGACAACGCGTCGATCGCACGGGCCACCGCAGCCGGCTGGTACTGCTTTGCCAGCAGTTGTTTCCCCACACCCAGCGTCATCACGCGCCGTGCGTTGTCGAACTGGTCGAAGCCGGTCGGTCGCACCAACTGCGGCACGCCGGCCAGCAGGGCCTGGCTCGTGGTGCCGATGCCGCCGTGGTGCACCAGCGCTACCAGCCGCGGCAGCAGCGCCTTGAACGGCACGTAGTGGAAGTGGGCCACGCCCGCTGGCAGCGCGGCGGGCAACTGCGCGGCGTCCTGCGTCAGCAGCAGCCCGCGCCGGCCCGCGAGCTGGCAGGCTCGCACCGAGACATCGAAGAAGGCCCGCGACGACGCGTTGGCGGTGCCTGTCGTAAAGGCGACGGGCGGCTCGCCTGCGCCAAGGAACTGCGCTACCTCCTGCGGCAGTCGCATGCCGTCGCCGTGGTCGTAGAGCGGAAAGCCGGTCAGCTGCAGGCCGGCGGGCCAGTCGGGCTGTCGAGGCGCAAACCACGCCGGGAACATGCCCAGGTTCAGATCGGCCTCGTGGATCCATTGGTGGAAGACCCGGCGCACCGGTGGCAGGCCTTGCTCGGCGCGCAGGGCATTGAAGGGTTCGGTGAACAGCGGGTCTAAGAAGCGCCGGTCCATCATCCGCCAGACCAGGCGCTTTAGCGCCGCGGGTGCGCGCTCCAGATGCCCCAGCGGGCCGATGGACGGCGCCCGGTGGTTCGACCGGAACCATGAGGGGGCCAGATGCACCGTGGCCACCGGCGCATGTTTCATCTCGCCAAGCAGCCTTGTGGCCCATGCCAGCGACGACCCGACGAGCAGCGTGCGGCCCGGCTCGAACTCTTTCTCCAGCAAGCGCAGGCGTCGGCGCTGGCTGGCAAGCACCGCCTGGGCCATCAGTGCCATGCCCCTTTGGGGATGCTCGGCGTCGCTGTCGGCCCGCAAGCGCTGGTACTCGTCGGACGACAGCACCTCGATGAATGGAATGCCTGCCTCGGCGGCCATCGCGGCAAAGCTGCCGCTGCCGAACAGGCGCACCTCGTGTCCGCGGTGTTGCAGTTCCCTGGCCAAGCCGACGAAGGGCAACACGTCGCCGTGCGAGCCCGCTGCCACCATCAGGATCTTCATGCTCTTTCAATGTGAACGATGTTTACTTTGACACTCTAGCAGATAATGTGAACAGTGAATACATCAAGCGCACGGACCACCTACCACCATGGCGACCTGCGGACGGCGCTACTGTCCGCGGCGCGGGCCTTGCTTGACGAAGGCGGCGTGGCCGCCGTCAGCCTGCGCGAAGCGGCGCGGCGCGCTGGCGTGACGCCCGCGGCCTGCTACCGGCACTTTGCGGACAAGGACGCGCTGCTGACGGCGCTGGCGGTGCAAGGCTTCGAAGAGTTCGCGCAAGCCTTGGCGCAGGCCAGCCAAGGGGCGGCAGATCGCTTCGCGGCGATGGGCGTCGCCTACGTGGACTTTGCCGTGCGCCGGCCAGGCATGTTCCGCCTGATGTTCGGGCCCGCCGTGGCCGACCGCAGCCGCAGTCCGCAATTGCTCGAAGCCATCGCGGCTTCAACCCGTCTGTTCGAAGGTGGATTGAAGGCCAGCACGCACGCAAAGCCGCAGGATCCGGTGGCCGGTTTGCGCGCATGGGCCCAGGTGCATGGCCTGGCCACGCTGGCGATCGACGGCATGCTGCCCGACTACGACCCCGTCATGCTGGCGCGGGCGCTGGCGAAGATGCCGACCAAGAACGCCTGAGAGGCCGTTGCGAAGGACCTGCCTGTCACTCAGGGCGCCGGGGTCCTTGCCAACGTCCGCAACTGCGCCACCTCCGATTCGAGCGCCGCAATGCGCTCGTCGCGAGACCGAATGGCGGCGGCCACATCGGCCGCCTCGAAGCGCTGCGGAATGTGCTGTGGGCAGTTCACGTCCCATGCGGTGACGGTGAAGAGCAACACCTGTTCCGGCCTCGCGCGGTAGCCCTGCGGCATCAGGCGGCGAAGCAACGCCTCGTCGCCTTCCACGACGCGCGCCGTGCCCCACACCTTGATGCGGCGCCGCTGCGCGTAGTCGATCAGGAACAGATGTGCCCTTGGGTTCTCCTCGAGGTTGCCCTGGGTGATGTACTGACGGTTGCCCGCAAAGTCCACGAAGGCGATCGTGTGCTCGTCAAGCACCTTCAGGAAGCCCGCAGGCCCGCCCCGGTGCTGGATGTAGGGCTGCCCCTTGGCGTTGGCCGTCGCCAGGAACACGCTGGTCTGGGCCTCGATCTCGGCCTGCAGCTCAGGCGTGATGGACGACTCCCAGGAGCCGCCCTCTTCCATGCGCGCATAGGCCGGACGCGAGCCCTTGCGGGCCTGGATCGCCTTCACCGTTTCGGTGAAGGCCACGTCGCTGGCGTAGGTCTTGGTGTCGCTCACGATCACAGCCCCAATTCGGAAAGGCCGGCATGGTCGTCCGGCCGTCGGCCTGCCGGCCAGTGGTACAGGTGGTCCTCCTTGATGAGCCTGTAGTCGAGTTCGCGCTGCCATTTCTGCGCCAGGAAGGCTTCGATTTCGGCACGCCCCCGCACAAAGTTCGAGCGGTTGCGCCAGCGGCTGTCGGGCGAGTAGGCCAGCGCGACGCGCGCCGGATCGCGGCCGTTCCAGGCGTCCTCGGCCAGGCGCACGTTTTGAAGGGCGGTCTCCTGCGTGAACGGCGGCAGCGGTGGACGGGACATGGAAGCTTCTCCAGGTGTGGGGCGCACGAGGCCGGCGGGCGGCTCAGGCGGCGAGAGCCTGCGCCACCGGGAAGTCGATCTCGGTCTGCGCCACCGAGTTGAGGTAGTTGGTCCAGACGTTCAGCGCCACGTGCTGGACGATCTCGACGATCTGCGCGTCGTCGTATCCGGCCATGCGCACGGCCTGCAGGTCGGCGTCGGTGACGTGCCCGCGTTCGCGGACCACCCTGGCTGCGAAGCGCACGGCCGCATCGGCCTTCGGGTCGAGCGAACCGCCATGGCGGTTGGCCGCGATCTCGGCATCGCCCAGCTTCGCCAGGTTCTTGCCCAGGTAGCTGTGGGCCGACAGACAGTAGCCGCAGTCGTTGATCTGCGCGACCGCCAGGGCGATGCGCTCACGCGTCTGGGCCGGCAGGCTGCCCTTGGCCAGCGCGCCGGACATGCCGAGGTAGCCCTCCAGAGCGGCCGGGCTGTTGGCGACTAGGCGGAACAGGTTCGGCACGCTGCCGAGCTGCTTGTTCACGGCTTCGAGAAGCGGGCGCGCCAAGGCAGGGGCAGCGTCGATGGTGGCGGGGGTGCTGAGGCGGGACATGGTGCGATCTCCAAGGGTGGGTGGGCCGGGAAGTGCCGGTGAAGAGACTGTAGATAATCCCGTTCTGGTCAACTAGACTGAATTCCATAGAGTCTTCCTACTGAAATTCGGAACAATGGATCGATTCGACGCCATGTCCGTGTTCGCCGCCATCGTCGATGGGGGCAGCCTGTCGGCGGCCGGCCGGCGCCTGAACGTGCCGCTGGCCACCGTGAGCCGCAAGCTCGCGGACCTGGAGGCGCACCTCAAGACGCGCCTGCTCACGCGCTCCACCCGCAAGCTGGTGCTGACCGATGCGGGCCGCGACTACCTGGCCGCATGCCGCCAGATCCTGGAGCAGGTCGACGAGGCCGAGCGTGCCGCGTCGGGGGCCTATGCCAAGGTCAAGGGCCAGCTGGTCGTGGCTGCGCCGATCGTGTTCGGCCGTCTGCACATCGTGCCCGTGGCGGCCGCGTTCTTGGAGGCGCACCCGGAAGTCGATATCCAACTGCGCTTGGGTGATCGCAACGTCAACCTTATCGAGGAGCATGTCGACGTGGCCCTGCGCATTGGCGTCCTGCCAGACAGCAACCTGGTCGCGACCCCGGTGGGAGCCATCCGCCGCGTCGTATGTGCGAGCCCCGCTTACCTGCAGCGCTTCGGCACGCCGCAATCGCTGGGCGAGCTTGCAGCGCATCGGTGCATCACCTTCGACGGCCTGGAAGCCGCAGGCACCTGGGTCTTCGCCACACCTGATGGCCAGAGGCAACAGGCGCGCGTGCACTCGCGCCTGACGGTCTCCACGGCCGATGCCGCCATCGAGGCCGCCACCGTTGGCCTGGGCCTGACACGCGTGTTGTCATACCAGGTGGCCGAAGCACTGCAAGAAGGCAGGCTCGTTCGCGTGCTGATCGACCAGGAGTCGCCTGCGGTGCCCGCGAGCCTGATCTACCCTGGACAGGGCCGGCTGCCGATGAAGACCCGAGCGTTCATCGACTTCGCCACGGGGCGGTTGCGGGAACGCTTGTCAGGGGTTGAAGCCACGGAAGGCGGCGTTGGCCCATTGCCCCGCACGGGAGTGCAGCCAAAGCAGCGAAGGCCCCAGCGCTGACACGCCGCAGATCCCAAGCTCGGGCCAGGCCCTTGGCCGCGACCTCAGGGTTGCGCTCTGACGGCGTCACCCACCCGGATCGACCCCGTGGTGATCACCCGGGCCGTCATGCCGCCATGCCCTCGCATCGCGGCATAGCCCCCCGGGCCGATGGTCTCTTCCATGCGAGAGCAAGGCTGGCAGGGACCAACGAGCTCCAGCAACGCATCACCCACCTGCAACCTGGCGTTCTTCAGGGCCAGGAGGTTGATCCCGGAGACCACAAGGTTGCGCCGCAGGCCCATCGGATCGACCCGCTCGACGCGTGCCAATGCGGCAATCACGGGCAGATGCTCGGCCTGGATGAGCGTGACCTGCCGTGTGGACAGTTCCGACTCGCCGCGCTGGCCAAGGCGGTCGTCCTGGAGCCCGATGCCGGACAGGGCTACGGTGCTCTCCACGGTACGCGCGACCTCGCGCGGCGAGCCTCGAACGACGATGGCCTCGACGCGCCCTTCGATCTGCGGAGGCTTGTTGAGATCGCGGATCGTCTTCATGCGCTGATTCTCGGGCCATCCCTCCATCAGCAAGGCAAGGCCAGCGCCTGCAGCGGCTGTTGCGTATGGGGATCGGCCACGACGAAGACAACCCGACGCGGATGCCCGGCCTCGACCGCTGGCAGCATCAGACGCGCCCGCAGGCCGCTGGCAGTGTCCCAATCAGCCACCGGGCGGTACAGCCGCACCACGTGGTCGTGGCGCAAGGTCTCGCCGACGTTCTCGCCCGCGCGCACGCGGCTGGCATGGCCATCTTCGACCACCGCCCACCAACCCGCCAGGCGAGCCGGACCATCCGTGGCGGCCGCTGCAACGCGCACCTGTGCTTCGCTGCCGTCGCTCTCCATCGTCACCCGCAGCGCCGACGGCTTCGGCGGCGGCAGCGGTGCACCGGCACGCAGGTTGTGCCCGTTCACACGCACCTGTGGCGTATAGATCGACGGCTGCCCCGCGGCACGGGCCAGGGCACGCTGCCGCGCAGTGCCTTCGGCCGTGGCAAAGCGGTCGCTCCAGCCCAGGTGGTCCCAGTAGTTGACGTGGAAGGCCAGCGCCAGCACACCGGGCCGCCCCTTCAGCGTCGATAGCCAACGGTCTGCTGGGGGGCAGGAGCTGCAGCCTTCCGAGGTGTACAGCTCGACGACCGCCGGCATCTGAGCGTCCGATTCGGCGCTACAGAGCGGGGCCGATGTGGCACCGGGACTGGCCGCCGACCCGAGCGTGAGCATCAGCGTCGTGGCCAGTGTCATGCCGGGGCTTCGCATGGCGGCCTCCTTTCGATGACCGTCGGTCGAAGCCGCGCGGGGTGTTCTTACGCCGTGAAGGCGACATGCCGGCAAGCGCGTCGTTGCAGCGTTCGATGCAGTCCGACATCAAGAACGACGGCGCCGAGGCGCTGATCCTCAAATCGTCATCGGTGCCGGAGCGCCGGCCGGGGCCGTCGCCGAGGCCGGCAGCCACGCACGTACGCGGCAGCCCTGGCCGGGCGCGCTGTCCACCTGCAGCCGCCCGCCTTCCGCCTCGACGCGGTAACGCATGCCGAGCAGGCCGTGCGCGGTGGGCCGGATCGCCGCCGGATCGAAGCCGACGCCGTTGTCGAGCACGCCGACCAGCACCTGGCCGTCCTGCTGCGACAGGCTGACGGTGACTTCGCTGGCACGCGCGTACTTGGCGATGTTGGTCAGCGATTCCTGCACCAGCCGGTAGACGGTCATCTGCGCGTTCTCGTCCAGCGCCACCGGCTGCAGCACGGTGCGCACCGACAGCTCGGCACGCTGCGCGATGTCCCGCGCCTGGATCTGCAGCGCCGCTTCCAGGCCCAGATTGCTCAGCGACGAAGGCCGTAGGTCTTCGATGATGCGGCGCTTCAACGCGATACCGCGGTCCAGCGTCTGGTTCAGCTGCTGCAATCGCTCGGCCACCTCCGGTGCCATCGTGCCCAGGCCGCGCTTCAGCCGCGCCGCCTCCAGCTTGGCCGCGGTAAGCAGCGCGCCGAGCTCGTCGTGCAGCTCGCGTGCCAGGCGGCTGCGCTCGTCCTCGCGCGCGCTCTGCAGGTGCCGCGTCAGCTCGGTGAGCTCTGCGGTGCGGTGGATCACCGTCGCTTCCAGACGGTCGCGCTCGGTGCGCAGCGCCAGGTCGTGCGCCGCCTGGGCGCGGTCCAGGCGGCGCACGTTGCGCAGGAACAGCAGCAGCGCCATCAGCGCCAGCAGCGTCAGCGCGTTGATGAGGAAGCGATTGCGCTGCAGCGCACCGAAGGCCTCTTCGCCGCCGGCCTGGATGCGCTGCGTCTCGCCGGCAATCATCTGGCCGATGGCACGGCGCAACTCGTCCATCTTCTCGCGCCCGATGTCCGACATCATCAGCTCGCGCCACTGCTCCTTCTGCCCATGCTGGTACAGCTCTATCGTCACCGCCAGCTCGGCCAGCTTCTGGCGCGTGGTCTCGTCGATCTGCTTGATCAGCGGCGCGAGTTGCTGCTCGTCCACATGCAGGCCATGCAGCCTCTGGATGCTCTGTTCGATCTCCACCAACGCGGCCTTGTACGGCTCCAGGTAGCCATCGCGGCCGGTCAGCAGATAGCCGCGCTGACCGGTCTCGGCGTCCAGCATCTGGCGCCACAGCCGCGTGACGGTCAGCCTGCGCTCGAAGCGCTCGGCCAAGGTCTGCAGCGTCTGCTTCGACTGGGCATGGCCGATCTCGTTGATGGCGATGACGACCAACGCTGCGGCCACGGCCAGCCATGGCGCCAGGCGGCTACGCCGCAGCCGCGTCGTCAGGTGGTGCGACTCCATGCAGGCTCCTTCGGCGGCACAGCGCCTCTGCGCGCGCCAGCCTACTCCAGTGCACCCGCTGCGCCGGACGCGCCACCCCCGCCCTGCGCCAGGTGCTCGCAGTAGGCGATCAGCTCCTCGAGTTCGCTGGACTTGTCGAACACGCGGTCGGCGCCAAGCTCGCGGCAGGTCTTGCGGATGTCGGGCGTGGCGTAGTTGGTCAGCACCACGCGTCGGCCGGGACCGCGCTGCGCGGTGCGGCGCAGCACGCCCAGGCCCGAGCCCGCCTTGAGGAAGATGTCGACGATCAGCAACTCGCAGTCGTGGGTCGGCTCCTCCAGCCAGGCCAGCGCATGCGCCTCGTCCGCCGCTGAGCCCACCACCTCGACAGGGGTCAGCTCCTGCAGCGTGCTGACCAGCTTCGCCAGGATCAACGGGTTGTCTTCGACAATGAAGGTCTTCACGGCATCGGTGCGCGCGTCGTGGGGTGGCGGTGGGGCGGCGCGCGCAGCACCCATTGTCGGACGACGACCGGTGCCGCCGTTGTAGGACAACGCCGACATCGATTTGGCCTCAGCCGCGGATGGCGATATCGTTCTTCACCGCCACGACGCCCGGCACGCCCCGCGCCAGGCGCTCGGCCATGGCGCGTTCGTCGGCCGACTTCGCAAAGCCGGACAGTTGCACCACGCCCTTCAGCGTCTCCACGCCGATGGCCATCGCGCTGACCGTCTGGTCCTCGGCGAACTTCGCCTTGACGCGCGTGGTGATGGTGGTGTCGTCGACATACGAGCCGATGGTCTGCTGGTCGCGCACGACGGCGCAGCCCGGGCCAAGCGCCAAGGTGGCCGCGGCTGCCGCCGCGACGAGTATCTGAGGTGCTTGCATGGTGTTCTCCTTGCTCAGGTTGGCTGGGTGTCGTGGCAGCGGGCCGGATCAGCTGGTCGGCGGCAACGCCAGGCGGTTGTCGACGGACTTCACGCCGTCGACCGCGCGCGTCAGCAGCGTGGCGCGCTGGCGCGATTCGGCATCGGGCGCACTGCCGTCGAGCACGACATGACCGTCGACGGTGCTGACGTCGATGCGCAGCGCGCTCAGATCCTTGTCCTTGGCCAGCGCAGTGTTCACTGCGACAGTGATGGCCACGTCGCTGGCAGCGTGGCTCACCTTGTCGGCCAGCGTCGTGCTGCCTTCGGCTGGGTTCGGTGCGGCGGCGCTCGGGGTATCGGGCCCTGGCTGGCAGGCGGCCAGCGTCAGGCTGGCGGCCAGTGCCACGGCCAGCGTGGCCGCGGTCGGGAACAGCTTGGTGTTCATCATCGCTCCTTGCATGTGACGGACGGAGCCGGGGCGCAGCCCGGCTCCACCCTGGACACTCAGTTCACGAACCAGCGATCGGTCGCGCGGCGCTCCCAGTCGGCGACCTGGCGCTCCGCCTCTTCCTTGGCGATGCCGTAGCGCTCCTGGATCTTGCCGGCCAGCTGTTCGCGCCGGCCGGCGACGACGTCGAAGTCATCGTCGCTGAGCTTGCCCCACTGCTCGCGGACCTTGCCCTTCAGTTGTTTCCAGTTGCCTTCGATGCGGCTCCAGTTCATCTGAACCTCCTTTGCATGAGCTTCGAAAATGCGGTTGGCTGCCAGCGCCTGCCCGCTCCGACAACGGCGTCGATGCAGCGCCGTTGCATGGAAGGCAGTGTGGGCCGCGGCGCGCGTCGGCGGCATCGGCGCAGGCGGCGTCGGCGTGTAGGACACGTCCGATGCCGATGTGGGCGGCGGCCTGCTAGGCTGAATGCCTGCATCAACAGGAGCGCCGATCATGATCAGGGTGGGCATCGTCGACGACCACAGCATCGTGCGCAGCGGTCTGCGCCAGTTCCTGTCCGAAGAGGTGGACCTGCGCGTCACCGGCGAGGCGCGCAACGGGCGCGAGGCACTGGAGCTGGCACGCGGCGGCGAGGTCGACGTGCTGCTGCTCGACATCTCGATGCCCGACCAGAACGGCGTCGACGCGCTCTCGGCGATCAAGGCGCGCTTTCCGCAGCTGCCGGTGCTGATCCTGAGCGGCTTCCCCGAGGCGCAGTACGCAACCGCGCTGCTGCGCCAGGGCGCAAGCGGCTATATCAACAAGGACTGTGACCCGAACGACATCGCCACCGCGATCCGCACGGTCGCGTTGGGCAGGCGCTATATCTCGCCGGCGGTGGCGGAGATGCTGGCCGACGGCCTGGTCGGCGACGACCGGCCGCCGCACGAAGGGCTGTCCGAACGCGAGTTGCAGGTCTTCCTGCGCCTGGCGCAGGGGCAGACCGTCGGGCAGATGGCCGAGAGCATGTTCCTGAGCGTCAAGACCGTCAGCACCTACCGCACGCGCGTCCTGGACAAGCTGAAGCTGCAGACCAACAGCGACCTGACCTACTACGCGCTGAAGAACGGCTTGATCCAGTAGCGACCGCAGCCGCCCCCGCCGTTGGGCGTTGTCCTACAGGCCGACCCGGCCCTCGCCGATGCCCGTCGCGCCGCGCGCCGCGCAGACTGCGGGCATCGCGGCACCGCGGGTGCAGCGATCACAACCCCTCACCAGGAGTGGCCATGCTGCACTATGCCGTCGTCTTCCTTGTCATCGCACTGATCGCCGCGCTGTTCGGCTTCGGGGGCATCGCCTCCAGCGCCGCAGGCATCGCGCAGGTGCTGTTCTTCATCTTCATCGTGCTGGCCGTCATCGGCTTCCTCGCCGGCCTCATCCGGCGGCGATGAGCCGCTGCCCCGCAACACCGTCATCACAGGAGCAAAGACCATGAACATCCCCGCCCCCACGCTGGCCGAACAGACCACCGCCACGCAGCGCCGCGTCGAAGGCGTGATCCGCTCGACGCAGCAGGCCGCGCACCAGGCCGTTGATCAACTGGCCGACGGCGCGGAACGCCTGGCAGCGAACACCGACCGCCTGGCGCAACGCAGTGCCGATGCGCTGCACGACGGCGCCGACCAGTTGCGCACGAGCGCGCGCCGCGCCGCCGACCACACGCTCGTGCACGTCCGCGAGCAGCCGCTGCAGTCCGTGCTGATCGCCGGCGCGATCGGCGCGGCGCTGGGCGCGCTGTTCATGCTGCTGGGCCGGCAGCGCCACTGAAGCCGCGCATGCCGGGCCGACGGCCCGGCACGCAGAGTTCGCGGCGCAGGCATCGGCCGCGACGCGCTGCGTCTTGTCCTCGGGCATGAAGTCGACATAGGCGCCAAACACCTTTCCGGTCGCTCGAGGCAAGCAGCGTCCAGCGATGCTGCGGCCGCCAAGCCGGCCTCCGCCTCGGCGCAATGCAAGCGGCCGACCCGGGCGAACCATGTGACAGCGTCCTGTGCAGCGCGAGCTGACTCGCCATGTTGTCAACCCTCCAAGCCGCCGTCCTCACCGAAGCCCGACCGGAACCCTGCCTCTGGGCCGCCACCACTTTGACGCCTCCTCTGCTCAGGCAGAGTCGCTGCCGCTGGCGCGGCATATGCCCATCGTCGCCATATGCGAGCGTGATACGCATGTCCAGGACCTGAAGGTCGGGTGGGACGGCAGCACCGGCATCGGGGCGGCTACAGACCATTGGTGCCGGCGCCACTTTCAGCTGAGATGTCTCCTGCAAATGCGGCTGTTTTCCCGCCATCGGGTCAAAGGCAAACAGCGCACATTGAAGGTACCAGCGCCCCGCGAGCGTTCTCCATGGGCCGCATTTCTCTTCCGCAGGACTGAATGATTCGACAGCCCCACTCCTCAGGCGCACTGGCCGCTGTGCTCGCCACCATTCTCCTGTCAGCCTGCAATGGTGACGCCGATGCCCCACGGCTGCGCTTTGAGCCCACTGAGAATGCCAACGTCGAGCGGGGCAGCATCCAGCAGCTTGGACTGCGGCTCGACGCGGCAGACCCGAGTGCAGTACACACGGTACAGATCGCGGTGTCGGATCCTAGGGTCGCGGAGGTCTACCCGACCAGTTGCACGCTCACTTCGGTTTCGGAACCGGCAAAGCGCTGCCTCCTGACACTGCATGGCAAGACCATCGGCGCCACGACGCTCACGGTGCAGGGCAACGATCTGCCCGCCCTGCAGGTTCCGGTGACGGTCGGCACTGGCCCCAACTACGGCACCTTGGCCGTTGAGGCCAAGCCCGGATCGTTCACATCGGCACCGACAACGCTCCACTTCCTGAGTTCGGGATCCGCTCCCCACACGGTGTCGGTGAAGACGCGTGTCCAGGGCAGTTCGGGACTGGACAGTGCCGAGGACGTGGTCATTCGTTTCAGTGGTCCCGACGGCGTTTCCTTCACTCCCGGTCAATGTGCAGTCACTACGCAGGCTCCGGAGTGCGTGACCGCCGTCTCGTTGCCGCAGGCGATGGCGACCAAGATCAGCATTTCGGCAAGTGGCGCTGGCTACAGTGGCTACGGGTCACTGGCCGTCACCCTGGACCCGCAGGCGAGCGTGTCCAATGGCAGCCTCAACATCAGCACCCAGGCCAGCAACAATGTGCCCAATGGCATGAAGGCTCCGCTGTTCGTCAACTGGGTCCAGCCCTCGGTGGCCGACCATGTCAGCGTGACGCTGACCTTGCAGGGCGCAGGCATCTCCTTTTACAGCTACCCCCCGGGCAACAACACCACGCCCACACTCAGTACCTCCCAGACCTGCCACCTGGTCTACAGCGGCGCCGGGCAGAGCAGCAACGTGCTGAACTGCGGGCTGGGTCTGGTCGCCTCAGCCGACGTTGGGCAGGTCACCGTCAGCGCTGCCGTCACATCGCGCTCCGGTCAGTCCTACTCCGTGGGGGCATTGGTGCTCGGGGCGACCCCGCCTGCGCCTGCCGTTCGCACCGTGACCTTCAACAACAGCTCGAGCGAGACTGTGTACGTGGGCATCACCGGCGGCGCCGCCAATGCCTACCTGAACGCGACCACCCCCGCGATTCCGCCGGGTCAGGTCACTGCCAACCTGAAGGCAGGGGCAGCGTCGCAGTGCGGTCCGTCCAATCCGCAGGCGGCCTGCCCGACAGGTACGAGTTGCATGCAAGGCGGCGCGGCGCCCAACAGCAACGTCGCGGACACGCCGTTCTACTGCTTCTACGACGCGCCCGCGCCGTCCCAGGGCTATGCCATCGCGCCATCCGGATCGACCTCGATCAACGTGTCGGGGTCGAGCATCTCCCCTGGCGGCGTCATCTGGTCCGGCAACTTCTATCCGCGAAGCGGCTGCGACCCCACTACAGGACAGTGCGAAAACGCCACCTGCGTGGGCGCCGCCGGCGGCCTGGCCTGCGGGCCCGGCACCGGACCATCCCCCGGTATCAATACGCTGGCCGAGGTGACTTTCCAGGCGCCCTCGCAGCCGGACTTCTACGACGTGTCCATCATCAATGGCGCCAATTTCGCCACGCAGTTCGGCCCCAGCAGCCTCAGCGCGTCCAGCACGAATGCCTATAGCTGCGGCACGGCGGGTAGTAGCGTGGCGCAGAACGGCGGCTACAGCAGCACGGGCTCGTCAGGCCTGCCGGCAGCGCCGTGGACGATGTCGCCGGACGCGCAATCCTTTCCTGCGAGCGCCGCGATCAGCGGCGATCCCTCGTCTTACTACCGTGTCGTCGTCGTTCCAAGCGCTGGCACACCCACGTCTTGCACCCAACAGGCGACATGCACTGATCCGGTCTACAACACTTGCGGCTTCCCGATGTCGAGCATCGTTCAGGGCGGCTTTGCCTTTACGGCTCGGCAATGCGGCCGGCCCGTGGCCTGGGCCACGGCAAATGCCATCTGGGGTGCAAACTCGAGCACCAGCAACCTGGCGCCCTTTGCGTTCGGCACGAACTGGCCAAACGGTCTGCCGGGCACGGGGACGGTAAGCGTCAGCGACTTGCAACTCTGCATCAACCAGACCTACAGCGCCTACATTGCCAACGGTACGGCAACCAGCCCGATACAGCCGACCGCGCTGGCATGCGGCGGCGTGATGTGGGGCGCGACGCAGAGCGCCGTGCCGATAGGCAACCCCTCAAGCAATATCGGCCTAGGGATCACCACACCGACGCAGCCGGTTGTCACGGCCAACGCCAACTGGATCGACTACGTGTTGCCGACCATCCATTGGCTGAAGCAGGCCTGCCCAACCTGCTACACGTATCCCTTCGACGACATGTCGTCCACCTTCACATGCACCAACACCACGTCGGCAACCGCCACGACATACAGCGTGGGCTTCTCCGACTTGAAGTAGGGCGGACTCCCATGCTTCGGGACACGGGCTTGCGCTGGACTGCTTGTGCAAGTGCGTGCCGTTCATCTGGGGCCAGTTCTACCTGGCAGCCCGCCGTCTTGCTGACGCCCTGACCGGCGCGCTCGACGGCGGGAAGTGAACGCGGCCGGCGCGGTTGCGCCGGTCCTCAGTTCAAAGGGCTGCGTCCTTCAGCTTCTTCAGCGCGCGGGTCTTGATCTTGACCGTGGCCGGCTTGGCCGCGAAGACGCGCTCTTGCTTGGTGAA